>Ga0187862_10000706_pt1 | contig 37321 bp, 29 predicted proteins | sample June2016WEW_10_1_FD_133003 | JGI IMG/M metagenome (GOLD analysis project Ga0187862, IMG submission 133003) | Peatland microbial communities from SPRUCE experiment site at the Marcell Experimental Forest, Minnesota, USA - June2016WEW_10_150 | ecosystem: Environmental > Terrestrial > Soil >... | reverse complement strand
GATCTTTGCTCCTATGCGCGGGCCGATATTGCCAGTGCCAAAGTGAACGGAGGCCCCATCGGCGGATTGCCGGCGCCGGACATGCTGGTCTGCTGCAACAATATCTGCGGGACAGTGCTAAAGTGGTACGAGGTGCAGGCCCGGTATTTCAATGTGCCCCTGTTCATTTTGGATACGCCGGTCTGCCACACGGAATTCAATCACGACATGAAGCAGTATGTAACGGCTCAGCTAAAGGAATATATCTCATTTCTGGAGACAATTTGCGGCAAGCCGTTTGATTATGACCGCATGAAAGAAGTGGGCAGACTCTCCGTCCAAGGGACGGGGCTCTGGCAGGAAATCCTGGATACCACTATGAACCGTCCGGCTCCCATGACCTGTTTCGATGCATTTTTTCACCTTGCTATGATTGTCACCCTGCGGGGAACCCAGATCGCCGTGGATTTTTACGAATCCTTGCTGCAGGAAATGAAAGACCGAATCGCCCAGGGCATCGGAATGCTTCCCGTGGAAAAATACCGGCTGGTCTGGGACAACATTCCGGTTTGGTACAGATTGCGATGGCTGTCCGACAAGTTTGCAGCTCATTCAGCCTGTCTGGTGGCAGACACCTATACCTCCGGGTGGTGCAGCAATATGAAATACCTGGATGAAAACGATTTTTTAGGTTCCATGGCGGAAATGTACACCAGGATTTTTCTGAACTCCGGAACCGACATCATGGCCGACAACATTATCAAAATGGTTGAAAAATACGAGGCTGACGGAGTGGTTTTTCATTCCAACCGCAGCTGCAAGCCCTATTCATTGGGCCAGTATGACATACAGAGACTCATTAAGGAAAAGGTCGGCATTCCCACCCTGATGATCGAGGCCGACATGACAGATGAGAGGAATTTTTCCGAAAGCCAGGTGGAAACCCGAATTGACGCATTTATTGAAATGCTCCATTAGGTAGTTACCGAATAGGAAACTGCCAGTGCCGCATCCGGGGTTTCCGGATGGACACCAGGCAAGCTTTGCGGCTTGACATATGATTTGCGTCTATCCGCAAATCTGCTCAATTAGCCATTTATGGAAGCCCACTGCAATGAGGATTTGATGATAACAGCAGGTATTGATGTAGGTTCAATCAGTGCCAAGGCGGCAATCATAGAGGACAACAAGTTGTTGGGGGCGTGCGTCATCCTGACTGGATACAACGCCCAAAATGCGGGGCGGCAGGTTTTTGACCAGGTTCTGTCGGAACTTGACCTTACAGCCTCCCGGATCAACAGGATCGTTGCCACCGGATACGGAAGAAACAGCATTCAGTTCTCCGACAAAGCGGTTACTGAAATTACCTGTCATGCGGCCGGCGGGATTTTTTTGAATCCTGCGATACGATCCATTATCGATATCGGTGGGCAGGACAGCAAAGCCATTGTGATCGATAAAAACGGAAAGGTTCAGCAGTTTTCCATGAATGACAAGTGTGCTGCGGGAACCGGAAGGTTTCTCGAGGTCATGGCGCGCGCTCTGGAAGTGGACCTGGACGCATTTGGTGAATTATCGCTCCATGCGGACAATAAAGCTTCCATCAGCAGCCTGTGCACGGTTTTCGCCGAATCGGAGGTAATATCTCTGATTTCCAAAGGAGCAAAACGGGAAAATATCATCGCAGGGATTCATGCGTCTATTGCTTCCCGTATAATGGCCATGGGAGAACGCATCGGCATTACCCCACCGGTCATGATGACCGGGGGGGTCGCCAAGAATATCGGTGTGGTAAAGGCGCTTGAAGAAAAACTGAACACACCCGTCATTGTTTCAGAATACGCACAGGTAAACGGCGCCATCGGAGCGGCGCTGATTGCTTCAACCATATAAAGATCATCAGTATTTAAAAACAGCAATCGGCTGCGTGTGTATCAGAACGGGAACAAAGACTGTAATCGCTGAGCAGACATGATGTCCCCCGAAAGCTGAAGCTTACCCGTCATGTAGGCTTTCATACCGTCGAGCTCACCATTCCACATGGCCACCCAGTTTGCATCCTCCATAGTGAAGGTCACGCTGGGGCTGGCGTGGGCCCCTGTGCTCACTTGGCAGGCGCTGTTTTTGACCACCACGTTCCAGTCACCGCCCTGATCGCCGGTAATGTGAAACTGGAAAACCAGGTCGAGTCCCGCCGCCTCTCCGGCATTGAATACCTGGGGCATTTTCTCAAACACATCCTTTACTGTGGTGATTGCCATTTTTTTCTCCTTTTTTCATGTTGTGATGGGTTAGCTACTCCCCTCCCTGATCCCACAGCCTATGCGCTCACAGCCCCAGACAACGTTTAAACTACCCAAGCATTTCACACTTTTTCATGAGCGCGCGGGGCTTACCGTGGTCCGCTCGAACGGGAATGGATAATTACGGCCTAAGCCTGTAAAAAGACTGAGCAGATTATCCGGTGCCCTCGATGGCGGCTTTGACCCGTCCCCTGCTTTTCTTCACTATGTTGCCGGGCAGTCACACCGTGGCAAACCAAGGAAGCCGGAAATCTCAAACATTTTAATGCCCTGATAATAGTATTGCAATTTGTAAAAATAGTAATTGTGAGACTTAATTCTTGTGTTGGCACTGAGGTCGAGGTCTTCAACCGGGGAGTTTTTTTTCGAGAGCCATGGCGATTTTTTTCTTTAGTTCGGTTAAATCAAAGCTCTTTACAACATAGAAGTCGGCCGCAATCGATTTCATATCTTCTTTGAAGCCATCGTGTGCGGTTAAGAGTATAACCGGCAGGTCATGAAAATGGTTTCGGATGTCCTGAAGGATGTCCAGACCTTTGTAGTCAACCTCCTTTATGTCCAGAATGACCAAATCCGGTTCTTCCTCTTCAATTTTCTCGATAAGCTTGTAACCGCTTTGCGAAGTGATGACCTCGCATCCGGCTTCCTTGAGTTCCATCGAATATAGGAGCCTGATGTTTTCATCGTCCTCGACGACAAAGATCCTCGGCATAACTCAACCCCCTTCTTTGTACAGATCCCTGATCCGCAGGAGGAGGGACGGCCCCAAAAAGAACCCCGGGTCCGTCCCCATTGGAGGAAAGCGGGCTGGATCTCCGGTGGGACTTATTCCGAAGATCTCTATTAGAGTGCGCAAACGCCCATATGCGCTGAAACGGGAACATGTGAGATACTGGGGCAACGGTTCTCGCAACGCTCCCGCAAAGACAGTCCTTCGGTGATAGCTCTTAGAGTTATCGTCAATTGAATGCCAATTCACCGATCATTTGATTGCATGTACAAACCACGCTGGGAAATGGTCACAGAGAAAAATCTTTTTCAAACCCATGTCATGCGCCATGCCTGCTCATAGTGCGTTGCGGAAAGCGCCTCGTTTGCAGATAGACCTTGGCAAAAAAGCTCATCGAAATCGCTGAGCGGTAAAGAATACCCTTTTTACAAGTCGCCGCAACTGCGACCCATAATAAACAGTTTGTTGGGAGACTGGCGTAAAGAATTAATCAGTTTTGATAAAGTTGTGTAAAGTGTGAAAAGTGTAGGTGCGACCCCTTGGACTCTTGTGGGCGGTATGACACAGCGTTAGGTTGTTTTTTCTATTTTCTCCAGTTTAATGACGACACGGCGATTTTGTGCCTGGTTTTCCGGTATTGCCCTGCCGTTTGCATCGCGGTTGGACACCTTTGGAAAAGTATCGGCATAACCGGCTGCGCGAAGTTTTTGCGCCGAAATCCCTTCTTCCAGAAAGAAACGTACCACCGCTGCCGCCCGTGCAGTCGATAGCTCCCAATTGGACGGAAACAACGATGTGTTGATCGGCGCATCGTCGGTATGGCCTTCAACGGTGACCTGATAGTCCTTGAATTCTTCCGATTTCAGGTTTCCGGCCACGTCGCGCAATATCATCTTTCCTGTCGGACTCAATATGGCCGAACCACTGTCAAAAAATGCAGCGCTGCTTATCTCGAGCGACGTAATTCTGTCGCTTTTTTGCTCGAAGTTGGCCGCACCCTGAGATTTGAGGTTATCGACAATCTCGGGCAGAGAGGCTGGTGCCGGGATTTGCTCGGACGTTTTATCAACAGATGCTCCGACCCCGGGTTCGGCGGGTTCAGACCTTTCCAATTCCTTTTCTTCAACGGGAGCGGACAATTCCGGTTTTATCATCTCAACGGGACCGGGGAGAGGCACATGGGCCTCGATCGGCTTTGGCGCCTGCGCCGGTATTTCCACCTTTTGCGCCGCCTCGACCTTCGGTGTATTTTGCTTTTGAGAAATCGAAGCCAACGCAGCCACGACAAAAAAGCATAACAACAATGTAATCATGTCCGCGTAAGTCATGAGCCAGTCATCTGCATGGCTGACTTTCTTTCGTTTCCTTTGCCGGCGATACATCATGCGTTCGCTGCCTTCACGTTCCATCCCCGATCTCACATTGGCGCATTTGATCTTCAGGCGCCGGCCCCGCCGTTCCTGATGACATGCGGATACTGAACCAACTCCTTGCCGGTGGCCACCCGGCAGAGCCTAATCAGACTGTAGGTACGGCAAACTCTTAAGAAATTGGGTATGCTCCCCAAAAATATTGTAATAATCGTGATTCTCAGGGCGCAGGAAACTGTTCAGACGATCCCGAATGTACATAGGCGATTTGTTGTTGACCAACATCACCATGCCCTCTGTGATCAACTGGTTCCGAAAACGGCTGTTTTCGACCTCCTGACGCAACTTGGACGCCGCAGGCACATAGACCATCCGCGCCGATACCACACCGTACAGCGTTGAGAGAAACGCTATGGCAAGGTTTGAGCCTATGCCCGTGATATCGCCATTAAGGTGGCAAAGCATGGTCACCATGCCCACCAGCGTGCCAACCATGCCAAAAGCCGGCGCATGGCTCCCCATGGCTTCCAATATGTCAACTGGTATGCTGTCTCGCTCATAACAGGCATCCGCCGCCGTTTCCATCATTGAACGCACTTCCTCCGGCGTGTATTCGCTGACCACCATATTGAGTCCATACCTGACAAAGGTATCGTCGATCCCGCTTTTTCCAATGCTGGCCTCCAACGCGCGCATTCCCTTTTGTTTCACCAGACGCCCCCACTTGATGATGTCCATCGTATCGCGATGAAGGTCTTCGTGAGTTATGGGCGACTCTTTGAGCATATTTGAAATTGCACGCAGCGCCTTCTTAACGTCGCTTGCCTGAAAACTCATGAAAGCCACGGCCATCACACCGCCTACCACGATCATCAACCCTTCAACGCTGAAAAATGCCAGGAAACCGTGTGCGCTCATTACAATCGACCCCAAAACCAGCAACAAACCAAAAGCCGCTCCCATGACCGGAGCCCGCGCATAAGGAGATGATTGCATTATTTTACGCATTCCAGAACCTCAGTGCTCAAAGGGTTTTGCGCTTCATCGTCGGATATAATATCCCCAGCGAATCCATACAAAAGACATGCCAAGGAATGCAACATCCCAACACGCTGATTTGGTTCGTGCTGTTTCACGTTTCACATGGAAAATTTGCGTTAAGAAAGGTAAAGCGAATTGACAACTCTTTACAAAAATCTATTCGCCAACCGGGGGGATGGGACTGTTAGAATCCAAAAGCTGTGCTTGCGTCGAAATAGGTGAAATGCTAAAAGGCATCAACAAATCGCCTCCTGCGATACTATGTCTGCAATTCGGGCAGAATGCGGGAAGCAGGCGTCTTTTTTCTTTACGATAATCCTCCGGGAGGCTGAAATTCTATGTATTTCCGCGCCTGAGGGGGCCACGAACCGCGTATTCACTAATACATTCCGGGCGAGGGGTAAGTGACAATGAAGTTCCCATCGGATACAGAAGATAAGAGAGATTCAGGGAAGGAAATAGCCCATGCCGGTGGCAGGAGATGGTGGGTTTTATTGTTTGCTGCCCTTCTGGCGGGACCTTTGGCCTATACCGGTTGGATATTTTCCGGAAAGCACGCCGCAGGGCAAGGTCCCCCCACTCTTCGAAGCGTTCCGGTTGTTGCCGCTGCCGCCGAAAAGGGGGATATCCACGCATATATTACAGGGCTCGGCACAGTCACCGCGCTCTATACCGCAACCATACACACCAGGGTTGACGGGCAGGTAATGAAGGTCCCGTTCAAGGAAGGTGACATCGTCAAGAAGGACGCCCTGCTGGCGGAGGTAGACCCGCGGCCGTTCGAAGCGGCGGTGCTCCAGGCGCAAGGCCAATTGGAAAGGGACAAGGCGCTGCTTGAAGAAGCCAAAAGGGACTTGAAGCGGTACGACGTCCTTGCCAAACAGGATTCGATAGCACAGCAGATAAGGGATGACCAAGTCTACCTGGTGCATCAGGATGAGGGGACGGTCAAACTCGATCAGGGAAATCTCGACGCCGCCAAAGTGAATCTCGTCTACACGCGTATCACTGCTCCTTTCACCGGGCGAATCGGGTTGAGGCTCGTGGACCCTGGAAATATCGTTCAAACAACCGATACCACCGGGATAGCCGTGATCACCAAGGAGCAGCCCATTACGGTCATTTTTCCCATTCCGGAAGAGGACCTGCCATCCGTTTTGAAAAAGGTCTACGCCGGAGAAACCCTGCAAGTCGAAGCTTACGATCGTGCACAAACGCGAAAAATTGCCACGGGGCATTTGCTGGCGCCCGATAATCAGATAGATACCACCACCGGGACCAACCGGTTCAAAGCCGTGTTCGAAAATAAAGACAATGCTCTTTTTCCCAACCAGTTCGTCAATGCCAGTCTTCTTATGGAAACCTTGAGCGGCGTGACGGTGATTCCCACTGCCGCCTTACAGCGCAGCCCCAAAGGGACCTACGTCTACCTCGTCAAGGAAGACCAGACAGTAACGGTGCGCTGGGTAAAGCTCGGGCCTTCCGAAGGAGACAGGGTATCCATTGAAGAAGGAATTACACCCGGCGACCTCGTTGTGGTGGAGGGCGCCGAAAGGCTGAAAGAGGGCAGCCCGGTCGAAGTGCAAAAGCAAGGCTCGGATTCCTCCACGAAGGGTAATGGATGAATCCTTCAAGGATCTTCATTCTCCGGCCGGTTGCGACCACGCTTCTGATGGTGGCCATTTTTCTGGCAGGCGCAGTGGCATACCATCAACTGCCTGTTTCCGCCCTGCCGCAGGTTGATTACCCCATTATCCAGGTACTGACCTTTTTCCCGGGCGCAAGCCCTGACGTAATGGCGTCTACGGTCACGGCGCCCCTCGAGCATCAGTTCGGGCAAATGCCCGGTCTAAAGCAGATGATCTCCAACAGCTCGAACGGCAGTTCCGTGATTATTCTCGAGTTCAGCCTCGACCTCAGCCTGGATGTCGGCGAGCAGGAGGTGCAGGCGGCCATTAACGCTGCGTCCACTTTCCTGCCTGCGAACCTTCCAAACCCGCCGGTCTACAGCAAGGTCAACCCGGCCGACGCGCCGATTCTCACGATGGCGCTGACCTCGAAAACTCTGCCTTTGCCCAAAGTTGAGGACCTGGCCGACACGAGGCTTGCGCAGAAGATTTCTCAATTGCCGGGCGTAGGGCTGGTAAGTATAAGCGGCGGCCAAAGGCCCGCCGTGCGGATTCAGGCCAACCCGGTCGCGTTGTCTGCCTACGGCCTTGGTCTGGAAGACCTTCGCTCGGCGGTTGCGGCCGCAAATGTGGATCAGGCCAAAGGGGCATTCGACGGCCCGCGGCAGTCCTGGATAATAGGGGCAAACGATCAGCTTCTTACCAGCAAGGACTACCGTCCCCTGATCATCGCCTACCGCAACAACGCCCCGGTATTGTTGTCCGACGTCGCCGATGTGATCGACGGCGCCGAGAACGTAAACCAGGCGGCATGGATGAATACCACCCCGGCTGTGATCCTCAATATACAGAGACAGCCCGGCGCCAACGTTATCGAGGTTGTCGACAGGGTGAAGAGGCTGCTGCCCCAGTTGCGGAGCACTTTGCCCGCCGCCGTGAACCTTCAGATCCTGACCGACCAGACCATCACCATTCGGGACTCGGTCAACGATGTTCAGTTCGAACTTATGCTGGCCGTAGTGCTGGTTGTCATGGTGATATTCCTGTTTTTGCGAAACCTCTCGGCCACGATCATCCCCAGCGTCGCCGTCCCGTTGTCCCTGGTGGGCACATTCGGAGTTATGTATCTGCTCGGGTACAGCCTCAATAACCTTTCCCTGATGGCCCTCACCATCTCTACGGGTTTCGTGGTCGATGACGCCATCGTTATGATTGAAAATGTCGCCCGCTACATCGAGCAGGGAGACTCAGCCCTTGAGGCCGCCCTGAAGGGTTCAGCGCAGATCGCCTTCACGATCATGTCTCTTACGATTTCACTTATTGCCGTTCTCATTCCTTTGCTTTTCATGGGTGATGTGGTGGGCAGGCTCTTTCGCGAGTTCGCGGTAACTCTTGGCGTCACAATCCTGATCTCGGCCGTTGTCTCCCTGACTCTGACACCGATGATGTGCGCCCGCCTTTTGCACCACACCCCCAAGGAAAAACAGGGAAGGTTCTACCGCCGATCCGGGGAAGCATTTGACAGGATTATCGCCTTCTATGGAAAAACGCTTCGCTGGGTGCTCGACAGGCAGGCGGCTATACTGCTGGTGGCAGCGGCAACTCTGGTTTTCACCATATTCCTGTATATTATTGTGCCCAAAGGATTCTTCCCGGTCCAGGATACCGGTACTATTCTGGGCATCTCGGAAGCGCCTCAATCGATCTCTTTTCCAGCTATGGCGGAAAAGCAGCAGGCCCTTGCCAAAATAATTCTTGAGGACCCCGCGGTCCAAAGCCTGTCCACGTTCATTGGAATTGACGGGACCAATATCACGCTCAACTCCGGCAGGGTCCTGATAAACTTGAAACCGCTGGCGGAACGTCATATAGACGCCGGTGAGGTAATTCGCCGCCTCCAGCCGGCGCTGGCAAAACTCCCGGGCATTACGCTTTACATGCAGCCGGTGCAGGACCTTACGGTGGAAGACCGCGTGAGCCGCACGCAATTTCAGTACACCCTCGAGGACCCCAATGTTGCCCTGTTGAACTCATGGGTCCCCAAGTTCATCGATGCCCTGAAAGAATCGCCGAAGATTCGCGATGTGAGCAGCGATCAACAGGACCTGGGGCTGGAGGCGCGGCTTGATATCGACCGAAACAACGCTTCCCGGTACGGGATCGCCGCACAACTTATAGACAATATTCTCTACGATGCTTTCGGCCAGCGGCAGATATCGACCATTTTCACCCAGTTGAACCAGTACCGGGTCATACTCGAGGTCAAACCCGAATTCAAGCAAAGCCCCGACAAACTCAAGGACATCTACATCCCGACCACGGCCGGGACTACCACGGTGACCACTACCGCGGCCGGGACTATCACGCAAACCGCTACAGCGGCCCAGACTACCACCATTACCTCGGCCGCCCACGGGCTCGGCTTCTCGGCCCCTTCGGGGCCTGCGGCCGCGCCCACTGCTACAGCCCCTGCCGCCCCCGAGGGGCAGGTCCCCCTGAGTGCCGTTACGCGCTTTTCAAAAACGATCGGCCCCCTTGTCATAAGCCACCAGGGGCAGTTCCCGGCTACGACAATTTCATTCAACCTGGCCCCTGGGGCCTCACTGGGAGAAGCGGTTGACGCCGTTGAAGCAACCGCAGCCAGACTCGGCATGCCGGAGAGCATTCAAAAAAGCTTCCAGGGCACTGCCGCGGCTTTTCAGGCCGCCCTGGTCAACGAACCGCTCCTTATACTGGCTGCGCTTATAACGGTCTATATCGTGCTCGGGGTATTGTACGAGAGCTACATACACCCGATTACAATACTTTCGACACTGCCTTCCGCCGGTATAGGGGCAATTCTGGCGCTGCTGGTCTTTCGCACCGAATTCAGCGTGATTGCCCTGATCGGCCTTATCCTGTTGATAGGAATCGTTAAGAAAAACGGCATCATGATGGTCGACTTCGCCCTGGACGCCGAGCGAAGGGAGGGCAAGGAGCCTGTCGAGGCTATTTATCAGGCCTGTTTGCTCAGGTTTCGGCCGATCATGATGACTACGATGGCCGCCATTCTGGGTGCGCTTCCCCTGGCCATGGGAACCGGGCTGGGGGCCGAGTTGCGGCGGCCGATGGGTATTTCCATAGTGGGCGGCCTTATTATCAGCCAAGTGCTCACTCTTTACACCACTCCCGTCATTTACCTGTGGTTCGACCGCCTGGCCAGGCGCCTGGGCAGGGTTCGTTCTAAAGGTCCCGATGACAACCACGGGGCCGGGCCGGCATGAACTTCTCCGAGATTTTTATAAGGCGCCCCGTCGCCACAACCCTTCTGACTATTGGAATGGCTCTGTCCGGAATTGTCGCAATTCGTTCCTTGCCGGTATCCCCCCTGCCGCAGATCGATTTCCCTACGATCAGCGTATCGGCGGCCCTGCCTGGAGCGGACCCCGAGACTATGGCTACATCGGTAGCCGCTCCCCTGGAACGGCAGTTAGGGCATATTGCCAATGTTACCGAGATGACTTCGGCCAGTTCCCTGGGCTCGACGTCCATCATCCTCCAGTTCGACCTGGACCGCAATATCGATGGCGCCGCACGCGACGTGCAGGCTGCAATCAACGCGGCGAGAAGTTACCTGCCCACCAACCTGCAGGGCAATCCAACCTATCGCAAAGTCAATCCGTCGGATGCGCCGATCCTCATCATATCGCTTACTTCCCACATTGTGAGCAAACAGCAGATGTACGATGCGGCCTCGACGATACTTGCGCAGAAGATCTCGCAGGTCGAGGGGGTTGGCCAGGTTTTCGCGGGAGGGGGTTCTCTGCCCGCAGTCCGTGTGGAATTGGATCCGGGACCACTGAGCGCTTATGGGATCGGCCTGGAAGAAGTCGCCAACACAATCCAAACCACCAGCGTAAGCCAGCCCAAAGGACAGATAGCCAATGGGTCCCAAACCCTGGAAATCCAATGCAACGATCAATTGCATAAAGCCGTGGAATACCGTCCTATTATTGTCAAATATTTTAAAGGAGCCCCAGTCCGCCTGTCGGACCTCGGGACTGTGCAGGATTCGGTTCAAGATTTGCGGGCGGCGGGTTCGGTAAACGGCAAGCCGGCGGTAATGCTGGTCATTTTCAGGTCGCCCGGCGCCAACATTATCGCTACGGTGGACCGGATCCGCGAAATGATGCCCCAGTTGGCAGCTATGGTGCCCAACAGCGTAGAACTCTCAGTCGTTCTCGATCGAAGTCCCCCGATCCGCGGTTCTCTGCGAGACGTAGAGCGCACCCTGGTCATTTCGGGCATACTCGTCATTCTCGTCGTGTTCGCCTTCCTGCGTAACCCGCGCGCTACGCTCATTCCGGGCATCGCCGTTCCGGTCTCGCTCATCAGCACCTTCGGGGTCATGTATCTTTGCGGCTACAGCCTGGATAACCTTTCTCTCATGGCCCTTACCGTCGCCACCGGGTTTGTAGTGGACGACGCTATCGTTGTGCTCGAAAATATCACCCGTTACATGGAACAAGGACTATCCCCCATGCAGGCCGCCCTGCGGGGCGCACGTGAGATTGCCTTCACCGTATTGTCGATGAGTGTTTCCCTGGTCGCCGTATTCACTCCCATTCTTTTGATGGGCGGAATGGTTGGACGTTTGTTCCGCGAGTTTGCGGTCACGCTTTCCGTGGCCATCCTTATCTCTCTTGTCGTCTCTCTTACAACGACCCCGATGATGTGCGCAACCATCCTCAAAAAGGAGACAACACACGCTCACGGCCGCATCTACAGGGCCATGGAGTGGATATTCGACCATATGCGCAGTTCCTATGACACAGGACTGCGCTGGGCGCTCCGGCATTCTCTCCTCATGCTCTTCATTACTGTGTTAACGCTTGGCGCCAATGTTTTGTTGTTCTGGTACATTCCCAAGGGCTTTTTCCCCGACCAGGATAACGGACGCATCAGCGGCCGAATCCAGGCGGCCCAGGATATCTCTTTTCAGGCCATGAGCAAAAAATTGACGGAAGCGGCGGAGATCATCAAAACCGATCCCGACGTCGACTTTGTGGCCGGCTTTATCGGCGGGGGAGGAGCGGGCGCTTCCACCATAAACACCGGGCGAATGTTCATTTCGCTAAAGCCCTTTGAAGAGCGGAAGGCATCGGTGTTCGAGATTATGGCGCGGCTGCGCAAAGGGCTCGCCACGGTCCCCGGAGCGCCAACGTATCTTCAACCGGTCCAGGACCTGCGGATCGGGGGAATGATCAGCAATGCCGCGTATCAATACACACTCAGGAGTGATAGCCTGGCGGACCTCAATGCATGGGCGCCCAGGGTACTGGATGAGGTGCGTAAGTTGCCCCTGCTTCTGGATGTCAGCAGCGATCAGCAGAACATGGGGCAGCAGGCACTGGTGCAGATCGACCGTTCCACCGCGTCCCGTCTTGGTATAACTGCGCAACTCACCGACACGACTCTCTACGGCGCTTTCGGCCAGGAGGAGGCCGCTATCAACTACACCCAGTTAAACCAGTATTACGTGATAATGGAGTTTGCTCCGCGCTTTTGGCAACGGCCTGAAACTCTGCGCGACGTTTATGTTCACTCCTCCACGGGGGCCGAAGTGCCCTTGAGCGCATTCACCAAATACTCAACAACGGCCACATCGCTCGCAGTTAACCATGCGTCGCAGTTCCCCGCTGTGACGATCTCGTTTAACCTGGCTGCCGGCGTGGCGCTCGGGAATGCAGTAGAGTCCATTGAAGCTGCAACAGCGAAATTGCCGATACCTGAAGACATTCATGGAACTTTTCTGGGCACGGCCCAGGCATTCCAGGCCTCTCTTGCAAATGAACCAATTCTGATCCTGGCTGCGCTTTTTTCAGTCTACATAGTGCTGGGAATGTTGTACGAAAGCTACATCCACCCGATCACCATCCTCTCAACGCTTCCGTCTGCGGGCGTAGGCGCCCTTGTCGCCCTGCAGTTATGCCGAACGGATCTCAGCCTGATTGCGGTAATAGGAATCATCCTTCTGATAGGCCTGGTCAAAAAAAACGGCATTATGATTGTCGATTTTGCCCTGGAAGCTGAGCGAAAGGAGGGCAAGGGCCCTGAGGAGGCGATTTATCAGGCCAGTTTGCTAAGATTTCGCCCGATCATGATGACCACGATGGCTGCGCTCCTGGGGGCAGTGCCCCTGGCGGTTGGCAGTGGTATCGGCTATGAGCTGCGGCGGCCGCTCGGGATTTCCATCGTCGGCGGGCTGATTTTCAGCCAGATGCTGACTCTTTTTACTACCCCGGTCATCTACCTCTACATGGACCGCTTGCGGCTCTGGCTTTTAAACAGACGGGGAAAGCCTCTTCCTAAAACCGAGGACCTGTGAGCGCGGACCCCATAAAGGGAAATTCGGCAGACTCGAACGGCGCCTCGCGGGGCATTTCGCACAACTCCCCGCTGGCGCGGAGAAAGTGACAGCTATGGCGCGAATAAAACTCTTTAAGCCTGCGGCGGCTTCCCTGCTGCTGGCGGTCCTTTCGGCCTGTACGGTCGGCCCCGATTACCTGAAGCCCAAGATTGAGACACCGCCCTCCTTCAAGGAAGTCGAAGGCTGGAAAAAAGCGGAGCCGCAGGACAATATTCCCCGAGGCTCCTGGTGGACGATCTATAACGATCAGCAGTTGAATGCGCTTGAAGAGCAGGTCAATATCTCCAACCAGAACCTTGCCGCCGCTGAAGCTCAGTACAGGGAGGCGCTCGCCCTGGTGCAGGTCGCCCGGGCGGCCTATTTTCCAACGGTTACGACAGGCCCCACTGTCTCTAGACAGCGCACCTCCGCTAATGCCCCAGGATCCATAGGGGCATCGCACGCGGCATCTCTTGTCAGCTCTGACTTCAATTTTTCAGGCGGAGTGACCTGGCAACCCGACATCTGGGGCAAGGTGCGCCGGCAGGTCGAGTCAAGTAAAGCAAGCGCCCAGGCAAGTGACGCACTCCTTGAGGGAGTGCGCCTCTCCATGCAGGGCCAGCTTGCCCAGGATTATTTCCAGCTTCGCACCCTGGATGCCCAAAACAAGATACTCACGACAACCGTCGAGAACTACAAGAAATTTCTCGCCCTGACAAAGAACAGGTATGCTACCGGCGTGGCGGCGCAGTCCGACGTGCTTACGGCGCAAACCCAGCTCGAAACGGCCGAGGCCGAACTGATCGACACGGGCGTACAGCGGACCCAAATGGAGCACGCAATAGCCGTGCTGATGGGCAAGGCGCCTTCGGATCTGACTATCCCTGCCACACCGCTCGACTTGACGCCTCCGCCCGTACCTGCCGGCATTCCCTCGGAACTTCTCGAACGCAGGCCCGACATCGCCTCCGCCGAAAGACAGGCCGCGGCCGCAAATGCCCAGATAGGAGTGGCCGAAGCCGCCTATTATCCAAACGTTACTCTTAGCGCAACGGGCGGATTCGAGGCTTCCACTCTTGCCCAGTGGTTTACATGGCCCAGCCGATTCTGGACGCTCGGGCCGGCCGCCGTTCAGGAAACTTTGTTCGAAGGAGGGCTCAGGCACGCTCAGACCGAAGAAGCGCGGGCCGCCTATGATGCGAGTGTGGCCACTTACCGCCAGACCGTGCTAACAGGGTTCCAGCAGGTCGAAGACAACCTGGCCGCAATTCGGATTCTGGAGCAGGAGGCGAAGTCTGCAGATGCTGCGGCCGATTCGGCAAAAAAAAATGTGGTTATAATCCTCAATCAATACGAAGCGGGAACTGCAAGCGCGCTGGACGTCATTGTAGTTCGGGCCATAGCGCTCAATGATGAGTTAACCTCCATTAACGTCCTGGGCCGCCGCTTGAACGCTAATGTGCTCCTGGTCCAAGCCCTGGGCGGAGGCTGGAGCACGGCTGATTTGCCGTCCGATAAGGTTGTCGGTCAGAAACACTATAAGGGCTGGTGGTAAAAATGATCTGCGCCGAGCGTGCTCGGCGCGGTACGGCATTGCAGCAGGACATAAATAACGGTTCGCAATCCGTGGCTCGTCATCACGCCGGCCGTTACGGGCATCCGGTTTCAGTGCTTGAACGCCCGCTGTCCTGTGAGCACCATTGTCACTCCCGCTTCATTGCAGGCCTCGATTACTTCCCAATCCCTCATGGAGCCGCCCGGCTGCACAACAGCTTTTACTCCCTGGCGAATCCCGACGTCCACACCGTCTCTGAACGGGAAAAAGGCATCCGAAACCATGGCGGCGCCTATAAGGCCCGCCCTGGCCTCGCAGGTGAGAATATCGATTTGCTCTTTTTGCTCTCTGGGGCGCTCTCCCTTGTCTATGGCAAGCTCCAGGTCTTTGTACGGGATTTTGTGCCTGTCGAAACAGAGTGCGTCTGCGTACTTCTGGTAGGCCTTATACACTGCGATTTCAGCGACCCCGACGCGGTCCTGTTCGCCCGTGCCGATTCCCACCGTGCATTCATCCTTTACGTATATTACGGAGTTGGAGGTTACGCCCTGCTCGACAAACCAGCCGAAAAGCAGGTCCGCCATTTCCCGTTCGGTCGGCTCTCTGCTGATTTTGTAAGATTTGCCCTGGTAGGCGGTTTCGGCAAGTTTGAAATCCCCGGCGCTCCTGATCTTATTGAGTGGCGACTGCTGAACGATCAGGCCGCCGTCGATCAGAGACTTGAAATCGACGAACCGCATATCGATGTAATCCCGGAGCCGGTCTATCCTGGATATCCGGATAATGCGAAGGTTGGCGCGCTTTTTCAGGATTGCAAGAGCGCCCTCCTCATAGTCTGGAGCGGCGACCACCTCCAGGTAGTTTTCCGCAATAAGCTGGGCCGCAGCTTTATCGACCGGGCGGTTGACCACGAGGCATCCACCGAAAGCGGCAATCCGGTCTGCACGGTTTGCTCGATGATATGCCTCGGAAAGGTTTGCACCCAGAGCTGCACCGCAGGGATTGTTATGCTTGAGGATTACAGCGGCCGGCTTGTCCATTAGAAACTTCACTATATTGAGCCCATTGTCCAGGTCGGTCAGATTGATCTTTCCGGGATGCTTGCCTTCCTGGAGCATGTCCTCCTCGCTAATGGCGCTTACCAGACCATTTCGGGGATCGATAAACCCACAGGCGCCCAACCTCAGATTGCCCTCGACCAGTTCGTAGAGGGCCGATTCCTGCCCCGGATTTTCCCCGTAACGCAGCCCCTTTTCGATCAACTCACCCGTTTTTTCGTCGGGAAACTTCCATGATCGCTTCCTGTAGACGAGCACCTTGTCCCCGAAGCTCACGCGCAGTGAATCCGGAAAATGGTCCTCCATTACCGTGCGGTACATTTTCTTGAGATCTTCGGCCATTGATTCCTCCCTCGTATGATAGACTTATATAATACCCTAAACGAAATAATTAATTACAACACAAAAAAACAGCAGTTCAGCTTGCACAAGGCCGTGCTCAACGCAAAGCTATTTGGCGCTCCTCCTGCGTACCTATGCGTCACTTGAAGGCAAGCCCAAAGGATTTCAACATCCTAATCTGAAGTGTGTGAGGCGTCACGTTCTCGCTTCGCGCGCTTCGGACCACTGCAAAAGCAGAAGTGGTCCTTCGCTGGCATCCCTTAGCGATGTACTTCGCGCAGCGCGTAAGGCATCCCCTGAATTGTCTATCGTGCGCGTTGTGCGGTCGCGGGATGCCTGGGTGATAAAGTTGCAGCATTTGTAAAACACTAAAAGACCGAAAAGCAAATAAAACTTGATACCCGCAAAAGATGGGATTATTTCCGAGTTGCGGTTTCAGGTTTTAGCCCTGATTTGAAAGCTTGCCCCAAAGATCTGTCCATTTTGCAGATACGATAACCACGATAGAAAGGAGCCGCACTTTGAAGAACTTCCAGGGACTTGGGTCTGTCACTCTCATCGGCAGTATGCCTCAAAGGGATCGGGAAAGAGCGATCGGACTTGTGCTTCAGACTGCGCCGGAGATACCCGCCTGGCCCCAGTTGCCCGCATATCCCGCCGAGCAGATGATGGCACAGTACATCGAGGGTCTGCCGGGCATTGTAATCGAAGAAGGCAGGCAATTTGTAAAGTCCGATACGGCGGAATTCGACCAGCAGGTCCTTCTTTTTTATGAACGATACCTTGCCCTGGACGAGGGACCGCTCCAGATCGAAGATTCGAGCTTCAGGATGGGTGAAGAAACCAGCGCAACCTTCCGCTGTTTTCTTGAGACCGTTCATGGCGCCAATCTTCCCCTTCGCGCCATGAAGGGGCAGATAGTGGGGCCATTTACCCTTTTGAGCGGCCTGAAGGACCAGGACGGCCGCGCTCTCATCTACGACGAACGCTTCCTGGACATCATACCGAAGCTTCTCGGCCTCAAAGCCAGGTGGCAGATAGAGCTCATGCGGACATTCGGAGTTCCGGTAATAATTTTTCTGGACGAACCGGCACTTGCTGGATTCGGCTCTTCGGCCTTCATTACCGTTTCCGCCGAACTGGTCTTGAGGATGCTGGCCGAAGTGGTCGATGCCGTCCATACGGCAGGAGGGCTTGCAGGGATCCACGTCTGCGCCAACACCGATTGGCTGCTGGCGTTTCAATCAAATTTCGACATCATCAATTTCGACTCATATGGCTATTTCGATAAGTTCGCACTCTACAGGAAAGAATGCCTTGAATTCATGGCCGAGGGCGGCAACATAGCCTGGGGCATAGTACCCACCTCGGACCTTGATGCGATTCAGGCCGAAACCCCAGAAGGCCTTGCCGGCAGGTGGACGGGCCGGATCCGGGAGCTTGCCGCAGGTAAGATGGAGATAGAGGAAGTAATTGTTCACTCGTTTTTCACCCCTAGCTGCGGCTGCGGCAGCCTGCCGGAGGGCAGCGCTGCACGGGTGCTCGATCTGCTCAGGAGATCTTCCCGGATAATACGGCAGGGCGAGTACTAGTGGCGGACAGGACGGACTTGGGGATGCAGAGAAACCGAAACGCGGAAACACCTCACAGTCGTCCCGTCTCCCCCTCACCCCATCGCCGGCAGACTCGCCAGCCGCCGCCTGTCACTCGCCACCCGTCACCCTTGCCGGGTTTGATTCCGCGAAAGGGCTACCTGTTTGTAGTCGCAGCGGCAATAATGTGGGCCGTATCGGGAACTTCGAGCAAGTATCTCTTCAACCAGGGGGTAACGCCATTCCAACTCGTTCAGCTTCGAGTGACGCTTTCGACCGCCTTTCTCTTTCTTATGCTCCTACCCAGACGGACGCTCCTGGAAATCTCCCTGCGAGATATTCCCTATTTCGCACTGCTCGGGATTTCAGGATTGGCGATGGTGATGTTCACCTATTTTTATGCGATCAGCAAAATAAATGTGGCCGTGGCAGTATTGCTCGAATATCTGGCGCCCGTTTTCATCGCCCTTTTTTATGGTTTTACCGCCCCCGAAAAGCTCACCCGAACGACCCTTGTGGCGGTCATTCTTTCGGTTTTCGGATGTTACCTGTGCGTGGGAGCCTATAATGTAAATTTTCTTGCCTTAAATTGGCAGGGCATCGTTGCGGGCATCTTTTCAGGTCTTGCCTATGCCTGGTACGCCATATACGGCGAAAGAGGCATGCGCAGATATGATCCCTGGACCGTGGTTTTCTACGCGTTTTTGTTTGCGAGCCTGTTCTGGAACCTGGCCATTGCGCCGTTCGGGGCCTTCCGGGTCCCCTTCACGGGCGTCCAGTGGTTCTGGATCGCCTATATCGTTGTTTTCGGAACGGCTGTTCCCTATGGTCTCTACACCATCGGAATAAGCCTCGTCCGGTCCACCAGGGCGAGCGTTACGGCCACCCTCGAATCGCTCGCCGCAGCCTTTACTGCCTGGATCTTTCTCGGAGAGAGCCTTCACCCGTTCCAAATGCTCGGAGGAGCGCTTGTCATTGCCTCAATTATTGTTTTGCAGTTAAATCGTGAATATGATCAGTCAACCTCATCGATAATCAGAGAAAAGGCCGAGCCGCACTAAACCAGGAAGCAAAGACTGCCCATGGGATACCTGGAAGGTTTTTCTTCCTACCTAATTGGGCGCATTATCTTCGCGGATACGAAGGTAACTTACCTTTTAATGTTTGGTTATTATGGTTGGCGTCTTGACAAAAGGGGTAAATAGGACTAGGTTTGTTTAGCACTCTTTTATGGTGAGTGCTACCAATAAAGGAGTTTGGGCGTGATCGAGCTAACGCAACGCGATCAGATCGTTCTGGAAGCCGTAATTACCGATTATATCGAGTCCGGCGAGCCAATGGGCTCCAGGACCATTTCCAAAAGAAGCGTCATGAGCGCCAGCCCTGCTACTATCCGCAACGTGATGGCTGATCTTGAGGAAATGGGACTGCTCCAGCAGCCGCACACATCGGCCGGTCGAATTCCGACGGTCAAGGGGCTGCGGCTTTACCTGGATTCGATAATGCTGTCCAGGCAACTCGAAGGATCGGAAAAAGAACGGATTCGGGTTGCCTTGAAAACCAAGCCACAAGACATAAGGGAACTGCTGCGCGGGACATCGAAACTGCTGTCCCAATACTGCAGGCAGGCTGGGGTTGTACTATGGCCTAAGCTTTCGATTACTTCATTCAAGCATATCGAATTCATAAGGCTCGGGCCCTTCGACATAATGGTGATTCTTATTTCAAAGGCAGGCCTTATTCATCAGACACACATCGAATCAACACAAGAGGTTACGCAGGTCGAACTTGACAAGTACAGCCGGTATATAAACGAGCTTCTTCAGAATGTGCCCCTGTCCAAGGTGAAGGAGCGCCTCCTGGAGGAATTGGAGAGTGAGAAGGCGCTTTTCGACAAACTTTTCTCGCGCGCCCTGAAAATGGCCCACCAGGCAATTCAGGATACGACCGAGGAGAGCGAGATTTACATAGAAGGCAGGACCAATCTTCTGGATAATCCCGAGTTCGCCCATGTTGAGCAAATGAGGCGGATACTTCAGGCCTTCGAGGATAAATCCAAGATGATACGCCTGCTCGACGACACTTTGAAGGCTTCGACGGGAATCCAGATAATGCTGGGGACAGAGGGCGAACTGCAGGAATGGCAGGAAATGAGCCTGATCTCAGCTCCCTACTGGCGGGGAAGTACCCCGTTGGGCGTGCTCGGCGTGATTGGCCCGCTACGCATGGATTATTCCAGAATCATACCGATCGTAGAGTTTACCGCGCAGTTTCTGAGCCAGATCCTGGAAATCCCTGATGAGAGTTAAAAAATCGACTTTTGGATGTGGCAATGCCACATTTTCCGAAAGGTGAACTTATATTGCCAGCAATATTGAGTGGCATGACATGGAGGGAACAGTTTGATACCCGTTGAAAGAAAGCCGACCAGCAAAAATCAGGATCCGGCGGATCAGGTTGAAACCCGGGTCGAAGCTTCGGAGAATATTGAAGAAGATGATTGCCGGCAACTTCTCTCAAAAAGCGAAGAGGAACTCAAGGAGGCGCAGAATCGCATCCTTCGGCTTGCCGCGGAGTTGGACAACACCAGGAAACGCCTCGAGAGGGAGAAATCCGAGGGCATTTGCTACGCCAATGAAAGCATCATGCGCCAGCTCGTCGACGTTGTAGACAACCTTGAGCGGGCAGTCGAGCACGGGGAAAAGGCTGAGAACTTTGAAGGCCTTCTGGATGGCGTGCGAATGACTCTCAAAAGCTTCATCGATGTCCTTGCCAGGTTCGGCGCGGCGCCCTTCGAATCGGTGGGCAGCAGTTTCGACCCTAACCGGCATGAGGCGGTCATCCAGGAGCAGAGCCCTGACTACCCGGACATGACCGTTACAAGGGAATTTCAAAAAGGCTACACTTTAAGGGACAGACTCCTAAGGCCTGCAAGGGTCGGGGTGTCAAGAAATGCAAAAGAAGACACTTGCTGAACAAACACATGGCGGAGCCTGGAGTTTTTTGTCGCTCCACGGTCCGAGAGGAAGGATTACAGGTAACCCCAAGGAGGCAATTAAATGAGTAAAGTTATAGGAATAGACCTCGGGACTACCAATTCGGTAGTAGCAATCATGGAGGGAAAGGAGCCGAAGGTTTTGACCAATGCGGAAGGCAGCCGGATCACCCCTTCCATGGTGGCCATCACCGAAAGCGGCGAGCGGCTGGTGGGGCAGGTTGCCAAGCGACAGGCCATCACCAATCCCGAGAATACCGTTTTCGCGGTAAAGAGGCTTATCGGCCGTAAGTTCGATACACCGGAGATCCAGGCCGACATAAAAGTTCTTCCCTATAAAATCGTCCGCGCCCCTAATGGAGATGCCCATATTCAGATTCGGGGCCGCGATTACAGCCCTACGGAGATTTCGGCTTTCATCCTGATGAAAATGAAGCAAACGGCGGAAGATTACCTGGGTGAAAAAGTCACCGACGCTGTCATTACGACACCCGCCTATTTCAATGACAGCCAGAGGCAGGCCACCAAGGACGCGGGCAAAATCGCCGGGTTGAACGTTTTGCGTATTATCAACGAACCCACCGCCGCCTCGCTTGCCTATGGCCTCGATAAGAAAAAGGACGAGAAGATCGCCGTATTCGACCTCGGGGGCGGGACTTACGATATCTCCATTCTGGAAATCGGCGAAGGGGTATTCGAGGTCAAATCCACCAACGGCAACACGCACCTGGGCGGGGAAGACTTTGACCAGCGAATAATCGACTGGCTGGCCACCGAGTTCAAAAGAGATTACGGCATCGATCTAAGGACCGACAAGATGGCCCTCCAGCGATTGAAGGAAGCCGCTGAGCGGGCAAAAATCGAGCTCTCGACTACGATTGAAACCGAAATCAATCTGCCCTTCATCACGGCGGATGCTTCGGGGCCAAAGCATATGAACATTAAGATTACCAGAGCCAAACTCGAATCAATGGTTGAAGATCTCATCGACAGCCTGCTCCCGCCCATGCAGCAGGCCCTCAAGGATGCGAGCCTTTCCCGCAACGAGATCGATGAGGTGATACTTGTAGGCGGAATGACCAGGATGCCTCGCGTTCAGCAAAAAGTGCAGGAATTCTTTGGCAAGGAACCTCACAGGGGAGTCAACCCCGATGAAGTTGTCGGCATTGGTGCGGCAATTCAGGGTGGTGTGCTAAGAGGTGACGTCAAAGACATTCTGCTGCTCGACGTAACCCCGCTGTCGCTCGGCATCGAAACGCTCGGGGGCGTCATGACGAAGCTCATTGAGCGAAACACTACGATTCCGACCCGCAAGAGCCAGATTTTCTCGACCGCAACCGATAACCAGACAGCGGTCTCAATTCATGTACTTCAGGGTGAGCGTGAGATGGCCGCCGATAACAAGACCCTGGGCAGGTTCGAACTGGTGGGTATCCCCTCTGCGCCCAGAGGCATCCCGCAGATTGAGGTCACCTTCGACATAGACGCCAACGGCATAGTGCACGTCTCGGCCAAAGATCTGGCCACCCAGAAGGAACAGTCCATCCAGATCACCGCCTCCAGCGGGCTAAGCGAACAGGAAATAAAGAACTTGGTGCGCGAGGGCGAGCAGCATGCCGAGGAAGACAAGAAAAAGCGCGAACTCGTAGAGGCGAGAAACCATGCGGATACTCTCATCTACAGCACTGAAAAAACTGTCGGCGAAATGGGTGACAAGCTCGATCAAACGACAAAGTCGGACATCGAAGCACAAATCACAAAGCTCAGGAGCACCATGGAGGGCGATGACAAAGACGCGATTCAGCGGGATTTGGACGCCTTGATGCAACTCTCGCATAAGGTAGCCGAAGAGGCCTACAAACGGGCCGCCGGTCAGCAGGCCGATGCACAGGGGCAACAGGGCGCAACCGGAGAATCTCAGCAGCAGAAAAAACCGGATGAGGACGTCGTTGACGCCGATTTTGAGGAAGTGAAGAAATGAGCGTTGGGACGAGATTGCCCATTTAGTCTTTCCTTGAAGGGTTTTCCGTTGTATTAAAGGGCACGCGAATAGCCGTGCCCTCTTTATTTTTTATGAGGAAACAGCATTGGCCTCAGGCGGGACCCTGAATTCCTGAATCTTTCGTGAGGCTTTTATGAAAATAGACATCAAAGGCACATTGGCTTTTTTCCTTGTTTTTCTCCTGCTTCTCACCGGGTGTGGGGGGGGAGGAGAACAGCCGCCTCCCAACCTGGCGCCCAGTTTCTCCACCACCTACCCGCGGGAAGCCGATGACTTGTATCGCCAGGCTGAGGAAACCTACCACGCCGGGAAGGTCCCCAACGCAATAAGCCTGTGGGAACGGATCAACCAGAAGTATCCAAGTACAGCCATTGCTGCGAAATCGCTGAACAGAATCGGTGAGATCTACCTTGAACAAGGCCAGCCCGAGATGGCCGCACGGTATTTTGATTACCTCGTTTACGCTTACCCCACCTGGGACGGGATTACCTCTGCGAAACTCAATCAACTTAAGGTCCTGGCGCAGACGGGCAAGAAGAAACAGGTGATGAAGGAGGCGGTTCCGCTTTGGGAACTGGCTGCGAATCGGCCCGATGTGTGCTTTGACCTGGCCGAACTGATGATTGGAATCTACAGCTCGGAAAACGACATTGAGACTGCTTTTGACTGGAGTTCGTCCGGCTTTTCGGTCGCAAATACTCCCGAACAGAAAAAAAGCATGACCGCACTGACAAAAGAGATATTGGACAGAGCGGATGAAGGTCTTGTTAAAAAGCTCTATAAAAGGAATCCTTCCGATTTCATGAAGGTTTTCCTGGATTTCCGCGACGCTGGGATCCAGGTTCAGAAGGGGCAGCGAGAAACGAGCCTGGAGCAATTGAGGGCAATCCTCACCCAGAATCCCGACCATCCGCTTGCCCCGGAGATTCAGGCAGCCATCAGGGGCTCTACAGTCGTCGAAACCGGCATACCCCTCAATCCTGATAAGATCGGCGTACTGGTCCCCCTGAACGGGCCCAACGCAAAATACGGGGGCATGGTGATCCGTGGGCTCAATTTGGCGGTTTCCGACTGGAACCAGGTCCATCCGGGTCAGCAGGTCACTCTGGTTATAAAGGACGCCGGTGCAGAGCCGGAAATAGCCGCCCGGTCGTTTAAAGAGCTGGTCAGAAAGGAAGGAGTTCTGGCAGTAGTGGGACCGCTTGGCACTGAGGCAAACAAGACGGTGGTTCCGTTGGCAAACCGGGATGGGGTCCCTCTGCTCTCCATGACCCAAAAAGAAGACGATGCCACGGACAGCTCTTTCGTACTGCACGTAGTCATTGACAGCCGGGACCTCGTTAAGACCCTTGTCCGCTACTGCCGCGAGAAGCTCAAGTACGAACGCTTTGCGTGTCTTTTCCCTGATGACCGCTACGGGCAAAGGCTCTCCAAAATCTTTGCTGAAACGGTGCAGGCCCAGGGCGGAAAAATGATGGCCAGCGCCTCTTATAAAGAAAAGAGCACCGATTTCACCGAGCCTCTCCAAAAACTTATGAATATAGCCAAGAAAAACGCTCCGCTGTCGGTGACCGAAGGGACTCCCTTCGACGCCCTCTTCATACCGGACCAAGTGAGCGCGGTTTCGCTGATAGCCCCGCAGCTTCCTTATAATAACGTGGTCGGAGTCACACTGCTGGGGACCAATCTCTGGAGCGAGGCGCAACTGGTGCAGGCGGGGGGTGTATATGTCGACCAGGCACTTTTCGCCACTTCCTTTTTCCCGGAAAGCCGAAACCCTGCGGTAAAGACATTCACTGAAAAATTCACCTCCCTCTACAACTCGCTGCCTTCTTATCTTGAAGCGCAGGCCTATGATGCGCTCACGATGCTGCTTCAGGCCAGGAACGCTTCACCAGGGAAAGCCGACCGCAATTCTGTATTCCAAAATCTGCTTCAGTCGCGGGGTTTCCAGGGAGTCGCAGGGAGTTACACCGTAAATCCGAGGGGAGATCTGGAGCGGCAATATACCATTCTCCAGGTCGTTAACGGGTCTCTGAACCAAGTTTATCCTTAGAAACGTATGATAAAAGCTTGACAGGAAATTCGTTAGTTTTATAATGTATAGGGTTAAGCTGTAAGCTGGTTGGAAATATGAGGCGTTCGAGGAGAAGGAAATATGCCAATCTATGAGTATGAATGCTTGAAATGTGGGAAGACGACTGAAGCGATGCAAAGATTTTCCGATCCGCCACTGGTGAAATGCGCATGCTGTGAGGGTCGGCTCCGGAAGCTCATTTCCATGAGCACTTTCCACCTTAAGGGTTCAGGTTGGTATACAACCGACTATGCCGGCAAGAACCAGAGCACGGCCAAACAGGCGGAGAGCAAGCCGGAGAAGGCTGAGAACAAAACAGAGAGCGCATCTTCTACAAAGGACTCATGAGGCACAAGTAAGGATTGCCGAGTTAAGCAATTTTGAAATCGACAGAGCGGGCGGCAGCCCGCTCTTTTTTTTGGGGGTCATCCGGCAAACGAGTGTACCTATGGTCTCCATTTTCCTGCCCTGAAGGGGCTTGATAAGTCAGACCGGGGTCAGTCCCGCCGAGCTTGCCCTCCTTCGGAAACTCAGGACAAGTTCGCCTGCTGAACGGGCGGGACGTAACCCCGGGTATAGATGCGCACAAACCGATTTTACTCTGAAGGAGTTACATAAAAATCTGCCACAGTCACGTAGCTATTTTATATGCAGTCCATTAGGGTCAAAACCCTTGGGATTCAATCACCCGATAAGCGCACTTGACGAAAGCCGGAGAAAATAGTGAATTCCGAAAAAGGCCTTTTAATCGTCTTTACGGGGCACGGAAAAGGAAAGACCACGGCAGCCCTCGGTATGGCTATGCGCGCGGCAGGACATGGCATGAGAGTGCTCATCCTGCAGTTTATAAAGGGCGCGTGGGCTTGCGGCGAGCTTCAGTCATTCGAGAAAATCGAAGAGATTGAAATCAAGCCCATGGGAAGCGGCTTTACCTGGAAAAAGGAGAGTCTCGAAGAAGACCGCCGCCTGGCCGAAGCAGGCTGGGAGAAGAGCATCTCCGAAATGAAGCGTGGCTATTACGATATGATCGTTCTCGATGAACTGAATGTAGTCCTGTCCCACGGACTTCTGCCCGGGGAAGCGGTTTTGGAGGCGCTTGAAAACAGAACGACCTGCGCCCACATAGTAGTTACCGGGAGAAATGCCCCCGACGAACTCATTGCAATTGCAGATCTGGTGACTGAGATGAAGGACGTAAAGCATCCCTTTCGAGACCAAGGGCTGAAGGCCGGGAAGGGAATTGAGTTCTGATCGGCAGACAGATATGTGTTGTGCCCTGATCAAAAATCAGGAATGCTGCATCAGGAACTCAGACACGATCTCGTTGAAAATCTCCGGCTGATCCAGCGGGGTGGCATGGCGTGAATTGGGAATTGCCACCAGTTCAGCATCAGGCATCTTGTTGACGTAAGATTGTTTGTAGCTAAGCGGAGTGTAATCCTGGTCAGCGGAGATGACCAGGGTGGGGCAAAGGATCTCGCCGAGATGTTTCGAAACGCTCCAGTCTTTAAGCGCCTGAACCGAATTATTATAGGCGTTTTTATCGTTTTGGGCCCATCGCCGCGCCATTTCTCTGCGCAGGAACTCCTGCCCCTTTTCGGGGAAGAGGCGACCCGCCAGGATTTCAGCCATCTTGCGCATGCCTAGAATCCGGACAATTAATCTGCGCTTGAGAAGTTCGAGTTTTTGCGCCCGCGTCCGCAGAGTGAGATCCGGACCGCTGTTGACAATGACCATGCTCCTGATGAACTCCGGGTGGCTGACCGCCATCTGGAAAGCAATCATGCCGCCCATTGAAAGGCCGACCAGGTGGGTGGGCCAGGCGTTAATGGACCTTAGCAACCGAACGGTATCATCGCAAAAAAGCGAAATGCTGTATGGCCCCGCAGGTTTGTCGGAAGCGCCTTGGCCACGGTAATCAAATGTGATGACCCGGTAGTCTTTTTTCGAAAAATAACCCACCTGCCCTTCCCAATCCCGGACGCTCATACCAAGGCCGTTCAGAAAAAGAAGCGGATGCCCCTGGCCTGTCGCCTCATAGTAAAGCGTGATGTTATTGATGCGAATATCGGGCAATGAGCATAACCTCCGCTTTTTTGTTTCGAATTTTGAGCTTTGAGTTAAGTTTCTACGATCATGCAGATCACGTCCATTACATTGGTGCGGGTGGGGCCGGTGATGAAAAGGTCTCCTATCGCTTTGAAAAAACCATAGGAATCATTTCTTGCAAGGTGGTCGAAAGGATTCACACCCTTGTGTGCGCCCTTTCGGCAGGTATCGCAGTCGGCAAAAGCACCGGCGGCCTCTGTTGGCCCGTCTGAGCCATCGGTGCCCGCGCATAACATCGAAATCTTCGGCCACCCCTCCAGGCTGAGTGCGGCGGCCAGGGCAAATTCCTGGTTCCGGCCGCCTTTACCCTCGCCTCTGATCGTAACCGTCGTCTCCCCCCCGGCAAGAACACAGGCAGGCGCAGTAATCGGATTCCCGGAGAACACGACTTCCTTTCCTATAGCCGTAAATGCCTGGGCGATCTCGCGGGCTTCGCCCTGGACAAAAGAGGAGAGTACCAGCGGAGCAAATCCAAGCTCGGATGCCTTCTGCGCCGAAGCGAGTAAAGCTGCACGGTTGCTTCCGACTACCAGGTTCTGAACCCTCTCGAACACGACATCATCCGGCTTCGGGGTCTCTTCGATTAGCCCGTTTGCGCCGTTCCGCAGCAACTCAAACACGGAAGCCGGAAGTTTTTCGGAAAGTCCGTATCGTTCGACGATCCGAATGCAATCGGCGAAGGTACTCGGATCGGCAACTGTTGGGCCGGAGGCAATCACGTCCAGGGGATCCCCGACAACGTCCGAGAGAAATAGAGAAACAACCCTGGCCGGGTAGACAATCCTTGCCAGTTGCCCTCCTTTGGACAGGGACATGTGCTTGCGCAACGAGTTAAGTTCGAATATGGTGGCCCCGCACTCCAGCAGAAGCCGAGTGGTCACCTGCTTTTCCTTGAGCAAAAGGGGAGGACGTGGTGCTGGAAAGAGCGCGCTTCCTCCACCCGAAAATGCGCACAAAACCAAGTCGTGCTCCGTGCAATCTTTCAGACGCTCCAGGATATACCGGGCAGCTTCCAATCCGGCTTGGTCCGGGACCGGATGCCCGGCTTCCATCACACGGATCTTTTTCAAAGGTAGGCCGTGACCATATTTTACGGTAATCCAGCCCCCCGTGAGACGGTCGCCCAGTATCTGCTCCAGCGCCTTCGCCATAGGTGCAGTTCCCTTTCCGCACCCCGTTACGAATATTCTTTTGAAACGTTCAAGCTGGTATGAACTGCCTCCGACCCTCAATTCGTTCCCGCTCAGCTCAATGTAGCGTTTGACGGCCTCCTCGGGGTCAACGGCCCGAATTCCGGCCATAAAAATCTCCTGGAGCGTTTCTTTTGTCTTCTCAACCATAAACATTCTCAACTGATAATGAGTGTAGGGGTTGCCCCGGGGACAAGGTGCTGATCGAAATGCGCGATATCATGAGCATGAAAAGGGGTTGGCAGAAAATCTGCCAACCCCTCAGAATGGTCACCGAATTAGGAAAAACACCCTATGTGCTTTACCTGCTTTTAATATAAAGCGGCTATTTTCCATAGTCAAGACAACCTGTTTCCCACCCGGCCTATTTCACGGAAATCTTATTTTCTTCGGCCGGCCGCAGTTCGTGAGACGCATGTCCCCCTTATCCCCCGTACCCCATTCGGGAAAGGGGGAAATTAATCTGAGCCCAGGACCCTGATAATGGGCGGGATGACCGATCTGGCGATATCGCTTCGGGAACCGCCGCCGAGCACCACTTCCAGACGTCCTTCGCAGATCTCTTCGGAAAACTGTTTCATCATGCGGGCAATGGGCAGGTATGCGTTCATGGTAAGGCCCAAGTCTGCGTAGTCGCCCTGGTGGGTGTCAAACCCGAAGTACCAGAATATGAATTCCGGGCGAAACATGCTGGCGCGCTCGGCAAAACCCCTTGTCGCCGCTTCGGCGTATCCGGCGTCGGGGTCTTTATCCCAGGGGCGAGCGGCCGCAGCGATGTCCACGTTTGTGCCATCTTCGGACTCGTAGTTGTCAAAGCAGACGCAAACGTGAAGAACGTCTGGATCGCCGCCTACGAGGGAGCGAGTACCATCCCCGTGGTGGGCGTCGGTGTCGAGAATGGCGATTTTGCCGATGCCGTAGACAACTCGAAGCACCCGGATGGCGATCGCAACATCATTGAAGCAGCAATACCCGCCGAAGAAGTCTTTGCCCGAATGATGTCCGCCGGCGCCGATAAAGGAAAAAGCGTTTCTGATCTCCCCTGACGCGATCATTTCTGCAGCCATGACGACTGCTCCAACCGAGTGCCAGGCGGTCGAGCAGAGCGGATCCTGCTTGACCCCCTCCAGAAGCTCCCGGGAATGAACTGCCAGAATAGACTGCTCCGAAATGGGTTCGGGCTGGTAGAGAATGTAGCGTTCCTCTTCAAGCAGGTGATTCAAAGCTCGCGGGAAGTCCTCAAGACGGGACCCCCGAGTTAGATAGCTCCTTCGGCTGAAACTCGGGTGGTAGAAAATCCCGGTGAGAGGTATGCGACCGGCTCCCGGCCGGGCATCGCCAGCCGATTCGTCATTTTCGCGCGGCTGCTCCAGATGTTTGCCCGGCAAAGTTCCATCAGAGACGTTCCTTATTTGCATTATCCGCCGCTCCCGGATGCCCTTTACCCCACCAGAGGCGGGACTTCGAATGCTCTTTCCAGTTCGATAGTGTCCTTAGTTAGAAAAAAGCTTTTTCTGCTCCTCGCGTAGCGATAGAACCAAGAGGAGTTATTTTTCACTATTCACCATTCACTGCCCACTGTTCACTCATCGCGGAGCGATGCTTGTCCTTCTAGTCCCAGTGCCCTTCAGGCGAGTAACTTCGCCATTCAGGAAAATCACCGAAGCTCCATCGCTATAAACCCATTCAATCCCGCTGCTCCTCCCTCCATTAGAGATCAAGGTGGCTTTACGTTCCAGTTCGGGTTTTCCCCAGACTTGTTCGACCTGATCCACAGACATGCCGATGCTGACCTTGCCTTCAGAAAGCGATTTGCGAATGAGTCGCTCTCGTTCCTTTTCGGCTCCGCTCTCAGCGGATGTCCCCGTTTGCGGGGGAGCAGGCAGCATATTGGGCATACTCAATGCCTGCTCACGGGTCTTACTGATCGAAGTCCTCTGCGCCCACAATCCCTCTTTTTCTCCGCAAGCTCCGATCCTGATTTTATCGCCGGTTCCTACCTCAAAGATACAGACTTCAAAGTCAGGTTTTAATTCTATGCATTCAGAGCTGTCTCCTTTTTGGAATTTGAGCCAAAAAAGGTCGTCCTGACCGGAATCCAGAAACTTGACGGCTTCTTCCAGGTCTGCAGCGGATGAGCATCCAAACGAATATCTATTCGTGTAATACGTGCGATTTTTAAGGAGAAAAGAATCACAGGAAACTGCCGTTATGGCGAGCAACATTGTTATGAGAACTGATCTTGCGACCACAGGCATTGACCGGCCTCCCGGCTCTCGATATCGGGCCAAAGCTTATAGAAATGATACGGCAATAATAAATCGAAATCATAAAAGCAAACAAATGTTTTTATGGATCGATCAAGCCGGTATATCGCGCCCTCTGCTGAACCGGCTTGACAGGACCCCGAGGATCAACCCGGTGCCGACGCCCCAGGCGCCGTTTATGAGAAATGCCGTCAGCAGAAGAGGCGGATGCCAGCCGCCTCCCAATGGGCGGCCCTTGAGCGGCAGCACCACTAAAAGAGCGACCAGCGAAGGGAAAATGGCCCCAAACAGAAAAGCCACTACCCAATAGCCGGCGCCGGCCGGAAATCTGCGGTCGATAAGGGCAAACAGAATCCCCCAGATTCCGCCCCAGACGGCCAGAGAAATCACGGCCGGTAATCCAAACGGTTTGGTGACCGCCATCAAAAACGGCGCGAAAGGCGCCACACCCACAATCCAAAGTACCCAAACACTCAATTGATGAAAGATTAAAGTGGCGAGAAAGCCCGCCGTAAAGCCAAACAAAATCCGTTTCAGACAGTCCGAAGACTCAACTCTACAAGTCATGATGCCCTCCTGAAGAAGCGCCCTGAAATAGCCGCTGCCCGTCCGAAAAGGGTTTTTCTGCTTTTCCGCACCGGCCTCTCCGGATGGAAACAGCATGCATAAAGCTTTACCCTCAAATGCAAAGCTAAGTCCTAATACCGATCACAGGTACTGATTTTAGAAATTGTGTGTCAGCATGAGCTTAAATACCAGGCACTCGCCGCCGCCGGTAAAGCTATGGCCTACTCCAAACTCGACACTGTTAGGCTCTCCCTTGTAAAAAGCGTCTGATCCTGCTGGTCGAGCCGCGCCCAAGCATAAGGGAGGCCGTAGTCCTCGTAATGTTCGAGCGCCAGCGCCCAGGTCTTTGAGAAGTTGTAGGCAACGCGTTCGCAGGGTACGAAGTCAAGCGATTTGATTCCACCACGGAACTCGGTATCGAAAATCGGATTGACTATAATGTCTACGGGTCCGATGCGGCCGCCGATGATCGGGCGGATCTCTCCCGCCCAGTGGGATGGATCCCATTGGCACATGTTGTAGCTGAGTTCGAAATTAATGCCGTAAAAAAAACTTCTTTCGGCTGCGTGAGGCGTCACGAAAAGCGCCCGGAGTTTGCTGCTGTCAAAAAGCAGATGACCTTCTCCGGTCAGCGAATAAACCGGCAGATAAAGCCCGGCCTCAAACCAGTCGGTTACGCCGTAGGCCCATTCGGGGACGCCCATCAGGGTGTGATTGGGGACGATGCCTCCGGGGAAGTCGGGCACGTGGTGACCGATCGCAGTGAAATTATTGTGCAGTTCGACGCTGAATTGCCCCACTTCGTTGCTCTCGGCATCGTAGACCTGTATTTCGTCGGTGAGAGCGGCTCGCGCAACCCCGTCAGGGCGCCAGGAACCCGATAGCAACGCGCAAGCAAGAAGCATGGCCCCAAATGTTGTCTTCGTCGAATTCATAAAAGTCTCGAATTTTAAGTTTTAAACCTAAAATTAAAACCTTAGACGTCCAAGAAACAATTGGATAGCCGACATGTATTCTCTCAGGCCCCTGAAAAAAATGTCGTTGTGATTTGCGCCGGGGATCTTTAAAAGCGTTTTGTCCGGCGACGGAGACGCCCTGAAAAATTGCAAAGCGTCGGAATAGGGAATTATGTGGTCGAACTCGGCGTGAATGATCAATACAGGCTTGCAGAATTGTTTTATCTTGTCGATGTTTCTAAAACCATTGCTTTCAGTGAAATTCAAACTGCGCAGATCGACCCCGAGGAGCTTCAGCAGAGGTTCGGCCAAAGCGAAACCGCTCTCGATTATAAGCCCGTCAATTTTGTCCTCATGCGCGGAGGCCAGCTCCAGCGCCGAGGCGCTGCCAAGAGACCTGCCCATTACTATGAACGGTCCGGTGTAGCCGTTATCGCTCAGCCATTTCCTGGTGAAATCGTAGATCGTGTGGCAGTCGCGCATCATCGAACTCACCGTGGGCTCTCCCCCCGAACGGCCATACCCTCTGTAGTCGACGGGCAGAAAATTTATACCCATCCGGTTGAAAATGGGTCCAATGTCGTCATAATCGGCTGTGATTTCGCCATTTCCGTGGGAAAAAAGGATATTGGGCGCCTCTTTGTTCGTAACGTGGAAACGGGCGCCTATAGCGATTTGGTCTCCCACCGGAATGGAGATGTCACTAGCGCTGGTGTTTGCGAACGAACGCATTTCAGGTCTTGGATGGAAAATTCGAAGTGAAATTTCCGGCCTGTCAAGCACAGAGTAATCGATAGGCGGCAAATCGCCCATTTTGTTATCGGCCTGAGAAGGTTTTAAGGAGTATAAAAATGCAAAGCAGCCCCTGAGTATCGGTGATTCAAATTTAAGTTGAAATTTTGGATTTTCCAGTGCTCTTGATAAGATAAAACGCCAAAGGCGGCAATGGTCAATGGCATGAATCCGCTCCCACGATTAGTGTATAGCTAGTGCTACGGCCACCACCGGGGTTCTTCGCAAAGACACCGCGTTCTAGAAGATCCTGAATGTCACGCAATGCAGTATCTTGTGAACACTTCGCAAGTTTAGCCCATTTTGATGAGGTCAGCTTGCCTTCGAAACCGTCCAGCAGCTTGTTGATGATCGTTTTCTGCCGCTCATTAAAGGGCATGGCGGCGCAAGATTGCCAGAACCGAGCCTTTCTGAACACAGCCGAAAGCGTTTCTTCTACGCCGTCAAATGTGCGGTTCAGGCAATCGAGGAACCATTCCATGCGTTCTGTGATATCGAGCGTGCCTTTTTGTGCAGCTTCCAACCCCCCGTAATAGGCGCCCCGCTCCTGCCGCATCTGCGCCGACATGCTGTAAAAACGCTCAGCACTTTGCTCTGACCTAGCCAGTGTCATATCGACAATCGCACGTGCGATACGGCCATTGCCGTCTTCGAAAGGATGAATGGTCACGAACCAAAGGTGGGCTATACATGCCCGTAAGACCAGGTCCGTACCATCGTCACCGTTGAACCATTCGAGGAAGACCGTCATTTCCTTCTCAAGTCTATGGGCGGCCGGGGCTTTGAAATGCACATACTCGCGGCCAATCGGACCCGAGACAACCTGCATTGGCCCTTTCGCATCGTCACGCCATGCGCCGATCTTGATTTTGCTCATTCCGCTGTAACCGGTCGGGAAGAGAGATGCATGCCAACTGAATAACCTTTCCCGAGTAAGAGGCTTGTCATAGTTTTGCGTAGCATCAAGCACCATCTCTACTACGCCCTCGATCTCTCTGCTTGTGGATACAAGAGCCCCTATATTCATTCCAAGGCGCCTCGCTATCGAGGATCGTACTTGTTCCCTATCGAGTATTTCTCCTTCGATCTCCGAGGACTTCAGAACCTCCTCGATCCGACTGTGCAAAACTGCCTCGGCGCGAAGCGAGAATCCCATCGCCTCCATTCGCCCGAGCAGACGTCCCTGCCTAAGACGTACAGCGGCAAGCCGCCCGGCTAACCGCTCGATGCTCCAGTGGAACCGTGGCCAATCCATCCTTTCATGAATATAGACGCTCATTCTACGCACCTCATGCGGAGATTATAGCCTCTATTCTCCGCAGGAGCAACTGGTCTTCTCGCGACGGCCGCCTTGAGTTTGCCATGGAAGTCTGTATATTTATTCAGAAGCTAAAACTTAAAATTTTCCATGACGTCCGAAAGCTCGATTACGTGCCCGGGCAGGCACGCAAGCAAAAAACTGCCCTCATCGGCTTCAACCCGTCCGTCTGCGGCCACGATTTTGGCAAACTCCAACCTGTCATGAGGGGAGAAGTCCAAAAACAGGGAGAGAATCTCGCGGGCTTTTGGCAAATGGGTATTTTCCCCCCTGGTTTCCCATGCCTCCACAAACCCTCGAATAACCCCGGGCAGGCACTGCGCTCCCGCCCAGGCCAACTCACCGGTGCCGTCCAGCCTGTCGATCCTCATCCTTATGCCCATATTCACAAAAAAATGCAGCGATCCCAACATCTTGTCTCTGCAATCGGATTTTCGCGCAAGCAAAGGCCGGTAGCCTCGAATGGTTATCAACCGGAGGCTTAGGGGAATTCGGCTTTCGTCCACAACAAAATCACCTGCCCCGTGGTGCCAGGGGTAGATCTGCGAAAAAGACCGGCTATCGAGGTATAATGTAAGGATTTTAGAAGCCTGTGCGTAAAGTTCCCGGGTTTTTGAGGCGTCGAGGAATCGCGGTTCTTCGCTCTGTGTCCAAACGGTTATGGCAGGGGCTCCCGATGCGTCCGCGGAAAGGTGGAACTCGTGATGGTTTTCGAACCACTCGGCGATGGACAGCATGAGTCCCGGGCCTTTTGCTGAAATGAAGGGCAGCGGGAGGTATGGGAGGCCGAATCTGGCGTGAAGGTTCGCAAGGTGCCTTACTTCGACCTCGAGAAAAGCCTGCTGATCGGGCGAGAAGGCGCAATTTACGGCAAATGAGCGTTCATCATCGGCAAAACGTATGCGGAGGCGCGAAACGCTATAGAGCGCTCCGTGTTTTTCTGCGATGAGTTCGATGTTCGACGCCGCTTCAAGTTTCGGGATGGGTTTGAGTTGTTTTTTGAGAAGTTTTCTCAACGCCATGAAAGAGTTTTCCGAAAGCAGGCGTGCAACGGAACTCATGTATTGGCCGTATGTTACTGGCGCAGTGACAGGCGGCGGGTTGCCGGGTAAAGCAAGCCGTTCGGATGCGGCGTCAAGGGGGACCAGTTTTGAGCCTGATCTTATAAAACATTCTATTGATGGAACTCTGTGACTGGGTTTTCTTCTGTCCACGCCTTGGATATTTGCCATGACAAAAGGAGGCCTTATGAATGTTAGACGTCAGGTCCCATTTCAGTCAGCCATTCGATTGCATCTTCGAAAGAATTGAATGCCCTGACTGTGAAGCCTCTGTTTTGGGCGCATAGTGCGAAGAACCCTGCCTGGTCAAATTGTCCGAGTGGACAAAGAACGGCTGTCTTGTGTCGGGAAAAGGCCTTGCGAAGGTCGCTGAGTGCAGTCGCCAGATACCAAAGGTCGGTTGTAGACATTGCTGCCTGCGCCTTTCGGAGATCCAGGATTATTTCGTAGTCGGCCAAAGGGGCCGCCGCGCAAGTGATCTCCAAAAGCATGTCCTTAGCCTTTTCGAGATCGAGTGGTCCTTCCGGGGTCGCTCTGATGAAGTCGTGCGCATGGATGATTCTGATATTAGTTGACATTGTCACATCCTTCCGCATTTGTTGGGGCCAGACAAGGCATTGTGGAGTTTCTCGACACTTCCACGATGACGGAACCTACTTCTCATAACTCGACAGTACAACAAATTGTTCAGTTCCAGAAATACAATCTTAGATGTGCCTCGGGGAAATCTTCGCCAGGTCATAAGAGCGCAAGCAACAGCAAAGCTTTGCTTGTCTTGGAAGATCGACCGGTATATATTTTCATGAATGTTGGCCCCGATCTTGTATCGCCAATGGGTGAACAGGCGAATCGGTGAGCCCAAAACCAGTCGAGTGATTTCGAAGCTCCGCGAGGTAACGTCTTGGATTCCACGAACCGGGTCCTTCTGGACCGCGTCCAGCGTTCATTTCCAATAGTTTCCGACCCGTATCGAGTCCTGGCCGAGGGTTTGGAAATTTCCGAGCAGGGCGTGCTGGAACGAATCGGAGCGTTGAAACAGAAGGGGGCCATACGGCAGATCAGCGCTATCTTCAACACCGGGACTCTCGGATACCGTAGTAGCCTTGTGGCTATGGCTGTGCCGCAAAAAGCGCTGGATTGCGCTGTCCGCACGGTTAACGCCTATCCGGGAGTAAGCCACAACTACCTGCGCCCGGGCGCCTTCAATATGTGGTTTACCATTGCGGTGCCTCCCGGACAGAGTCTCGAGGCGGTAGTTTCTGAACTTTCATCCAAAGCCGCATTGGCCGGGGGCGGCCCCGCCGTCCTGCCCGCACTGGTTTTACCTGCCGTCAAGAAGTATAAGCTGGCCGTCGTGCTTGACGTTTTGGAAGACGGGGACTGGGAGCACGCGGAAGAAAAAACGGAGCTGCCGCCCACCGAATCGAATGCGAACTTCAGCCCCACCCCCGCAAATATACGAATCGTCAAGTGTATCCAGGAGGATTTGCCCCTTGTCCCCAAGCCTTTCGGCGTGTGGGCCGATTCACTCGGAATGCAGGAGTCCGAACTTCTCAGAACCGTTTCCGACTGGATGCGCCAGGGTACGATTCGGCGATTCGCCGCCGTGCTCAATCATCGTCAGGTAGGATTTCGCGCCAACGGAATGGTCGTCTGGAAATGTTCCCAGGACCGCATCGACCGGGCCGGCGCCATCCTGGCCTCATACCCGGAGGTCAGCCATTGCTACAGCAGGCATGCCTATCCTGAGTGGCCGTATAACCTGTATGCAATGATCCATGGACGCAGCCGGCAGGAATGCGAGTCCACCGCGGGCAGGCTCGCGGCTGCGACCGGGCTTGACAACTTCCGGATTCTTTTCAGCACGAAGGAATTCAAGAAAAAAAGACTCAAACTCTTCTGGCAGGCGAATCGGTAAGCGGGTCAATGGGTGAATCGGAAAAACCGCCTCACCCGTCACAGGTCACCCGGGGTGTGAAATGAATGACAGGGAAGAGTACG
>Ga0187862_10000701_pt1 | contig 37442 bp, 37 predicted proteins | sample June2016WEW_10_1_FD_133003 | JGI IMG/M metagenome (GOLD analysis project Ga0187862, IMG submission 133003) | Peatland microbial communities from SPRUCE experiment site at the Marcell Experimental Forest, Minnesota, USA - June2016WEW_10_150 | ecosystem: Environmental > Terrestrial > Soil >... | reverse complement strand
CTAGCTGATGAGCGCTACCCCTGAACCGTTCGCATCAGCACAGGCCGGTCAGGGTTCAGCTGCGATTAGGCAGCTAGAGCGTAGTTGTCTTCGTTGGCAACTATAAGTTTGCAAGTCAGTTTTACGAGGTAACCTGCACCTCGGTACGCCCCTGGAGTTTCGCAACCCATGTCGAAACCGGTCGGCCCCAAGAGAGCCACCAGTGTACGCGTTCGGCGCGGTTGTTCCAAATGGGGCGCGTCAGCGCCTGAACGCCTTCATGATCCGGCCCTTGTCCCGTTGCCAATCGCGGTCCTTGTCGGTCGCGCGTTTGTCATGCTGTTTCTTGCCCTTCGCCAAGCCGACCTGGAGCTTGGCTCGGCCCTCCTTCCAATAGAGTTCCAGCGGCACCAAGGTGTACCCGCGCCGCTCGACTGCGCCGAGCAAATGATCGAGTTGGCGGCGATTGAGCAGCAGCTTACGCGTGCGGGTCGGGTCGGTGTCGACATGGGTCGATGCCGAATTGAGCGCGCTGATGTGCGCGCCGAAGAGGTATGCCTCGCCGTTTTTCAAATAGACATAGGCTTCGGCGATCTGCGCCTTGCCGGCCCGCATGCTCTTGACCTCCCACCCGAGCAGGGAAATGCCCGCCTCGTAGCTCTCTTCGATGAAGTAATCGAAGCGCGCTTTGCGATTGACGGCGATCGGCGGCAGTTTGTCTTCGGTTTTCACGGGACGATGAGTCTACCGATTCGCTCGTTGTGGCGCCCACGCTTTTGCCGGAGAATTCGGCCCGCCCGCGGCTTCACTCCGCGCAGGAGGAGCGCTTGAAAGTAGTCGAACGCAGTGCGATCGTTCCGTTTACGGCCGCGCAAATGTTTAGCCTGGTCAACGACGTGGCCAGTTACCCGCAGTTCTTGCCCTGGTGCGTCGGCGCCAAGGTCCAGGAGCTCGCCGCAAACGAACAGGTGGCCTCGCTCAATGTCGCGCGCGGTGTGTTGCGCATGGAATTCACGACGCGCAACCGCTTGACCCCCGACGCGGAAATCGTCATGAACCTCGTCGAAGGGCCGTTTCGCAACTTGACCGGCAACTGGCGCTTCGAGGCAATCGCCGAGCGCGGCTCGCGCGTCGGTTTCCACATCGAATTCGAATTCAAGAATGCACTGACCGCGGCCGCTTTCAACGCGGCCTTCTCAGCACTGTGCGGCACGATCGTCGACGCGTTCGTGCTGCGCGCACGCAAGATCTACGGCTAGCCAACCGTTGCTGGCGTCATGCTGATGCGCGTCGAGGTGGTTTTCGCGGGCACAGCGCAGCAGGCCGGCAGTGCGCAGCGCGCCGCCGCCGTGCGGCAGATTGTGAGGGTTTATCGGCTGCAAGCGGGTGCCACGGTTTCGGACGCCTTGAATTTGGCGGCGGCCGATGTCGCGTTTGCGGGCGTCGATTGCGCGCACGCTGCGGTGGGTATTTTTGGCCGCACGGTGGCTCGTACACAGCCGCTCATGGACGGCGATCGTGTCGAAATCTATCGGCCCCTCGCGGTGGATCCGAAGGCGGCTCGGCGTAGTCGGGCGCGTCGCGGTCGTTAGATCCCTAGTACGTTCGGCCGTTCTTGAGTTCCGCGGCGGAAGCCTCCTGCTTGGCGGCCACAGCGTCGGACGGCTTGTCCAATTTGGCGACTTTGTCGCCCTCGAAATAAACCGTGACGCGCCGCGTATCCAAATGGCCGCTACGGCCCTTCTTCAGGTAATAAATGTAGTCCCACTGTTCTTTGTTGAACGAGTCGGTGACCATCGGCGTTCCGAGCAAATAACGCACCTGGCTGCGCGTCATGCCGGCCTGGACTTGATTTACGGCCGCCTGATCCAGAAAGTTACCCTGCTGGATGTTAATGCGGTAGACGCATGCCGACGAGAGTACGGTTAAGCTCGAGGCGAGCAGGCAGCGGGCCAAAATGTTCGTCAATGTGGTATGCAACCCTTAAATGAATGATAATCAGTCCGTCCAAATCGTGGTCATATCATACCGGATGGCTCAGTATGCCGCAGCGCCTCAAACCACCGACGGCTGAAAGCACCGACTTACGCAACGCCGGACTCAAGGTGACCCTGCCACGGCTCAAGATCCTCGATATTCTTGCGGAGGGCTCGGCCCACCACATGAGTGCGGAGGATATCTATAAAAAGCTTCTTGTCGCAAACCAAGACATCGGCCTCGCGACCGTTTACCGCGTGTTGACTCAGTTCGAGGCCGCCGGCCTCGTAACCCGACATCATTTCGAAGGCGGCATCGCGGTTTTCGAGCTCAATCATGGCGCGCATCACGATCACATCGTCTGTGTGGACTGTGGCGCGGTCGAAGAGTTCATGGACGGCGGCATCGAAGAGCGCCAGCAGGCCGTCGCCAAGCGGCTGGGGTATGAAATCAGCGATCACGCGCTGATACTCTATGGGCATTGCGCCAAGCCCAATTGCCCGAATCAAAAGCGCATCAAATAGCGCTTAGGGCGAGCGCGGCGCCGCTAGACCGCCCCGCCGCGCGTGCGCTTTTGTTTGGGCTGCCGGGGCATTGCGAGCTCGAGCATCTCGCGCGCGTGCGCGCGGGCTTGATCGGTGATGTCGATGCCGCCCAGCATGCGTGCGATTTCGTCGACGCGTTCCGCCTCGCTCAAGCGCTCGATGGTCGTCAGCGTGGCCGTGCCGCTGCTGCGCTTGGTGACGCGTAGCTGACAATTCGCCTGACTCGCGACCTGCGCAAGGTGGGTCACGCAGAGCACTTGGCCGCGACCCCCAAGTTCACGCAATTGCCGGCCGACGATTTCGGCGATCGCACCGCCGATCCCGGAATCGACCTCGTCGAAGATCATGGTTTTCGCCGAAGTCATGGCCGCTGCCGCCACCTGCACCGCCAAACTGATGCGCGACAGCTCGCCGCCCGACGCGACTTTGGCGAGGTTTCTGGGGGATTGTCCGGGATTCGCGGCAACCAAGAATTCAATCTGGTCGCTGCCGTAGCTCGTTGGTTCGGTCTCGCTCGAGCCCACGCTGACTGCAAATTGCCCTCCGTGCATACCGAGCGACTGCATCAAGCGCGTAATTTGCTCGCCGAGGTCGGCCGCAGCAGCGTGCCGCGCCTTGCTGAGTCGCGCCGCGGCTATCCCGTATTCGGCCCGCAGCGACGTCACCAGGGCAAGGAGTTCGGCGGCACTGACCTCCGCGTTTTCCAGCGCCGCGAGTTCCTGTTCGAGGCGCAGGCGCTGTTGCGGCAATTCTTGTACGGCCAAGCGGTGTTTGCGCGCAAGGGTCTCGAGCGCGGCGGCGCGCCGCTCGATTTCCTCCTGACGCGCCGGATCCACATCCAATGCCTCGAGAAACCGGCGCAGCGAATCGGCCGCCTCATGGATCGGGGCCGCGGCCTCGGCGAGCAGCGCGCCGATCTGCGCGAGGCCGGGGTCGGTCTCCGCGGGGCTGCGCAGTGCGCTCTGCGCTTTGGCCACTAGATCCTGCGCGCTAGGGCTATCCGCAGCGCCGTCGCCGTCGGCTCCATAGACGGCCGTCAGCGCGGCGCGTGCCGCTTCGGCCAACCGGCCCCGGCCCGAGATGCGCTTGCGCTCGAGAAATAGCTCGCCGATATCGGCCGTGGAGCCGACCTCAGCCTTGAGCTCCCCGAGTTGGTAGCGCAGTAGGTCGAGCCGCGCCTCGCGATTGTCGGCGGCCGATTGCAGCGCGTCGAACTCGCGCCGGCAATCGCGATAGCGGGCGTAGATTGCGGCGACCGTGCCCACGAGTTCGTCCGTGGCTGCATGCCGGTCGAGCAGTTCGCGCTGCGCGTCGCGTTTGACCAACTGCTGGAATTCCTGCTGGCCGTGAATTTCGAGCAGTAATTCCACGAATTCGCGCAGCGCCTGCAGTGGCACGAGCTGGCCGTTGATGTAGGCGCGCGAGCGGCCGTCGAGACCGACCGCGCGGCGCACCAAAACTTCGCCTTCGTGCTCGATGGATTGTGCTTCGAGCCATGCCAAGGCGTCCGCGGGCAGAGCCGTGAACGCGGCCGTCGCTTCGGCACGCTCCGCGCCGCCGCGCACGACGTCGGCGCCCGCGCGGCCGCCGGCGAGCATCGACAAGGCGTCGACGACGATCGATTTGCCGGCGCCGGTCTCCCCGGTCAGCGCCGTCAGGCCGGCGCCGAAATCCAGTTCGGCGCGCTCGACGATCACGAAATCACGTAGCTGCAGGTGGCTCAGCATGGCGGCCTAGTCGCGATTCTCGCCGCCGTGGCCGCCTCGGCCCCAGTGCAGCTTCGAGCGCAACAGCCGGTAGTAATCATAGCCGGGCGGGTGCAGCAGCGTGATTTGCGCCTCGGAGCCTTCGACGAACAGGCTGTCGCCGTGGCGCAGGTCGCCGAGCGCCGCGCCGTCGCAGGTCACCTGCGCGTGCGATTCCAGTCGATCGGACATGCGCAGGTGGATCTGGCTGCCGGCGCGCACGACGATCGGGCGGTTGCTCAAGGTATGCGGGCTGATCGGTGCGAGTACCCAGGCGTCGAGATCCGGAGAGACGATCGGCCCACCGCAAGACAGCGCATAGGCGGTCGAACCGGTGGCCGTGGCAATCACGATCCCGTCCCCGCCATGCGAATTGACGAAACGTCCATTGATCGAGGTCTCGAAGTCCAGCATGCGGCCGGTTTCCCATTTATTGACGACGACGTCGTTGAGCGCGAGCGCCCGCACCGTGGGCGCCCCATAGCGCTCCAGCCGCGCGGCCAGCAAGGAGCGCCGGTCCTCCGTATAGCGCCCTTCCAGCACGGAATCGACATCCTGAAGCATGGAATTGGGGCTCACATCGGTCAGAAACCCCAGCCGCCCCCGATTGATGCCGATCAACGGTACCGGATGCCCGGCGACCAGGCTGGCGGCATAAAGCAGCGTGCCGTCCCCGCCGATCGCGATAATGAGATCCGCCCGGCTCGCGAATACCGTTTCGGGGCATTGCACGACGCTATCGCTAGGGAACCCCAAGCCGTTGCGCGGATCGACCAGGGCGCGCAGACCCCGACCGAACAGATGTCCGGCAAGGCTCAGCATATAGTCGGAGACGCGGGAGTCCTTGGCGTTACCGACGAGGGCGATGGACTTGAAAGGGTGAGGCATAGGCGGCATTCCTTGTAGCATGGGGGCGCCGTGCCGGTCACGCTCTTGACTTTCGACGGATGCGCTAGTTACGTTCAAACCCGTATTATGGACCGCACTATGACAGACGAGGCCGAAGGCTCTCTTACCGAGCGGGCGCAGCTGCTCCTGAAGGCCTTGATAGAGAACTACATTCGCGACGGCCAGCCCGTGGGCTCGCGGACCCTGTCGCGCGATTCCGGCCTGAGCTTATCCTCGGCGACGATCCGCAACGTCATGGCGGACTTGGAGTCCCTCGGATTCGTTGCGTCGCCGCACACCTCGGCGGGCCGCGTTCCGACCGACAAGGGTTATCGATTTTTCGTCGATACGCTGCTCAAGCTCAAACCGCTCGATCATGACGAGGTCGTCGATATCGAACGGCGCCTCGTCAGCGACGCCGCGAATGGCCGGTCGCTCGTGCAGACGGTCTCGCAGATGCTCTCGAGCGTGACCCATATGGCCGGCCTGGTGACCTTGCCGAATCCAAATTACGTCGCACTCTCGCAGATCGAATTCATCGCTCTGTCGGAGAATCGCGCGCTCGCGATCATGGTCATGAACAACAACGAGGTGACGAACCGCGTCGTGCAGCTCGATCGCCAGTACGCGCCCGAGGAGCTGCGGCGTGCGGCGACCTATTTGAACGAGGCGTTCGCGGGCCGATCGCTGCCCGAGGTGCGCGCGCTGCTGGTCGAGCAGCTCAAGGATGCTCAACAGCACATGAATCGGCTCATGCTCGACGCGATTCAGGTTGCGCAAAAAGTCTTCGACAAAAACCCGGAGGAGCGCGTCGAATACGTGATCGCCGGCGAGACGAACCTCATGGGCTTCGCGGAACTCTCGAACGTCGACCGTTTGCGCCGCCTGTTCGAGGCGTTCAACGAGAAGCACGACATGCTGCGGCTCTTGGACAGCTGCCTGCATGCCGACGGGATTCAGATTTTCATCGGTCAGGACTCCGGCTACCGCATTCTCGACGACATTAGCGTGGTCACGGCGCCCTATATGCAGGGCAATCGAATCGTCGGGGTGCTGGGGATCATCGGGCCCACCCGCATGGCCTACGAGCGGGTCATTCCGATCGTCGATATGACCGCAAAACTATTGGGCTCGGCCTTGAACGCCCGAAAATAGCCCCCAAATGAAAGTCTTCCAGCGGAAAGGGCTCGGGCAGCCGCGATTTTTGGGGACTGATCAAACGTGAACGAAACGAACTTTGCCGCCGGGCAGCCAGAGAATGCGGGGCTACAGCCGGGTGTGGATCCGACAGAGGGCGCGCTGGCGGCCGCCGAAGCGAAGGCGCAGGAAAATTGGAACAGCTATTTGCGGGCGGTCGCGGAACTCGAGAATTACCGCAAGCGCGCCGAGCGTGAAATCGATAATGCCCGTAAATTTGCGATCGAGCGCTTTGCGCAGGAACTCGTGACGGTCGGCGATGCGCTCGAGGCGGGTATCAATGCGGGCGCCGCCAATCCGGGCCCGGCATTGCTCGAGGGCGCACAGGCGACCTTGCGCCAGTTGTACCGCGCCTTCGAGAAGGCCGGCATCAAAATCATCGACCCGGTCTCGCAGCCGTTCGATCCCGAATGGCACGAGGCCATGGTGGCTCAGGAGAGCGCCGACCAGCCGCCCAACACCGTCTTGTCGGTCATCCAAAAGGGCTATTCCCTGAATGGGCGCTTACTGCGCCCCGCCAGGGTCATCGTCAGCAAGGCTCCGAGTAACGGCGGGAATTAACGCGCCGCTAGATTGAAAAGCACGCGAAATACCCCATTGAACGGCTAGTGGCATAAGATTTCCTAGAGGGTTTACATATGGCAAAGATTATCGGCATTGATCTGGGTACGACGAATTCTTGCGTCTCGATCATGGAGGGCGGCAAGCCCAAGGTCATAGAAAACAGCGAAGGTGATCGCACCACGCCTTCGATCGTTGCCTTTACGAAGGATGGCGAGGTGTTGGTCGGGCAATCCGCCAAGCGCCAAGCAGTCACGAACCCGCAGAACACGCTGGCCGCCGTCAAGCGGCTCATCGGCCGGAAATTCACCGACGAGGTCGTACAAAAGGACATCTCAATGGTGCCCTACAAGATCATCAAAGCGGATAACGGCGACGCGTGGGTCGAGGTCCAGGGCAAGAAAATGGCGGCCCAAGAGATCTCCGCCCGCGTGCTCATGAAAATGAAGAAGACCGCCGAGGACTATCTCGGCGAAACCGTTACCGAGGCCGTGATCACGGTGCCCGCGTACTTCAACGACTCGCAGCGCCAGGCGACCAAGGACGCCGGCCGCATCGCGGGCCTGAACGTCAAGCGCATCATCAATGAGCCGACTGCGGCCGCGCTCGCGTATGGCCTCGACAAAGACGCCGGCGACCGCAAAATTGCGGTTTACGACTTGGGCGGCGGCACGTTCGACATCTCGGTCATTGAAATCGCGGAAGTCGACGGCGAACGCCAATTCGAAGTGCTGTCGACCAACGGCGATACGTTCCTGGGCGGCGAGGATTTCGATCTTCGCGTCATCAATTATCTCGCGGACGAATTCAAGAAAGAGAGCGGCATCGACGTGCGCCGCGATCCCTTGGCCATGCAGCGCCTCAAGGAGGCCTCGGAAAAGGCCAAGATCGAACTGTCTTCGAGCCAGCAGACGGAAATCAATCTGCCGTACATCACGGCCGACGCGGCGGGACCCAAGCACCTCAACATGAAACTGACGCGAGCCAAGCTCGAGTCTCTCGTCGAGGATTTGGTGCAGAAAACGATCGAGCCCTGCCGCATCGCGCTCAAGGACGCGGGTCTGTCCATGAAAGACGTGGGCGAGGTCATTCTCGTCGGCGGCCAGACGCGCATGCCGCTCGTGCAAAAAGCGGTCAAGGATTTCTTCGGCAAGGAGCCACGCAAGGACGTCAATCCGGATGAGGCGGTCGCGGTCGGCGCCGCGATTCAAGGCGGCGTGCTTGCGGGAGACGTCAAGGACGTCTTGTTGCTCGACGTGACGCCCCTGTCCTTGGGCATAGAGACGCTCGGCGGCGTCATGACGAAAGTCATCGAGAAGAATACGACGATTCCGACCAAGGCCGCGCAGACTTTCTCGACGGCCGACGACAATCAGACCGGCGTCACGATCCACGTGCTGCAAGGCGAGCGAGATCGGGCGACCGACAACAAGTCGCTCGGAAGATTCGATCTTTCCGACATCCCGCCGGCGCCGCGCGGCATGCCGCAGATCGAGGTCACCTTCGACATCGATGCGAACGGAATTTTGAATGTCTCGGCGAAGGACGTAAAGACCGGCAAGGAACAGCGCATCGTCATCAAAGCCTCGAGCGGACTCTCGGAATCCGAAATCAAGCGCATGGTCGCGGACGCCGAGGCGCATGCCGAGGATGACAAGCGGTTCCGCGAGCTCGTCGGAGCGCGCAACAAGGCGGACGCGAGCGTGCACACGATCGAAAAGGCGCTCAAGGATCTGGGCGATAAGATTTCCGAGGATGAAAAGCGCGTTGCCAACGAGGCGATTGCTGCGGTGAAGACCGCGATGGCCGGCGACGACAAGGACGATATCGAACGCAAGACCCAGGCTCTCGAGCAGGCATCGGCGGCTATACTGCAGAAGACCTACGAGCAATCCGCGGCAGGTGGGGCGGGCGCAGCGGGCGCCGGCGCGCAGCCCCAAGGCGCGAATGCGGACGCCAAGAAAGACGACGTGCTCGATGCAGAATTCGAGGAAGTCAAGGAAAGCGATCGTAAGAAGGCCTGAGGCCTTTTAGTTGAGGCTTGATCGATCGAGTCCCTAATCTACCGCCGGCGCTTCGAGGTGCCGGCGGTGTTTTTTTATGGATGAGTAATGTCGAAGCAGGATTACTACAAGCTCCTGGATCTGCCCCGAAACGCCTCGGAGGCTGAGATCAAGAAAGCCTATCGGCGGCTCGCGATGAAGCACCATCCTGATCGCAATCCTGACGATCCTGATGCGGAACACCATTTCAAAGAGGCCAAGGAGGCCTACGAAGTTCTCACGGACCCGCAGAAGCGTGCCGCCTACGACCAGTTCGGGCATGCAGGGCTGCAAGGTGGGCGCGGCGGCGGCTTCAGTGCGGGCGACGCCTTCGGCGACATCTTCGGGGAGATGTTCGGCGATATTTTCTCCGGCGGCGGACGCGGCCGCTCGCAAGTGTTTCGCGGCGCGGACCTGCGCTACGAGCTCGAGTTGGATCTCGAGCAGGCGGTGTTCGGCACCAAGACCGAAATCCACATTCCGACACTCGCGGAGTGCAAGACCTGCGGCGGAACCGGTGCCGCCAAGGGTTCCACACCGAAGACCTGCGATACCTGCAATGGGCATGGCCAAGTGCGCGTGCAGCAATCCATATTCACGATTCAGCAACCGTGTCCGCGGTGCAAGGGACGCGGCAAGATCATCAGCAATCCTTGCGATAGCTGCTTCGGCCAGGGGCGCGTGCGTCAAGAAAAAACCCTCTCGGTGACGGTGCCGGCCGGCGTCGACACGGGCGATCGGATCCGCCTGTCGGGCGAGGGTGAAGTGGGGCGCAACGGCGGCCCGACGGGCGACCTCTACGTCGAGATTCGCGTGCGGGAGCATGCGATCTTCGAGCGCGAGGGCAGCAATCTTTCCTGCGAGGTTCCGATCAGTTTTACGACTGCGGCGCTAGGGGGTGCGGTCGAGGTCCCCACGCTCGACGGCGGGGTCGTGCTCAAGATCCCGGCGGAAACGCAGTCGGGGCGGGTTTTTCGCATGCGAGACAAAGGGGTTACACCGGTACGCGGCGGCTCCGCCGGCGACTTATTCTGTCGCGTGGTCATCGAGACTCCGGTTGGCTTGGGCGCCGATCAGAAAGAGCTGCTGCGCAAATTCGAGGCCACTTTGTTGCAGGGCAGCCATAAGCCCCGAGAAAAGACCTTTTTCGAGGGCGTAAAGAAATTTTTCACCGGCGCCGCGGACTAGGAGTGAGCATCCCGTGCACCAGCTGGTGATCTTCGGTGCGACGGGGCGCATGGGCCAGGCGCTGATTCGCGCCTTGGACCAAAGCACGATATTCCGGCTCAGCGGCGCGGTTGCATCGCCGGGCAGTGTGAGTCTCGGCAAAATTCCGCCCGGGATGGTCGCCGGCGATGTCGTCGTGACGCAGGATGCCGTACGAGCGCTCGCTGCGGCCACGGTCGCCGTCGATTTCAGTTTGCCGCAAGCGGTCGGCCTCCACGCGAACGCCTGCGCAGCGGCCGGTGTGCCGCTCGTGGTCGGCACGACCGGCTTGGACGTGGCGACCGTCGCTTTGTTGGAGGCGGCAGCCCGGCGCATTGCGGTGCTCGTGGCGCCCAATACGAGTGTCGGTGTCAACGTCATGACCAAATTGGCCGCGCTGGCGACGCGGGCGCTCGGCACGGGCTACGACGTGGAGATCCTCGAATCGCATCACCGGCTGAAGCGGGATGCGCCTTCGGGCACGGCCTTGAGCCTGGGCGATGCGGTGGCCCATGCCCGCGGCACGACCTTGAGCGCGAGCGCCGTCTACGAGCGGCATGGCGAGGCGGGTCCGCGCGCGACGGGCAGCATCGGCTTTTCCGTCGTGCGGGCGGGCGACATCGTCGGCGAACACACGGTCTTGTTCGCCGCTGACGGCGAGCGCATCGAAATCACCCATCGCGCGACCGACCGCCTCAACTTTGCTCGCGGTGCACTCAGGGCAGCCGAATGGCTGATCGGGAGGCCTGCGGGCCTTTATCACATGGACGATGTGCTCGGACTCTAGCGAGGGCATAGACAGGCATCGCGCGCATCGTTAATATTCGCGCCCGGAATCTTCAATGCTGTTCAACCCATGAAGCGGGAGGCTGTTCTGACGAGCGCCTCCCGCTTTGCGCATCTACGGAAAGCTCCGTAGCGCAAAGCGAGGAACCGGAGTGTCGACACCTGCAGTGCTAGCTCTCGAAGATGGCACCGTGTTTCGAGGCGTCTCTGTCGGCGCAAAGGGAAACACGACGGGTGAAGTGGTATTCAATACCGCGATGACCGGTTACGAGGAGATCCTCACCGACCCGTCGTACTGTCGCCAGATCGTGACGCTCACGTATCCCCATATCGGCAATACGGGCACGACGCCCGAGGATCTCGAATCGGCCGCGATCTATGCGGCGGGACTCGTGATCCGCGATTTGCCGGCGCTGCATTCGAATTGGCGGGCGACCGAGTCTCTGGCGAGCTTCCTGGTTCGCTGCAAGGTCGTCGCAATCGCGGAAATCGATACGCGCAAGCTCACGCGACTGTTGCGTGAGAAAGGTGCTCTTTCCGGCTGCATCATGACCGGCGAAATCATCGACGACGCGAATGCGATCCGCGCCGCGAAGAAATTTCCCGGATTGAAGGGCATGGATTTGGCCAAGGCCGTGACCACCAAGCGCATCTACCAATGGAACGACGGGCCGATCTGGAATTCGCCGCTCAAGGCGCCGCGTCCGCAGAGCCGCCTGCATGTGGTCGCCTATGACTTTGGGATCAAGCGCAATATTTTGCGCATCCTTGCCGAGCATGGCTGCCGCATGACCGTGGTTCCAGCACAAACAACGGCAGATCAAGTGCTTGCAATGAATCCTGATGGTATTTTCTTATCCAATGGCCCCGGTGATCCGGAGCCTTGCGATTACGCGATCGAGGCGATCCGGCGGTTTCTCGAAACCGAGTTGCCGATCTTCGGAATTTGCTTGGGCCACCAGTTATTGGGACTCGCGAGCGGTGCAAAGACGATCAAGATGAAGTTTGGGCATCACGGCGCCAATCATCCGGTCCTTGAGGTCGATTCCGGTCGCGTCTTCATTTCCAGCCAAAATCATGGTTTCGCCGTCGATGAGTCGACGCTGCCGAATACACTGCGGGCGACTCATCGCTCGCTGTTCGACGGCACCTTGCAGGGGCTCGCCCGCACGGACAAACCGGCCTTCAGCTTCCAAGGACACCCCGAAGCGAGTCCCGGTCCGCACGAACTGAAATTGCTGTTCGAACATTTCATGTATCTGATGGTCAAGCGCGTACAAGCCAACTCGCGGACTCGTGTTCAAATCAAACAAAAATCGGCCGAGAGTTAGCCCGTGCCGAAACGAACCGATATCGACAGTGTGCTGATCATCGGCGCGGGGCCCATCATCATCGGCCAGGCCTGCGAGTTCGATTATTCCGGAGCACAAGCTTGTAAGGCATTGAAAGAAGAGGGTTATCGAGTCATCTTGGTGAACTCGAATCCCGCGACGATCATGACCGATCCGGAAATGGCGGACGCCGTTTACATCGAACCGATCAACTGGCGCACGATCGCGCGGATCATCGAGAAAGAACGGCCGCAGGCCTTGCTCCCGACCATGGGCGGTCAGACCGCGCTCAACACGGCACTCGATCTGGCCCGAGAGGGAGTGCTCGAGAAATTCAATGTCGAAATGATCGGGGCGACGAAGCGCTCGATCGACATGGCGGAGGATCGTGAGCTGTTTCGCCGTGCGATGTCCGAGATCGGTCTGGCGACTGCGCGGGCGCGAATCGCTCACAGCATGGAGGAGGCGCTCGCAGTGCAATCGGAGATCGGCTTTCCGACCGTGGTGCGCCCTTCCTTCACGCTCGGCGGGAGCGGCGGCGGTATCGCCTACAACCGCGAAGAGTTCGAGGCGATCGTAGGTCGCGGACTCGATGCCTCTCCGACCAACGAAGTGCTGCTCGAGGAGTCGGTCGTCGGCTGGAAGGAATTTGAGCTGGAAGTGGTCCGCGACCGCAATGACAACTGCATCATTATCTGCACGATCGAGAACATCGATCCGATGGGTGTGCACACGGGTGACTCGATCACGGTTGCGCCGGCTCAGACGCTGACCGACAAGGAGTACCAGCGGCTGCGCGATGCCTCGATCGCAGTGCTGCGCAAGATCGGAGTCGACACCGGCGGATCGAACGTCCAGTTTGCGGTCAATCCCGACGACGGCCGCGTACTCGTCATCGAAATGAATCCTCGCGTATCGCGCTCCTCGGCGCTCGCTTCGAAGGCGACCGGCTTCCCGATCGCGAAAGTCGCCGCCAAGTTGGCGATCGGCTATACGCTCGATGAATTGAAAAACGACATTACGGGCGGCGCCACGCCGGCGGCGTTCGAGCCGACCATCGACTATGTCGTGACCAAGATACCGCGCTTTACGTTCGAGAAGTTCCCTGGCGCGAACACCCGCCTCACGACGCAGATGAAATCCGTGGGCGAAGCGATGGCGATCGGCCGCACCTTCCAAGAATCCATGCAAAAGGCGCTGCGCAGCCTCGAGACCGGCTTTGACGGATTCAACGAGCAGGTCACGCTGCCGCTCAGCGAGGAGGCGGCGACCCAGTTGGCCTATGAATTGCGCTGGCCGGGCCCGAACCGGATTCTCTATGTCGCCGATGCGTTTCGCGCCGGATGGAGCCGCGCGCAAGTGTTCGAGGCAACGGGCATCGATCCGTGGTACCTCGCGCAGATCGAGGACCTGCTGGCCGAGGAAGCGCAGGTGCGCGAGCAGGGCTTCGACGGCCTCGACTACGCGCGCATGCGTGCGCTCAAACGCAAGGGATTCGCGGATTCGAGGATCGCCAAACTGACCGGGCGCGACGATGCGAGCGTGCGCGCCAAGCGCCGCAAGCTCGGCATTCATCCGGTCTATAAGCGCGTCGATACCTGTGCCGCGGAATTCGCGACGGCAACGGCATACCTCTATTCGACCTATGAAGAGGAGTGTGAATCTAATCCAACTAATCGTCGTAAAATCATGATATTAGGAGGAGGACCTAATAGAATAGGTCAAGGTATAGAGTTCGATTATTGCTGCGTGCACGCGGCCATGGCGCTGCGCGAAGATGGCTTCGAGACGATCATGATCAACTGCAATCCGGAGACCGTATCCACCGACTACGATACCTCCGATCGCTTGTATTTCGAACCGCTGACGTTCGAAGACGTCATGGAGATCATCGAGAAAGAGAAGCCCGAGGGCGTGATCGTGCAATTCGGCGGCCAAACGCCATTGAAGCTCTCGCGTGCAATCGCCGCGGCCGGCGGACCGATCATCGGCACGACACCCGATAGCATCGACGTCGCCGAAGACCGCGAGCGCTTTCAGAAATTGGTGGCGACCTTGAAGCTCAAACAACCGGCCAACGCGACCGCGCGCACCGAGGAGCAAGCCGTGCTGCTGGCGCGCGACGTTGGTTTTCCGCTGATCGTGCGCCCGAGTTACGTGCTCGGCGGCCGCGCCATGGAAGTCGTCTTCAACGAAGACGACTTGCGCCAATACATGCTCGACGCGGTCAAAGTATCGAACGACAGTCCGGTGCTGCTGGATCGTTTTCTCGATCTCGCGATCGAGGTCGACGTCGATGCGGTCAGCGACGGGGAGGACGTGCTGATCGGCGGCATCATGGAGCATATCGAGCAAGCGGGGGTCCATTCCGGGGATTCGGGCTGTTCTCTGCCGCCGAACACGCTGACCAAGGAGATCCAGGATGAGCTGCGTGCGCAGACCCGCAAACTCGCCAAAGCCTTGAACGTGGTCGGATTGATGAACATTCAATTCGCGATTCAAAGCGGCGTCATCTATATCCTCGAGGTCAATCCGCGCGCCTCGCGAACCGTGCCCTTCGTTTCCAAGGCGACCGGCGTTCAGCTCGCCAAAGTGGCGGCCCGGGTCATGACCGGCAAGACGCTGGCCATGCAAGGCCGCATCCAGGAGCGCATTCCGCCCTATTTCTCGGTCAAAGAAGCGGTATTCCCATTCATCAAATTTCCCGAGGCCGACCCGATTTTGGGTCCGGAAATGAAGTCTACGGGCGAGGTCATGGGCACCGGGCATACGTTCGGTGAAGCCTACGCCAAGGCACAGGCAGCCTCCGGCGTCGTATTGCCGACGCGCGGCCTATGCTTCATCAGCGTCCGCGATAGAGACAAGCCTGCGGCCGTGCCGCTCGCCCGGATGCTGATCGAACGCGGCTTCGAACTCGCCGCGACCGGCGGCACTGCGCAAAGTCTTGGAGAGTCTGGCATCATCTGTCGGCGCGTGAACAAAGTGCGGGAAGGCCGGCCGCACGTGGTCGACATGATCAAGAATGACGAAATCGCGCTAATCGTGAATACGACCGAAGGCAAGCAGGCGGTGCGCGAGTCGCGCTCCATCCGGCGCGAAGCGGTTGCGCGCAGGGTGACTTACTACACGACGGTGGCGGCCGCGCGCGCCACTTGCGATGCGCTCGATCATCTCGGTGACAGTGAAGTGAATCGGCTCCAAGATTTGCATAAGGAATTGCTGGCGTGAAGCGAACTCCGATGACCCTGCGCGGTGCCGAGCGGCTCCGTGAGGAGTTGAAAAAACTCAAGAGCCATGATCGCCCGACGGTCATCAAGGCGATTGCGGAGGCGCGCGCGCATGGCGATTTGAGCGAGAACGCCGAGTATCACGCGGCGCGCGAGCAGCAGAGCTTCATCGAGGGGCGGATCAACGAGATCGAACACCGGCTGTCGAGTTCCGAAATCATCGACGTGACGAGGCTGGTCGCGAGCGGGCGCGTCGTGTTTGGCGCGACGATCGAGCTGGAGGACCAAGACGGCGGCGGCAAGGTCCGGTATCAGCTGGTCGGCGATGACGAGGCCGACATCAAGCACGGCCTGCTGTCGGTCTCCTCGCCGATCGCGCGCGCACTGATCGGCAAGTCCGAAGGCGACGTCGTCGACGTGACCACACCGGGCGGTACGCGTAGCTACGAAATCGTCTCCGTGCGCTACGTGTGAAGCGGCTTCAGAACGCGTTTCGCGTGCTTTTGGTGCTTACCGTCGGCAGCTTGTGGTCGTCGGGCCTGATCGTCGCGCCGACGCTGTTTCACGTTCTGCCCGACCGGCCGCTCGCCGGGCAACTCGCGGGTCGGATATTCAGCATCGAGACCTATCTCGCGGTAGCGGCCGCGGTGCTCGGCTTGCTGCTTCCCGGCCGAGCCAAATTGATGGCTCTGTACGCGGCCGCCGCGCTGCTCGCGCTCAATGAATGGGGGCTGCGGCCGTTCATGGCGCAGGCGCGCCTCAGCGGTGCGAGCCTTGGTCTGAGCTTTGGCGCCTGGCACGGGGTTTCGGCGCTGCTCTACGGCATTGCCTGCGCCGCCACGTTGTGGCTAGTCTGGAAGAATGATTTTCGATAACGCTTTGCGCGGGCGGTAGAACACGCCGACGTGTCCGACGCGCTGCACGAGTTCGCTCGTCGTGCGCGTCGCGAGCGCTGCCAATACTTCGTTGCGGCCATCTCGATCGCTGACGCGGGCGCTGACCTTGACCAGTTCATGATCGCTCAGCGCGCGCTCCAACTCGTTCGCGACCGCGTCGGTCAGGCCGGCGTTGCCGAGCATGACGATCGGTTGCAGCGAATGGGCCAAACGGCGCAGATGCTTTTTTTGTTTTTCGCTGAGCGGCATGGCGGCAGTATAAAGTACGCGCGAGAGATCCAATGCCCAAACGTTCCAAGAGTAGCGCCCGCTGGCTGGCCGAGCATGCGAACGACGAGTTCGTCAAGCGGGCGCAGCGCGAGGGCTGGCGCTCGCGCGCCGTTTTCAAGCTCGAGGAGATCCAGCGGCGCGAGCGTCTGTTGCGGCCCGGCATCCGCTGCGTCGATCTGGGCGCAGCGCCCGGCAGTTGGAGCCAGTACGCGGCACGCATTTTGGGCAACACCAGTCGCATCGTCGCGACCGACATTCTGCCGATGGACGCGATCCCGGGCGTCGAATTCATCCAGGGAGATTTTCGCGAAGCGGCGGTGCTGGAACAGGTCCTGAATCGCGTCGGCAATGCCAAGGTCGACCTTGTTTTGTCCGATATGGCCCCCAACATGGCTGGAATCGATGCGGTGGACCAGCCGAGATCGATGTATCTGGCGGAGTTGGCGCTCGAATTTGCCGACCGCGTGCTGGCGCCGGGGGGTGATTTATTGGTGAAATTGTTTCAAGGCGAAGGTTTTGATCAGATCATCAGGGACGTGCGCAGGCGTTATGGCAGGGTGGTCACGAAAAAGCCAAAGGCGTCACGAACCCGCAGTCCCGAGATCTATCTGTTGGCGCGGCAGTTTGGGATGGTGTAACGTCGGGAACGCCCGTCAGGCTTTTTTGTCGTATTTTGTAGACGACTGTAGGTGAAACTTGAACGATCTGACGAAACAAATCCTTCTTTGGGTCGCGCTTGCGGTCATTCTGCTTGCGATTTTCAGCCAATTTGGCATGCGCTCAGGCCAGCCGGCGACCATCGATTATTCGCAATTCTTGACCGAGGTGAAGAGCAGCAATATCGAGTCGGTGACGCTCAAGGGCGAAATCATCGAGGGTAAGCGCCGTTCGGGCGATTCGTTCGTGACTTACAACCCGGAAACCGGCAACGGCGCGCTGATTGGTCTGCTTCAGTCGCAGGGCGTGAAATTTCGCGGCGAACCGCCCAAGCAGCAATCGGTGCTCGTGCAATTACTGATCTCGGCATTCCCGATACTGATACTCATTGGGTTCTGGGCCTATTTCATGCGCCAGATGCAAGGTGCGTCCGGCGGCCGCGGTGCAATGTCGTTCGGCAAGAGCCGCGCGCGCCTGCTCGGCGAAGATCAAGTCAACGTCACGTTTGCGGATGTCGCGGGCGTCGAAGAGGCGAAGCAAGAAGTAGTCGAAATCGTCGATTTCTTGAAAGATCCCGGCAAGTTCCAGAAACTTGGCGGCAAGATCCCGAAAGGCGTGCTCATGGTGGGATCGCCGGGAACCGGTAAGACGCTGCTCGCGCGCGCGATTGCCGGTGAAGCCAAGGTGCCGTTCTTCACGATCTCGGGGTCGGATTTCGTCGAAATGTTCGTCGGCGTCGGTGCGTCGCGCGTTCGCGACATGTTCGAGCAGGCCAAGAAGCACGCGCCTTGCATCATTTTCATCGACGAGATCGACGCGGTCGGCCGGCATCGCGGCGCGGGCCTCGGCGGCGGTCACGACGAGCGCGAACAGACGCTCAACCAATTGCTCGTCGAGATGGACGGATTCGAAGGCAACGAAGGCATCATCGTCATCGCCGCAACGAATCGCCCCGACGTGCTCGATCCGGCGCTGCTGCGTCCCGGCCGCTTCGACCGCCAGGTCGTCGTGCCGTTGCCCGACGTGCGCGGCCGCGAACAGATTCTCAAGGTGCACATGCGCAAAGTGCCGCTCGGCGACAACGTCAAGCCCTCGGTGATCGCGCGCGGCACGCCCGGTTTCTCGGGTGCGGATCTCGCGAACCTCGTCAACGAGGCCGCGCTGTTTGCCGCCCGCGGCAACAAGCGTTCGGTCACGATGGAGGAATTCGAGCGCGCCAAGGACAAGATCATGATGGGCGCAGAACGGCGTTCGATGGTCATGACCGAGGAGGAGAAGCGCAATACGGCCTATCACGAGGCGGGCCATGCGATCGTCGGCTTGAGCGTTCCCGAGCATGATCCGGTCTACAAGGTCACGATCATTCCTCGCGGTCGCGCGCTCGGCGTCACGATGTTCCTGCCCGAAGGCGATCGCTACAGCACGAGCAAGCGGCGGCTGGAAAGTCGTATCGCGACATTATTCGGCGGCCGCGTCGCCGAGGAACTCGTATTCGGTGCCGACGCGGTCACCACGGGCGCCTCGAACGATATCGAACGGGCCACCGAACTCGCGCGCAATATGGTCACGCGTTGGGGCTTGTCGGATCGCTTGGGTCCGCAGACCTACAGCGAAGAGTCCGGCGAAGTGTTTCTGGGCCGCAGCGTGACCCAACACAAGCAGGTATCCGACGTCACTGCGCACGTGATCGATGAAGAAGTACGCCAAGTCATCGACAACAATTACCAGCGCGCCTACACGATCATCAAGACCAACATGGATAAATTGGAGGCGATGTCGGACGCTCTCATGAAGTACGAGACGATCGACGAGGAACAGATCAAGGACATCATGGAAGGCAAGACCCCGCGTCCGCCTCGTGATTGGGACGATACGCCGACGCCCACGCCGCGGGGTCCCTCGGCGGAAAAACCCGCTGCGCCGCTGGTCAGTCCCGCGGGACAGCACTAGCCGGGATCAAGGGCCGGAAATCCTTGATGGAAGGCCGGCGGTGCTGATGATTTGGCGCTGTCGACATCGAATTCTGGACCTTGAGCGCCCGGCAGTCATGGGCGTGCTGAATATCACCCCGGATTCATTCTTCGACGGCGGACGCTACTCGCAGCTGGGCCGGGCGCTCGATCGCGCCGCACGCATCGTCGCGGAGGGCGCGAGCATCATCGATGTCGGTGGAGAATCGACTCGTCCGGGCTCCGCCGGCGTGGATGAGGCGGTGGAGATGGAGCGCGTGATCCCGGTGATCGAGTCGATTTCGGAGCGCTTCGACATTGCGATATCCGTCGATACGAGCAAGCTTGGCGTAATGGCTGCCGCAGTGGCCGCCGGCGCCTCGATCGTCAATGATATATACGCGTTGCGTGCAGCCGGTGCGCGCCAATGGGCCGCATCGACGGCGGTGGGCGTGTGTCTCATGCACATGCAGGGCGAGCCGCGCACCATGCAAGAAGATCCTCACTACGACGATGTCGTCGCAGAGGTGGTCACGTTTTTGCAAAGCGAACGCGAGGCTTGTATCGCGGCCGGGATCGGTGCGGAGGCAATTGCATTGGACCCGGGTATCGGTTTCGGCAAGTCCCTGGCGCATAATTTAACGCTGCTGCGCGACTTATCCTCGCTGGTTGCGCTGGGCTCGCCCGTGCTCGTGGGCGTCTCGCGCAAGAGCCTGATCGGGCGCGTGCTGGGTGGTCTCCCGCTCGAGGAGCGGCTGCACGGGGGCTTGGGATTGGCGGCGCTCGCCGTCGCTATGGGCGCCAAGATCATCCGCACGCATGATGTCGCGCCGACGGTGGATGCAATTCGCATGGTCGATGCGGTACTGCGGGGAAGGGAAACGTGACAGGCTCATATTTTGGCACCGACGGCGTGCGAGGACGCGTCGGACAAAGTCCGATGACGGTCGATTTCGCATTGCGGCTCGCGAGCGCCGCCGCGCGCGTGCTTGCCCCACGGGGCGGCCGCGTATTGATCGGCAAGGACACGCGCTTGTCGGGATACATGTTCGAGTCGGCCCTCGAGGCCGGCTTCGTCGCGGCGGGGGTCGACGTCATGCTGATCGGCCCGTTGCCGACGCCCGGCATCGCCTACATGACGCGGCGCCTGGGATGCCGCTTCGGCGTGGTCATCAGTGCGTCGCATAATCCCTATCAAGACAACGGCATCAAGTTCTTCGATTCGCAGGGCAGCAAACTCTCGGACGAGATCGAGGCGCAAATCGAGCGCGAAATCGATGGACCCGTCGTGACGCAAGATTCGCCGAACCTCGGCAAGGCGACCCGCATCGATCGGAGCCGCACGCAATATCAGGAATTTTGCGCATCGACGATCCCGGTCGGCATGACTCTGCAGGGCTCCAAGATCGTCATCGACTGCGCCAACGGCGCGGGCTACAAGGTTGCGCCACGGGTTCTCGCCGATCTCGGCGCGGAAATCGTACCGATCGGCTGTTCTCCCAACGGCCGCAACATCAACGACGGCTGCGGCTCGACCGCGCCGGAATTATTGCAATTGACGGTGCCCGGCGTGCGAGCGCAAGTGGGGCTCGCACTCGACGGCGACGGCGACCGCGTGCTCATGGTCGATGCCTTGGGGCGCATCGTGGACGGTGATCAAATGCTGTTCATTCTTGCGGTCGCGCGCCATGCGGCCGGCGAACTTCGGGGCCCGGTCGTCGGCACGGTCATGAGCAACCTGGGACTCGAGCACGCGTTTGCAGAGCGAGGCATCGATTTTGTACGCGCGCAGGTCGGCGATCGTCACGTGCTCGCAATGCTCAACGAGACCGGCGGAACTCTTGGCGGCGAGACTTCCGGCCATATCCTGTGCTTGGATAAGACGACCACCGGCGATGGGCTCATCAGTGCGTTGCAAGTGCTGGCGGTCATCAAGCAAACCGGCGCGGGGCTCGCCGAGCTCGCGGCCTCGATGCCGAAGTATCCGCAGGTATTGCTCAACGTCGAGGTGCAGCGGCGTTTTGACCCGATGACGGATGCAGCCGTGCGCACGATCGCGACAGAGGTCGAGCGGCGATTCAACGGCCGGGGCAGGATCGTGCTGCGCGCATCGGGTACCGAACCGCTGATTCGGGTCATGGTGGAAGGCTACGACGCGGCGCTCGTCAAAAAAGGCGCGCGCGAGATCGCGCAAGCCGTCGAGGCGGCGGCGAAGGGCCGCGCTTGAGCCGAGGGCTTGCAGTTAGCGGCCTGCAAGGCTAATCTTCGCCGCCTTTCCCGCAGAGTGGATTCCACAGGTAGGTGCCTATGCGTCGTCCGATGGTCGCGGGTAATTGGAAGATGAACGGGTCGCGTGCCACCAATACCGCATTGCTCGCGGACTTGGAACGACGTTTGAAGCCGGAATGGCCGATCGACGTCGTGGTATTCCCGCCGTTTGTGTATCTGCCTGATGCGGTGCGGGCGCTCGAGGATGGCACGATCGTGGTCGGCGCACAGAATGTGTGCGCGGAAGCGTCCGGCGCGTTTACGGGCGAAGTGGCCGCCGCAATGCTCAAGGATGTCGGCTGCTCGCTGACGATCGTCGGCCATTCGGAACGCCGGCATTGGTACCACGAGGACGATTCACTGGTGGCGCGCAAGTTCGCGGCGGTCATGGCTGCCGGACTCGTGCCGGTGTTATGTCTAGGGGAAACCTTGGAGGAGCGGGAGGCGAACAAGACGGAGTCCGTGGTTGCGCGCCAGCTGGATGCCGTGATCGCATTGAGCGGCGTGGAGCGGATGACGACTGCGGTCATCGCCTACGAACCGGTCTGGGCGATCGGCACGGGCCGCACCGCATCGCCCGAACAGGCGCAGGCGGTACACGCATTCATTCGCCATCGGGTCGCGGAACAAAATGCTAGAATCGCGAGCCAAATGCGCATCCTGTACGGCGGCAGCGTGAAAGCCAGTAATGCCGCGGATTTGTTCTCGATGCCTGATGTGGACGGTGGTTTAGTGGGTGGCGCGTCGTTGAGCGCCGATGAGTTTTACGAGATCTGCGCGGCTGCAGCCGCTCGCTATTGAGAGCTTTCTTATGTTGCGTGGTTTCATTTTAGCGTTTCACGTGTTGCTGGCATTCATGATCGTCATGCTCGTGCTGCTGCAGCGGGGCAAGGGCGCGGAGGCGGGCGCTGGCTTCGGCTCGGGCGCATCCGGGACGGTATTCGGCGCGCGCGGTACTAGCACGCTGTTTTCGCGATTGACGGCCGTGTTCGCGGCGCTGTTTTTCGTAACGAGTTTGACTCTCGCTTACGTTGGCACTCAGGCGAGCGCCGTGCCGGCGACGTTGCTGGAGCGTGCGGCGCAGGCCGAGACGACGACTGCGACGCCCGTGACGCCGCCGCCATCGACGCCGCCGCCGTCGACGCCGACATCATCGACGCCGGTACAGAGCGCGCCGGCGACGCCGGTTTCGACGCCGCCGCCGGCGCCGGCGAACCGGCCCTGATCGATCGCTGGGTATAGAGTGACCGCTTGCAAGAGATGATTAAAGAGCCGACGTGGCGAAATTGGTAGACGCGCTAGTTTGAGGGGCTAGTGGGGCAACCTGTGCCGGTTCGACTCCGGCCGTCGGCACCATCTCTTGCGATACGCGAAGCGGCGCGCCTGATACAATAGCGACTTAACTAAACGTCGGAAGATTAACCGCAAAAAATAATGCGCGGATCATGTTGCGACACTATCTGCCTATATTGATCTTCTTGGGGCTTGCCACCGTACTTGGCTTAGCGCTATTTACTATTGGCTGGATCGCCGGCCCCCGCCGCCCATACCCCGAGAAGCTCTCCCCCTACGAGTGCGGCTTTGAGGCCTTCGAGGACACGCGCATGCGTTTCGACGTGCGCTATTACTTGGTGGCGATCATATTCATCGTCTTCGATCTGGAGATCGCCTTCTTTTTTCCGTGGGCCGTCTCGCTCGGGCGCACCGGCACATTCGGACTCGTGGGGATGTTGATTTTCGCCTCGATTTTGGTCGTTGCCTTGATCTACGACTATAAAAAGGGGGCGTTGGAATGGGATTAGATGCCGTTTCGGCGGGCGCCAGTGCGGCGCCGGGTTTCGAGGTCACGACGGTCGACAAACTCGTCAATTGGGCGCGCACCGGCTCGCTGTGGCCGATGACCTTCGGCCTCGCCTGCTGCGCGGTCGAAATGATGCAGGCGGGTGCGGCGCGCTACGATCTCGATCGTTTTGGTATCGTGTTCCGTCCGAGCCCGCGCCAGTCCGATGTCATGATCGTCGCCGGCACTCTCGTCAATAAAATGGCGCCCGCATTGCGCAAGGTCTACGACCAAATGTCGGAACCAAGATGGGTGATTTCGATGGGTTCCTGCGCGAACGGCGGCGGCTACTATCATTATTCATATGCGGTCGTGCGCGGTTGCGATCGCATCGTGCCGGTCGACGTCTATGTGCCCGGTTGCCCGCCGACGGCCGAGGCATTGCTCTACGGCATCATCCAATTACAGAGCAAGATCAGGCGCAACAAGGCCTTCGTCCGATGATCCCGGGCAATTCGACACCGCCGGAGGCTGGCGCTCCTGCAGCGGTCGCGGGACTCACTCGCTGCGAGCAACTCGAGCAGGTGTTCGCGCGCGTACTCGCCGATCAGCTCACGGCCGTGCCGGGTCACAGCGGCGAGTTGACCTATGAATTGGCGCCCGAGCGCCTGCTCAAGATTGCGGCATTCCTGCGCGATGCGCCGGAGTTGAAGTTCGAGATGTGCATGGATGTATGCGGCGTCGACTATCTGGAGTACGGGCGCGCCGAATGGACGACCGTGGCGGCGAGTTCATCGGGGTTCAGTCGCGGCGTATCGCGAATCGGCGAGGCCAGCGAGTCGATCGATGATTCCATTCCGAGCAAGCCGGCCGCAGGCCGGCGCTACGCGGTGATCTATCATTTGTTGTCGGTGTCACTCAATCAGCGCGTGCGGCTGCGCGTGTTCTGTCCCGACGACGCGGAACCGATCGTGGATTCTGTGACCGGCATCTGGGCATCGGCCGATTGGTTCGAGCGTGAAGTTTTCGATCTATTCGGAATCCTCTTTCGGGGACATCCGGATCTGCGGCGCATACTGACCGATTACGGGTTCATCGGCCATCCGTTCCGCAAGGATTTCCCGCTGTCCGGGAATGTCGAGGTTCGCTACGACCCGGAGAAGGGCCGCGTCGTTTACGAGCCGGTCACGATCGAACCGCGTATTCTCGTGCCGAAAGTGATTCGCGACGACAACCGCTACGATGCGCAGCTCACCAATGCGAGCGCCGCGGCGCCGACAGGCAAACCCAATGTCTGAGATTCGCAATTTCACGATGAATTTCGGTCCACAGCATCCGGCGGCTCACGGCGTGTTGCGATTGGTATTGGAGATGGACGGCGAGGTCATTCAGAAGGCCGACCCGCATATCGGCCTATTGCATCGGGGAACGGAGAAACTCGCCGAGAGCAAGCCCTTCAATCAGTCGATCGGCTACATGGACCGGCTCGATTACGTCTCCATGATGTGCAACGAACACGCGTACGTGCTGGCGATCGAGAGATTGCTGAGGATTGAGCCTCCGCTGCGTGCGCAATACATTCGCGTGATGTTCGACGAGATCACTCGGATCCTCAATCATTTGATGTGGCTGGGCGCACACGGGATCGACCTCGGTGCGATGACGGTGTTCTTATTTTGTTTTCGCGAACGCGAAGATCTCATGGATTGTTACGAGGCCGTGTCCGGCACGCGCATGCACGCGACGTATTATCGTCCGGGCGGGGTATATCGCGATTTGCCGGAGTCGATGCCGCAGTACCATTACAACGACTGGCGCAGCAAGAAGGACGTCGACCGGTTGAACGAGCGGCGCAGCGGCAGCCTGCTGGATTTCATCGGGGACTTCGCGCGGCGCTTTCCGGCATGCATCGACGAATACGAAACTCTGCTCACCGACAACCGGATATGGAAGCAGCGCACGGTCGACGTCGGCGTCGTGAGTCCCGAACGCGCGTTGCAGCTGGGATTCTCGGGACCCATGCTGCGCGGTTCCGGGTTCGAATGGGATTTGCGCAAGAATCAGCCTTACGAAGTATACGGCCAGGTGGATTTCGACATTCCCGTCGGTATCGGCGGCGACTGCTACGCTCGGTATCTGGTGCGCGTCGAGGAGCTGCGCCAGTCGAATCGGATCATCGAACAATGCGTCCAGTGGCTCAAGGCGAATCCCGGTCCGGTAATGATCGATGACCGCAAGGTGCGTCCGCCGCGCCGCGAGGAAATGAAAGGCGACATGGAATCGCTGATCCACCATTTTAAATTGATGACCGAAGGCTACAGCGTGCCTGCGGGTGAAGTCTACGCGGCGGTCGAGGCGCCGAAGGGAGAGCTTGGCGTGTATTTGGTGTCCGACGGAGCGAACAAGCCCTATCGATTGAAAGTGCGCGCGCCCGGCTTCGCGCACCTCGCCTCGCTCGACGAGATGGTGCGGGGCCACATGCTGGCCGACGTGGTTGCGGTGATCGGCACGCAGGATATCGTCTTCGGCGAGGTCGACCGATGAGCGCCGATCAATCGATCGGGGCCGATGGGCCGGCGGGCACGCAGTTATCCGCGCATCTGCGCGAGGAGATCGACCGGTGGGTCGCGAAATTTCCCGAGGGCCGCAAACGTTCCGCGGTGATCGCGGCCTTGCACTTCGCACAGCATGAGAACAATGGGTTTCTGACCGTGCCGATCATGGACGGGATCGCGGCGTATCTGGGGCTCGCGCCGATACAGGTTTACGAAGTCGCGAGCTTCTATTCGATGTTCGAAACCCACAGCGTGGGGCGTCACCACGTGTCGGTCTGCACGAACATTTCGTGCATGCTGCGCGGTGCTGAGGAGGTCGTCGCCTATGTCGAAGCCAAGCTCGGCATCAAGACCGGCGAGAGCACGCCCGATGGACGCATTTTCTTGAAATGCGAGGAGGAGTGCCTTGCGGCCTGCGTCGGCGCGCCGATGATGATGGTCGATCACGTCTATCACGAGGACCTCACGCCGGCGAAGATCGATCGAATATTGGACGAATTGAAATGACGGCGCGGAGCTACTGATGGCCATCGAGCAGAACCTTTGCGTGTTCGAAGCCTTGGGGCACGAGCGGTCCTGGACGCTGGACTCGTATCGCGGCTTCGGCGGCTATCAGGCCTGGGAGAAAATCCTGCGCGAGAAGACGCCGCGCGAGAACATCATCGAAGAAATCAAGTTGTCCGGTTTGCGCGGGCGCGGCGGAGCGGCATTTCCGATGGGCGTCAAATGGGGCTTTATGCCCCGCACTTCACCGGTGCAGAAATATTTCGTCTGCAATTCCGACGAGTCCGAGCCCGGAACCTGCCACGACCGGGATATCCTGCGATACAACCCGCACTCGGTCATCGAAGGCATGGCGATCGGCGGATATGCGATGACCGCGACCGTCGGCTACAACTATATACGCGGTGAATTTCTCGCCGAGCCCATCCCGCGATTCGAAGCGGCGCTCGCCGAGGCCTACGCGGCGGGGCTGCTCGGCAAGAATATTCTCGGTTCCGGCATAGATTTCGATTTGCATACGTTCGTCGGCGCGGGCGCCTATATCTGCGGCGAGGAGACCGCGCTCCTGGAGTCGCTCGAAGGCAAGCCCGGGAGGCCGCGCTTCAAACCCCCGTTTCCGGCGGGCTTCGGACTTTATGGCAGGCCGACGACGATCAACAATACGCAGAGCATTGCCTCGGTCCCGACGATAATGCGCAAGGGCGGCACGTGGTTCGCGGGCTTAGGCCCGCCGAATTCGGGCGGCACCGCGATTTTCTCGGTATCCGGCCATGTGACGAATCCGGGCAATTTCGAACTGCCCTTGGGTGTTCCCTTCAAGGACCTGTTGGCGCTCGCCGGCGGCGTCTGGAAGGGCCGCAAACTCAAGGCGGTCATACCGGGCGGCTCCTCGGTCAACGTCCTGCCGGCCGCCGCGATTCAGGACATCGACATGGACTACGATTCCTTGAAGAAGGCCGGTTCCTCGATCGGCACCGGCGCGATGATCGTCATGGACGAGTCGACCTGCATGGTGCGCACGCTCGAGCGCTTGTCGCGTTTCTACATGTCCGAATCCTGCGGTCAGTGCACGCCGTGCCGCGAAGGCACGGGTTGGCTCGATCGCGTGCTCAAGCGCATTCTGGCGGGGCAGGGCCGCAGCGAGGACTTGACGATGCTCGTCGATGTTGCCAATCGGATCGAGGGTCACACGATTTGCGCGCTCGGCGATGCCGCGGCGTGGCCCGTGCAAAGTTTCGTGAAGCATTTTCGCCATGAGTTTCAGTACATGATCGAGCATCAAGGCCGCTCGATCGTCGCGGCTCAAGCGGCGGCGGCGTGAAGAGAGTGCAATGAGCGACGACCTGGTCAACATCGAAGTCAACGGCGTGCCGCTCAAAGCCCGCAAGGGTCAGATGATCATGCAGGTCACGGACCCTGCGGACATCTATATCCCGCGCTTCTGCTACCACAAGAAGCTCAGCGTCGCTGCGAATTGCCGCATGTGCCTGGTCGAGGTGGAGAAGGTGCCGAAGCCGCTGCCGGCGTGCGCGACGCCGGTCGCGGAAGGCATGAAGGTGTACACCAAGTCGCCGCGCGCGATTGCCGCGCAGAAGGCGACGATGGAATTCTTGCTGATCAACCATCCGCTCGATTGCCCGATCTGCGATCAAGGCGGCGAGTGCGAGCTGCAGGATCAAGCCGTCGGCTACGGGCGCGACATATCCCGCTTCGCCGAGCGCAAGCGCGTCGTCAAGGACATGAGTTTGGGGCCGCTGGTTTCCACCGACATGACCCGCTGCATCCATTGCACGCGCTGTGTGCGCTTCGGTCAGGAAATCCAGGGATATCCGCAACTCGGGGCCTCCGGCCGCGGCGAAGACATGCTCATCACGACCTATGTCGAGCACAGCGTCGATCACGAGTTGTCGGCCAATATCATCGATTTGTGCCCTGTTGGCGCGCTCAACAACAAGCCGTTTCGCTATCACGCGCGCGCCTGGGAGATGACGCAGCACGCCTTGATTTCTCCGCACGACGCATTCGGCACCAATCTATATGCGCATGTCTTGCGCGGCCGCGTCATGCGTATCGTGCCGCGTGAAAACGAGTCGATCAACGAAACCTGGATCGCCGATCGCGATCGCTTTGGCTTCGAAGGCATGTATTCGCCGGAACGAGTCACGCAGCCGATGCTGCGCGTCGACGGTGCGCTGACGGTCGTCGATTGGGGGGTTGCGCTCGCCGCGGCCGCCGAAGCGCTGCTTGCGGTGCACGGGAAATTTGGGGGCGCCGCGGCCGGTTTCCTGGCGGCTCCGTCGTCCACGTTCGAGGAGTTTTACCTGCTGGCGCGTATCGCGCGCGGTCTGGACTCGGCCAATGTCGATCACCGTTTGCGCCGACTCGATTTCCGCGCGCAAGAATGCGAAGGCACTCAGCCCGGTCTTGGGCTCGCGATCGCCGAGATTGAACGGTTACAGGGAGTCCTGATCGTCGGCTCCGATCTGCGCCGTGAAATGCCGTTGCTCGCGCATCGCATTCGCAAGGCCGCCGTCAAGGGCGGCGCTCGAGTGGCCTTCCTCAATCCGCGTCGCTACGATTATTTATTTCCGGTTGCGGCCTATGGCATTGCCCGGGATGATTTGGTGCGTGAATTCGCCGCGGTCGTGCGCGCCGCCGCCGCGGCGAGCGGCGCGCAACTGCCCGTCACGGTGCCGCAGGCAGAAGTCCGCGACACCCACCGCGCAATCGCGGCCGCGCTGCTGGCGGGCGAGCGGCGCGCGGTTCTGCTGGGAACCCTGGCGCAGCGCCACCCGGCCTATGCCGAGCTGCAGTCGCTGGGTGCGATTTTGGCCGAGATTTGCTCGGCCAGCTTGGGATTGATGACCGAAGGGGCTAATGCCGCCGGTGCGTACCTCGCCGGCGCGGTGCCGCATCGCAGCGCGGGTGGCGTGACGGCGGCCGCGACGGGATTGCCGGCGCCGGGGATGCTGGCGGCACGGCTCAAGGCCTATGTCTTGTTCGGCGGCATCGATCCCGCGGTCGACCTCGCCGGCGATGTGGACGCGCTGTCGAGCGCGGACCTCGTCGTCGCGCTGACCACGCACCTTCCGGAATCTTTGAAATCGCGTGCGCATGTCGTGTTGCCGATCGGCTCGTTTGCGGAGACCGCGGGGACTTTCGTCAATGCAGAGGGCCGGTGGCAATCCTGGCAGGGCGCCGCCAAGCCGCCCGGCGAGAGCCGCCCGGGATGGAAGGTTTTGCGAGTGCTGGCGAATTTGCTGAACTTGCCGCACTTCGACTATGCGAGCGCCGAGGAGGTGCTCGAGGATTTGAAGAAGAGCTGCGTCGAGGCGGCATCGACCGATACGCGCGGCAGGCTCGCGGCTGCGGCTATCGCGGCGCGCGCCCCGGGAGCGGCGGAGACCGCGGGCGTGTGGGTCGACCTACCGCCGTACCAGGGCGACATGTTGGTGCGCGGCTCCGGCGCATTGGCCAAGACCAAGGACGGGCAGGCTGCCCGCACCGTGCTCTGATCATGTGGCAGTGGAGCCCATTGCGGGATTGGTTGTCCGACCTGATCACCGTGTATTGGTCCACGCCGCTGTTGACGGCCGTGCAGATCCTCATGGTCATGATCGGCATCATCCTGATCATGGCGTTCTACACGCTCGCCGAGCGCAAGGTCATCGGCTGGATGCAATCGCGGCGCGGACCGAATCGCGTCAACCTGTTTTGGGTTCCGGGCCTAGGGCAACCGTTTGCCGACGTCGTCAAGCTGCTGTTCAAAGAGATCGTGATCCCGGCCGATGCGAACAAATTCCTGTTTCTGGTGGCGCCGTTTCTGGCATTGGTGCCGGCCCTGGCGATTTGGGCCGTGATTCCGTTTGCGCCGGAGCGTACCTTCGCAGACATCGACGCCGGCTTGTTGTATGTCTTGGCGCTGACCTCGATGGGCGTTTACGGCGTCATCCTCTCCGGCTGGGCCTCCAATTCGAAATATGCGTTTTTGGGCGCGATGCGCTCGGCGGCGCAGATCGTCGCCTATGAAATCGCGATGGGTTTCGCGATGGTCGGCGTGCTGATGGCCGCAGGCAGCCTGAACATGGGAGCGATCGTTCAGGCCCAGCAGGGCGGCCCGCTCAGCTGGAATTGGTTCTGGCTGTTTCCCCTGCTGATCGTCTATTTCATCTCGGGATTGGCCGAGACCAATCGCGCGCCGTTCGACGTTGCCGAAGGGGAGTCGGAGATCGTCGCCGGGTTTCACGTCGATTACTCGGGGATGGCCTTCGCGCTGTTCTTCATCGCCGAATACGTCAACATGATCCTCATCTCGGCGTTGACGTCGGTTTTTTTCTTCGGTGGCTGGCTCTCGCCGCTGGACGGCTATTTGCCGAGTGACGCGTGGCTTGCGGCTCCGAGCTTCTTCTGGTTCGGGCTGAAAACTTTTTTTTGGATGTTCGTTTTCCTTTGGTTGCGCGCGACCTTTCCGCGCTATCGATATGACCAAATCATGCGCCTGGGCTGGAAGGTTCTGATTCCCGTGACCTTGGTCTGGCTGCTGGTCGAAGGCGTGATGTTGTATTGCCGCGTTGGTCCGTGGGGCAGGGTTCACTAATGCAAGCAATCCGCAGCTTCTTCAAGACGTTCTTCCTGTGGGAGCTGCTGCAAGGCATGTGGCTCACGCTCAAGAGCCTGTTTCGCATCAAGACCACGATCAATTATCCCGAGGAAAAGACTCCGCAGAGTTCGCGTTTTCGCGGCCTGCACGCGCTGCGCCGCTACCCGAACGGCGAGGAGCGTTGCATCGCCTGCAAATTGTGCGAGGCGGTTTGTCCCGCGCTCGCGATCACGATCGAGTCGGATGTCAGCGACGACGGCACGCGCCGCACGACGCGTTACGACATCGATTTGTTCAAGTGCATTTATTGCGGCTTCTGCGAAGAAGCATGTCCCGTGGATGCGATCGTCGAAACGCGGTTGCTCGAATATCACATGGAGAACCGCGGCGAGAACATCATGAACAAGGACAAGCTGCTTGCCGTGGGCGAGCGCTACGAGGCCATCATCGCGGCCGATCGCGCCGCCGATGCGCGGTATCGCTGATGTTTCCGACAATTCTATTTTTCATCTTGTCCGCGGTACTCGTCGCGTCGGCGCTGGGAGTGATTCTGGCGAAGAATCCGGTGCATTCGGCGCTGCTGCTGATTTTATGCTTCTTCAATAGCGCGGTGATCTGGCTGTTGCTCGACGCGGAGTTTCTCGGCATCGTCCTGGTGCTCGTCTATGTCGGCGCCGTGATGGTGCTGTTTCTGTTCGTCGTCATGATGCTCGACATCAACGTCGAGGAGTTTCGCCGCGGCCTTGCCGGCAATTGGATGCTGGCCATGGGCGTCGCCGGATTCGTGATGTTCGCGATGATCAACGTGATCGTCGTCAAGCATCTCGGCGGATTCGCGCTGCGCTCCGCGCCGCCGCTCCCCGGCGATTATTCCAACACGCGCGTGCTGGGGACGGCGCTATTTACGCGGTACGCATACCCTGCGCAGCTCGCTGCGGTCATTTTATTGGTAGCGAGCGTAGCTGCGATCGTGCTCACGCTGCGCAGGCGCAAGGACGGCAAATTCCAGGATGTCTCGAATCAGGTCGCCGTGCGCGCGAAGGACCGCGTCCGAGTCGTCAAGATGGAAGCGGAGAAGCGCCCATGATCAGCCTTACGCAGGTGTTGATCCTCTCCGGTGTGCTGTTTGCGATCGCCGTTGCCGGGGTGTTCTTGAACCGCAGGAACATCATCATATTGCTGATGTGCATCGAATTGATGTTGCTCGCGGTGAATTTCAACTTTATCGCGTTCTCGAGATTTCTGGGCGACATCAACGGCCAGGTATTCGTGTTCTTCATTTTGGCGGTGGCGGCGGCCGAAGCGGCCATCGGTCTGGCAATTCTGGTCGCGCTGTTTCGCGGGCGGCGCAGCATCAACGTCGAAGATCTCGACACGCTGCAAGGTTGAGGGGCGAAGATTTTCATGGAACAGATTTACCTCACCATTGCCCTCGCGCCGCTGGTCGCGTCGATCATCGCCGGACTCGGCGGGCGTGTCGTGGGGCGCACCGGCGCGCACACGATTGCGATCGCCGGCGTCGCGTTGTCGTTTGCGCTGTCGGTTTATGTGCTCGAGAAAATTCTGTTCGAGGGCATGCCGAGTTATAACGGCGCCGTGTACACCTGGCTGGTCAGCGACGGGTTGAAGCTGGAAATCGGATTCTTAATCGATCATCTGTCGGCGATGATGATGGTCGTCGTCACGTTCGTGTCGCTGGCGGTACACATCTACACCGTCGGATACATGGACGATGATCCCGGCTATCAGCGCTTCTTCAGCTACATTTCGCTGTTCACGTTCTCGATGCTGATGCTCGTAATGGCCAACAATTTCCTGCAGCTGTTCTTCGGCTGGGAAGCGGTTGGCCTCGTTTCCTATCTGTTGATCGGTTTCTGGTATACGCGCCCGACCGCGATCGCCGCCAACCTCAAAGCATTCATCGTAAACCGCGTCGGCGATTTCGGCTTCGTGCTCGGCATCGCCGCCGTGCTCTACTACACGGGATCGCTGGATTACGCGACCGTTTTCGCCCATGCGGACCGATTCTCCGGCATGCAGATCCACATCGGCGGCACGGTCGAGTGGTCGGCGATCACCTTCACTTGCATCGCGCTGTTCATCGGCGCCATGGGCAAATCGGCCCAGGTTCCGCTGCACGTTTGGCTGCCCGACTCGATGGAGGGCCCGACGCCGATCTCCGCTTTGATCCACGCGGCGACGATGGTGACGGCGGGTATATTCATGGTCGCGCGCATGTCGCCGCTGTTCGAGCTGTCGGAAACGGCGCTGTCGACCGTGCTCGTCATCGGTGCGACTACGGCGTTTTTCATGGGACTTTTGGGCATAGTCAACAACGACATCAAGCGCGTCGTGGCGTATTCGACTTTGTCGCAGCTCGGCTATATGACCGTGGCGCTGGGCGTCTCGGCATACGGCGCCGGAATCTTTCACCTGATGACCCATGCGTTCTTCAAGGCCTTGCTGTTCTTGGCCGCGGGCTCCGTCATCGTGGCCATGCACCATGAACAGGACATGCGCAAGATGGGCGGCTTGAAGAAGTATCTTCCGATCACTTATTGGACTTGTCTGATCGGCGCTCTCGCATTGATCGGATTCCCCGGGAGCTCGGGATTCTTTTCCAAGGACGCGCTGATCGAGGCGGTGCACGGCTCGCACCGGGTGGGCGCCGAGTACGCCTATGTTTGCGTCGTGGCGGGCGTGTTCGTGACCGCCTTGTACACGTTCCGCATGTTCTTCATGACCTTCCACGGCGAGGAGCGCATGGACCACCATACGCGCGAGCACCTGCACGAGAGTCCGTGGACGATTACGCTTCCTCTGGTGTTGTTGGCAATTCCTTCGGCGCTCGCCGGGTGGTTCACGATCAAACCGATGTTGTTCGGCGATTTCTTCGCGGGCGCGATCCAGGTGCTGCCCGCGCACGACGTATTGGGACCGGTCGGCGAGGAGTTCGGCGATCAGCTTTCCTTCATCGGCCGCGCATTCCTGTCCTTGCCGGTCTGGCTGGCGGGGGCGGGCGTGCTGACGGCCTATGTCTTCTTCTTGAAGAAGCCGGAACTCGCTGACTCGGCACAACGGAAGTTCAATGTGTTGTACCGGGTATTGGTGAATAAATTCGGCTTCGACTGGTTCAATGAACATGTCCTGGCCGCCGGTGCGCGCATCACGGGCAATGTTTTGTGGAGGTACGGCGACGAGGTCGTGATAGACGGGGGCGCGGTCAACGGCAGCGCACGCGTGGTCCGCTGGTTCTCGTCGGTGATCCGCTATGCGCAGTCCGGTTATCTATACCACTATGCGTTCGGGATGTTCCTCGGGCTCGCATCGCTGTTGTTGTGGCTGCTATGGCGAACCTGATGTTCGGTGGACACCTGATTTCCGTGCTGATTGCCCTCCCCATCGTCGGTGGGGCCGCCGTACTCGGCTTCGGGAATGATCGGGCCGCTGCCGCGAGATGGGCCTCGCTGCTGGTTGCCGCGCTGACTCTGCTTTTGAGCATCCCCTTGTATGCGAGTTTCAATGGCGCCGTCGCGACCATGCAGTTCGTCGAACGCGCGGCCTGGATCCCGACGCTCAACTCGCAGTACTACGTGGGAGTCGACGGTATATCGATGCCGCTGATCCTGCTGACGTCGTTCACGACGGTCCTGGTCGTCATCGCGGGCTGGGGCAGCATAGAGAAGCGGGTTTCACAATATTTTGCGGCATTTCTGATTTTGGAAGGGTCGATGATCGGCGTGTTCGCGGCGCTCGACGGGCTGCTTTTTTATGTCTTTTGGGAAGTCATGTTGATTCCGATGTTCATCATCATCGGAGTCTGGGGCGGCCCGCGGCGCGTCTATGCGACCATAAAATTCTTTCTGTATACATTCTTGGGCTCCGTGTTGATGCTCGTCGCCCTGATCTACCTGTACTTGAAGTCGGGCAGCTACGATCTGCTCTTGTTGCAGCGATTGCCGCTGACGATGACGGAACAGACGTTCATTTTTCTCGCCTTCCTTGCGGCGTTCGCGGTCAAGGTGCCGATGTGGCCCGTGCACACGTGGTTGCCGGACGCGCACGTCGAAGCGCCGACCGGAGGCTCGGTCGTGCTGGCCGCGATCATGCTAAAAATGGGCGGCTTCGGCTTCTTGCGGCTCTCCTTGCCGATTACACCCGACGCCAGCCGGGAGCTGGACTGGCTCATGATCAGCCTGTCCCTGATCGCCGTGGTCTATATTGGTTTCGTCGCGCTGGCGCAGCGCGACATGAAGAAGCTGATCGCCTATTCGTCGATCGCGCATATGGGATTCGTCACGCTCGGAGCCTTCGTCGGATTTCAGATCGCCGCCCATTCGGGGCGGACGACCGGTATCGAGATGGGCTTGGACGGCGCCATGGTGCAGATGATTTCACACGGCCTGGTGTCCGCCGCAATGTTCCTCTGTGTGGGCGTCATGTACGACCGCGTGCACAGCCGTGAAATCAGTGCGTATGGTGGAGTCGTGAACACCATGCCCAAGTTTGCGGTGCTCATGGTGCTGTTCGCGCTCGCGAACGCCGGCCTGCCCGGTACCTCCGGATTCGTCGGTGAATTCCTCGTCATCCTCGCATCGTTCAAGGCGAACATCTGGTACGCATTCCTCGCGGGTACGACCTTGGTGCTTGGTGCGGCCTACACGCTGTGGCTCGTCAAACGCGTCATATTCGGCGCTGTCGCCAACGACCAGGTCGCCGCGTTGTCGGATATCGACGCCAGGGAGTTTCTGGTGCTCGGCGCGCTCGCTGCGGCGGTGCTGCTGGTCGGTATTTGGCCGGCGCCCCTGCTGGATGTCATGCGCGCGACGATGCAGCACTTGGCGGAGCAATTGTTGGTCTCGAAGATAGGCCCTTAAGGTTCACTCATGAGTCCATTCAATAGCGCCGACTACACCGCAGGTCTCATTTACGCGAGACCGGAGATCTTTCTGGGGTCCGCCGCGTGCGTGATCCTGTTGCTCGATCTCCTGATCGCCGAGGCGCAGCGCCGCTGGATCGGCGTGATCTCGGTGCTTACCCTGTTGGTGACGGCTACGTTGGTCGCTGTGCAGCCTTTTACGACGCGCGTGCTGGTGCTGGGCGACATGTTCGAATTGGACCGCATGGCGCAAGTGCTAAAGGTCGTCGCGCTGCTGACCGTCGCCGTGGTCTTCACCTATTCGACCGAGTATTTGCGGCGGCGGGCGATACTCAAGGGGGAATACTTCGTGCTCGGGCTGTTCGCGACGCTCGGCATTCTGGTACTGCTGTCCGCCGCGAGCCTACTAACGCTGTATCTGGGTCTAGAGCTGATGTCCCTGTGCCTCTACACGATGGTCGCATTCGACCGCGAGTCGGGAACGGCGGCGGAAGCGGCGATCAAGTTCTTCGTGCTGGGATCGCTTGCGTCCGGGACCCTGTTGTACGGAATGTCGATCATCTACGGCGTCACCGGCAGCCTGCAGCTCAATGAGATTGCCGTGGCCTTGCACGGCGGTCTTGCGGGCAACGTCGGTGTGCTGTTCGGGATCGCGTTCATCATCGTCGGGATCGGATTCAAATTCGGCGCGGTGCCGTTTCACATGTGGATTCCGGACGTGTACGAAGGCGCTCCCACCTGCGTCACGATATTCATCGGCTCTGCTCCGAAGATCGCCGCGTTCGCATTGACGATGCGATTGCTGTCCGAGGGCCTGGCGTCCTCCGAGCCGGATTGGAGCCAGATGCTGATCGTTCTCGCGGTGCTATCGATGGCGATCGGTAACGTGGTTGCGATCGCGCAGACCAACTTGAAGCGCATGCTTGCCTATTCGACGATCTCGCACGTCGGATTCATACTGATGGGCATTTTGGCCGGTACCGCGCAGGGCTACCAGGCGGCGATGTTCTACACGATCACCTACGTGATCGTTGCGACCGGTGCCTTCGGCATGATCGTGCTGTTGTCGCGTCAGGGCTTCGAGGCCGACACGCTCGACGACTTCAAGGGCCTGAACGCGCGCAGCCCTTGGTTCGCGGGCATGATGGCGATCTTCATGTTCAGCCTCGCAGGTGTGCCGCCGTTCATCGGTTTCTATGCAAAGCTTGGCGTCATCCAGGCGGTGCTCGGCGTCGGGTATTTGTGGCTTGCCGTCGTCGCGGTGTTGTTCTCGGTGGTCGGCGCTTACTACTACTTGCGCATTCTCAAATTGATGTATTTCGACGAGGCTGTCGACGTCGAACTCCTTGACGGGTCGGGCTTGATGCGCACGATGCTGAGCCTCAACGCGCTGCTGGCTTTAGGTCTGGGGCTCGTGCCGGCGTCGCTGCTGGTTCTTTGCAAACAGGCGTTCCCTTAACAGGTTCAGGCAGCCCGCTTGCATTAACTGGGGTCATCGGTACAATGCTCGGCTCTCTCCGGTGCGGGGTGGAGCAGTCTGGCAGCTCGTCGGGCTCATAACCCGAAGGTCGTAGGTTCAAATCCTACCCCCGCTACCAAT
>Ga0187862_10000698_pt1 | contig 37519 bp, 31 predicted proteins | sample June2016WEW_10_1_FD_133003 | JGI IMG/M metagenome (GOLD analysis project Ga0187862, IMG submission 133003) | Peatland microbial communities from SPRUCE experiment site at the Marcell Experimental Forest, Minnesota, USA - June2016WEW_10_150 | ecosystem: Environmental > Terrestrial > Soil >... | reverse complement strand
TCCTCGGACGCCGAGAACTAGGGGTCTCCCGCCGAGCCCCGGGGTCGTCCTTCCCCGCCGGCAGGGGTCGGGGTCCGATAGGTCACCGCATACAGTACGGCGACCGCGACCGCCAGGATGGAGCCGAAAAGGACTCCCGCCGCGGTCAGACCGATCGATTCGGATGCTTCGGCGACGCCGATGGTCGGGACAGCGAGCGCCAGGTAGCCGGCGGCGTAGAACCCGGCCAGCATTTCCCCCCGTTCCCCTTCCGGAGCGATGCGGTCGACCAGCGTGGTGCTGCCCATGAAGGTAAGTCCGACCGCACCGCCGAGGCCGGCGGAAACGAGCAGGATGAGCAGCAACTGGGTCAACGGTAGGAATACGACCAACGCGATGAGCGACCCCAGCAACAGAGGGAATCCGAGGAGGAGAGCGCGCCGGTCGCGGATCCGTGGGGTCGCGAGCTGGACGAGGGCGGCCGTGCCGAACATGAGAGCCACGATGCTGCCCGCGACGAGGGGACTCTCAATCCCCAAACCGACTCGGACGTACGACGGAATGAGGGCGGCGAACAGCCCGTAGATCGAGTAGCAGGCGGCGATCCCTATCGCCGCGACCCAGAACGGACGTCGCAACGCCTCCGGCACGGCGATGCGCTGGATCGCGGCCCCGGTCTTGACCCCGAGGGCGGTCGCCGTCTCCGGTGTGACGGAGACGGCGAAGAATCCGAGCGCGCACGCGACCAGGGGCAGCAGGTAGGCCAGGTGCGTGGGGTACGGCGCGAACTCGACGACCACCCCGCTCACCGCGACGCCCACCGCGAACCCTCCGAAGTTGGCGGCGACGGCGACCCGTGCGACGTGGTGCTGATCGTGCCGGGGTTCGAGGTCGCTCATGGCGGCGGTGGCGACGCTGGACGTGGCGCCGACGCCGAGGCCGCAGATCGCCCGGCCGAGGGTGAGCCATAGGACGCCGTTGGCGAACGCGAAGACGAGGGCTCCCAAGGCCGTCAGGGCCATCGCGAGATACAGGAGCTTCTTCCGACCGACCCGCTCCGCCATCGGGGCGACCAGGAACAGAGTGAGCAGAACTCCCAGGGTGTAGGCTCCGAACACGATGCCCAACGTTCCCGAGGAGAAACCGAACAGGCGCTCGTACACCGGGTAGAGCGGGGTCGGGGTCGCGGCCATCAATGAGGTGACCGCCAGGACGAACGCGGTCCAGCGGAACGCGCCCCGCGGTCCCCGGATCATGAGCGCCGAGAGCGCCGACCGGGGGGATGGGGCGTTCATGGTCGGCCAAGGGAATCCGAACCGTACATGGAGGTACTGGGTCCGACCCCATCCCCCTTGCACCGCATGGCCGTGGTCCTGCCCGGAACGTTCAGTGGACGCGAGCGGACCGGAGCTCCGGTCGCAGTTTCGGGTACCGCATGTGGAACCCTCGAAGGGTCGCTACGATCCGTTCGGACACGAACAGGTCGCGGAACCACTTTCGGTTCGACGGCACGACGTACCACGGCGCCCACGCCGTACTGGTCCGGGCGATCGCCTCCTCGTAGGCCGTCATGTAGTCGGCCCACCGGCCTCGATCGTCCAGGTCCTCCAGAGCGAACTTCCAGTGCTTGGTCGGGTCGGCCAGGCGTTCCTTCAGCCGGCGCTTCTGCTCGCCGCGGCCGATGTGCAGGAAGAATTTCAGCACGGTCGTCCCCTCCTGGACGAGCGTCCGCTCGAACTCGTTGATCTCGCGGTAGCGTCGCTCCCAGGCCTCCTTTGGGACGAGGTGGTGCACGCGAGTGACCAGGACGTCCTCGTAGTGGCTGCGGTTGAACAGGACCATCTCGCCGCGCGCTGGCAGTTGCTCGTGCACTCGCCAGAGGAAATCGTGGTCGAGCTCGTGGGCGGTCGGCGTACGGAAGGAGGCAACGCGGACCCCCTGGGGGTTGACCCCGGTGAAGACGCGGCGTATCGTCCCATCCTTCCCGGCGGAATCCATCCCCTGGAGGACGATCAGTACCCCGCGTCGGTGTTCCGCGTAGAGCAACTCCTGGAGTCCCCCGAGGTGGGCCGTGAGCTTTTCGAGCTCTCGATGTCCGTCGTCCTTGACCCCCTCGAACCCCGGCGTCGAATCGGGGTCGATGCGATCGAGCCGAACGGCGGCCCCGGGTCGAACACGGCACTCCTTCACGACGTACCAGCCTCCGTTCCCGGCGGCCCTCGAACGGGGGGAGCGCCGGGGAACGCCTCGAAGGGTCCAGCACCCTACGGGTCGAAGTAACTGTCGGGCGACGACCCTCGGGTGATCCCTCGCGCTTCATCTGCCCGGCGAGCCTATCTACCGTCGGCCTTCCGGCCGGCGGGAGGGCCCCGTGGATCTCGACCGATACGCCATCCGTCCGTTCGCCGAAACGGACTACGATGCCGAAGCGCGGCTCGATGAGCTCACCGACCCCGGGTTCGCCCACACCGCGGAGGAGATCCGGCACTGGGACCACCTCGAACAGTTGGTGCCCGGCCGGTTCCGGCTGCAGCTCGTGGTCGACGAACGGTCCACCGGGCGGACCGTGGCCTTCGGAGACCTCTCGCACTCGTCGTTCAACTTCCATCCCGACAAGTATTGGATCTCCGCGACGGTCGACCCGGCCCACCAGGCCCAGGGCATCGGCACCGAGCTCTACTCCCGACTCGAACGGGCGGCGGTCGAGCAGAAGGCGATCTGCCTCTGGACCAGCGCACGGGCCGACGATCCCCGGGGGGTACGGTTCATCGAGCGGAACGGGTTCGCAACCCTCCGCAAGACCTGGCGGTCGCGTCTGGACGTCACGGAAGCGAACCTCGAGGCCCTGCCGGACCGCACGGCGGCCCTGGCCGGCGAGGGGATCCGGGTCTCCACCCTCGCGGAGGAGGGACGGAATCGGCCGGAGGTACGCCGGCGGATCTACGACCTCAGCCGCGTGGCGTCGGCCGACGTGCCCCGACTGGGCGACTACACGCCGGTCTCCTTCGAGCAGTTCGTGCAGATCGATATCGAGAGCCCGGACAGCTTGCCGGAGGCGTTCTTCCTCGCGGCTCGGGGCGACCAGTTCGTGGGGCTGACCGTGCTAGGGCGGGAACCGCAGCGACCGGACACGCTCCACGTGGGGTTTACCGGTACCCACCCGGAATTCCGGGGTCGGGGTATCGCCTCCGAGCTCAAGCGGCGGGCGGTCGAGTATGCTCGGGATCGCGGCATTCGATACCTGGTGACCAACAACGATTCCCTCAATCGCCCGATCTGGGCGATCAACGAGAAGCTCGGGTTCCGGAAGATGACGACCTGGCTCCAGGGTGAGAAGGGACTGCGCCCGTCCGGCGCCGCGTTATAGAGCGCCGGCGATTTGCCCGGCCGTGCCGGCTCGCGGTTCGGACCCGCTTCGGTTCTACTGCGTCCGCCTGCTCGTCCGGGATTTTGCCACGTCGTGGCGGTTCTACCGGGACGTGCTCGGTCTCACACCTTTGAAGGGCCACGGGACGCCGCCATACGGGGAGTTCGTCCAGAAGGGTCGTGCCGTGGTCGCGCTGTTCGACCGGAAGCTGATGGCGTCCGCCGTGGGGCTCCCTGCCGGCACGAGCGCCGGCCGGTCTGTGGGGCGTTCGGCGCTCATCTTCGAGGTGCGGGACGTCAACATCACCGCCGGTCGGCTCCGCCGCAAGGGCGTCCGGCTGCTGAAAGGGCCGACCAACCATCCGGACTGGGGCCTCCGGACGATCCACCTTCGGGACCCGGACGGTCACCTCATCGAGATCTATTCGCCGATCCCGAAGTGAGTCCCGGCGTCGCGGAGAGCAACGCATCCCCCGATCGCTCGGACGTACCGTTCACCATCACGGCCCCGGTCGACGACGGGCGTTGGGTCGCGCCACCAAGGTATTTGCACCGCACCCATGTGCCAGTGCTCAGGCCGCCATGCCGTCCCCCGACGAGACCGAACTGGCCCAGCTCGACATCGACTACCAGTCCGCGGTCGAACGGAACGACGCCCCGACCATGGACCGGATCCTGCTCGACGGCATGGTGCTGGTCACCGGTTCCGGTCGGACCTACTCGAAGAAGGAACTTCTGGAGGAGGCCCGGAGTGGACGTGTCGTCTACGAACGGCAGGACGCCGACCAGCGGTCGGTCCGGCAGTGGGGAGATACCGCGGTCGTGACGGCGTTCCTGACCGCGAAGGGAACCGATGCGGGAACCCCGTTCTCCTACTGCGTCTGGTACACCGATACGTACATTCGAACGCCGACCGGGTGGCGCTACGCCCACGGCCAATCCGGAGCCCGGCAACCGGGCCCGGTGTGACGCTCACCGGAACTTCGCATTTCCCGGACGGTCGATCACGACCTGGAGCGTCTTGCGGCGCACCCAGTAGCCGCTCCGCAGGTCCCACGGGAGCGCTTCCGACCGGAAGCCGAGCGAACGATAGAGGGCGCCGGCCCTCGGGTTCTGACGCAAGTAGTTGAGGCGCACGTCCTCGGCCGGACCGGCCGACCGGAGCCCTTCCAACGCGCGCACCATCAGGGCCCGCCCCAGCCCGCGCCCCTGCCAGCGAGGGTCGACCGAGAGCGAGTCGATGTACGGACCGGCCGCGTCGCGTCGTGCAATCACGTTCCCGCGGATCCGCCCCTGGACGAGGACGACGAACGTGCCTTCGGGCAGCAGGGTCGGCCTCCGGTCGGAGAGGTGCTCGAGGTAGTCCCGGAGGTCCCGCTCGAGGTCGACGTGCGTCCACTGGAGCTGCCCCGGATAGTCGGCGTACGCCCGGCCGAGGAGCTCGAGCAGCGGGGGGGCATCTTCCGGGCCGGGAGGACGAAGGGTCCAGCTCGGGCCGAGGGGCGCCGCGGGGAGTTCCGCGTCCTTGGGGAACCGGACCCGCTCCCGGTCCAAATGGACCATGCCGCCCGGTTCGAGGACCGCGGACTCGTCCTCGAGCGCGACTCCCGGAAGCGCGTCCGGTAGGTAGAACGTCGGTCCGTCCAGGGGGGAGAACTCCTCGAACGCGCCCAACATGGCGGCGAGCGCGTCGCGGGAACGGTGCCGCTCGTCCAGGAACCACAGGAGCACTCGTCGCCCGGTCCGTGGGATCGACTCCCACGCGAGCGCCCCGCCCGCGGCCCCGTCGGGGTCCGTCCACCACCCCCACGAGAGTTCTCGCCGGTCCCGCCGGGCCCAGAGCTCTCGGACCGACTCCGCGCCCCGAACCGGGTCGAACCGGTCGAATGCGGCCAGGCACTCCTCGTCGATCCGCACCCCCGCCGGGGGCCGCGGGTCGACGACGATCCCCCCGTTCTCGGGTTCGCTCACCGGGCCCCCGGGCTCGCTTAGGTCATGAACGACGTGGGAGCGACCTCAGGATGGGCCGCGAAGTACTGGCGCGCCGGCTCCACCCGCCGGTCGAGCACGTCGACGACGGCGGCCTTCAGGTCCTGCGGATGCAGGCCGCCCGCCGTCCACGCCTCGAGGAAGGACTCCACGGTCTCGAAGGCGAGCGGCCCGCCGAACTTCGGAGGGCGAGGAACCTCGAACCGGCCCTCCCATGGGAAGACGACGTACCGAACGATCTCGACGATCGGGTTGCCTTCCACCTCCTTGGGCGGACAGAAGGCGCCCCCGATCCGCTCGGCGATGGTCGTGCGGGGAGAGGGGATGGGGATCCCCGAGGAGGGGTCGGATTTCGACATCTTCCGCTCCACGCCGCCCTCGGTCGGGTCCATCCGGCCGCCGCCCTTGAGGGAGGAGAGGAGCGGGGTGTGGATCGCCACCGGCACGGGCCAGTGGTACTGATGCGCGATCTCGCGCGCGAGGACGTGGGCGCGACGCTGGTCCATCCCGCCGTACGCGACGTCGACCGGCAGCTCGAAGATGTCGGCGGCCTGCATGGAGGGGTAGAACAACTTGGAGGTGTCGAGCGCGGACTCCTCCTCCGAGCGGCCCATGATCGACATCGCGCGCCGGGTCCGGGCAAGGCTGGTGGCGCGCGCGACGCGGACGACGCGGGCCCAGTAGTCGGGAGACCCGGTCAGCTCCGAGGCCCAGCGGTACCGGACACGGGAGGGGTCGGCGCCCAAGGACGTGAAGGCGGCCTGCATGTACCGCCCGCTCGCCCGGATCCGTTCGAGGTCTCCCCCGAGCTTGTCGTTGATCCACGCGTGCCAATCGGCCAGGAAGACCGTCACGTCGAGCCCCGCCTCCGCGAGGTCGATGATCTTGCGGGCCGTGATGAGATGGGCGACGGTGAGCGCGCCCGACGGTTCGAATCCGATGTACGCTCGGGGCCGTTCGGTCCGCTGGAGGAGGGTCCGCACCTCGTCCGGTGTCAGTACCTCTACGGTGTGCCGCACGACCAGGTCGACGCGCTGTTCGAGGTCCACGGGGCGGGAGGAGGCGGCTCGGTATTTATGGGGTGGCCGGGAGCGGTCCGCGACCCCCCGGGTCCTCGGGGGATTCTATTAAGCCCCCCGGGGGGCTAGTAACGTTCCCGGCGTCCATGGACGGTGCGGCGGAGAACGCGACCACGGTGAGCCCTACGGCTCGCGCCCCTTCGGGGGCCGAGCTCGGCCGGGCCCTCGGGCTGTCGCCCGAATCCGGGGATGCGCTGTTCACGGCCGGATACACGGACGCGGACCAGGTCCGCCGTCTCTCGGACGACGACCTCGCGAAGGCCGGGGTCTCGGCCGAGGAGATCTCCCGGATCCGGACCCCTCCCCCTGCGACCGGCGGAACGTCTGCGCCGGTCGATTCGGACCGCATCCTCGAACGTTGGGTCGGCACCGTCCGCAAGACCGAGCGCGGCCGACGTAAGCGTCCCGCACCTCCGGTTAAGGAGTCCGCGGACGTGCTGCGGAAATGGGTCGAGGGCGACGACCGGGCGATGGAGGATTGGATCCGTTCCTCCGAGCCCCCCGCTCCTTCGGCCCCGAGCCCGACGGCGCCCGCGGCGCCCCCGCCGCACGAGACCCCGACCGTCCCTTCCCGCACCCTCGAAGGGAGCGGGACGGCCACGGTCTCGGAGCGCGAGGAGACGGTCGTCCGATGGCTTACCGGTCTCCTCGACCGCGTGAAGACCGACCAATTCGACCCCTCCTCGCTCATCCAGGAGGGCCAGGACCTCCACCGCCAACTGTTCGACGAGCGGGCTCGGCGGAAACAGCTGGAGGACGAGATCGAGCACGTGAAACGCGGCTCGATCGCCGTCATCAAGTATGTCCGCGGCCGCGAAGCGAAGGAGCGCGAGATCGCGATCCGCGGCAAGGAGGACGAGATCGCGGAGCTGAAGCTCCGCCTGCTCGCGCTCGAAGGGGTCGACGGGCGCCCCTCCCCCGCTCCCGCCGGGGTAGAACCGGTCGGCGCGTTCCCCCGGGCCGCCGCCGACGCGGCCGAGAAGGTGGGACGGGAGGTCGACACCCGCCTGCGCGAGGAGTTCGCGACCCGCGAGCACGAGTACATCGAGCGCGAGACCGAGCTCCGCCGCCGCATCGTGCAGCTGGAGGGCGAAGTGCGTAACCTCCGGGGCGAGACCGAGCGGATCCGCGAACGGGAGCAGATGCTCACGAACGAGCGGGGCCCCCTCTCGGACGAGGTGAAGCAGCGGCTCGCAGAGGTCGATTCGCGCGAGCGGGACCTCGTGGGGCGGGAGAACGCGCTCCGCACCCGTTTCGAGGAGATCCGGATCCAGGCCGAAGAGATCGAACGGCGACGCTCCCCGCTCGAGTTCAAGGAACGGGAGCTCGAGGCCTACGAGCAGCAGATCCAGACCCGGAAGCAGACCCTCGACCTCGAGGCTCGGCGCCTCGAGGAGATCCGACGCGAGGTCGGCACCGCCGGCAGCGCGACCGCCTCCGACGAGGCGCGCCGCATCGAGGACCTCCGTCACCAGCTCGAGCAGAAGGAGGTCGACCTGCGCTCGCGCGAGGGCGCCCTGCGCGAGCGGCTCGCCGAACTCGAGAAGATGAGCGGCAAGGTCGCCGAATCCGAGGCGGACCGGATGCACGAGCAGGCCGTCGCCGACGTCGCGAGCGCGAAGGTGAAGAGCGGGGTGCGCCGGCTCGACGACCTCCTGTTCGGGGGATTCCCCACCGGCGCGCAGGTGCTGGTCAACGGCCCCGCGCACACGGGGAAGGACGTCCTCACCCGGCTCTTCTCGGTCGAAGGGCTCCGGCTCGGTATCCCCTCCATCTGGGTCGTGACCGACAAGACCTGGGTCCAGGTCCGCGAGGATCTCGCCGCGCTCTACCCGAAGTATGCCGAGGCCGAGAAGGCCGGGATGATCCGGTTCGTCGACATGTATTCCCGCTCGGTGGGCTCGAACCAGTCCGCGCCGGGCGTCCGCCTCCTCTCCACCACCGACAAGGCGGTCCTCGACCAGCTGGGCCAGAGCGTCAACGGCTTCTCCGAGGAGCTGAAGTCCCGCTTCCAGGGGTACCGGCTCCTCTTCGAGTCGGTCTCGACCGTGACCGCGTACCTCGACGCATCGTCCACCTTCCGCTTCCTCCAGCCGTTCGTCGGACGACGGCGCATCGACGGGGCCGCCGCCTTCTACACGCTCGAGACCGGGATGCACTCCGAGGCGGACCTCGAGACCCTCGAGCACATGGTCGACGGTTCGGTGAACCTCAAGATCGACCAGCTGAAGACGTTCCTCTCCGTCCGGGGGATCGCGGAAGCCCAGTCGCGCGCGTGGATCGGCTACACGTTCACCAAGCGCTCGCTCAACCTGGGTTCGTTCAGCCTCGACCACATCCGCTAGACCGGGCCGCCCACGGCCGTTCCGGCCGATGGGTCCCCTGCGGGCGTTCCCGCCAAACCCTAAGTACGAGCGCCTGCGTCGTACCTTCGCTAGGCTAGACCGGGGGGTTGGGCGTCCCCTTACACACCGAAACCGTCCTTAGCGGGGGTGACAGGTAGGAGCGACGTTCGGGCGGGTCTCACGTCCCGCATTGCCTCGTAGACGCCCTGTTCCGCTGGGCCGTGGGCACCGCGATGGGTACTCGGAGGAGTGCCCTAGCGGTTATCCATCACGGGCACCGGGTCAGGTCCTGACGGGAGCAGCCTTACCGTGACTCATCGACGCTGGCGGGTCAACGGGGCCGAGGGGCGCGCGGGGTCTCCGTGGGGTCCACCCGGGCGGCAATCCTACTGGCCTAGCACGGCGGGTCCGCCCGAGGAAGCGGCGCGGTGGCTCGGCGGCCAGATCCCCACGGTGGGCGGCGACCGGCGCGGTCCGCGTCCAGCCACCCCGCGGCACGGCATTTAAGTAGTTGGTCCGAGCGTTTCTGCAGTACCCGTCCCGATGCACAGCTACATCGACCTCTACTTCTCACCCGAGGGAGTTTCACCGCTCGACGTCGCCGACCGGCTTCGGTCCATGGCGGGCCTCTCCTTCGTGGTCGGGAACCACGACCTTGCCTTCGAGTGGGACACGGTCGACCAGTTCCGGGCGACGCTCGGGAAGATCCACACCGCGCTCGAGGGCACGGGAGTGTCGTATCGCGTGGAGACCGTGGCCGAGGAGCCGACGTTCGTCCCTCCGGTCCCCTGGCCACCGATCCTGCCCCGGAGCCCGTCGACCCACCCCGGGTTCTAGGGACCCGGTCCCCCACCCCCCCGTTTCCACTGGAACTCTCGGCTACCAGCCTTCGGTCGCGGGGTCGACCGCGTCCCGCTCGAGCGCCGCGCGGACCTCGGCGGGAATCTCCTTTTTCGACCCGGTTCGATAATCGAACGAGACGACCACGGTGCGACCCCGGGCGGTGAGGGTGGGGGTAGGGGAGTCGGTGAGCGTGAACCGGTAGAGGAGGGAGAAAGAGGTGCGACCGAGCGGTCGGGAGGGGGCGACCTCTCCGATCAGGGTGGCACTGTATGGGACCGGAGCGAGGTAGCGGCAGGTGGCTTCAGCGATGATGATGTCGATGGTGGTGGGGTCTCGGGAGTGGAGGAGCGGGAGGTAGTAGTCGCAGCGAAGGGTCTCCATGTAGGGAAAGTAGGCGGCGTGGTTGAGGTGGTTCAGTACGTCCACGTCGTGGTAGGGAACGTAGAAGGTGCGTCGGACGGGCCAGGGGGAGACCCGGGTCGAGGGATCGGTCACCTCCATCTCCACCGGCGTGGTTCCTATATGGGGTCGATGGGGTGGGCGGTGGAACCGGTGTCGACCGGTTCGGAAGGGTGACTCGGATGCCTGGGCTGGGAGAAGTTTCCACTGGAAATGGGGGGGTGGGGGTGGAACGCCCCGCGCCGGGCGAGATGGCCTCCACGGTCGCCCACCTGCGGGCCGTCACGCGGCGTCACAGCGCCCGCTTCGAACGGTCGATCCCGCTCATCGCGAGCGAGAACCTGCTCTCGCCCTACGCCAAGGAGCTCATGATCAGCGACCTTCACTCCCGGTACGCCGAGGGACTTCCCGGCGAGCGCTACTACGAAGGGAACGAGGACGTAGACGAGATCGAGCGGGTCTGCCTCGGTCTGGCCAAGCGGTTGTTCCGGTGCTCGTTCGCCGACGTGCGCCCGACCTCGGGAACGGTCGCGAACCTGGCGGTCCTGAAGGCCATTACCGAGACCGGTGACCTTGTCGGGACGAGCCGTCTCGCGGACGGCGCCCACATCTCGAGCGCCGGCTTCGGGGCGTTCGGGCTCCGCGGAGTGAAGCCGGTCTACTATCCCTGGGATGAAGAGCGGATGACGATCGACGTCGCCCGGACCCGGGAGGTCCTGCGCGCCGTCCGTCCCAAGACGTGCCTCTTCGGACTTTCGCTGTTCCTGTTCCCGATGCCGATCGAGGAGCTCCGCCCGACGCTCGAGGAGATCGGCGCCCGCGGGTGGTACGACGCGGCGCACGTCCTGGGCCTCATCGCCGGCGGCCAGTTCCAGGACCCGCTCCACGAGGGCTGCACGGTCCTTTCCGCCTCCACGCACAAGACGCTCCCCGGGCCGCAGCACGGGATCCTCCTCGGGCAGACCGAGGACGCGGAGCTGCGCAAGAAGCTCGAGAGCGGTGCGTTCCCGGGCGTCACGAGCAACCACCACCTCCACGCGATGGCGGCGCTGGCGGTGAGCCTCGCCGAGCACCTCGAGTTCGGCCGCGAGTACGCCCGCCGCACGATCGAGAACGCCCAGGCCCTCGCCCAGGCGCTGCACGAGCGGGGGTTCGACGTCCTCGCGCCCAACCTGGGATTCACGAAGTCGCACACGCTCGCCGTCCGCGTCGAGAAGGAGGGGGGTGGCGCGGCGGTCGCCGCACGGCTCGCCGCCTCGGGGATCATCGCGAACAAGAACCTCCTCCCCGGCGACCGGAGCCCGAAGAACCCGGGCGGGGTCCGGCTCGGAACGCCCGAGGTCACGCGCGTGGGCATGGGACCGAAGGAGATGGTCCGGATTGCCGAGCTGTTCGACGACCTCCTCCACCAGGGGAAGGCCCCGGCGACCGTCGCCGACGCCGCGGCCGAGCTGAAGAGCGGGTTCACGACGATCCAGTATTGTTTCGGTGCGGGCGAGGCGGCGTACCGGTACTACGACCTCGTGGGCCGGGACCCGACCTAGTCGCGCGCCGCGTCCTCCGCGCCGACCGGCTCGGAGGAATCCGTGAGCTCCCGCCGCGCCGCGGTGGCGCGCTCGAGCGCGGCCGGGTCGAGGAGGACGACCGGGGGCCCGTCGGCGGACGCCACCAGACAGAACCGGGCGACCCCGTCCGGTCCGGTCCGGGCGCCGAGGGTGCCGTCCGCGACGAGCGAAGCGACCCAGTCCGCGACCTCCGGCGGCGCGGCCGAGCCCCAGGCGGCCTCGATGCCGGCGAGGTCGAGCGCCCGCGCCTCCCGGACGATCGCGATCACCCGGTCGCGGCCGTCGACCAAGCGACGCAGATCTTCGTCGACCGGAGGTTCCTCCCGGGGCTCGGAGTTCTTCCGGCGCCGTTGGGCCCACGCCGTGAGGCCGATCCCGACCGCCCCGACCGGGGCGAGCGTGGCGAGCGTGAGGGCCGGGGCATCGAGGCCGGCGGCGGAGGTGGGGGCCGGAGGAACCGCGATCGGCCCCAGGAGGACCGTCAGGGCTGCATCGGTCACCTCGAGCGTGCCGGCGGCGTCCGTCGGTGCGCTGAAGTTCACCCACGCGCCGGTCGCTCCACCCCCCGCGGGCACGAGCGGCTCGACGGTCACGTTGGACGTCCCGGCGCTCGAGTACCGGATGTCCACCGCCGCGCCGGGGGCGGCGTTGCCGTACTCGTCCGCGACGAGGTAGAGCGTCTTGTTGTCCCGGGCGCCGGCGAGCACCACGTGCGGGTCGTAGAAGTGCAGGTCACCGAGGTTCGCCGTGACGTCAAACGCGAGCTCGGTCGTCCGGTTGAGGAGTGGGGACCCCGTGAGCCGGAACTCGTAGGCGCCGGTGCGGGTCGAGGCGATCGTGAGCGCCAGGCGGCCCAGGTTCCAGGCGGTCGTCGGGATCGCATAGACGCCCCCGGCGGTTTCCGTGAGCGGTCCGGCACCGGAGGCGTTGACGTAGGCCGTCGCGAGGGGCGCACCGCCGGCGCCGAAGACCTGGAGCGAGCCGTTCGAAGTGTAGTCCGGCACCGGGGCCCCCTGAACGTCCACGGCCTGCCAGACGACCGAGCTCGGCACGCCGGCCACCGCGGGCTCCGCGCCGGGAAGTGTGAGGGCGTCTAGTGACGTCGCGACGGCCGGGCCGACGTTCGCGAGCGCACTCTCCTGCACCAGCGTTCCCAGGGTATCGACGAGGGTGAGGGTGACATCGTACGTGCCGGGCGAGCCGGGCACCCAGTTCGCCGTGAGCGTTCCGTCCGCGGAGAGGTGCCCCACCGCCATCGAGCCGCCGGTCCCCGAAACATTCCACCAGTACTCGACCGGCAGCACACCGCCGGTCAGTCGTGCGGTGAGCGTCGCGGGCCCGTCCGCCTCGGGGGCGGACGGCACGGTGATCGGCCCGAGCGCGAACGGCGCCGCGACCGTCACCTCGAACGAGACGGACCGGTTCGTTCCGTCGCGGTCGACGGCCCACGCCTCGGCCGTGTAGTTCCCGGGCGTGAGGTAGGTCGGTGCGAACGTCCAGTTCGGTCCAGGGGAGGTTGAGCAGAGGTCGGTGCCGCTCCCGGGGGCGAGACAGGCCTGAGTGTACGGGGGAGTGCCGGACCCCGGGGCGGCCGAGATCCCAATCGACAGCGGGATGCCCGCGTACCCGACCGGTGAGCCGGGGGTCCAGGCGAGCGCCGGTAGCGGGGCCACCGTCACCGCGGGCAGTGCGCCCTCGGCCGTGGAGTAGGTGTTGGTGATCTCCACCGACGGGTCGGCGGTGCCGGCGGTGGGGTAGGCGACCGTGCCCTCGCAGTTGACCGAGACCCCATCCCCGTCGGAAGTTGCGGCCGTGCAGGGCCACTCGACCGGGGAGAGCCCCAGCCCGGGCGACACGTCGGCCGTGTACGAGTACCCCGGCGCACCGAGCCCGTCCGCGGTGAAGGTGACCGGGCCGCCGACGTCGAGGTCCGTGCGGTTCGCACTGCCTCCGGTGAACGACGTCGCGACCGACTCGAGGTCGACGAGCAATGGGCCGACGGAGAAACGGTTCGTCCCGACGGTCGACGAGGCGGTGACGGTGAGGTCGGCGAGCCCGGCGCCGGGCAGCGACTCCACCACTACGGTCGCGCCCGCGGGCGATCCGACGAACGACCACCCGTCGCCGGAGAGGTTCCATTCGAAGGTGGGGGTGAGCGGGCTCGGCGATCCGGTCGCCGTGGTGGGCTCGGCGACGAACGTTTCGGGCGCGTTCGGGCTCAGGGTGCGTGCGCCGCCACTGGGGTCGAGGGTGAGTCCCGCCAACTCCGCGACGAACGTCAAGCCCAGCGTCGTGCCGTTCGCACTCGAGTCAACCTCATAGCCCGCGGGGGGCGCGCCCGCCGGCCCGAAGGCGAGCGGTCCATACGGTCCGAGTGCGTGGGTGCACTCGTCCCCGAAGCAGTGGGAGGCCGGGAGCGTGAGCTCGAACTTGAACGAGCCGTTCGTGCCGGTGTCCACGGTTCCCTGGAGGGGCGTGCACGTACTGGAGATCAGTCGGCCCGTCGACCGGTTCGAGACCTCGACATCGGCGGTGAAGTTGAAGCGGAGGGAGACCCCCGCCGCGGCGCCCGCCGGCAGGGGCCCGCCGTCGAGGACCAGGGACCCGTTGTAGGTCGTCGCGATCGTCGTTCCGGTGCAACCGGACGCGGTCGGCGGGCCGACCGTTCCCCCGCCGGTGGACGACCCAGACGCCCCGCCGGCGGCGAGGGTCGAGACGAGAAGGAGCACGAGGGTTCCCCAGAGCACGAGGCGGGTCGGTGGGACCATCCAGGGGACGGACACTGCCGGCTCCGTCCGGTCGCCCGTACGGGCGAGGGGCCCGCGCAGAGTGGAGCCTTGCCGCATAACCGTTACGAATTTCGCAAAACCGGTGGGAACTGGGGGCGGGCGTCTTAGGTCGCCGCGCGTGGCGTGGGCGTGGCGGTCCCCACGCGCACCTCCCTCTCGCCTCCCCGGCTTGCCTCGCTCCCGATCGAACGGGACCAGCTCGAGTACTCCTCCCGCCCGCTCGTCTTCGCGGAGGACGGCCCGCGCATCCTCCGGGCTTGGGGCACGCCCGAGCGGCCGTGGGTCGTCGCCGTGGAGGCTCGGGGGGCGCGCTGGTCGATCGAGGCATGGGGCGCCGACCCGCCGCAGGCCCGTGCCGCGGTCCGCGCGCTCTTCTCGCTGGACCACGTGCTCCCCGAGTTCTACCGCCTGGTCCGGCGCGAGCCGACGTTGGCCGGAACGGAGCGCCGGTTCCGGGGTCTGCGGCTGCCGCGCGACGCCACCGTCTACGAATCCCTCCTCTACGCGATCATCGGTCAGCAGCTCTCCGTGCCCGCCGCCCTCTCCATCCAGCGCCGGTTGTTCGAGCGGACCGCCTCCGTGCTCACGGCGGGCCGCATCGAGGTCCCCTCGGTGCCGACCCCGGCCGCTCTGGAACGCCTCGGGGCCGACGGGCTCCGGGCGACCGGCCTGAGCCACGCCAAGTGCCGTGCGATCCTCGAGCTGGCGGCGTCCGGCCCGGCCGGCGCTCCCCGGGATCCCGCGCTCGCGAGCCTCGCGCTCGACCGGGCGATCGAGCGTCTGGTCGAGATGCGGGGCGTGGGGCGGTGGACGGCCGAGAACGCCCTGCTGCGGGGGACGGGGAGGACCGACGTCTTCGTGGCCGGGGACCTCGGCATCCGGGTCGCGCTGGCGGAATACGGTGTCCTTCCGCGAGGCGCCTCCGAGGACGTCGCGCGTGCATGGGCCGAGAAGTGGTACCCGGGTTGGGGCAGCTACGCGACCCTCTACCTCTGGCGCCGACTGGTCACCGACCGCCGCTCGGTCGCCGGTTAGGAGGGCGGGGTCCCCTCGAGGGGGAAGCGGGCCCGTGTGCGATGGATCGCCCCCGTCCGGGTGAGCTGGCTCTCCACGAATTGGACCGAATCCACCCCGACGGTGGTGGGCAGAGGCACCGCGGCGTTCGGTGCCAGCAGGCGCGCGGCCCGCTCCCGATCCCGCGGAGATCGCACGCGGAACAGCGTGACGTGCGGGACGAACGGGGCGGGATCCCGCACCGCGCCGGACGCGTCGACCGTCTCCCGTACCACGCGGGCGAGCGCGCGAAGCTCCGCCTCGCCCCGGGAGACTCCCCGCCAAACCACCCGGGGCCGGTCGGCCGAGGGAAATGCGCCGACCCCTTCCAGCACAAACTCGAACGCGGGAACTCGAGCGACCGCCGGCCCGAGCGAACGGAGGAGGAACTCTGCCGTAGGCTCGTCGATCTCCCCCAAGAAGCGCAGTGTGAGGTGATTGGGGGCCGGGGAGGCAGCACTCCCGGTGCCACCCGCTCCCGAAGGGACCTCGACCGCCACGAACGCGCGCACGATGCCCCCAGCCGTTCGGTGGGCTTACCCCCTGCTCCTGGGCCCCACCGCCGGACCGAGCGTCCAGACCTGGGCGCGGTCGGTCCCGAGTCCGAGGCTGCGCAGGGCGGACCGGACCCGACGGGCCCGTCCCGCGTCGCCGACCAGGAACAGCGCGAACGCGTCGCGTGCCGTCGCCTTGGCGCATCCCCGACGGATCCGCTCCGGGCGAAGGGCCCCCGACACCTCGGCCTCGAGGTGGACGTCCCGGCCCGCGAAGCACCTCCACGCCCAACCGGACCGGACCCGGTCGAGCGTGCGTGCGACCTCGGCGGGAGAGGTTCGGGGGGAGGATCCCAGCTGACGGAACACAGCGTCCGGCAGCGTGGTGTCGAACCGTCCCTGGCGCAGGATCTCGATCGCGTACCCCTTCCGCGCGAATACACGGAACGCCCGGAGGAGAAGGGCCCGGTGCTCGGCGCTTTCCGAGACGGCGCCGGTCGCCGCGCCGAGCCCCAGGCGTCGTTCGCCGGAGGGCGTGAGACGGATCCCGGCCGCGGTGGTCTCGATCTCGGGCCCGCGCGCGAGTCGGGTCCAGGCTCCCTCGAGCTCGGCGGGGTCGATCGGTGGGCCGGCGAGTCGTGATGCCGCAGGGGCGACGCCGGCGGGTGGAAGGGGGCGTCCGTTCTCCTCCGCCGAGAGGATTGCGAGCAGCACACGTTCCACGGCTCCCTCCTCGGCTCCCGGGGAGACCGGGGCGGGGTCCCCGCCGAACTCGGCCCGGGTGGCCTCGAGCGCCTCGGTCCACGCCCGCTCCCCTCGGGCGAGCGGCGGTCCCGCCTCCCCGAGCCATCGGGGTGTTCCTCCGTCGGGGTCGAGCGCGAGGGCCACTCCCACCGGTAATGTCGGGAGGATCTCCCCGCCCGAGGCGGGGGAAAGTCCGACCCAGGGTCCCACCTGGCTCGCGCTCGCTGGTGGGATCCGGAACGCGATGAATGTGGACGCGGCACCGGCGGCCGCGGCCCGCAGTTCCTGGGGGAGGCGGTCCGGGTACTGGGTTGCGACCAACGCCTCGACCCCGAACTTGCGGCTCTCGGCGAGGATCTCGGAGACGAGCCGGGGCGGGAAGGACTGGACCTCGTCCAGCACCAGGAGGATCGGCGCCGCGCGTTCGGACCCGGTCGCCGACCCGGTCAGCCCGAGGTAGATGCGGCCCAGCACCAAGGTCGCAGCGAACGCCGCGGCCTCCGGGCCGAGCGACGCTATCGGGAGCCGGACGAGAATGGAGCGTCCGCGGCGGACCCATCGCTCCACGTCAACGCCTCCGTCCGAGGGGGCGAGCAGTTCGCTCAGCTCCGGCAGCAGCACGACCTTGGAGAGTCGGGTCGCAGCCGACCACAAGAACTCGGGATTACGCCGCACGATGGGTCCGAGTTCCTCGAGGAAGCGTGCCGTCGCGGGGCCGTGCGGTTCGAGGAGCGCGGCCTCGCGTCGCCGGGGGTCGGTCAGGAACGCGTAGAGGTCGAGGAGCGTGCCTCCCGACTCGAGGACCAGGCGTGCGAAGGTGTCGAAGATCCGCTCGAGGCGGAACCCCCATGCGAGGTCCGCGCCGTCCGGGCTCAGGCGCTTGACCGCGGCAACGAATTGACCTGCCGCGCGGTCGATGGACGGCCCGTCGCTCACGAGGCCCGCCACTCCGACGACCGGCCGCCGACCCGCGTCGATCGCCAGAGTTCGTGTGCGCTCGGAGCGTGGGAGACCATCGAGGATCGCGGGTGCGAGGTCGCCGTGGAGGTCGACCACGACCGCCGCCCCGCCACCCGATATGGCGTGAACGGCCCGATGCGCGAGGTACGTCGTCTTCCCCGTTCCCGAGGCTCCGAAAACGACCGTGTGACCGTCGGCAGGGCGGGGGGGTTCGAGATCGCGGAACCCGACCTCGGGCGTGGCCTCCAAGCTGCCGGACAGGAGGGGACGCCATGCGCGGCGGGGAAGCGCGCGGACCCCCGCCCGTCGCCAATCCCGGCGGCTGCCGGGAAGAGCATGCGCCACGCTTGCGGAAAGCCCGGTGCTTCGGTGCCAGTCCGCGATCAGACGCGCCGCGACCGTCGCGAACAGACGGTCCCGTCCGTCGGACGTGCGCGCGGCGACCCGGAACCGGACGGCGACCCGAATGGGCCCGGGCCCCGGGTGGCTCCAGAGGACCTGGACGGCGGCCCAGCCGGAGACCTTCCCGCACCACCCGAGCGGGGGGTGGGCCGCGGGGGCGGAGCCCCCCGGCGTCCGATCGGCCGCTTCGCCCGCGGACGGGAGGAGGACCCCGCAGCGGTCCAACAGATCCTCCGCAGGTTCGGGGAGCCCGGAAGTCGGTGCCTCGGCCGACCCCTGGACCCCGACGAGCTGCAGCGGACCGGGACCGCCGAGCAGGCGGGCCGGTCGGACCCAGATGCCGGGCGGCGGACCGGTGAGCGGGGTCTCGAACACGGCACCGGCGGGAGACGCGACCCCCGCGAGGGCATGGGCGATGGCCCGGTAGAGGATCCGCCGGGAAGCGAACCTGCCCGCGACGCGGAGACGTGCGACGTCACGTGGAGGCACGCCCGTCCCCCCGGACGCTCTGAACGAGGGCTTCGATCTCGCGTTCGAGGGTGCGGAGCCGGTGGTTGCGCGCAAAGGCGATCAGGACCGGGGTCCCCACGACGTGGGGGACCGCGCGGTCGTACTCCCACAGCCGGACGTGCCAGAGGAGACGTCCGTCCGGGAAGCGGTACAGTCGGGCCACCGGTCGGTACGGTCCGGCGATCGGCAGCCGCACCGTGCCGATGCGCTCGACGCGGGAGTTCGGTCGGCGAGGAACGAGTTCGGCGTGGGGTTCGGGTCCGTTCACGTTGTTCCACAAATCCTCCCTCCCCCCGGCGGGCCGGCGAGAGTCGGGTGTGATCCGCCGTGTCCGCGGGACCGACGGTCCCGTCACCGCTTCCCTCGAGCCCGCGCTCACGGCCGGACCGCCGGGAGCCGAGGGAAGGCGGAGGTCCGGCCGGAGGCCGGGAAGTCGGCCGACGGCGACGCGACGGTCCCTACGCGGAGCGGGGACGCCGAGCCGGTCCGGCCGAGCGTCCGCTCGTGAGGGACGACCCCGAAGGACCCTGCCTCCTTCGCGGTGGCGTCAGTCGTCGGCCGGTTCGGCGTCGCCGGTGGTGCGCGACGGAGAGCGGGACGAAAGGTCCGGCTCCGGTCGCAACCGTCGGCGCCCAGGGATGGTGGACGTTCGCGCCACGGTGCATCGGGGCTCGAGGTCGAGTGAAATCACCCGAGGGGAGCGAGGATGGGGGGGCGGTGCGAGGTCCATGGGTAGGTGCCCGGCCATCCACGGGCCGAACGACCCCCCGGCGGCGCCGGTGAACGATGAACGAAGCGTGGAGAAAAGAGAAATCCGAAACGGATCGGGATGGAAGGGTCCCTCGCACGCCTGGGAGACGGTGCTCTCCCACTTGCGGCGATATGGAGGGACCCTTCCGGGGTGGTTGCAGGAAAGAATCGGTGCCCGGGGTATTTGAGGGCCGGACGGAGGGACCGTGGAACGGTCCCTCGGAAGGTGTACCGAGGGGCGCGGGCCTACCGGGCGCGGCCGGTCGCGGACTCGGCGAGGACCACGCGGGGAAGCTCGCCCTGGATCGTCGGGGGCCGGCGGGCCGAGGTGGAGCGCGCGCTCGCCTGGCTGCGCGAGAGGACCCATCGCTCGCCCCAGGCGCGGAGTTCGCGCGCCGCGGGGGCAAGGCCGAGGCCCATCTCCGTGAGCGAGTACACGACCGAGAACGGCCGCGTGCTCACGACGGTCCGCTGTACGACGCCCTGGTTCTCGAGGAACTTCAGGGTCGCGCTGAGGGTCTTGGCGTTCAAGTGCGAGTTGGACTTCAGGATCTCGCTGAACCGCTGGGGTCCCTCGAGGAGACGGTGGACGATCGCGAGGCGCCATTCGGTGCCGATGACCCCGATCGCCGCCAGGACCGGGCACAGCCCGCGGCTCTCCGAGGTATCACAGTCGTCCGAGTCCGCCCCGGAATGTCCGGCGGCGTGGCGGGTTCGAGTGGCCTCCATGTCTCCTCGAGAGTAAGAAGGACGCAACCCCTTTTATAGTTACTGTATGAAAGTAAGTGAAGAATGGTAACTCGCCGGTGGGTCCGGCATCCTCCGGCGACTTCGTAGTGCGCGAGTACGTTTTCTCCGACTCCGACCGTCCGAACGTGTGACGTTGCGCCCGCGTGAGGTCGAACTGGTCGTCGAGCGTCCTTCCTCGGGCGACGGCTCGGGCGAGCGGGTTCGCCTGGTCGCCCGTTTCGAGGTGGCGGAGGGCGCGGATGGGCCCACGACCCAGGAGCTCGGCCGGGCGCTGGACCGGTTGCGCGCGGACCTCGACGTGCTCGTGGGCGCCCCGCTCGCCGCCGCACCGGCCCTCCGACCGGACCGCGACCTCCCCGAGCTGGTCGACACGTACCACCCCCGTCAGCGCGAGCTCATCGACCTCCTCCGGGAGGAGGGGGAGCTGACGAGCGTGGAGCACGACCGCCTCGTGGAGTACCTCGCCGTGGGCCGGACAGCGCCTCCTCCGCCCCCGCCGGCCCCCGTCGTGATCGACGCTCCTCTCGCCGCAGCACCGGTCATCGCCGAGCGACTGCCCGACCGGGCCCGCTCCGTGCCGGAGCTGTTGCGCACCTTCCAGATCGAGTCGCTCCGCCAGGCGGGCGCGGTCCGCGCGCGCCGCCAGATCTCGTTCGAAGAGTACATGGCGCTGAAGCGCCACTTCGAGAGCACCACCGCCGGGTCGGAGGGGCGCTCCCCCGAGGGCTCGCCGGCGCACTAGGCCTTGGTCCCCGGCGCCGTCGGCCGTCCGCACAGCGCGACGGCCAGCATGCCCACGTCGGTGATCCCACCACGCATCGGCAGCGCACGGGCCCGGTTCGGACGGACCTTCGCCTTCGGGTCGGTGGACGGCCCGTACACCGCCGCGGGCGGGAACGCGGGGGATCCGATCGCGCCGTCGGTGCGGTAGAGTCCGACGCTCATCTCGCGCCGCCGCAGGAGGGACGCCGCCCGATTGAGGAAGGCGGCCAGCGCCGGGCCCTCGTCGACCCCTTCGAGGAGGCCGAGCGTGGTCATCGCGAAGACCGCGACCCCCTTGGTGGAGCTCTCGGGCGTGAGCTGCTCCGCCGCGATGAGCTCCTCCGCGCGGGCCATGAACGTGTCGGCGGCCGCCTCGGGAGGGTCGCGGATCTCGAGAAACCCGAGGCGGCTCGTCCATCCTCGGTCGAACACCGCGTCCGCCGCCGCGCGCAGTCCGTCCGACGGCGCCGCCACGACCACGGGCCGGGCGACGCGCGCGGGGACGGACGGCCCGTCCGCGCCCGGCACGAGGCGGTCGAGGACGGGCGGCGGAAGCGAGGCGGTGAGCCCGCAACGTTCGAGGACCGCCCTCGCCCCCGCGCGCTCGTCAGGGGAGGTCGGGTCCACCGGGCCGCCGCCGACGAGCCCCGGCCCATCGCCCCGGTCGACCACGAAGGTCGCGAGGTCGACCTGCCGCGCGGCGGCGGCGATGCGGCCGCCGACCCCGCCGTCACCGAGCGTGCGCGCGAGGAGTCCGACCTCCCGACCGGTCGCCCCGGCGGAGGCCGCGGTCCCGAGGAGCCGCGCGAACTCCTCCTCGGTGAGGCCGTCCGGGGGGCGGCAGACCGCCCGCAGCGCCCCGGGCGATACGAACAGCAGCAGCAGGTCGAGCGGGCCGAGAGATTCCGCGATCTCGGTCGCCGCCCGGACCACCTCCGTGGCCCCGGAAAACCCCGGCAGCCCAGGAGGGACGAGAAGGTCCCGGAACGGGAGTTCGTCCGGCGCCGGCTCCGGTCCGGCGAGGAACCCCTGCGTGAGCCGGTCCCCGAAGACGTGGAGCGCCGCGAGCGCCATCGACCCGGAGGCGTTCCCGAGGGCAACGAACGCCACCTGCCGGTAACGTGAGTCGGCGACGAACCGGTTGCCGATGCGGAGGACCCCCTCCTCCCGACGCAGCGCGAACCGGACGGACCGGTAGGCGTCGGCCGCGGTCACGGCCGACTGGTAGGCGGTCCGGTGGATCGGGTCGGGCCCCTTGGGCTCGGGGGTCTCGGGAGGGAACGGGTCCCAGGGGAACTGGCCGATCACGAGGCGCACACCCGGCGCCGGGGACAATAGCCTAGCGGAACGACCGCGGGAGGGTCAGCCGAGCTGCAGGCGTTCCACGGTCGACGGCCGCGCGGGTCCGAGGAACCGGCCCGGGCCGAAGACGGACGGGTCCAGGTCCGTCGATTCGCCCATCACCGACCGGGCGACGCGGCGCGTCGACGACGGGGCGAGCATGAACCCGTGGCCCCCGAACCCGTTGGCGTGGAAGAACCCCGGTAACCGCGGGTCCTCGCCGATGACCGGGAACCCGTCGGGGGTATCGTCGTAGAAGCCGGACCAGGCCCGCAGTACGCCGAGGCCCCCCAGCCGCGGGATGAGCCGGGCGAGCGCGGCCGCCATCCGAGGGAGGAAGGCCGACGAGTTCGACATCCCCCCGGCCGTGCCCGGTCGGTGGGGGAGCGTGAGCCCGCCGACGATCTCGCCGCGCATCGTCTGGCTGAAGTAGAGCCCGTCGGACGGGCGGACGACCATCGGGTCGAGGAACGGTTTCATCGGTTCGCTCGCGAGGATCTCGTGCCGGGTCGCGTGGTTCGGGACCGCGAGGCCGGCCGCGCGGGAGAAATCACCGGACCATCCGCCCGCCGCGTTCACCACCTTCGGGGAGGTCACCGGCCCGCGCGACGTCGCCAGGCCGCGGACGCGGCCGTCCCGGGTCTCCACGCCGAGCGCTTCGACCCCGAGCACGACCTCCACGCCCAGGGCCCGGACCGCCTCGTAGAGGCCCCACACCGCGGGGAACGGGTAGAGCGTACCGTCCGTCTCGAGGTAGGTCCCGCCGACGACGGCCCCCGGCGCGAGCCCGTCGACCAGGCGAGCCACCCCGTCCGCGTCCAGGACGCGGGAGGGAAGCCCCTCCGAGCGGACGAGGTCGTGCACCGGCCGGAGGCGGGCGAGCTCCGCCTCGGTCTCGGCGAGGAACAGGTAGCCCGACTGGCGGAACCAGATGTTGTACCCAAAGTCCCGGCCAAAGTGGCGGTAGGCTTCCACCGACTCCCGCGCGAGGCGCACGGTCGCACGGGTCTCCCACTGTTGCCGCACTCCGCCCCCGTTGCGGCCGCTCGCGCCCGAGGAGAGGAACCCCCGGTCGACGACGAGGATCGGACCCACGCCGGCCCGGGCGAGGTGGTAGGCGGTGAACAATCCGATGATGCCGGCGCCGAGGATGGTGACCGAGTACTCGGACCGGGCCGGGGCGCTCACGAGCCCTCCGGTGGGGATACGGCTCCGTCCAGGGCCGCGAGCGCGGCGATCGGTGTCGGGTGGACCGGCGGGCGCTGGGTAGTGTATCCGACCTCGGGCGGCGGCCGGCCCTCGGTGATCGATAGGAGGAGGAGCGCGTCCGGTGTGCAGTAGCGCCCCTGGCAGAGCCCGGTGCCGAGGCCGGTGTACCGCTTCACGACCTCGATCCCGCGGTAGCCCTTCCGGGTCGCGGTCTCCACCTCGTCCAGGAGAACGTCCTCGCACGGGCAGGCGGTCCACCGACCGGTGCGCGGCAGCTTCAGCAGCTCCCGGTAGTATCCCTCCAGCTCGTTCGGGCCGTCCGGGCGCACCCTCTCGAGCGGCGACGTCGGCGGTGATCGGCCCGTGAGCGCGGCCGCGGTCTGTATCCCGCTCGCGACGGAGGCGGCGCCGAGCGCGCCCGATGCGGAGCCGATCGCCGACACGCCGGGGGCGCTGGTCGCGCCGTCGTCCCCGACGACCGGGTAGTATGCGCCGGTGCCCGCGCGCCAGGCCATCCGAGCGCCGGACTGGAAGAACAGCTGACCGTTCGGAAGCCGCCGATGGGCGAGGAGGAGGGCGTCGCAGTCGATCGAGAAGGAGGCCCCGTCGCCCCGCGAACGGATCTCGACCGCACGGATGCGCGACCGCCCGCGGGCGGCGCAGATCAGCGAACGCGGGTAGAGAAGGATCCCCGCGGCCGACGCGGCCCGCACGAGGTCGGGAGGGATCTCTCCCGGCGCCACCACCGCGGCGACGTGCTCTCCGAGCTGCTCGACCACCGTCCGGGCCCGGTCGCCACCACCAAAGACGACCGCGTGGTGGAACGGGGGTCGCGGTCCGGAATGCGCGAAGGCGAGCGCCCCGTCACCGGAAACGACCCCGGGGCAGTCGTTCGATTCGAACAGGAGCGATGCGTCGTAACTGCCCGTAGCCACGACGACGCGCCGCGCCCGGACGAGGACGCCGCGGGCGGGCTCGGTGAACCCCAACAGCTCGAACGGCCGCTCCGATCCTGCGGGCCGCGCGGGAAGAAAGGTCGCGGTCGTGCTCGAGAGCAGCTCGGCACCGGGCACCGGGGCGGCGTCGGCCCTCCGGTCCAGAAGGAGCGGGTGGGATCCCGCCGCGACCAGGGCCTCGGCCGCGGCCCGGCCGCTCCGACCGGCGCCGACGATCACGACGTCGGTCTCCCGGAGGGTGGGTGGTCCCGCGAGGCCGGCCGCGCTCTCCGCGGTCGGCGGCTTTCCGTATCCGGTCAGTTGTCGGACGACGCGCTGGTAGAGAGGAGTCGCGAACGCCGGTCGCCGGAATCCGTGGAGCGTGTCGATGCCGTTCCGGAACACGTGGTCCAGTATCGCCAGGACGTCGTACCGGCGCGACGGCCACCCGTGCTCCACGACGATCCGGTCGCCGTCCCCGGGCACGTACCGGCACGAACGGACCGTCGGACGGCCGTTCACGGCGACCAGGCAGCCGGTGCACTGCCCGATCCCGCAGAACGGGGCGCGCGGACGGTGGTAGCGCGGCGAACGCTGGAGGTTGGGAAGGCCGTCCTGGACCAGGCGGTCGAGGACGGTCTCCCCGGGGCGGGTCTCGTAGGAACGGCCCTCGAACCAGAACCGCGGGGCGGACCGCTCGACCATTCCCCGATCGGCCGTCAGGCTCGCCCGGGGTATTTAGAGACCCGGAACCGGCCGGGCATTTCGTGCCCCTGTGGCGGATGGGCCGTCGACCGTAGCCGCGCCGGGGATAGGGAGTGCTATATAGATTGGTCGAAGTGTGAACGCCGGACCATGCGGGCGAGCGGCGGGTTTCACGGACGTCGTATCCAGAAGACCGGCGGGTCGACGTTCATCGTCTCACTGCCGAAGAACTGGGTGCTGGCCCGGGGCCTTCGCGCCGGGGACGTCCTCTACTTCACGCCCCGCGCCGACGGCTCGATGACCGTCTTCCCCGAGGCCGCGACCGCAGGGGAGGGCGAGCGACGGGTCGTGCAGGTCTCGAATTCGGCGGACCCGGAGCACCTGTTCCGTCGGCTCGTGGCCGAGTACATCGCCGGCTACCCGCTGCTGGAGGTCCGGACCGAGGGCCGGATGAACGCGCGCACGCGCGAGGTCATCCGGGGGTTCGCCCAGCGCATGATCGGACCCGAGATCCTCGAGGAGACCTCCGAGGCGGTCGTACTGCAGGACGTCGTCGGGCCCAACCCGCTCCCGATCCCGTCCGTCATTCGGCGGATGCACCAGATGGTCCGCGCGATGCAGACCGACGCCATGGCCGCCTTCCGCGCGCGCGATGCCTCGATCGCGAAGGACGTCGTCGAGCGGGACTGGGAGGTCGACCGTCTCCACTGGTTTCTCGAGAAGCAGGTCACCACGGCCCTCCGGGACGCCCGCGTGCTCGCGACGATCGACCTCACGCTTCCCGAATGCTCCACGTTCCTCCTCGCGTCCCGCGTACTCGAGCGGATCGCCGACCACGCCGTGCGGATCGCCGAGACGGTCGCGATCCTCGGCAAGGAGCGCACCCCCCAACGCCTGGGGATCGAACTCGACCGGATGGCGGAGGGCGCCGCGACCGCGTTGTCCGACGCGCTGATCAGCCTCGACACCCGGGACATTGAGAAGGCGAACGCCGTGCTGGACGCCGCACGGGAGCTCACCCGCCTCCGGGAGAAGGTGCTCCAGGAGATCGCGACCAAACCCGGTCGTCTCGCCATCGGCCTCGCGTACGTGCTCGAGAGCCTCGAGCGGGCCGCCTACTACGCGAGCGACCTCGCCGAGATCGCGATCGACCGCGCGGTCGAGGTTTCGGGACGGCCCGTCGACCTGACTCCCGCCGCCGCCGTGCCGATTCCCGAGACGGTGGAGCGGCGTCCGCTGGCCGCACCCTAGCGGCCAACCATCGAATCCAGGAGCTCGCCGACCTCGGTCGTAGAGGGGACGCGGGGGTTCGCGAGCACGGCGGGGGACCGCGCGACGTGGGCCACGGCCGGTTCACGGAGTTGGTCCCAACTCTCGAGCGCAACCCCGGCGGCCCGCACCGTTGCCGGGACGTGGAGCTGGTCGAACATCCGTCGGATTCGTTGGGCGATCGGGGTCGCGCCTCGCTCTTCCGGACCTGCGACGCGGCGGCCCAGCGACTCGAGCCGGTCGCGCGCGGAGGGGTGGTCGAACTCGAGCACGAGCGGGAGTGCGATCCCGGTAAGCCGCCCGTAGGAGAGGCTGGTCGACCCCTCCAGCGCGCGCGCGAGAGCGTGCGCAAGGCCCCGCTGCGCGTTGGACGCCGCGAGCCCGGCCGAGGTGGCAGCGTAGTGGAGCGCGGCCCGGGCGTCCGGGTCGTCGCTCCAGCGGATCGCGTGCGGGAGACGCTGCACGACCGTCGCCGCCGCATCGAGGGCGAGCGCGTCGGAGAACGGGTTCGCCCACGCGGAGAGGTACGCCTCGCACGCGAGCGTCAGTGACTCCGCGGCTCCGTCGAGCACGCGATCGACCGGTAGCGACGCGGCCAGCGCGGGGTCGACGAGGGCCCAGTCCGGTACGAGCGACCGGTCGGCGACCTCGATCGGTACGCCTTCCGCACCCCGGAGGTCGCACGCCCAGGAGGCCTCCGAACCGCTGCCGCTCGTGGTCGGCGCCGCGACGAGGGCGATCTGAGGTCCCGCGGGGGCATCGAGGAGGGGCGGCATCTCCGAGAGGGAGACCTCGGGATGGGTGAGCCGGAGCCGGAGGGCCTTCGCCGCGTCGATCGTCCGGCCGCCCCCGAGGGCCACCAGCAGGTCCGGCGGCGAGGTCCGGAGCCGCTCGAACAGTCGGTCGACCTCGGCCACGTCGTGGGGGGATTCCGTCGCCACCTCGACCTCGGTCGTGGTCGACGATTTCGCGAGTTCCTCCACGAGGCGGCGCGGGCCGACCGCACGGGCCACCGTGGGGTCCACCAGCAGGAAGGCCCGACGCGCTCCGAGGCCGCTGAGCTGCTCGATCGCTCCGGTACCCCACGCGATACGGGGGGAGAGGTAGAACCCGCTCACTGGACGTTCACCGCCCGCGCCTCGGCGCTACGCGCGAGGTCCCTGACGGCACCGGGCGCACGCGCCCGTCAGGGAGAACGCGATACCATCCACGCTCCACCCTTCGGGGTGGCGGGAGGCGAGCGCGACGAGGAGCTCCCGTTCCTCGTCCCCGAGGTCGACCGCGGCGATCCGTCCGCAGTTCCGGCAGACGATGTGGGAGTGGGGCGGTTCGCCGAGGTGCATCGGGGCGTCGGAGGGCGCCGGTACTGTGGGGACGGAGGCCGCCCGGATCGGCCGAACGGCCTTCCGGGGACGGGGGATCCGACGGGTGCGCCGAGGGGCCATCGGCGTCGCGGACCGCACTTGCGTATTTAGAAGCCCGCGAGGCTCCGAGCCGACCGGGGGGCGCGGGCTACGCGCCTTCGTCCCACGCGGGCGGGGGCGGAGGAGCGACCGGGGGCGAGAACGGCGGCGAATCCGGAGGTCGGCGCGCCGCCGCCGCGAGGATCCCCACGACCAGGAGGAGCGCGGCGAGGGCGGCCCCGAAGACCCAGAACGGGATCCCGGTGACACCCGGGGCGCCGGATTGGGCGCCCGGCGCGCTCGAGGAGACCGGGGTGGGGGCGAACTCGATGGCCTCGTGTATCGGGTTACCGGACACCGAGAACGACCCGAATCCGGGGCTCGCAAGGTAGCTGGTCCCGTTGGCGTTGACGTAGGAGGTTTGGGCGCCGAAGGTGTACGTACCGTTCGGTTCGTTGAACACTACGGAAGATGCGGTCGACGACGCGCGGAGCCCGTTGGTCGTCACCGACCAGGCCACGCCGCTCGGCAGGCCGGTCTCGGAGTAGGTGATCGGGTAGGTGGTCGCCGGGGCGAACCGGGCCTGCTCCACGACCGGAGATTCGATGAGGACGGGTGCGGGGTTCGCCGACCCGGTGTAGGAGCCCGCCCCCGAACCGGTCCACCCGACGAACAGCTCTCCCGCGACGGCGAGGGCGCTGAGGTTGACCGAGCTGCCGGAAGTGAACCATCCCCCGGACGGGTTCACGACCCCGGTACCCGGAACCGCCGGGGATGCCGTGAGCTCGTACGCCGGAGTGTAGGCGACCTTCAGGTTGGTCGGAGCTCCGGCGAGGTCGAAGGAGCCGGACGCGGCCCCGGCGAGGTACTGGGTCTGGGGGCCCCCGGGAAGGGTCTCCTGGACCTCGAAGGTGTAGGTGCCGTTGGGTTCGTTGAACGAGATCGTCGGGTTCGACGAGCCGTTCTCGATGCCGTTCACCGTCACGGTCCAGTTCGTTCCGCTCGGGAGCCCGCTCTCGAAGAACGAGACCGGATAGGTCGCGGACACCCAGAACTGGGCCTGCTCCGTGATCGGTCCCGTGGGGGTCATCTCCGCGGGGTTGTCGGCGCCGGAGTACGATCCGGGCCCCGTCCCGGACCAGGTCTCGAACTGGTACCCGGCGGTGGCGAGCGCGCTGAGGGAGACGCTCGAGCCGGCGTCGAACCAGTTCCCGCCGGGGTAGACGCTCCCTCCGGATTGCGGCTCGGCCGTCGCGGTCAGCAAGTACTGAGAGATGAACGTGAGCCGGACCTCGACCGCGGCCGCGCTGACGATGAACGTTCCGGACGTCGCCCCGGCCAGGTAGCGGACCCCCGGTGCGCCGGCGAGGGGCGAGAGGACCGTGAACGTGTACGAGCCGTTCTGCTCGTCCAGGGTGAGGGAGGCGTTGGTGGACGCGGTTTCCTGCCCGTTCACCGTGACGGACCAGGACGCTCCCGCCGGGAGGCCAGATTCGGTGAACGTGACCGGCACGGCGGCCCAGGCGGCCACCTGGTTGACCCACGTTCTCCAGAAGATGCGGGTCGAGTTCTGCGGCACGAACTCGCCGACCGCCCAGAAGTGGACGTTCGTCGAGGGGGTGGCGGCGATCGCGAAGTCGCTCCCGAAGGGGCAGACCCCTCCCGAGCAGCCGACGGCGGGGTCGGACGGTCCGGTCCCGTTGTGGAGCTCCACCGGCGCCTCGAGCGTGTCGGCGGGGTCGGTGACCGCCTGGCCGGTCGCGAGGAACGACGGATCCATCGTCGCGGACGACTCCCCGAACACCAGGGCGAGATCGCCCCGGGTCGCGATCGACAGCGCCGGGTCGAAATCGTACGTCCCCGGGCCGGTGCTCCACGTGAAGTCCTGTTTGAGGACCCCGGTCGCGGTGTCGACCTCCCAGAGGTGCAGGCACGAGCGGGCGGCGCTGTCCCCTGTCGGGGTACAGGCGCCGGTCGCGACGGCCCAGAGAGCGCCCGCGCGCCACGCGGCGCTGTCCACCCGTCCGTCCCCCACTCCGAGGAGGTCCGTCGTGTTGGGTTGCTCGGCGTTCGGCGGGGGCGCGGTCGGCGATGTGAAGTTCGTCGGGCCCGAGAGCGTGACCGCACCGGGCCGGGACCCGTTCAACGTGAAGAGGTGAAGGGTGTCGTTCTCTCCGAGCTCGTCGTCGACGAGGTAGATCGTGGAGGAGTCGCTCATCGGAGCGGCGGGGACGAGCGCCTCGGTGGCGGGGTCGGGAGCATCGACCGCCGTCGGCGTCGGCGATTCGCCGTCGGCGAACGCGGTCTTGTTGACGACCCAGAGCTGCGCTCCCTGGAAGCTACCGTTGGAGGCGAAATCGTCCGCCGTGACGACGACCGTATCGGAGTCGACCGCGAGCAGCGGGTCCCGCGGAGTCGAGCCGGCACCGGGGACGATCGATGCGAGGTGCCAACCGGCCGTGGGGTCGCTCGAACGGCTAACCCCCAGGAGGAGCTTGCCGGTCGTGAGGTCGTCTACGGCGATGAACCAGCGGAGGGAGGCGAGGTCGAACTGGACCTGCGGGCCCGAGAGCACGTCCGTGCCCGCCCCGAACAGGCCGCCCAAGCTCCCGTTGTGGACCTGGGAGCCGTTGACGAGCCAGACGCGTTCGGTCCCGTTGGTGAGCTCGAGCACGTAGCCGGCCCCGACCCCCAGTTGCGGGTCCGGTGGGGTGCAGTTCGCGCAGGTCTCGGCGTAATCGATCCCCTCCCACCCCATCCCGGACGTGATCTCTCCGGGCGGGGCATGGTGGCCGGCGGTGGCCGGAGCCGCCGAGGGCGCGGAGCCCGGGGTCGAGGGTGCGGACCCCACGTTCGGGGCCGTCGAAGCAACCGAGGAGTGGACCGACGGCGAGAGCGTCGGTGCGGACGCCATCGCACCGGTCGGTACCACGACGGCGAGCGCGCTCGCGACGACGAGCGCCATCACGACCCAACCTGCGGTCGCTCGGGAGGGAGAATGGCCGGTCAACGGAACCCCCGCTGTCGCGGGTAGAGGCAGTGCACGTTCCTCGGCGAGCATACTATTTCAACATGCGCATACGTGCGGATTGAAGCGCGTCACGCCCAGGGGACTGCCGTTTCATTCCAGCGCTGGGTGCGGGGGCCCGAGGTGCTCACCTGCCGACCCGTCCGCGGCTCGTCGTCTTCGCTGGCCTGCCGGGCGTCGGCAAGTCGACCCTCGCCCGGGGCGTTGCGGAGCGGTTGCGAGCCGTCTGGCTCCGGGTCGACGTGATCGAGGCCGCTCTCCTGAAGGCCGGGCTTGCGCAGTCGTTCGAAACCGGTCTCGCGGCCTACATCGGTGTGCAGGAGGTCGCCGCCGACCAGTTGCGCCTGGGCCGGGACGTGGTGATCGACGCGGTCAACGGTGTGGAGCCGGCGCGCCAGATGTGGCGGGAGCTCGCCTTGGAGTGCTCGGCGGACCGTTTTCTCATCGTGGTGACGTGTTCCGACCGTGCGGAGCATCACCGGCGCGTGATGAGCCGGGCGGCGCACACCCCACCGCTTCCGCTCCCCACCTGGGATGAGGTGGTACACCGGGAGATGCAACCTTGGACCGAGCCCCGGCTGGCGGTCGACGGGGTCGATCCGCCGGAAAAGAACATCGCGAAGATCCTGGCCTATTGTGGGGAAGCTCGCGGCGGAGGTCCGGGTCGGAAACGCCCACCCGGCGGCGTTAGCGGGAGGCGGTCCAAACGATCGCCCCCAGGCCCGTCGCCTCGCAAAGGCCGGTGAGGAAGAGGAACGGGGCGAACGAGTCAGGGATGATCGGCATCGCCGCGAGGTAGGAGTACACGGTGAGGGCGCTCTGGACGACGAACGCGCCGGCAAAGACGAGGAGTGCGAGACCGAACCCCGACGGGGTGCTCGCGTAGAGTCGGCGGTAGAGCGCGAACAGCACGCCCGCGAGGACAATGCTGACGACGCCGAGCACCACGCTCCCCTCCATCATGAAGTCGGTCATGGCCCGCCTCGCGACGGGCGCGCAACCAGCGCTGGGCCGCCGTGGCGCCCCGATCTCGACGGGATGATGCCGGCCGGGCGAGGGTGGGCTGTCGGTTCGGACTCGAGGTACGCCATCGCCGCCGGCGCGATCTCGTAGGGCGTAGCATAGGCGTCCCCCACCGGCCGGGAGACCGCGCCGTTCTGTTCCAGGAGGCGGAGGTGGTGCCGCACCGTGCGGTAGTCGAGGCCGAGCGCACCGGCCAGATGGTGGGCATTGGCGGGGGAACGAACCAGCTCGTCCAGGATCCGACGGCGGTTCGGACCCCCGCGGGTACCGTGGAGGAGGTACCACATGAGGGAGCGGAAGCCGGGACTCATGGTCGTTCCCGGCCGACTCGCCCGCTCCTTATGAAGCGAACCCCCTTCACGGCGGTGGGTCGAGGGGCTCAGAACGCGGCCAACCCCTCCGCCGTCGCCGGCAGCGAGAAGACCGCCGAGAGGAGCGTCAGCCCGCCCGTCGACCCGATCGCATACTGCTCGATCTCGCCCGCGCCCGCATCGTAGACGAACAGGTACTGGCTGTGGGCCCCTCCGATGGCGAGGTCCGTGTCCGCCGCCCCGGTCGTCGCGGCGACGGCGCTCACGAGCGTGAGCGTTCCGCCGGTCCCGACGAGGTACGTCGAGAGGGTGTTGCTGTGCGCGTTCGACGTGTAGGCCCAGAGACCGTTGTGCGCGACCGCCACCCAGCAGGGGGCCGTCCCGTTGTCCCCGACCGAGCCGCTCACCACCGTGAGCGCCCCGGACGAGGAGACGGTGTAGGACGAGAGCGCATCGCTCGCGGCATCACTGACGATGAGGGCGCCACCCTTGCCCCAGGCGAACCCGTAGGGGGTCGTGCCGTTCGAGGGCGTCACGGTGGGGGACTGCGCCAAACCGCCCGTCCCGACGACGTAGGTGTCGATCCGGCTCGTCGCCTTCTCGGTGACCACGAGGACGTGCCCACTCGGGTTGAACGAGATCTCCGCCGGGCCGATCGGCGAGTTCACGCTCAAGGGTTGGCGTGAACCGACGAGGAAGGAGAGGATCCCGGTGCTCCCGAGGTCGAAGCCCACGATGTTCCCCCGCCGGCTCGAGTTCCCGGCGTTCACGACGTACACGAGGGACCCGTGTGCGGTGAGGCTCACGGGCTCAACGCCGCGCGAGCTCGTCTGGTCGATGTAGGTGAGGATCGGGCCGGACGACATGGAGTTCACCCGGAAGACCGAGATCGTGTTGCTGCCCGCGTTGACGACCAGCAGGAAGTGGTGGTCCGCCGTGAGCAGGAGCGATCCCTGGTCTGCGAGACTTACACCAGTCCCGCGGGCGTGGGTCGAGAACGTCCCGGACGGCAGGAGGGCACCACCGGTCCCGATCCGGTAGGCGATCACGGAATTGCGTGCGAGGCCGTTCGACATCGTGAACACCGCCCCTCCCGCGGAGTGGGAGGGCAGGGCGGTGGACGCATTCGGCGTTTGGGCAGACACGGCGGCCGGAGCGAGCAGCAGGAACGCTGCCGCGACCGGGATCAGCCACAGGGGGTTGGGTCGCCTCATAGTGGCACCCCGACCCCGCGGGCTTGGGATAGCCGTAGACCGTTTTCTTGCCCGGGTCCAGCCCTACTTTGGCCCTACTCGCCCCCCACTCCGGCCCTCGTCGAAGCGCCCAGCGGTGGTTCCCTCCCTCCACGAGTCCGCGACGGCAAAGTCGCCGACCGGGCGGCCGTCCGGGCCGAAAGTAGATACTCGAGACGCCCCTCTCGAAGTACCGTCAGGATGGAAGGCGAGGCCGGGCCAGGGGGCTCGTTCGTGGGCCGGTCGGAGGCCGTCGAAGCCCTCCAACGACGGTTCGGCGATCTGCGGGCGGGCGCCGGTGGCGTCACGCTCCTGGTCGGCGGCACCGGCGTTGGCAAGTCGACGTTGATCGCCGAGTTCATCCATGGCGTCCGCGACGGCGGGGTCCGGGCGCTCATCGGCCGGGCCGCGGCGCTGGACGACCCGCCTCCCTTCTCCCTCCTCCAATCCGCGATCGATAGCGCGAAGGAGGATCCGCTCTTGCGATCGGACGACGACCCGCTGCTGGGGGGAGGCGGTGCCCTCATCGGGTTCGCGCCGGGTCTCGGGGACGTGACGTTCCCGGCCCCCGTCGGGATCGAGGCCCGCCTGCTGGACCTGTTGGGGGGAACCGGGAGGCGCGACGGGAGGTCCCCCGACCAGCTCCTGACCGACATTGCCGACCGGTTTCTCGAGTATACCCGCCACGGCCCCACGGTCCTCGTACTCGAGGACCTCGAGCACGCGGACAAGTCGTCGATGGCCGCGGTCGAGTTCTTTGCGAACGAGCTCCAGAACCGCCCGCTCTGGATCCTGGGCACCACGCGCCCCGCCGACGCCCTCTCGGCGTCCGCGCGATTGCGGATGGAGGCGTTCGGGACCGCGACCCGAGCGGACCAGGTCGTGCTCCGGCCGATGAACTCCGAAGAGACCTCCGATTTCCTGCGCCTGACCCACCCGGCGCAGGAACTTTCCCCCGAGGAGGTCGAGCGGCGCTTCTCGGAATCGGGTGGAAACCCCTACCTCTTGCAACAATTCGACCACCGCAGCCCCTCGACAGAGGACGTCGAGGCGGGAGCTGGGAGCTCCCTTCCCTCTCCCGAAGATTCCGGGAGAGAGGCGCTCGACGTCGCGTCCGTGCTCGGGTCCGAGTTTCCGTTCGCGCTGCTCCTGGGAGTGAGCGAAGCGCCCGAGGAGCGGCTGGCCGAGGAGGTCGACCGTCTGGTCGGGCGGGGCCTTCTCTTCGAGCGCCCGGGAGAGCTCCTCGAGTTTCCGGAGGACCGTCTGCGGGAGGAGGTGTACAACTACCTCTCCGAACGGCGGCGCCGGCTGCTTCATCGGCGCGCGGGTCGGGCCCTGGAGGGGATGGGGATCGCCGACCCCTCGCGCATCTATGCTCTGGCGCGGCACTTCTACCTCGGGCGAGACGGGCCAAAATCGGAGCAGTACAACCGCATCGCAGCCGAGATCGCCGAACGCGCGCTCGCGCCGGAGGCCGCGTGGGACCATTTCTCCCGGGCGCTCGAGAGCCATCGGGAAGCGACCCCGGACGACCTGGACGGCGAGGCCGAGCTCGTTCTTGGCCTGGCCCGCATCACCGAGGAACTCGGGGTACTCAAGGAGGCGGAAACAATTCTGCGCGACTTCTTCGAGCGGGAACGCGGGGACCCGCGGCTCTCGCCCGGCCGTCGGGCGGCTCTCGAGATCTTCCTCGCACGCGTGCTGACCGACCAAGGCGACATGCCGGCGGCCGCGGAGCTCGCGAAAAAGGTCCTCGATTCACCGGGGCTCGAGGATCAGCGCCTGGTCCGGGTGGGCGCCCACCACCAGTTGGGCCAGGCGGCCTACTATGAGGGACGGTACCCCGATGCCCTCGCCCACCACACCGAGGAGATCGCGCTCGCCCGCCAGGTCGGGAATCCCCAGGTCCTCCTCCGCGCCCAGATCTGGCGCGTGGCCGCGCTCGCGATGCTGGGCGACACCCACCGGGCCGTCGCCGAGGCGCGCGAGGTGACCGACGCCCGCGACCTCCTCGGCTCGGTGCGAGAGTCGGCACAGGCGCACCTGTTCCTGGGAGACATCCTCGCCGACGCGCGCTCCCCTGCCTCTGACCGACACGACGCGATCGGAGAGTACGCGAAGGCGATCCAGTTCGCAGAGAAGGCGAAGGACCCGCGCCGGGTCGGCTGGGCGCTCTACAAGACCAGCGAGCTCCTCCGCGAGGCGGGACGTCTCGACGAGGCGACCGCCTCCGTCGACCGTGCGTGCGTGATCCTCGGTGGGATCGGGGACCAGGTCGGCCTGAGCATGTCGGTCAAGGTGCGCGGCCAGATCGCGATGGACCGGGGCGACCTCGACCGGGCATCGACCGACCTCCTCGAGGCCCTCCGGCTGTTGCGGGGCACGAACCACACGCTCGAGGAGATCGACGTGCTCCTGCGGCTCGGCCAGCTGAGTTGGGCGCGGGGCGACGCCGCGGGCGTCGGGCGCTACATCGTCGAACTGGAGGGGCTTCGCCTGACGAACGTGCGTCCGGACCTCGCCGACGAATACACCGCCCTTCGGGCGGCGCTCCCCTCGAAGGAGGGTGCGGGGAGAGGGATTTGAACCCACGAACCCCTACGGGACCAGACCCTGAATCTGGCGCCTTTGGCCAAGCTTGGCAATCCCCGCGCGCCGGCCCGTACCCACGGACCATTAAGAGCCTGAGGCTGGCGGGGGCTTCGCCGACCGGAAGATAAATGGCCACCGGGCTTGCGCGCCCGATGGGGGCGCGCTCGGGGGCTCGGTCGCCGGCGCTCCGGCTGGTGAATTCCCTCGAGCGACGCCTGGCCCCGCTCGACCGGGCGATCCTTGGGGTCGAGTGGCGTCAAGCGACCGGTCGGGCCACGCGGGGCGCCGCGTCGTTGCAGCGTCGACGGCTCGCACTGCTCGCCGAGCCGGGCCAGGCCGAGCGACTCCGTTCCGCGATGCGAGAGCTCGGAGAACCGGCCCAACGGCGCCGCGCGGAGCTGTTGCTCCGCACGACGCTGGAGGTCCAGATCGAGCAGGCCCCGGAGATCGTGCGTCTCCGTGACCCCCTCGTACGCCGCATCAACGCATTCCACCCGAGGTGGAAGGGGCGCGTCAGCAGCCGTGGCGCGCTCTGGGAGATCCAGCGTTCGAACCCCGACCGCGCCGAACGTCAGGCCGCGTGGCAGAGGGAAGAGCCCCTCTTCCGACCCATGGAGCCCGCATTGGCCAGGCTCGTCGCGCTCCGGAACTCTCGGGCCCGGGAGTTCGGGTTCCGGTCGTTTCCCGAGTACCGGCTCGCAGCGGAGGGCCTGACGCCCTCCCGTTTGCGCGAGCTCATGGACGCCGCGACCCGCTGGGTCCCGGACGAAATGGCCCGCGCGCGCGAGGAGTTCGAGGACGCGACGGGCGAGCGCGGATGGTACCCCTGGGATGCCCTCTATGCCCAGCATCTCCGGGCGCCGATGCCCGAGGCCTCCTTCCCGGGCGACCGCACGCTGCCGGCGGTCCTCCGCGGAGTTCGGGCGTGGGGCATCCCCTCCTCCCTCCTCCGCTTCCGCGTCGACTTCCACGACCTTCCGGCGGGCGGGATCTCGCTCGCTCCCGACCCCCCGAGGGACGTGCGGGTGGTCGTCCATCCGCAAGGGGGGATGGGAGCAGTACGGGATCCTCTTTCACGAGGTGGGGCATGCGATCGCGTCCGGGGCGGTTCGCCAGCCGTCCCACCTTCTCCGCTGGCACGAACACGTGCCCGGGTTCGCCGCGATGTCCGAAGGGGAGGGCGGATTCTTCGAGCGGATCGCGTCGACCGAGGCGTGGCTGCGGACGCGGCCGGGGCTCTCCCCGGAGCAGGTCGCGAACGCCGTCGCCTCGGTCCGACGTGGCATCCTCTACAACACCGCCTGGACCGTCGTCTGGATCTCCCGCGAGCTCGCGCTCTACGAGGACGGCCCTCGCGGGACCGACCGGGTGGCGAAACGATTGGGGCGCCGCCTGTTCGGATACGAGTCCCACGAGCCGCTCTCCTTCGCCGACGGCTTCTCGGTCGAACTCCCGCTCTACTCGCCGAGCTACTTCCTCGCCGGCCTATTCGGGTCGGCCCTCCGACGCGCGGTCCTCGCGGAGGTCGGCGGCCCGCTCTGGCCGAACCGAAAGGTCGGTCCCTGGCTCCTCCGGCACTGGATGCGGGAGGGGACGTCCTTCGATTGGACGACGCGGCTCCGGGAGCTCACCGGGGCGCCGTTCGACGCCCGGGCCTTCCTCGCGGAGACCCGCCCGGGAACGAAGTAGCCC
>Ga0187862_10000690_pt1 | contig 37762 bp, 32 predicted proteins | sample June2016WEW_10_1_FD_133003 | JGI IMG/M metagenome (GOLD analysis project Ga0187862, IMG submission 133003) | Peatland microbial communities from SPRUCE experiment site at the Marcell Experimental Forest, Minnesota, USA - June2016WEW_10_150 | ecosystem: Environmental > Terrestrial > Soil >... | reverse complement strand
CCTCCTGGATTGACCAGTTTGGCAGCTCCGGCTGCGTGGGCTGCGGCCGTTGCATCACCTGGTGCCCGGTGGGCATTGATATCACAGAAGAGGTCCGCGCCATTTGGGAATCGCCGGCCTCGTCCAATTCCAATTCCAACTCCAAGGAAAACAGCCATGGAAACCCTTGAACGCATCATCGCCGAACACCCCTTCTTCGCCGGTCTCGATTCGTGTCACACAAACCTGCTAACCGGGTGCGCCTCCAACGTGCGGTTTGACGCGGGTACCTACATCTTCAAGGAAGGGGAGGAAGCCAACGAGTTCTACCTGATCCGCTCCGGCAAGCTGGCATTGGAGATCTTTGCGCCCCAGCGCAAGCCGGTCATGCTCGCAACTCTGGCCGAGGGAGAGATTCTGGGCTGGTCGTGGTTGCTGCCGCCCTACCAGTGGAGATTTCACGCCCACGCCATCGAAACCGTGCGTGCGATTGCCCTTGACGGCAAGTGTTTGCGCACGAAGTGCGAGGAGAACCACGATCTCGGTTATGAGATGTTGAAACGCTTTGCCCGTATTATGGAGCAGCGGTTGGAGGCGACGTGTCTCCAGTTGCTCGACGTTTATGCGGTTGGGAAATAACCATGGCCACGGTAGCCACTACTGATCCGATCACGAGCGACCCCATGCTCCCGCAGCCGTATTCCGTGCGGCAGGTAGTCAAGGAGACTCCCGACACTTTTACCCTGACGCTGGAATCCCCGAACGCAGCGGGCGGGAACCGCTTCCAGCCCGGGCAGTTCAGCATGTTGTGGGTATTTGGCGTGGGCGAGTTGCCCATTTCTATCAGCGGCGACCCAGCTGAGCGCGACCGCCTCGTGTACACGGTGCGCTCCGTTGGTAAGGCCACCCACGCGCTGGTGAGCAGCGAAGTAGGCGAAGCGGTTGGAGTCCGAGGTCCATTTGGGACCGGCTGGCCGGTGGAGAAAGCCGAGGGTCGGGACGTTCTTGTGATCGCGGGTGGAATCGGTTTGGCCCCACTTCGCCCTGTGATCTATGAAGTTCTACATAACCGCGAAAAGTATGGGCGGCTGGTGGTTCTCTATGGCGCGCGAAGTCCTCGCGACCTGCTCTATCGCAAGGAACTGGCTGCCTGGGGCCGGCAACGCGAGACGCAAGTGTTGGTGACCGTTGACTACGGCGGGTTGAGCTGGCGCGGTCATGTGGGTGTGGTTACGACGCTGTTCAAATATGCGCGGCTGCAACCCGCGCATACGCTGGCCATGGCCTGCGGGCCCGAGATCATGATGCGGTTTGTCGCCCGCGATCTGGAAACGCACGGACTCGCCCGCGAGAATATTTACCTCTCCATGGAGCGAAACATGAAGTGCGCCGTCGGTTTCTGTGGACACTGTCAGTATGGCCCGCACTTCATTTGCAAAGACGGCCCCATCTTCCCCTATGACCGGATGCGGCCGCTACTGGAAAAATATGAGCTCTAAAGTCAGACGCAAGCCACGGATCGCGGTCTTCAAGTTTGCTTCCTGCGACGGTTGTCAGTTGAGTTTGCTCGACGCCGAAGACGAACTGCTGGGCGTAGCCGGAGCCCTCGACATTGCCTATTTTCCCGAGGCCTCCCGCGCCATGCTCAAAGGACCCTATGACATCGGATTGGTGGAAGGATCGATTACCACCCACCACGATGCCGAACGCATCCAGGAAGTCCGCCGCCAATGCAAGACGCTGATCACCATTGGGGCCTGTGCCACCGCCGGCGGCATCCAGGCCCTGCGCAACTGGAAGGATGTGGATGAATTTATTCGCATCGTATATGCCACCCCAAAATACATCAACACGCTGCAACTCTCTACTCCAATTGCCGAACATGTGCCCGTGGATTTTGAACTGCGTGGCTGCCCCATCAACAAGCACCAGCTTATCGAGCTGATCACGGCCAAGCTGGCCGGACGCAAACCGAATGTCCCGACCTACAGTGTCTGCATGGAGTGCAAGCGCAACGGCAACGTCTGCATCACGGTGGCGCAAGGCGTCGCCTGCCTGGGACCAGTGACCCACGCGGGTTGCGGCGCGCTGTGCCCAAGCTTTGACCGAGGCTGCTACGGCTGCTACGGCCCCATGGAGAGCCCCAATACCGAGTCGCTCAGCAATCAGTTCCGTATTCTCGGCCACAACAGCGCCGAGATCACCCGCTCCTTCCGCAGCTTCAATGCCTGGGCCTGGCAGTTCCGCAAGGCCAGCGAGGAGAGTGAGCGAACGTGAGCAAGCAACCGGCTAGAACGATCAAGGTTGACACTTTGGCCAGAGTCGAAGGCGAAGGCGCGCTCTACGTCAAGCTCAAGGGTGATCGGGTTCAGGACGTGAAGCTGAAGATCTACGAACCTCCCCGTTTCTTCGAGGCCTTTCTCCGCGGCAGGCACTTCTCCGAAGTCCCCGACATTGTCGCCCGCATTTGCGGCATCTGTCCCATCGCGTATCAGATGAGCGCCGTACACGCCATCGAGAATGCTCTCGGTGTCGAAATCGATCCGTCGGTCCGGCTGCTGCGACGGCTGTTCTACTGCGGAGAATGGATTGAGAGCCATACCCTCCACGTGTACATGCTGCATGCGCCGGATTTCCTGGGCTATCCCGACGCCATCGCCATGGCGCGCGATCATCATACGATCGTGCAGCAGGGCCTGCGCCTGAAAAAGGCGGGCAATCGCATCGTGGCCTTGATGGGTGGCCGGGAAATTCATCCCGTCTCCGCTGCCGTCGGCGGCTTCTACAAAGCGCCTTCCAAGAGCGCCCTCAAAGACTTGGTTGACGAACTCAAATGGGCGCTCGACGCCTCGCTGGCCACAGCTCGCTGGGTCTCGGGGTTCGACTTTCCCGATTTCCAGCAGGATTACGAATTCGTCTCCCTGTCCCACCCGGAAGAGTATCCGTTCAACGAAGGCCGTATCGCATCCAATCGTGGGCTCGATATTGCCGCGTCTGAGTACGAGGAGAACTTTACTGAGCAGCATGTGCAGCACTCAAACGCGCTGCATTCCGTCCTGCGCGGCGGCGATTCCTACATGGTCGGTCCCATGGCCCGCTTTAATCTGAACTTCGACAAATTGCCGGATGTGGCCCAACAAGCCGCACGCGATTGTGGACTTCGAGCGCCCTGCCTCAATCCGTTCCGCAGTATCGTGGTCCGAGCGATCGAGTTGGTGTTTGCCTGCCACGAGGCGCTGCGCATAATCCGCGAATACGAACCGCCTGCCATACCTCGCGCCCAGACGGCCGCGCGGGCCTCGACCGGGCGGGCCGCTACGGAAGCGCCGCGCGGGCTCCTTTATCATCGCTACGGGATCGATCGGGACGGCCTGATCGCTTCCGCAAAGATTGTTCCTCCAACTTCGCAAAATCAGAAACGGATCGAGGAAGATCTGTGGCATTTTGTCGGCCAGATTGCGACCCAGCCAGTCGAAGAGATCACCTGGAAGTGCGAGCAGGCAGTGCGCAACTACGATCCCTGCATTTCTTGCGCAACCCACTTCCTACGCCTGCATCTGGAGCGCGACTAGACATGTCCCTGCGCATCATCGGTTGCGGCAACTTCGATCGCGGAGACGACGCGGCTGGTCTATTAGTTGCGCGCCGCCTCCATGCGCTTGGTCTAGAGACCGAGGGTGTCGAAATAGTGCAGCAAAGCGGCGAGAGCTTTTCTTTGCTGGACTCCTGGATCGGCTGTGACCACGTCATTCTAGTCGACGCCACCGCCCCCAGCGGAAAGCCGGGTCGGATTCAGATATGGAACGCACACGCTGGCAGGCTGCCTGAAGATGCGTTCCCCTGTTCGACGCATGCCTTCGGCGTGCGCGAAGCCGTGGAATTGGCGCGCGCCATGAACCGTTTGCCGCAAACCTTGCTGATCTACGGCATCGAAGGCAAGCAGTTTTCCCTGGGTGCGCCACTCTCCCCGGAAGTCGACCGCGCCGTCAGATCCGTCGCGCAGAAACTCATGATGCGGGTTTCCACCTCATTCGTCCAAACTCCACAAAGACTTTCGCGGAACATTTTCCGGTGATGCAGCCCGCCCACGAACGGTTTCCCACCCAGCCTGCCTCCCGTTTGTGATAAAAAATACTGTACTGCCCTGTAATTCTCGTAATTCTTAAGTCTCGTAATTCTTTCTAATGACCGTCTCTGGCAGCCTTAAACCGCGAAAATCAGATCCGCGAAAATGCGGTGCCCTGTGCTGAGGACGCTCTTCATTGCATTGTCGGAGAGCCCGTGGCTGCGCGGCGTTGCCGAACGCTCCCGCCTCGGCCAACGCACTTCCGCCCGCTTCGTCGCCGGTACAGAGGTGGCGGACGCGATCCGCGTCGCCGCCGCGATGAATCAAATCGGCGCCAGCGTCTCCATTGACAACCTGGGCGAGAATGTCACCAACGCCGACGAAGCCCGCGCCAGCGCCCAGCTTTACTATCACCTGCTCGACGAAATCGCCGCCAACAAGCTCAACGCGAATGTCAGCGTAAAGCTGACCCACATGGGCCTGGACGTGGACGAGAACATGGCCTACGAAATCGTCCGCGGGTTAGTCGCCAAGGCGGCCCGCATGTCGCCCAGGAATTTCATTCGTGTCGACATGGAAGGTTCCGCCCACACGCAGCGCACGCTAGACTTCGTTCACGAGCTCCACCGGGTTCCGGGAAACGAGGACAGCGTCGGGGCTGTGATCCAGTCCTATATGCGGCGCGCCGAGGCCGACATCGAGAAACTCCTCTCTGAGCGCATCCGCATCCGCCTCTGCAAAGGCGCATACAAAGAGCCCGACAACATCGCCTTTCAGAAAAAGTCCGAGGTTGACGCCAGCTACGTGAAGCTGATGAAGATCCTGATGAAGAGCGGCGTCTATCACGGTTTAGCCACCCATGACGAGACCATTATTAAAGAAGCCAAGGCCTTTGCCACGCGTGAGAACATTCCGCGCAACGCATTCGAATTCCAAATGCTGCATGGCATCCGCCGCGACCTGCAGCAGAGCCTGGTAAAAGACGGCTGGGGAGTGCGCGTCTACATCCCGTTCGGCACCGAGTGGTATCCCTACTTCATGCGGCGCTTGGCCGAACGTCCCGCCAACGTGCTGTTCATCGCAAAGAACATTCTGCGGAAGTAAGTCCTGTGACATCAATCAGATAGGCAAAATCAAGCAGGCGGACAGGGGTGCGCCTTTACCAGAAATTGACATTTTTTTATCCGGCGTGAAGGGAATTGGCGGCCATTCTCGTTTTAACAAGTGGAAGCCACCTTGGAACGGATTCAGAGCTTGCCCCCTCGGCTGTGCATGGATCCGACTGAGAACAACGGGTCCGTGGCTCGCGAATTTTTTGATCGGGACTCCGGTTTCCAAATAAAATCCTCTGCGTCGCCACGGGGAAGGGCGGCGCGGAGGTTTTTTGTTTTCGTCGTTAACAGCGACTGCAGGTCTGATAGTGCCAATCACTGAGCGCCTCCCGCTTCTGTCATCCCTCCCACACAAACGCGTCAAACACCCGTGCAGTTTCAAACCCGAGGCGCTTATAGAGCGCAATTGCCCGGTCATTAGCTTCGGTAACCGTCAGCGAGATGAACCGGAACCCACGCCCGCGAAGATTCTTCGTTGACGCGGCCATCATAGCTTCGCCCAGCCCGGCGGAGCGGTATTCGGGAAGCACGCACACCTGCGTAATATGCCCAACATCAGGCCGCACCAGCGAGCACAGGATAAGGCCGATCAGCGTGCGAGTGCGGCGCTGGAAGATGACGAAGGATGCCTGGGGATCGAACGTCCCGCATCCGGGAAAACGCACGATGTTGTTCAAAAAGCGCAGCGAGCCCGTGAGAGTACGGTACTGATCGTTGATCTCGGAATCGACGTGCCCGCGATACGCGGCGGTGATAAGAGCAGCGGCGGACTGGTATTCCTGCTCCGACCAGGGACAAATTTCGAACTCGGGCGGCAATAGCGGCGCGGTTTGGGCGTTCTTGCCAATTTCGAAATTCATAAAAACGCGCGGATGACGGCTGAACCCCTGCTGCAGAAAGGGACGCGAGACTTCTCCAGTATGATGCGCCAGCAACTGCGCCTCCACACGATGAATGCCGGGCGACTGCTGCAGAGTTTCGATGACATGTGTCAGCAGCCGTTCCTCCACTTCATGACGGTCGGGACTGCGTGCTTCGCGCACGAAAAGGTCGCCGATGACGCCCTTGCTCTGCTCGTAAACAAAGAAGGAGTAGCCAAAGATGCTGCCCCGTTCAATGGCTGCATAGCCCGGCAGAATCTTGGCGTCCATGTAGCGCAGTATCATCTCGGCAGAGGTCGCATAGTCCCACGCGAGCAGGCGTCCCCACATGGCGATCTCATCTTCCAGCAGCGGTCGAAGATCGGCGGAAGAGAAATGTCGGAGATCGAGAATTTCCATAAAAGAAGGTCTTAAGTCCAGGCGTCAGGTCTCAGGAAAAGCGCCTGTGCGAGATTTCGTTGTCAGACGCTATCTCATAAATCGTTTTGGGAAGGGCACGGCTTCAGCCGTGCGCCCAAAGCCAATAAAGACACGGGCTTTAGCCCCTGAGGGAGCCGGCGATTTAACACCCTCGGGCCGTTATGAGATGGCCTCTAGTCTCGCACCTCGATTCTGAGACCTGCTTCATTTCCCCACCCAGTACAAATCCACCTTCTGCGCGGGGAGACTGGTTAAGTATGATACTCGGCGTCCGGGAACGAGTTGGGCAACCTGCAATTGCGTAACTTGTGCGGCCACCAGGACATGAGCCGCCGCCGGCACGCTGCCGTCCTCGTATCTCCCCGCCGGACGATCGAGATAAAACTCCAGGCCGTATTCCTGCACACGATTGACATGATAGAGAGCGATAGGCACCGGTTCGTGCGAAAAAGCCTGGATGTTTTCGGCGATGGGACGCGCGGATTGTGTAGCGTCAATGACCGGCGCGGCAGCACGAAGCACGGCGCCAACGCTCACGACAACGGCGAACGCGGTGACGCGGCTCAACAGGCGGAGTCCGGTGCCGGAAACAAGCGCCGCACTGATGCCCAGCGCAAAGCAGGCGGCAATCGTAACGAAAATCAACGATCCACTTCCCCAGCGCAGGCGATGACTGCTTGCAATGGAGGCGGCGGAGAGAGCGCCAAATATCAGCAGTCCGCAGAGAACACCATGAGCCGCGGCGAACAGGTGCGAAAGTTTTTTTTCATGATCACGGCGGGCGGCGAGATATTCGGCCACCAGCAGCGCTCCCGCGGGCACGGCAGGCAGAATGTAGCCAGGCAGCTTCGATTGCGATGCGCTAAAAAACAGGATAGGCGCCAGCATCCAGATAAGAAGAAACAGCGGCCAGGAGTCCTTCGGGCTGGAGAAAGCCAGAGTTTTCCCTTCGGACCAAACACGGCGAACGCGTTCGGCAACGGCGGCGATGGCAAAGATAAGCGCAAACGTCCAGGGCACCATAGCCAGCAAAAACACGGGCAGGTAAAACCAGAAAGGTTGATGGTGGTGATAGACGTCTGCGGAGAAACGCGCAAGATTGTGTTCGAGAACAAAGAAGCGGAAGAATTCCGGATTGCGCATCTGCACCGCGACATACCACGGCAACATGACGGCGAAATAAAGGGCGATGCCAGGGATCCAGATAGTGCGCTGGATGGTAAGCCATTCACGCTTTACAGCAACGAACAAAAGAATGATGACCGCCGACAACGCGGGCGCGACTGGCCCCTTAGCTAAGGTTCCAAGCGCCAGAAAAAAATAAAAGACGGCAAGATAACGGGTCCGGCGGCATTCGTACCAGCCGTACCAGGCAAGCAATGCGATAGAGAGGCAGGCGGCAAGCGGCATGTCGGTCGCGGCGGCGCGCGCAAACCCAATGACGCCGGCGCAACTAGCGGTGATAAGCGCGCCGTCGAGTTCACTGCCAGCTCGAAAACGCCGCAGGAAAAAGTAAATAGCTGCGATGAGCATGGCAGCATCGAACGCGGCGGGCATGCGTGCAGCCTGGTCGGTAACCCCGCCTGCGCGAAACGACAGCATCGCCTGCCAGTAGTACAGCACTGGCTTTTCCAGCCACGGTTTGCCTTGCAACGTAGGCGTAACCCAATCGGAGCGGTCGAGCATTTCGCGCGCCACTTGCGCGTAGCGGGGTTCATCGGCGCCGAGCAGGCCGAAGGCCCCGAGGCCATAAAAGAAAAGGAATCCGCAGAACGCCGCCAGCAGCAGCAAGTCGGTGCGATTTCGCGGATTCGTTCTTTGACTCATTCTTTGCGTTCGTGCGTGGAAAGCTTTGCAGGGGCATGGCTTCAGCCATGCCGTTAGAAGCGCCTGACAATCCCTCAGTCCGCGCCCAAGACCGCAGTTTCTGCGCGCAGTCTATCGACCATCCGTGATACGGCGACCGCCAGCGGCCCATCCATCGAACAGCCGCTGGCGCATTTGTGGCCGCCGCCGCCGAAATACTCGGCTACGGTCGAGACGTTCACTTCTCCTTTGCTGCGCAGGCTGATCCGAAAGCGGCGATCAGCCAGTTCGCGAAAGAAGATGGCAACCTGCACGTCGGCGATGGAGAGCGCGTAATTAACCAGGCCCTCGCAATCCTCTTCGCGCGCGCCGAAGCGCGTCATCTGTTCCTGCGTCACCCAGATCCACGCCAGCATACCCTCGCGATGCAAGTTGGAGAGCGCTGCCCCCAGCAGCCGAAGCTTGGCCGTGGAATGCCCGAAATAAATCGGGCGCGCACAAAGCGCGGGATCGGCTCCGGCAAGTACGAGCTCGCGCGCGACGGTAAACGTGTGCTCGTTCGTGCCTTCAAACATAAAAGACCCCGTGTCGGTCATGAGCGCAGTGTATAGGCAGGTGGCAATGTCGCGATCCACGGGAACGCAGGCCAGGCGAGCCAGCCGGAAAACGAGTTCGGCGGTAGCCATCACGCTGGAATCGATCCAGTTGATGTGGGCGAAATTACGTCCGCTGGCATGATGGTCGATGTTGATAAGGAAAAAGTTTTCCAGCCCCTCAAGCAGCGTGCGCCGCGTGCTGTCGCATTCGAGCAGGATGACAGTGCCGTTCGCGGGGCCGTTCGCTGCAACGTTCCCGAGGAAGCTCGCCGGGACCGAGTCGGCCTGAATGACGCGGTCGGCGAAGGGAAGATTGTGGTAAATACGCGGGACGCCATCGTGCATCACCACCTCCGCGTCTTTTCCCATGACGCGCAGGATCTGGCCCAAGGCGAGGGCAGAGCCGATGCCGTCGCCATCGGGCCGGGCGTGCGAGGTCACCACAAAGCGGCGACGCACTCGAATTTCTTGTAAAACGCGCTCTAGCATGAAGTGCTCTCGGATCTTGGCACCTGGCTCTTCCTGCGGTTCTAAGGCTCCTTTTCCTCAGGCTGCTTCCGGGCTCTTTTTTTTGCGCGCCCCAGAAGCTCGTCCACCCGGCTCTCCAATTCATCGGCCCGATCGATCTGAAAATAAAGTTCCGGAGGCCGTCGCAAACGCAGCCGCTCCGCCAGTTCGTGCCGGACATAATTCTTGGCAGCCGCCAGCCCTTCGAGTGTGCGCTCCGCTTCGGTCTCATCGCCGGCCACGCTGACCATAACGCGAGCCGACCGCGCATCCTCGGCCATGACCACCGAGCTGACACTCGCCAGTCCGATGCGAGGATCGCCCAGTTCGCCTTCGAGGATAGTTTCGATCTCTTCGCGGATAGCCTCGCTCAGCCGTCCGCGATGATATTTCTGCCCACGATGCTCCACCGCACACCTCGAATGGAGAAAACCTTTGAGGATATCAGAAAAGTCAGGTCTGGGAGGATCTGCTTTCTACGGTGATGCGCTGCGAACTACGAGCTTCGAGCAATCCGGTTGCCCGCAGCTCGTAGCCCGCAGCTCGTAGCTTTCCCTCAGTCACAGAAACTCCACGAACGAGTCCGTAACCTCGCCGCCGACATTGTTAGCGATGCGGGTCGCGGCGCGCTCCACGTTTTTCATCAGCCCGTCAAGATAATCCCGCGAGTGGGAGACGCTGACCACGCCGATCGTCGCCTGGTTCCAGAGCGGGCTAGGATCAAGTTCGGCGACCGAGACGTTGAAGGACGAGCGGAGGCGGTCTTTGAGGCTGCGCGTGACCTGCCTCTTGTCCTTGAGCGAGTGCGCCGCTTCGATGCGGACTTCGAGGGTGAGGAACGCAATCATGAGCAATAGCGTAACCCATTCGCCGGTAGAGACGGGGCTTGCCCCGTCTCAGACGCGGCCACCGTCTCGACGGAAGACTCAATCGCCGAAACCCGCCCAAATCAAAGTTTTCAGCCTTTTTCCCGTTTATTGTGCTACACTGTAGTTGCTAAGTTTGACTCACAAGCCAGTTGAAGGTCGGTACCGCCAACCAGCGCCACCCCCTCTACAGCAGCGAATCTTCTCAGCACATTTCAATCAGAAACAAGAATAGGAACATCAATGGCAGAACAAGGAACAGTGAAGTGGTTTAACGACGCCAAGGGCTACGGCTTCATCAGCCGTCAAAATGGCGAAGACGTTTTCGTGCATTTCTCCGCGATTCAAGCTGGCGGCTTCAAGAGCCTGCAAGAAGGGCAGACCGTGCAGTTCGACGTGACCAAAGGCCCCAAAGGCTGGCAAGCGGAGAACGTTACCGCTGTCTAGGTAGCGACAACGGATCGTCAGAAAACGATCTCTAAGTAAAACCGGTGCCCGGAATGCGCAAGCATCCCGGGCATTTTCACGTCTGCAATACCGTCCAGACGCCATAGCATTGGTCGTCCCATTTGCATCATTCACTTCTGTGAGTTACTAGGGTACAGTTCCGCTCCAGGCCGTTGCCAAATCGCCGTTGCCATTCGTACTGAAGACATCCATGGCTACGGGGTCACCGGTTCGAACGACCATCCCGCCCTGACCGTATGTTCCAGCGAAACCAGCCATCTCGATCTTCGTGTTGCTCCACGACTCGTAATTCATAGTGATGCTGTTGCCCGTGAATCCCGCGTAGAAACATGCGCCACAGTCCCCAACAAACGAGTGGTACGCATAATCCCCAAATCGCAGGAAACCGGTGTCGCTGTTTTTACATGGCAATGTGCATCCCAAGTCTTGAGCACTGCCAAACCCGGTTCCGTAAATCGTGATGTGGAGATTCTTTCCGGCGCCGCTGAAAACGACACTGTATATCTGGGGGGTTCCGGACTGGACCGGGGGGATGTTACCAGCCCAAACCGTTCCATCAGCCTGGTTTTGCGAATTCCAAACCCCGACCTCAATGGCGTCGCCCGGCTGGCCAACGGTGTATCCGCTGATTTGGATTTGGTTATCCACCCAGGAGTTGAAGTTGACGGTGTAAGCATCACCCAGGTATCCGGCTTCGCATGCACCCGGGTTTCTCTTATTACACGTGGGGTTTCCGATGCGGAAATACTGGCAATCCCCACTCCCGCTGCACAGGCCAGAACCAAAGTCATAGCCGCTCAGCGCGATACTATAATTTTGGCTGCTGCCAGAAATCACCGCCGGAGAAAACGCGGGAATAGATTGACCGAGACCAAAAACAGCTAGAAGCAACATCAAAGGGCCCATCAGACCAACGATTTTCATCGAGCTTTTCATGTGCATCTCCTTTTCTTGATTCATGATTGAGGCAATGCTCGGCGTCCTAAGCCGAGTCCTCCTTGCTTTCTACTGCCTCACTTATCAAGCGCAATTTTTTGCGATTGGGGCCATTGCCCCCAGTTGTGCAGCGCCTCCACTGAGGGAATGCGGTAACCGCTCACGGACCCGGACGGCAAAGTGATTGACTGCTATGGGCTTATTGAGAGCTGCGGTAGAATGGTTGCCGATTTTGGGAACGGTTTCGAGCGCGGCGGCGAACCCAACGGAGCCAGAGCCGAGCAATGTCATCGGGTTATCAATAGACCTGATTTAAGAGCCTGACTGGGGTTGGATTGAATGAAATTTGGGCCCGAGGATGTCACCGCCCTCCTTTCAGAGATGGAGAAAGGCAACCAAGAAGCAGCCTCCAAGCTGGTTCCTTTGGTGTATGACGAACTGCGAAGAATAGCAGAACGCTACATGCGTTTGGAGAGAGCGGATCACACCCTCCAAGCAACTGCATTGGTCCATGAGGCGTATCTTAAGCTTGTCAGGCAGCCTTCTAAGCACTTTCAAGGCCGAATGCATTTTTTCGCAATTGCAGCGAATACAATGCGACATATCCTAATCGACCACGCACGACGGCGAAACGCGCAAAAGCGAGCTGGGAACCATAAAGTCGCTCTGGAAGAAGTCTTCAACGTGTCCGCAGCGTTCGCCCTCAACCGAGCCGCAGACTCAGACCAATCCGAGGAATTATTAAAGCTTGACAGCGCGCTGAAGAAGTTAGCCACTTTGGACCCTCGTCAGGTCAAAATCGTCGAGTTGCGTTTCTTTGGTGGCCTGACTGTCGAGGAAACTGCCGACATTGTCGGCATTTCGCCGAGACAAGTGAAGCGAGAATGGAGCCACGCAAGAGCCTGGCTTCACGGAGAATTGGAATCAAGCCGTCATGGAGATCTCGCCTGAGAATTGGGAAGCCGTCAAAGCACTGTTCCAAGCAGCGCAGGAGCTTGCTCCCGAAGAGATTGCTGCGTTCTTGAACCGGAACTGTGCAGACCCTTCATTACGGGCCGAGGTTGAGAGACTTCTCACCGAAGACCGTAAGGCCGGGAATTTCCTCTCAGCCCCGGCTTTGTTGGGCTTCCGCCTGAACCCAGGCCTCGGTTCCGAACAGTTTCGGCCGGGGGAACTCCTTGCCGGTCGTTTCAAAGTTATCCGCTTCATCGCTGCGGGCGGAATGGGAGCAGTATATGAAGCTGAAGATATTGAGCTGAAGACGGACCGGGCCATCAAGGTCATTCGTCCGGAGATATTGAATCAATCGAATGCCGTAGCTCGCTTTCGCCGCGAAGTCCGGCTTGCTCAACAGGTCACTCATCCTAATGTGTGTCGTGTTTTTGATATCTTCCGGCACAAATCGGAAGGTAATGGCATCAACGACCTTTGGCTAGTCAGCATGGAGCTGCTGCAGGGCGGGACCCTCGCTGATCGATTAAGAGGGAAGGGGCGCATGAGCTTGAGCGAGGCTCTGCCGCTAATTAACCAGATGGCCTCTGCCCTCAGTGCGGCACACCGCGCCGGAATCGTCCATCGAGACTTCAAGCCCGGCAATGTCATGCTCGTTGCATCTGAAGATAACGCGAGTGTTCGTGCTGTTGTCACCGATTTTGGTTTGGCGGTGCGCTCGGTAAGCTCGGCCGAAACTACCTCTCTTGTCACAGGCAACGAACTCTTCGGATCGCCGGCCTACATGGCGCCAGAGCAGATCGAAGGTCGTATTGCCACTCCGGCTTCAGACATCTATGCGCTCGGTTTGGTTATGTACGAAATGGTTGCCGGAAGGCGGCCTTTCGAGGGCGATACACCAATCTCTATGGCAGTTAAGCGTCTGTCGCAGAACGCACGCTCTCCGCGTGATTTTCGACCAGAACTCTCCCCTCAATGGGAAACTACGATACTGCGGTGCTTAGAGCGACAACCAGCAAAGCGTTTTACAAGCACACAGGAGATTGCCGATGCGCTGTCGGGGCAAGATGTACCGATGCCCTTAGCACCAACGGTCGGTCCCACCGTCGAGCCGCCAAACAGTGTTGAATTTGATCGGTTCGAAACTCCGAAATCGCATCGTCTACCGCTCTGGGCAGGGGTGGCTGCCCTCGTGTTCGCGAGCATGATCGCTGCGTTTTGGCTTTATCGATCTCGGTCATCGCCTCCACAAACTGTCCAATTCCCTACGAAGAGTGATTTACATTCCGGAGACTTAGGGACATCCGTTCCGCAAAATGGTGACACAACTTATTGGCAAAGCATCAACCCAACTGATCCGGCGGAATTGCAGCAATACCTGCTAGAGTACCCAAACGGAGAATACGCTGATCTAGCAAGAACTCGCCTAAAGAAGCTTACGACGGAGAAGGGGCACCAGAACAACGGCTCAAACATTACCACGCAAACGGAAGGCCGGAATTTAAGAGGATGCAACGGCATGCCGGCAAGTAGATATCTGTCCCTGACGATCACGAGTTTGGATCTGAACACGGGCGTCGCGTACATCGGCGGAGTCGACCGCTTGCGCCCGACCGCGATGCCTTTCACTTGGAATTGGGGGGACGGCCGTATTACTCAGGGGTGGTTCCCTCAGTCTCATGTGTATGCTGACACCAAGTCCAACTACGTACTTCAGGTAACTTCACACGAGAACGACGGTTCAACTGAGTGTGCTTGGCTTCTCATCCCGCCTGACGAAATCCGATTTTCCGAGGCTACTCGCGAGATCAAGGTGCCGGGGTCGCAACCATGGACGGACACGGGCGTCGACCTTAGGGCCGGCGACACACTTTCTATCAGCGCCAGCGGCAACGTTCGCTTCTCCGCCGAAATTCCTTCGGTAGGCCCTGGTGGCGATCAACCCAAATGTGGGACCAATCCTCGGGCGGCATACATTGCGCCCGAACTTCGCTGCCACTCGCTGATCGGCAGGATCGGCCTGTCAGGAGCCATCTTCGAGGTTGGAGTTTCGAGACGCTTCCGGGCCTCAGCAACTGGCCGGTTGTACCTCGGTGTGAATGACAACTTCTTCCCAGATAACTCGGGGAATTGGACTGTCCATATCGCGCCAGGGTCCCGCAATACCCCGTCCTCTAACGCCGGACAACCGCTCTCTATTATTCCTGAACGGACGTTGGAAAGTGACCGCCTGTACCCATGGATTGCCTATTCTCCAGACGGCCGCCTCCTGGCCTCAATATGTGACCGGCCCGTTGACATCATTCATCCAAGACCATCCGTGATCGAAATACATTGACTTAAGACCCATCGAGCGCGAAGATTAGTTATCTGATTGAGGCAGTTTCAAGGTTCGTCCGCCAGCCAAGACGCCCCTCGAAGTTGCCCCAAATGACGCAAGAAAAGACCCCCTCTCGCGGCCTAGCTCTTGTCAAGCTGGACTTTTTGATCGGGACGAAATGGGGGTCCAACGTCGGGAGAAAGCAAAAGTGCCCATCCCGGAGCCCGAACCGGCGGCGGAACGTCCCTAAGTGAAAGAAGAATAAAGACTTTACCTCCAAGTCCTTATTCCTCAAAGACCTGGCGGTAGAACCCCGCTAAAGTCTTGATTCCAAAAAACCGGCCATGGGAGGGGTGGTACCCCCGTTACCCACCAGCAGACACCAAACCCAGAAAAATGCCTCTTCCCAAGCAACCACCAGGAAAATTTATTTTCGGGCGAACAGACGGAGAACGGAGAACTGCCTCTAGGATTTTTCCTGAACGCTGAAGGCTGAGAGCTGACAGCTGAGAGCTGCCTTTCTAGGTCGGAGATCTCCCCTTGAACAGCCAGACCAATTCAATGACCAGAATAATCACCACCATCATCTCCAGCACAAACGCGCGGCTCTGGTGGAATTGGTCGACCATGAAGCGGTAGAGTTCTTCGGCGGTGTGGACTTTCTGGTTAACCAGGTCTTTGTAGTCGGTGACGCCGATCTTCAACGCGGCCACTTTGTAGAGGCGCGCGGAGAACATGTCGCTCAGGAACTTGATGGCGTTATCGGAGCGCTCGGTCAGTTCGTCCACTTCGAGCAGGACGGTGTGCAGGCGACTGGCGCGTTTGGCGGTGCGCCAACGGGCGAGAATGCCCATCGAGCCCTGATCCATGAAATCGTAAACGCTTTGCAGTTCGCGCGTCAGCAGTTCGTCGTAGTGGCGGAATTCGAGAAGCTGCGAGTTGGCGTATTCGAGCAACTGAATAACGGTCTCCGCCCCGCCCGCCGAGTCGTAGAGGAACGCCCCGTTCCAGCTGATCACGGCCAGGTCGTTCGGATAGTAGGAAATCTTCGACTGCATGATCTCCTGCTGCTCGCCGTCGGAGAGCGGAACGTTTTCGCCGCGCACGATCTGGGCGATGCGTCCACCCTCGGCCGCCAGCAGTTCGGCCGCGGTCGGATTGCCGGCGAGGTCGCGCACGTGGAAGACGAAATAATCTTCATGCAGCCAGCTGTCGTAAAGCTTGACCAGCGCAGGCCGGGCGCGCTCGATTTTCTGTTTGACGATCTTCTGGGCGAAGCTGGTGAAATCGGTGTCCCAAACCCAGCGGCTGGCCAGGCGGACCAGCGTGTCCCAGTCGCCAGAAAACGGCAGCTCAAAGACAACGCTCAGGACTCCGTAATCATAATACTTGATCTGGACGTCAAGCCGTTCGCCGCTTTCAAGGATCAGCGGTTCGACCGGCTCGACCACTGGCGGGCGTTGGAAGCGGACGTATCCCGGCGCAGGATGCTTGAAGCTGGTCTCCTGGCGGCGAGCTCCGAAGATGTCGCGCAGGGCGTCGAGGTTGATCTCCTCGCAGACGTCGAACTGGATCAGCACCAGAACCGAACCTTGCAGTGTTTTGTTCTGGGCGTTGTTTTGAGCAACCGCGGCGACTGCGGACGGGGTCGGCGTTGGGGCGGGGACGAGGAGAGTGGGGTTTGCGGTTTCCATAGGGTCCTGCTGTTTAGTCTATTGTCCCAGAAAGAAGGCGGGATGGGCAGTGGGGATGTAAGCCTATATTTATCAATAGATTGTGTGGGGACGGACGTCTTAGCCGTCCCACACGAGCTTAGCGCTTTCTAGCCAGAGTCAGCAGCAACGCGGCTCCGGCAGCGATCCCCGCGACCGCCAATCCGGTCCGCTTCATGGATTTTTCGATCGCGGCCTGGTGTGGCCGCACCCAAGCGTCTTCGGGATAGTGTTGGGGCGCGGGGTCGAACATCGGGTAGCCCTCGGGGGTTTCGGCGGCTTCGCGAAGCGCCATCTGCAGCACTTCGGCGAGATGCAAGGCGTGGCGGTCGGTTTCCTGGGCGATCTGCTCGCGGCAACTAAAACCGTCGGCAACGATGAGCCAGTCGGTCGGAGCCTGGCGGACGGCGGGCAGAAGTTCAAGCTCACCGATGGCTTTTGATACCTCGTACTTTTCATTCTCAAAACCGAACGCTCCAGCCATGCCGCAGCATCCGGGAGCGGGAGCGGTAAAGTTGATGCCCATGCGTTGCAGCACGGCTTCCTCAGCCGTCATCTTCATGATGGCCTTGTGATGGCAATGGCCGTGGATAAGCACCCGGCGCGCGAGTTTGGGTAGCGGAAAAGCGTCATTATTTGCGCGCTGCTCGAGAAATTCGCTGAGCAGGAAGACCTGCTTCGAGAGGGCTTGCGCGCGCTCGTCTTTGGGGAAGAGGTTGGTAAGTTCATCGCGGAAGACGGAAGCGCAGCTCGGTTCGAGGACGACGATCGGGGTTGCAGATTCGATTTCGGGCAACAGCTCGTCCATGATCTGGAGGAGCAGGCTCTTGGCGCGATCAAGCATACCGACATCGTAGAGCGGGCGCCCGCAGCAGAGGTGAACGCGCGGAACGCTGACGTCGAAGCCGGCGGCTTCAAGCACTTCGACGGCGGCTTTGGCGGTCGCGGGGAGGAAGTGGTTGTTGAAAGTGTCAGCCCAGAGGAGAACGGAGTTATCGCGCCCACGGCTCGTGGAGCGACGGGCGCCCTCACCCGTCCAGCGGAGCGAATCTCCGCGCCGTTGCCACCACTGTTTAAACGTCTGCGGCGCAAACGCTGGAATGCGCCGCTGGGCGGGGATTCCGGCGGCTAGTTTCGCTAGGTCGCGCAGAACGGGAAGTTGAGTCGTTAGATTCACCAGGCCCGGCACGTGCGAAGCGGCTCTGAGCCACAGGTCAATCTTCGACAGCGCCCGCGCATTCAGCGGACGGCGATTGGTTTCGTAGTAATGCGACAAAAATTCCGCTTTATAAGTCGCGACATCGACGCCCACCGGGCAATCGCTCTTGCAACCTTTGCAGGCAAGGCAGAGATCGAGCGATTCCTTCACCGCTTCGCTCTGCCAGCCGTCTTTGATGAAGTCGCCTTTCGTCATCTCCCAGAGCAGATGGGCGCGGCCGCGGGTGGAGTGCTCTTCCTCGCGCGTAACCCGGTAGCTCGGGCACATGACTCCTCCGGAATCGTGGCGGCATTTGGCAACTCCGACACAGCGCAGGGTGGCGGCGGCCAAGCTTCCATGGTCGTCGGGAAATTTGAAATGTGTCTCCGGCTGCCAGGGATCGTAGCCCGCGCCGAGGCGGAGATTCTCGTCGAGGCGATAGGGCTCGATAAGCTTGCCCGGATTCATCTTCCAATCGGGATCCCAGAGCGACTTGAACTCGCGGAAAGCCTGCATGAGTTCGGGCCCAAACATTTTGGGAAGAAGTTCGCCGCGAGACTGCCCGTCTCCGTGTTCGCCAGAGATCGAGCCGCCGTAGCGAACCACGAGATCGGCGGCCTCCTCCATGAATTGGCGGAACTTGCGAATGCCTTCAGCCGATTCGAGATCGTAGTCCATGCGAGTGTGCACGCAGGCGTGGCCAAAGTGTCCGTAGAACGAGCCATCGTAGTGATGGTCTTGCATCAGCTTGCGCAGGTCGCGGAGGTAGGCGCCGAGTTTGTCGGGCCCGACGGCGGAATCTTCAAAGCCTTCCCAGCGCAGCGGTTCGCCGGGAACGTGCGCAGTCACGCCGAGGCTGGACTCGCGGACGTCCCAGATGCGCTTAGCCTGGTGTGGGTCGGTGAACAGGCGCAGGTTGGGCGGAGCCGCGGAGCGTCCAAGGGTCTCCATCAGATTGCGGGCCTGCGATTCGGCTTCAGCGGCGGTGTCGGCGCCGAATTCCACCATCAGCCATCCACAACCCTCGGGCAACATCGCGAGAGCATCGAGATTCACGCCCTTGTGCCGACTCGCGTTGACCATGATGTCGTCGAATCCTTCGAGGCCGATGGGGCGATGCTCCATGATCTGCGGGACGTGGTCGGCGCAAATGTAAACGTCCGGCCATCCAATCACAAGCAGCACCCGCGCCGGCGGACTCTCGACCAGGCGGCACGTAGCTTCGAGAATCGTGACGCAAGTGCCTTCGGAGCCGACGAGCGAGCGCGCCACGTGAAAGCCGCTTTCAGGAAGCAGGTGGTTAAGGTTGTATCCGGAAACGCGGCGCGGAATGTTGGGAAACTGGCGGCGAACCTGCTCGCCGTAGCGGTCGGCGATGGACTTGAGGCCAGTGTAAATTTCAGCGCGGCGCCCCCCTTCGCGCACGAAGCGCTCGAAGTCGTCGGCGCTGGTTGCTCCAACGTGCAGGCGCTGGCCGCCGTAGGTGAGGACTTCGAGCGCCTCGATGTTGTCATCCGTTTTGCCGGCCATGATCGAGTGCACGCCGCAGGAGTTGTTGCCGATCATGCCTCCAAGTGTGCAGCGGTCGTGGGTAGCGGGATCGGGAGCGAAGGTGAGGTGATGCTTCTCGGCTGCAGCGCGCAGAGTATCAAGGACGACTCCGGGCTCGACGCGGGCGATGCGGCGTGCAGGGTCGATTTCAAGGATTGATGCCATGTACTTCGAAAAGTCCATGACGATCGCGGCGTTGCAACATTGTCCAGCGAGGGATGTGCCTCCTCCGCGGGCGAGCAGCGGAGCGCGGTGGTCGCGGCACAGAGCAACGGTCGCAAGAACGTCTTCTTTGTCGCGGGGAACTACGACGCCGATCGGGACTTGACGATAATTGGAGCCGTCGGTGGCGTAGACAGCGCGGCTGCCGGAGTCGAAGCGAACTTCTCCGCGGAGGTGGCGGCGGAGAGCGGCTTCAAGCGAGGTGGTGTCGAGTTGCGCGGAATGGGCTGGAGGTGGAGCGATAGTTTGCGGCATAAGGCACAGACCATCTTGGAGGATGCGGGCGCTGCGCGCAAGGGGGTTGCGACTTGACGAGCGCTGACCCTGTGATCTCTGTAGTTGAAATAATCTTTACTCCAGAGGACACAGGGGTTTACTACCCCAAGAAACGCGATTACCGCCAGGATCGAGTCATGTAGTCGGCCAATGATAGCGATATCAGAATCGCCAGAAAGAAAAAGCCGGAGACGACGACGGCGCCAGTCAGCTTTTCGCTCGCACCTTTGACGTGCATGAAGAAAAGCACAACCAGCGTAGCTTTAATGGTAGCGATGAGGAGTGCAACCACCGGGTTGAACGGACCGAGGTTCACGAAGGCGACGGCGGCGGTGGTTACGGTCAGGACGAGCAGGGCGACGCCGATGCCTATGTAAAATCCTTGCGAATGAGTAGTGTGTTCTTCGTGTTCCGCCATGAATGAAGCTCTCAGTTGTCAGTTGTCAGTTCTCAGTTAAAGTCCGCCGTCACGAGTGCCTGCTAATCAGATACAAGAGCGGGAACAGATAAATCCAGATGATATCCACCAGGTGCCAGTATAAGCCGCCGTTTTCTATGGGCGTGAAGTAGGCGGGCGTGTAATGTCCTTTCCATGCCAGGATCGCCAGGCCGGTAAACAGGCCGCAGCCGATGATCATGTGCAGGGCATGCATGCCGGTCATCGCAAAATAGAGGGAGAAAAACAGCTCCGCTTCCTTTGGATTGACTGGGATTTGCTTGCCGTTGTCATCGAACTTGTCCGTGAAGTTAAACGTTGGACCGGGGACGTGATGCTTCTCGAATTTTTCCCTGTACTCGAAACCCTTGACGACGAGGAAGGTCAGGCCGAGCAGCACAGTAACGACGAGATAACCGACCAGCACCTTGCGTTTGCCCGCTTCCGCCGCCTTCACCGCCAACACAACCGTGACCGAGCTGACAATCAGGACCGCGGTGTTAACCGCTCCCATCCAGATATTGAGTTGCTGGCTCCCTGCGGCGAAGGCGTTGAAGTGCGCGAGACGATAGATGAGATAGGCGCAGAACATGCCGCCGAAGAACATGATTTCCGTCACCAGGAACAGCCACATGCCAAGCGAGGCAGCGTTCTTCTGCTGCTGAGCATCGGCGAAGTGGTGGAGCAACGCCGGATTGTGAGCTTCGTGTTCTACCGTAGTCGCTTGGCTATCGTGCAACGGGAGCCTCCAGTTCCACGTCTGGGATCTCATCGTAGTTATAAGCCTCCCACGTCACCACGGGAGTCTCGTCAAAATTGAAGGTCGGTGGCGGCGATGTTGTCTTCCATTCCAAACCAGCAGCGTTCCACGGATTGTCACTGGCGATCGGCCCGTACCGCAGGGACCACAGCAAGTAGATCATCGGCAGCAGATAGCCGACGGCGAGCACGCTGGCGCCGGCGGTCGAGAGCACATTCAGCACCTGGAACTCCGGCGGATACTGCCAGTAGCGGCGCGGCATGCCGACATAGCCAAGAATGAACTGCGGGAAGAACGTCAGGTTGAAGCCGACGAACACCAGCAGCGCAGAAAGTTTAGCCCAGCCTTCCGGATACATACGTCCGCTGATTTTCGGCCACCAGAAATGCATGCCGCCGAGAAAACCCATGAGTACACCGCCCACCATGACGTAGTGAAAGTGGGCCACGACAAAATAGGTATCGGTGACGTGGACGTCGATACCAAGCGTGGCCAGAAAAAGCCCAGTCAAGCCGCCGATGGTAAAAAGCCCGATGAAGCCGAAGGCGTAGAGCATGGGCGTGGCATAAGTAATTGAACCTTTGTAAAGAGTAGCGGTCCAGTTGAACACTTTGACGGCCGAGGGCACGCCGACGAAAAAGGTTAGAAACGAAAAGATCATGGCGGCGTAAAGCGAGATGCCGGCGACGAACATGTGATGCGCCCAAACCAGAAAGCCGATGACGGCGATGGCGATGCTCGACAGCGCGACGAACTTGTACCCGAAGACGCGCTTGCGCGAAAAGCAGGTGATCAGCTCGCTGATAACCCCCATCGAAGGCAGAATCATGATGTACACCGCCGGGTGGGAGTAGAACCAGAACAGATGCTGGAACAGGAGCGGGTCGCCGCCGAGCCTGGGATCGAAGATGCCGAGATGGAAGAGGCGCTCGACGGCCACCAGCACGATGGTGATGGCGACGACCGGCGTGCCGAGAATCATGATCAGGCTAGTGGCATAGTTGGCCCAGATAAAAAGGGGCAGGCGGTCCCAGGTGAGGCCCGGCGCGCGCATGCGGTGAACGGTGACGATGAAATTGAGTCCGGTGAAAATAGACGAGAAACCCGCAATGAAGACCGCGAGCCCAGCTTCAATGACGTTGGTGTTACTGCCGACCGTGCTGTATGGCGTATAGAACGTCCAGCCGGTATCGACGCCCCCGTTCAGCATGCAGTGCAGGAAGAGCGTGCCGGCAATCACGTAGAGATACCAGCTCAGCAGGTTGATGCGCGGAAACGCGAGATCCTTGGCGCCGACCATGAGCGGCACCAGGAAGTTCCCGAGCACCGCGGGCACGACCGGGATCAGAAAGAAAAATACCATGATCATGCCGTGCATGGTGAACACCTTGTTGTAGGTGTCGGCCTGCATCAGGTCGCCCTCTGGAGTAAGCAGTTCAAGCCGGATGAGCATGGCAAAGAAGCCGCCGAGAAAGAAGAACGCCGTCACCGAAAGCAGGTAAAGCATCGCGATCCGCTTGTGGTCCGTGGTCAACAGCCAGGACTTGAGGCTGTGCCCGTTGTTGAGGTAGTTCAATTTCGGAGCCTGATTTGCCGGAATTACTGTACTCGCCATAACTATTGCACCTGCACATTCTGGGGTTGCCCCGGGGAAGTGGCGGGCTGGTTCTGCAGCACGGCGGTCCCCGAGGGTGGCTGGGCTAACGACTTTACGTAGGCCACCAGCGCGTTCAACTGCTCTTCGCTGACGATGCCCTGAAAGGTCGGCATCACCGGTTTGAAACCATTCACGATCTTGGCGGTTGGATTGAGGATGGACTCCCGAACATAGTTCTCGTCGGCAATCACCGTGCGGCCGTCTTCGAGCAGCACCGGTTTGTTGTAGATGCCTTGCAGATTGGGGCCGCGTCCCTGCACGTCGAAACGATGGCAGGTGGCACATCCGAGCGCAGCAAACAATTGCTTGCCGGTTTCCTGCAACGGAGCGGAAGCCCCGCCTGCCATCCATTGCGCGTAGTCCTGTGGCTCCATGACGACGATGTCTCCGCCCATTCCGGAGTGCATGGTCCCGCAGTATTCGGCGCAGAACAAATGATAGCGCCCGGGCACGGTGGCCTTGAACCAAAGCGTGGTGTAGCGGCCGGGAAGCACGTCCTGCTTGATGCGGAATGCTGGGATGAAGAAGCTGTGAATCACGTCCTGTGAGGTCATGATCAGCTTGACGTTTTGGCCGGTGGGGACGTGCAGTTCGTTAATCTCACGCTGCCCCTCCATGTGCTCGATCTTCCACATCCATTGTTTAGCTACGACATATACTTCGGTCGCGTTGGCAGGAGGAGTGCGCTCCTGGAAGTAGAGGACGGCGCCCCAGATGAAGAAGGTCAGCATCACAAAGAACGGAATGATCGACCAGCTCAGTTCGAGGATGGTGGAGCCTTCAATCTGGTGGGCTTCGCGGCCGGGCCGACGACGATACTTGATCGCCAGCACTGTGACCGCGAGAAAGATGGCCGCGGTCATAACCCCAGAGACCAGCAGCAGGTAGATGTAGAGCGCATCCACCTGGCCTGCCATGGTCGAGGCCTGATCGGGCCACAAAGGAAGAAATTTCGACATAATTATGAACTCGGTTACCTAACTCGCCCCAATTCGCCGTGGGCCGCGCTGCCATCCGAACGTTGATCGGAACCATGATCAGAACCATGATCGGAACGACGGTCGGCGCGGAACATGACGAACATGAATGTTCCCAGGATGAGCATCGTAAGCAGCGCGGCCAGCTTCAGGATGTTGCTGATGACGGCGCCGTATTTTCCGGTCCTGGGATCATAGTGATAGCAGTAGAGCAGCACCTGGTCGCCAATGTTGCCAATTCTGTTTTGCGAAGCCTGCACCAGTCCAAGGCGCAGGTCCTTCGGAGAAAACTCCACGCCATAAAAGTATCCCGAAACGTGGTGGTCGGGCGTGAGCATGACGATTGCGGCGGCGTGAGCGTACTGCTCGGTTTTCGGATCGAACTGAAATTGGAAGCCGACCGCTTTGGTGAGCGCTTCGATCTGGTCAGCTTTGCCGGTAAGGAAGTGCCAGCCTTGATCGGAGTTCGCGCGGCCATAGCGCTTCATGATGTCCCGTTTTTTTGCTGCCGCCATTTCCGTGGTTTCGCGCGGGTCGAAGCTGACGGTGACGACATCGAAATCCTTGCCTAGATCGAAGGTCAGCACCTTCATCGAGCCGACCAACCCTTGCAGCAGTTCGCTACACAACATGGGGCATTGGTAGTAACCAAGATTGAGGATGACAGGGCGTCCGTGGCCGAAATAGTCGCCGAGTTTGACCGGGTTGCCGTGTTCGTCTCTGAATTCGAGATTGGCGGGAACCTCTGCGTTGAGATGTTGCTCGATGCCGACGAATTCAAGCCCAGGGGGACGCTGATTGGCCGGCGGGGTCATTATCCCCCCACCCATAATAGGACCGCGCGGAACCTGCGCAAACAACGGAGCGGCCGCGAGCATGAGCAGAAGGCTTGCGGCGATAATCGAATTGGCAAAACTGCTTTTACTGCACACTGCTGTTTCCTTTTCTGGCCAAGTGCCCGCAGCGGCTAAAGCCGCCGTATTTTTTCACTTCCGGCGCGGCTGAAGCCGCGCCCTTCCAAAGCAAAGTCTCTATTGCTTCGGCACCGATTTCTGCGCGGGCACCTTACCCGCGTCCGTCTTCGCGTCCGCGGTACCCTGCGGATACACTGGCAATCCGCGCTGGACAATCAACTCCATGGCGTGCTCAATCGGAATATGCGCCACGCCCGCATCTTTGTCGACCCAGCCGTAGCTATTGAGTTGATCCTCCTGCTTAATCAAGTCTTTGCGCAAATCGACGCCCTCGATGACTTCGAGCATGGGCGCTCCGTTGTCCTTGAACGTTTTATCCATGTCCGCCTGCGTGACCACGCGCGACATCGCACCTTTGGACGTAACTAACGGGCTGGCCGTCGCCATCTGCGATCGCTCGTAATTATCCAGGAACGAGTACATGCCGACGATGATGAAATAAATGACGACGCCAATGACCGCGAGGCCGATCATGAAGGCGAAGACACCGCGCGTGCCCAGGTCTTCGCGTTCGAACTCGGTCTCGTGGCCAGAGTGGCCGTCGTTCGAATGACCACCTTTCATCGTTTCGTCACTCATGTTTCGTTACCCATATCTCGTTAGTCATGCGACCGCTCCAGAAGTCTCAGCGTCTGCGGCGCGTTGACCGGCAGCAGCGGGCGCGATCTCAGGTTGTAGAAGAAGTAAGCCATCCAAAGGCCGCCGATCCCGGCGATTATTGTGAAGTGCAGCCAGCTGAGGTGAAACGTGGGATGCGACGCCGGCTCGACATGCCAATAGATATCGACCATGCGCATCAGTAAAATCCAGGAGGCGAGCCGCACCAAGGTGTGCGCTTTGCGTTTCAACTGGCGTGAGAGCAGAAGCGCGAAAGGCACCGCAAACTGGAACACCACGAGAAACAGGCCGACCTCTCCCCATCCGCCATTCATGCGGCGCACGTACCATGGAATCTCTTCGGGCAGGTTGCCGGCCCAGATAATGAGCCACTGCGAAAAATTGAAGTACGCCCAAACCATCACGAAGGTGAGCATGAACTTGCCGTGGTCGTGGACTTCGGTATCGGTAAGGTACTCGGACATCGGCTTGCGTTTGCCGAGGATGCTCTCGATCAACACGCAGAAGCAGAAAGCGGACAGCGCTTCACCGGCGACGAAGATCAGGCCGTAGATGGTCGAGATCCAGCGCGCTTGCAGCGACATCACCCAGTCGATCACGGCGAAGGAGATCGTGAGCGAGTAGATGACGAGTCCAATCGAACTCATCGCACGGAAGCGCAGCGTGCTTTGGCCAGCAATCGTGTCTTGCTCGGTCGACCAGCGATTCAGGAAGTAGGCCATTCCGAACCAGATCGCAAAGTAAAGAATGTAACGCATCAGAATGCCGTTGAAATTGAGATAGCTGTGCGCAATTTCCAAGATCTTGGGATCGGTCTTTGGGTCGGCCAGCACATCGGGCCGGGCCCAGAAATAAAGCTTTGGAAGATTCAGCAGAATCGGAATAAAGAGCACGAACATAAGCGGGAGCGTCATCATCCCCGACTCGAGTATGCGGCGAACCACTATGCTCCAGGCGCCGCCGACCAGGTGATGCAGCATCAGTATGGCCATGCAACCGAGCGAGAGGCCGAGCCAGAACATGAAGCCGGTGAGGTAGGCGGAATAAAAACTGTCGGGAGCAAGGAAAGCCCCGGCCACGGAAACAATGGCCGCGATCGCGCCAATGACGAGCGACCGCTGCTGGATGGTCTGGGCCACGGGCGGCGCCATCAAGTCCGACTTCTTCATGGTGGCCGTGCTCATTTGGGCTCCCCTTCTGCAGCGGCGGTGGGCGGCGCAAGTTGGGGCAGTGTGGCTCCATTGCCAATGTCGCGGAACTGCGGCGGGGCTGACGGAATCTTCTGTCCGGCCGGAACGTCGGCCGCTGTCGCATCCTGGCTCAGCTGCAGCGCACGGATGTAAGCCGCGATGCACCAGCGATCACGTGGCGCGACTTGCGTGCCATATTCCGGCATAACGCCGTAGCCGCTGGTCATGACGTCGAAGAAGTGGCCGATCGGCGCTTTGCGCAAACGCTCGATGTGATACGACGGCGGACGCTTAAATCCGCGCGTGGGGATGAAACCACCACCGTCGCCAACGCGTCCGTGACAGGGTGTGCAGTTGATGTTGAAGCGCTCGCGTCCCCGGTCAAGGACTTCGGCGGTTACCGGGAACGGCATATAGTCGCCGGGATTATTGCCGATTTTTCCAGTGTAGAAGTAACTATCCTCCCGCAGATCGCCGCGTGCCACCGTGCCCTCGACTGGCATCCGGGCGGAACGATCGTCGGCAAAAAAATCGCTCTTCGCCATCGGCCGGTAGTAGGGCTGTATGTGCATATCGATGCGGCATCCAGCGGTCGCGGCGATCAACGCCAGCAGCGCGGGCAAAACTTTTTCGAGGTTGCGAATGCCACCCATGGCTAGCTTGGCACCTCCGCGACCATGCGTGGAGCCAGGCCGCTAAGAAACGAGCGCGTGCGGGCGGCGTCATATTTCGGGTCGCTCGATTCCACCACCAGGAAGAATTTATTCTCCGAGGCCTTGTTGAACTCGGGCACGTTGAACACCGGGTGATAAGGCATGGGCAGGCCGTTCAGGGCAATCATGCCGATAGCGGAAGAAAGTCCGCCGAATAGAATCGTCAATTCAAAAGTCACGATGATGAACGACGGCCAGGAGTGATATGGACGACCGGCGACATTGACCGGATAGGTAATCACCGCCACCCAATACTGCAGCGCGTATGCCGATATCCCGCCGATCAGTCCGCCGATGAGGACAACGAGGGGCACGCGGTTCTTGTGAAAGCCGATGGCTTCGGCAAGGCCCTCGATGGGAAACGGGCTATAGGCGTCGATCTTCTGGTAGCCCGCTTCGTGTGTCTTGTGAGCGGCGGCTACCAGTTCCTGCGCAGAGTCGAATTCGGCCATCAATCCGTAAATGGGAAAATCGGTCGTTGACGTTGTCACTGTTTCACCTCCGCCGCTTCGTGCACCTGCGCTTCTGGCAACAAGGTGCGCAATTCGAAGATGGAGATCATGGGCAGGATGCGTACGAACAGCCACATGGCAGTCAGGAACAAGCCGATGGTGCCGGCGAACGTCATCCAATCCCACTTGGTTGGGTAGTATTGGCCCCACGAAGAAGTCAGGAAGTCGCGGCTCAAACTGACCACTACGATAATAAAGCGCTCCAGCCACATCCCAACGAGCACAATGAACGAGATGAGCCAGAGCCAGCCGGTGGAGACGCGAAACTTCTTCAGCCAGAGAACCTGCGGGATAAAAATGTTGCAGGCGAGCAAAGCCATATACACCCACCGATATGGGCCGTGGAGCCGGTTCCAGAGCAGGAACGAATCGAGCTGGTTCCCGCTGTACCAACCCATGAATGCCTCCATGCCATAGCCGTAGGCGACGATGAGGCCGGTGGCCAGCATCACCTTGGCCGAGGTTTCCAGATGCCGCATGGTGATGAAGTCCTGCAGTCCGTAGATGGCGCGGATTGGAATCGCAAGACAAAGCACCATGGCGAAACCGGAATAGATAGCGCCCGCAACAAAGTACGGCGGAAAGATCGTGGTGTGCCAGCCGGGAACGATGCCGACGGCGAAATCGAAGCTCACAACCGTGTGCACGGAAAGAACCAAAGGTGTCGCGAGTCCGGCGAGAAGTAAGTAGGCCGTCTCATAACGGTGCCAGTGGCGGGCGGAGCCGCGCCATCCCATGGCAAGCAGTCCGTAAATGCGCTGGACCCAGACACCCTCAGCGCGATCGCGCAAGGTGGCGAAGTCGGGAATCAATCCCACAAACCAGAAGACCAGCGAAATCGTGAAGTAGGTCGAAACCGCGAATACGTCCCATATGAGCGGACTGCGGAAGTTCGGCCAGTAGTTCATGGTGTTCGGATACGGAAAGAGCCAGTACGCCAGCCACGGGCGTCCGGTGTGAGCGAGCGGGAAGATGCCGGCACAGGCCACGGCGAAAAGCGTCATGGCTTCGGCGAAGCGGTTGATCGAGTTGCGCCAGGTCTGCCGCAGCAGACACAGAATCGCCGAAATCAGCGTGCCCGCGTGGCCAATACCGATCCACCACACGAAGTTGACGATGGCAAATCCCCAACCAATGGGGATGTTGATGCCCCAGATCCCTGTCCCTTTAATGAACAGATACCCCAGCGCCAGCATCAGCATGTTCATCATCCCGAACACGATCAGGAAGCCGAGGATCCATCCCAGTGAAATGGGGCGGCTCAGTACGATGTTGCTGATCTTCTCGGTGATGGTGGAGAAGGTGTGGCCCGGCGCGATCACCGGCACTCGCCTGTCTGCCACGGGTATTTGCGTGTTCGTAGCCATGCCTTACTTGTGCTCCACTATGCTTTTGACTCTTCCAACTCGGGATTTGGATTGCGGACTTCCGCTAGATACGTTGTGCGCGGCCGCGTATTCAATTCACCCAGCAGGGAGTAGTTCCTCGCCTGCGCTTTCCACTTATTGACCTGGCTGTTCGGATCGTTGAGGTTGCCGAAGACGATGGCATTCGCCGGGCAGGACTGTTGGCAAGCTGTCTGCAGATCGCCATCCTTAATCGTCGTATCGGCGCGCTCGGCGTCAATGCGATGCTCACTGATGCGCTGCACACAGTAAGTGCATTTTTCCATGACGCCGCGGCTGCGGATGGTCACGTCCGGATTGCGCATGAGCTTGAACTGCGGCGTCTCCCAGTCCTGGAAAAGCAGGAAATTAAACCGCCGTACTTTATAGGGGCAGTTATTCGAGCAATAGCGCGTGCCCACGCAGCGGTTATAGACCATGTCGTTCAGGCCCTCACTGCTGTGAATGGTCGCCTGCACCGGACAGACCAGTTCGCAAGGCGCGTCCTCGCACTGCATGCAGGGCAAGGGCTGAAAGAAGGCCTTGGGATTTTCGCGCGGCCCGTTGTAGTAAGCGTCCACGCGCAGCCAATGCATGTGGCGGCCTTTGAGCGTCTGCTCTTTGCCGACCACGGCAATGTTGTTTTCCGACTGGCAGGCGACAATGCAGTTATTGCATCCAACGCAGGAATTCAGGTCGATTGCCATGCCCCAGGAGTAAGTCTCCTTCGAATAATCAAAGGGCTTGTAGAGCGTGAGGTCGGCTGGCGGCTCGCCTTCTTTCGCGAAGTTCGGATCTTTCTTGTACTCCTCGAGGCTGCGCTCCTGCACCAGCGGACGATTGCCGCCGTCGGGAGTTTCCATCGTCTGATAGCCCTGCGTGCTGGCTAGGTTGTAAGTCTCGCCCGCGGCGGTGAGCTTCGCGCCGTTGGCAAACCACGGAACTTGGCTGGTGCGCAGCGGGTAAACGTCTAAGCCAGTTCCGGTGCCAACGCGGCCAGCGCGGGTGCGCCCGTACCCGAGGAAAACAGTGATGGAGTTATCGGGATGGCCAGCTTGAATCCAGACCGCCCCTTTGACTTTCTTTCCGTTGAATTCGAGCTCGGCAACATCCTTGAAATTCAGCTTTAGCCGCTCGGCCATCGCAGGACCGATCATGATGGGGTTATCCCAGGTCAGCTTGGTGAGCGGCTTTGGAAGTTCCTGCAACCAGCCGTTATTTGAGAAGCGTCCGTCGTAGATGGAGGGATCGCGGCGGAAGTTGAGCTGGTAGCCCGAGCCGGAAGCAGCTTGCGCCGCCGGAAAGCTGGTCGTTTTCAGAGCAACATTCTTGGGCGCATAGGTTGAGCCCGAAACAAATCCGTCATGCAACGATTTGCGCCAGAAAGCATCGAAGTCCGCGCCGGTGTGCTGCTTCTGCCAGTACTGCTGCACCAGATCGTGCCCAGTGATGCCGGATTGTCCGGCGAGGATAGTGACGATTTCGTGCGCGGTCTTGCCGCCGTAAAGCGGCTCGATCAGCGGCTGAACGATACTGACCGTGCCATCGTAGGCGCGGGCATCACTCCAGGACTCGAGATAGTGCGCTTCGGGAACATGCCACTGGCAAAGCTCGGCTGTCTCGTTGCGATGGCTTCCGAGAAATACTTTCAGACTGACGGCGTTCGATTTCAGTGCCGAAGCGAATTCGAGTTCGGCGGGCGCGTCATAGGCCGGGTTGCCTCCAAGAATCAGCAGCAGATCGACTTTGCCCGCGCGCATGTCTTCAACGAGCGAGTGCAGCGATTCGTTTCGGTTTACCGGATTGGCATCCACCGGTTCGGTATAGAAAACCGTCTTGCCGACGTTGCCCAGCTCCTGATTAATTGCGTGTGCAAGCGCGTGAACCGCGGGCGGCTGGTGATCACCTGCAATCACAATGCTTGAACCTCTGTGCGCTGAAAGGTCCCAGAGGATCGCCGGTAGAGCCTTGCCGAACTCCGCATTAGAAGGGCTTATATATCCGAGGACAGCAACCTGTTCAGCGCCGACTCCTTTTGCAGGAATATGCTTCTCGAGCGCACGTGCGAAACTTTCAATCTCCGAAGCTCGCATGGGAATGCGATGGTCCGCCTTCATCCCCGTCGACGACGGCGTGCTCTCGACCACGTACAGCCGATTCATGTTCCCATCGGGATTACGCCGCGCTGCAAAATCGCGTGTGTAGCGCGACGAGCCAGGAAATCCTGCATAAAGAAAATCAGCGTCGAGCGAAACGATGACATCAGCCTTCGACAAGTCGTAGCGCGTCTCGACCACTTCACCGAACGCCAGCTTAGCGCCTTCGTAAACGTTGTCGCGGTTGATCGGTTCGTAGACGTGCCACTTCGCCTGCGGATTCACGTCGAGGTAATCGCGAATCTGCGCGGCCAGCGTGGGCGAGGAGACAGTCTGCGTCAGAATCCGGACGCCGCCGCCCGCTATGCTCTTCTGCACACTCATCGGGCCGCGAACCGCCTCCATGAAGGCACTCCACGAACGGACGTCGCCCATGTACGTGATGTTCTGCGCCCGGTCGGGATCGTAGAGGTCGAGAATCGAAGCCTGCGCGTATATATCAGTGCCGCCGAGACTCGCCGGGTGCTGCGGATTGCCCTCAACTTTCGTCGGACGGAACAAGTGGCTTTCGACCAGAATCGGCGAGGCGTAACCGCCGAGCGTGAACGCCGTCGCGTAGAACTTGGGGCGGCCGGGAATGACGTTCTCCGGCTGCCTCACATAGGGCACGATCTCGGTATTCGGCATCCGCGTGCAACCGGTCAAACCGGCAAGAGCCAGCGACGCGCCCATGGTCTTAAGGAATCCGCGCCGCGAGAAATCGTCGAGCCACTCGGATGCGCCCTTGGGGAACTCGCGGTGAAGCATCTCCTGAAACTCTTCGCTGCCCGCCAGCTCTTCCAGGCTGCGCCAGTATTCGGGGCCAGTCGTCTCCTCGATCTGCTCCCTGACCGCCGTCAGGTCGAGCTGCCTACGCTTGCTGGGGCAGATATCGTTTCCGACGGGGGTTCCAACTCTGGTTCCGACCGGTTCGGTTTTTTGCTCGTCCATGCTCATCGTCGATCGTTAGCTCTTCAAGTTCTAGATTTTCGCCCGCCGCTACCGATGGCAGGTGTTGCAACTAGTAATGTCTTTTACCGGCCGCACCTTGTATGCCTCTTTCAGGGCAGTGCCAAGCGCGGTCTGGTCGGTGTACACCTTACCAGCAAAAACGACATCATTCTTGCCCATCGGGTCGTTGACAGGAGGCTCATAGCGCATGTTGAAGACCTGTTCGCGCGGGCGCAGGTATTTTTCGGCGTTGCGGTGGCAGTCGAGGCAGAACTCCATCTGCAACGACGCATACTGGTACGTTAGCGGCATCTGATCGATCGGGCCGTGGCACGTATTGCAGCCCACACCCTTATTAATGTGAATGCTGTGATTGAAATATACGAAGTCCGGCAACTGGTTGACGCGCGTCCATTCGAGCGAGCGGCCGGTGCGGAAACTTTCGCGGACCGGCTCCAGATAAGCCGCGTTGGTCCATATCTGCTGATGGCAGTTGATGCAGGTCTTGGTGGGCGGAATGCCGGCAAAGCTTGATTGCTCGACCGAGGTGTGACAGTAGCGGCAGTCGATTCCCAGCCCGGTGACGTGGTGCTGGTGGCTGAAGGGTACGGGCTGCGACTTCCGGACGCCGGCATTAGTGATGTACGGAGTACGCTCCAACTCCAACACCACCCAGAATAGCCCGGCCACCGCCAAAACCGTGAGCACCATTGAGGCCCGGGCGATGGCATTGCTGCTGCGTGGAAAGATCTGCATTGAATGTGAAGTCTTTAATATTGCGGGTTTGGCTTTAGCCCATCCCGGTTGATCGCATTCGTATGATTTACGTCACGTGATGTTGTGACGCACGTTACTGAAACAAGTGAGTATAACAGTTGACTGGCGAAATGGAATAGGTCGCGCAGCTTTTCTTTGTGCCATTTCGGGATTTCAATTCGGGAAATTAATTCCTGAGAGTACCTGAAAGCATTTCTTGTTTGTTGGCGAACGCGTTTTTGAGAAAAACAGCCCGGCAACGCAATTTCAGCGCAGATTCATGACCAGCAGTTTCGGCTCTGTCATTTCCTGAATAGCGTCGCGCAAGCCCTCGCGGCCCAGTCCGGAATCTTTGATGCCGCCATACGGCATGTGGTCGATGCGAAATGTGGGAACGTCGCCAGCAATCAGGCCGCCAACTTCAAGTTCGTCGTAGGCTTGAAAAATAAGTTTGGCGTCGCGCGTGAAAAGCCCAGCCTGCAGACCATAGGTGGAACTATTGATCTGCTTCAGCGCGGAAGCAAAATCGTTGTAGGGCTCGACGGTCACGACCGGCGCAAAAATTTCCTGGCAATTCACCTTCATGTTGGGCTTGGTACCGGTAAGCACGGTGGGCTCGAACAGCGAGCCTTTGCGGTTGCCGCCGCAGAGTAGGCGCGCTCCACCGCGAACCGCCTCCTGCACCCAGTCGGCAGCGCGGATGGCGTCGCTCTCGCGGATGAGCGGGCCCAGGTCGCTCGACTCGTCGAGCGGATCGCCGACTTTCAGTTTCCTGACCGCCGCCAGCAACAACTCGGTAAATTTTCCATAAACGGAGTGCTCGACCAGAATGCGCTGCACGGAAATGCAGGACTGTCCGGCGTACGCAAAGCCCCCTGTAACGCAGCGATCGGCGGCATAAGCGAGATCCGTATCGCTGTGGACGATGACGCCCGAATTCCCTCCCAGTTCGAGGACAACTTTTTTCTTTCCCGCATTGTTCTTGATGGCCCAGCCAACGGCGGCACTGCCGGTGAAGCTGATGAGCTTGATGCGCTCATCGGTGACCAGCAGCCCGGAATCTTCGTTGGAGAGCAGAACCGCGTTGAATCCGCCATCCGGCCATCCCGCTTGCTGGATAACTTCAGCCAGAAGCAGCGAGGTAAGCGGCGTCTCAGGCGCGGGCTTGACGACCATCGAACATCCGGCAGCAATGGCCGGAGCGACTTTGTGCGCCACCAGGTTCAAAGGAAAATTGAAGGGCGTGATCCCGGCGACGGGGCCAAGGGGGAATCGTTTGACGATGCCCCAACGTCCGGCGGTCGACTGCTGCCAATCCAGCGGCAAGTACTCGCCATAAGCGCGAACCGTCTCTTCAGCCGCGATGTTGAACGTAAAGACAGCGCGGTCAACTTCCATGCGAGCGCTCTTGATCGGCTTACCCGCTTCCAATGCAATCGTGTGAGAAAATTCCTCTTTGCGATCGCGAATGCCGGTTGCAATCCGGTGCAAGACGCGTTGGCGTTCGAAGGCGGGCAACCGCCGTGTGGTTCCGAATGCCTTGACAGCCGCGGCAATAGCACCTTCTGCATGTTCGCGACGTCCCTGGTGGACATGGGCGATAAGCACGCCGTCGTAAGGCGCGTGTACGTCGACGATGTCACCCTCTTCCAGCCACTTCCCGTCCAGAAAAAACCCATGGGTTGCAACCGGAGTTACCGTCATCTCGGCCATGGCTTACCTCTTTCGCGCGCGCTCGTGATTCGCGGTCTCTCGCGATTCGAGTCTAATGATTCGAGTCCTGACCCCTGCCTGAAGATTCGAGTCTTGCTTCGCCTCTTGTTTCAAGTCCTGTTTCAAGTCTAATGATTATAGAGCTTCGCGAGAGTCCAATATCAACACCCCCGTGAGAACGCCGTTCCTTGAATGTCATCTGCCGGTTTCAGGTTTGAAGCGTTCGTCGACTTCCACCTGGTACCCGGCGACCAGGCGGTTGGTTTCGTTCGCCATTCCAACCACGGACATCAACTCTTTGAACTGGGCGTCGGTCATGCCTTTATTTTTCGCTGAAGCCGTATGCGAAGCGATGCAGTATTGGCACTGGTTCGTGACCGAAACCGCAACGTAGATCATTTCTTTGGTGAGCGGATCGAGCGCCCCGGGAGCCATGATCTGCTTGATGTCTTCCCAAGTTCGCTTGAGCATGACCGGGTCGTGCGCAATTGCCTTCCAGAAATTGTTGATCCAGTCGGTCTTGCGCGTGGCCATGATGTCGTCGTAGATAGCGCGCACTTCAGGGCTGGCATCGTTGTATTCGATCAATCCAAACAGTGACATAAAGTTTGCTCCGGTGATTGTAAGTCCCCTATGGTCCTCTGTGCCCCCTTGTGGTAGAGATCCTTTCCGGCCACCGCGGACACAGGAGGAGGAAATCACTACCTGTTCACGACACCCAGTCCAAAACCTTGTAGTACGTCCCCGCGATGGGCAGAAACCACGGGTTGCCGTTGTAAAGCCCCAGCGGCGCGCCCGGAAACGCAATCTCCGCAAAAGGATTGTCTGTCTTCCCCTCCGCGATCCATTCCGCCATCTTCTGCCCTTGATACGTAGCCATGGCGACGCCGTGTCCCGCATATCCGACGGCGAAATAGATGCCATCAAGCTGCCCGGCATGCGGCATGATGTCAAAGCAAAAATCGAGGGTGCCGCCCCAGACGTATTCGACTTTGGCATCGCGCAGTTGCGGATAGACGTCGATCATTCCCAGACGCAGAATTTCCGCGCTCTTGCGGATGGTCTGATCGGTCTCCGGAAAAAACGCCGCGCGACCACCGAACAACATGCGATTGTCCGGCGTGAGGCGGTAATAGTAAAGATAGTTCTTGGAATCGTAGATCTGGCGGTTGCGCGGGCTCAGTTCGCGGGCCAGCCCTTCAGAGAGCACCTGGGTTGTAATAATGAACGACCCGATGGGAATGATTTTCTTCCGCAGTGCGGGCGTTGCCGCACCCGTGTAACCGCTGGTTCCAACCAGCACGTTGCGTGCCCAAATCGAGCCCCGAGAGCTGTTGAGCCTGAACCCAGGCGCACCGCCATGCGCTTCGCGCTGGATGTTCTGCAGCCGTGTGCGTTCGCAGATCCGAACACCGGAACGCATGGCCGCAGCGCCGAGTCCAGCAACGTAGCGCGCGGGATTGAGTCCGGCTGAGATTTCGTCGACCATACCACCGTAATAAATTTCGGAGCCGATTTCGCTGCGTAGCTGGTCTCGGGGGACGACGCGCAACAGGTGTTTGAATTCGCGCGCAATCACTTCGACCTGGCGGGCGTAGTCGTCGAAATGAGCTTGTTTGCAGGCGACTTCGAGGTGTCCGGTGCGAACGAAATCGCAGTCGATATTTTCCGCTTTCACAATGCACTCGACTGCGTCGACGGTCTCAAGCGACGCGGCGTACATGCGACGCGTCAGCTCACGCCCATACATCGAAATAAGCTTGTTGACGCCAAGCTTGAGTCCGGTGAGCACCATACCGCCGTTGCGCGAGCTCGCCCCCCAGCCGATGGTCTCCGATTCGAGCACAACGACTTTCGCACCGCGTTTAGCCAGCGAGAGCGCAGCCGACAGTCCAGTAAATCCGGCGCCGATGACGGCAACATCAGCACTCTCCGGCAATGGCTCCGCCGGTGAGGTAGTCATCTGCACGGTGGTGAGCCAGTAGTTGAATTCCTCGGGCATGCTGATCGCTCAGAATCTTAACCACAGGGGACCGAGAGGTACACAGGCGAATCCTCGGTGTGCCCGTGTGGTCAGCTTCTTTTCGCGGCCATAATAGATGACCGCGTCGCCCACACACTGGTACATCGAAAAGCTATAGCACTGCCGTCTCATGAATCATCCGCCCCTCCGCAAACCGCGAGAAGCTCAGCAGAGACGCGTCCGTCAAATCGGTCTTCCCGGTCAAAATCAAATCGCTAAGAATTTTCCCGGTGGCGGGCGAGTGCATCACACCATGTCCGCTGAAGCCGTTGGCGAAAAAGAAGCCTGGTATCTCGGGAGATTCGCCGAGAATCGGGTGATGGTCTGGTGTCATCTCATAAAGTCCAGCCCAGGCCCTCTTGGGATTGACCTCGATATTTTCGAAGACGGGCACACGATCCGCGGCGCGGGTCAGTATCTTCTCGATGAAGCCGGCGTCGAAATCAGTTTTGTAGCCAGGCGTTTCTTCCGGATCGTTCCACGCAAACAGGAATCCGCGGCTCTCGGGGCGAAAATGAAAGCCGTTGGACATGTCGATGATCATGGGCGCGGTGTGCGGAAATTGATCAAACGGTTCCGTCGGAACCAGCATGCGACGCAAGGGTTCGACGGGAAGATCGATGCCAACCATCCCCGCGATTGAAGCAGCCCATGCCCCGGCGCAGTTAACCACCGTGCGCGTGGAAACGGTGTCGCGTGTGGTCGTGACTTCGAAGCCCCCGCCCTGCCCACCGACTTTGCGAGTGATGCTAGTGACGCCCGCGTTCTTCCAAAGCGTGGCGCCGTGATCGCTTGCCCAGGTCATAAAGCCGATCATGGCGCTGTAGGGATCGACAAAGCCATCGGTGGAGCAGAAGCTGCCGCCAACAATGTCATCGCCGCGGAGTTGCGGAAACAGGCCGCGAATTTCGTCGCCGGCGACGAGGCGCACGTTCTTCAATCCCATGGCAATCTGCTTTTCGTAGTTGGCCCTCAGGTAGGCCAGGTGCTTTTCGTTGGTCGCGCAGAATAGATAGCCCTGAGGCCGGTAGTCGCACGGGTAGCCAAGGCGTTCTTCGAAGCTCGCATAGAACGGGATCGAGTAAAGCGACATCT
>Ga0187862_10000682_pt1 | contig 38080 bp, 34 predicted proteins | sample June2016WEW_10_1_FD_133003 | JGI IMG/M metagenome (GOLD analysis project Ga0187862, IMG submission 133003) | Peatland microbial communities from SPRUCE experiment site at the Marcell Experimental Forest, Minnesota, USA - June2016WEW_10_150 | ecosystem: Environmental > Terrestrial > Soil >... | reverse complement strand
TTCCGAACGATTAGCGCGAACGCAAGCGAAGTGAGCGTTCAGCGTTTAACGCGCTTCCTCGATGTTACCCGCGAACCCGAAACCTAGTGAGGGTGCGGCCTCACAAAAGATCGGCCGCGAACTTGAAGCGTTTAACGCGCTTCCTCGATGTTACCCGCGGACCCGAAATGAAGTGAGGGTTCACCAAAAGGAGTTATTTTTTAATGTTTACCATTCACGCATCCGCCTCGTCAGTCACACACCTCCGGCAAAGCCGGAGGCAAAACCGTGGACCGCTCAAAGCGGTTGTAAGCACTTGTTCGCTTCCAGGACTTCAGCAGGGTGGATGGCTGACTCGCCACCGTCATTCCGGCATGTTTCTGGCCGGAATCCAGTCTAGGTCCTGTGTCGTTTCTGATTCCTAACATGTCCAAGGCCTGGATCCCGGCCCAAAGACACCGCCGGGATGACGACTCGACTCCCGGAAATGTCAAACTCTGCGAGTCCCCCGGCAGAGCCGGAGGTTTACCATGTTAATTATCAATCCAACGCTTTGATCTCTCAACGGCTTTGTGCCAACCACTCAAACACTGACTGACTTTTTCCGGGGTTTGCTCCGGGTGAAACCGTCGATTCTCTTTCCAGATGGCTTGCAGGGTGGCTTGATCTTTCCACACTCCCGCCGCCAGTCCGGCGAGAAAAGCAGCCCCTAAAGCGGTGGTCTCTATATTTTGGGGACGGCTCACCGTGACGCCCAGGATATCAGCCTGAAACTGGCACAGATAGTTGCTGGCGCTTGCCCCGCCATCCACACGCAGGATTTTTGTTTTGATGCCCGAGTCCTTCTGCATCGCTTGAAGAACATCGTTCGACTGATAGGCCATGGCTTGCAGACCGGCCCGGACCAGATGATTTTTGGTGGTGCCTCTTGTGAGTCCCAATATGGCGCCTCTGGCATAGGGGTCCCAATGCGGGGCGCCTAAACCGACAAAAGCAGGCACGATATAAACACCATCAGCCGATTCAACTGCGGTCGCCATTGCCTCGATTTCCTTCACATTTGTGAACAGTTGCAGCCCGTCTCGCATCCACTGCACCAAGGCTCCCGCGATGAAGACCGCTCCCTCCAGAGCATAAGTGACTTTGTCTCCAAGCTGCCAGGCGACGGTGGTCAGCAGACCGTGTTTGGAATCGATGGGTTCGCTGCCGGTGTTCTTCAACATAAAACAGCCGGTCCCGTATGTGTTCTTGACCATGCCCCGCTCAAAGCATGCCTGACCAAACAAGGCAGCCTGTTGATCCCCCGCGATGCCGGCTATGGGTACCTCGTGACCGAAGGTGGACTTGTCGGTCACCCCTACGATACCGCTTGACGGCTTTACTTCGGGAAGAGTCTCTTCAGGAATTTCAAGCTTCGCCAGAATTTCCTCATCCCATTTCATTTCCTTAATGTTGTAAACCATGGTTCGGCTTGCGTTGCTCACATCCGTTGCATGCACCTTTCCGTTTGTGAGCTTCCAGATCAGCCAGGAGTCAACGGTTCCAAACAGCAGATCTCCTTTAGCGGCCAATTCTCCGGCTTTTGGTTCCGACCTCAGAATCCACCGCATCTTCGGACCGGAGAAGTAGGCATCGGTGACAAGTCCGGTTTTCTCTTTTATGACTTTGTCATAGCCTTCCGCTTTCAACTGATCGCAATACTCCGCCGTCCTTCTGCATTGCCAGACGATCGCCTTGCCGATCGACTCACCCGTCTTCCTGTTCCAGGCAACGGTAGTCTCTCTCTGGTTGGTGATTCCAATGGCGCTGACGTGGCCCAATTTGAGGTTAGCCTTGGCCAATGCAGCTTCCATGGTGTTATTTTGAGTTCTCCAAATATCTTCAGGGTCCTGCTCCACCCACCCAGGTTTTGGGTATTGACAGGGGAATTCTTCGCCGGCCGAAGCAATTGTCTCTCCGGTCTCATCGTAGAGAACCGTTCTTGAACTGGTTGTGCCCTGGTCTATGGCCATGATAAACTTCGACATGTCTTCCCCTCCTTTGACGACCCTGAAAATGCCGCATGGCGCATTTTCATCCGCTGCATGCTTTCGGTTTTCCGGCGGGGTAAAGATCCGCTATGCCAACAGGTAACCCGAGGCAAGTTTGGTATAGTCATCAACTTGCGCTTTCTGCCAGGCGTCATCATAGTTCAGTTCGGCAGCCATTAAGCGGGCCACTTCGGCAGCCATTTCAACGCTTGCCCGGGCATCAAGGAAGAGTGCCCGGCTTCGGCGGGCCAAAAAGTCTTCTACCGTGCGAGCCATCTCTTCGCGGACAGCCCAAAGGACTTCAGCTTTGATGTAGTGGAGATCCTGGTGCAATTTGCGGCCAAGCGCGGGATCGGCATTTACAAGTTTCTTAATGAAAACGGCATCGGAGCCGTAATAGTGCAGAGGGTCCCGCCTGTCAAAGTTTTTCAACCAGCCATGGACCCTCAACTTCCTGGTCACACATTCACGCTCATCAAGGCCGGCAACAAGCAGCGCATGGTTCACGGTATCTTCGGCCATCTTGCGATAGGTGGTCCATTTGCCCCCGGCGATGGTCACCAAACCCGTCTCGGACACCACCAGATAATGATCGCGCGAAATCGCCGCAGTGCTCTTGCTTTCGCCGACGTTGACCAATGGCCTCAGACCGGCGAAGACACTTTTGACATCCTTACGTGTCGGATCTTTAGTCAAGTATAGGGCCGCATGATAGAGGATGAATTCAATTTCTTCATCAAGGGCGCGCGGCTCCAGGCTAACCTCCGCAACAGGGGTGTCGGTGGTGCCCACAACCACTTTGTCATGCCAGGGAACAGCAAACAGCACCCGGCCGTCCGCTGTCTGGGGGACCATGATGGCATCTTCACCGGGCAGGAATTCCTTATCCAGGATCAAGTGCACGCCCTGGCTGGGAGAAATGATCCCCTTTGCCTCGGGGTTCTCCAATTTGAGCAGCGTGTCCGTAAAAACGCCGGTGGCATTTACCACCACCCGGCCGTTGATTTCGTACTCCCTGCCGCTTTCCATATCCCTGGCAATGACGCCGTGGATCATTTCGCCGGACTTGATGAAGCCCGTCACTTTGACGTAATTGATCGGCGATCCCCCGTGCTCAACCATGGTTTGAGCGAGATTAACCGCCAACCGCGAGTCGTCGAACTGACCGTCGAAATAGATGACCCCACCCCGCAGCCCTTCGGGCTCCAACGTGGGGATGTGCTCCAGGGTTTCTTCTTTGGAAAGCCTCTTGGAAGGGCCAAGCCCCAATTTGCCGGCCAACAGGTCGTAGACCTTCATTCCCACACCATAAAACGGTCCGTCCCACCACACATAGTTGGGGACAATGAATGCCTGGTGGCTGACCAGGTGCGGCGCGTTCTCCATCAAAAGCCCGCGTTCATGCAGCGCCTCGAGCACAAGCGAGACGTTGCCCTGGCGAAGGTAGCGTACGCCGCCGTGAATCAGCTTGGTGCTGCGGCTCGAAGTCCCTTTGGAAAAATCGTGCTGCTCCAGTAAAATCGTCTTATATCCTCTGGAAGCAGCGTCTACGCCGACTCCAAGCCCGGTGGCGCCTCCTCCGACCACGATGATATCCCAGTATCCGCCATGATGTTCCATGCCCTCGAGAATTTCCTGCCGATTCATGCCTTCGTCCTTCAAATTGGGGGATTAAGGGATTGAGAAATTGAGGGATTTGGCCCCTCACTACTTGTCGCGAAACAAGAGAACCAGAAAGAGTTATTCTTCCCTTCACTATTCACCATTCCTCGCGGTGCAACGCTCGATTACCGCAGGCGCCGGAAAGCCGAGCGGGTTGAAGACGGTTATATAACACGATCGGTCCAGGATGCATGCCCGTTTTAACTTAATCGCCAGCTATCTTATCCGATAACTCCACCTTCTGTTTTCTATTCATCACTCATCATTCGTCACTTATCATTCACGTATTCCTGCCCCGCCTGATACGCTCGGCTTCCGAAACAAGACACCCAAATCCAGATATGATTTGTAAAACTTGCGTTTTTCAGAACCTCGTTTTTTCAAGGATAACGAGGGATTTGTGGAGTTTCTCTTTTTCAGCCAAAACCTGTTTGAACGGCGAACAATCACGTGGCCAACGAGCTTCAGGAAGTACCTCATGATGTAACCGCGTGGTTGCCCGTTGTCTTCATTGGCTTGTCCGGCGGCTCCGGGCAGGTGGCGCCGGGCATTGCGCTGCTTCCCGGCGCAGGAAATTCTCCGGTCGCAGTTGAACCTTGCGATTGTCGCTCGGCCCCGAAGTCCTGATAAACCCGCTCAATGACGCAGACTTACCATGAACGGCTGAGCGATCGATCAGGAGAAGCCCGCCAAGCTCAGACAGCCCTGTCGCTGAAAGCGCATCGTGGCCGAAATCAGCGCCTCCCTGGACTTGACCTCCGCCATCCTTGTATTCGGCAGCCTCTCCGTAATTCTCCGCGGTGATCTTCCACCCTTCCGGAACGGCGCACACGGCAATAATTCGTCCTTCTTGTAAGTGTATGTCGAATCCCCACACAAGCTCTCCTGGGTCGAGGACGACATTCTGCAGGCAGACAAGCTCTGCGGCCATGCCTGGCTGAACACCGCCGAAAACACATATCAGCAGGGAAAGTGAGATGTATTGGAGTGCCTTCATGCCTAACCTCTTGTGGGGTCAACGCTAATGGTAATAGAATTTGTTGTTTGATTTTCAGTTGTGATACTTTCTACCTCGTAAGACAGACTTATATACAACGCTTAACAAAACAAATAGCATATCGATCGCGGGCGCCCCTCAGCAATGTGCCTCGCGGAGCGCGGAAGGCTCCCCGCCGTGCATGTCTATCAGTCGCGTTGGGCTGTCAGCGGGGGGCCTTCTCGGTTCTTTTGAGCATTGATGTCCCTGTCCGATTCTGCGGTTATTGTCCATTGCCGCCCGTCGGATACGGCGTGCACCGCCCCCTGCAAATCGGTCCTGTACATCGGTATGTTTCGCTCCGCGCAACGCTGGACTGCCGCCTCGGCCGGAAAGCCGAATAGGTTATATTAGGTTATAGCGAATATTGGGTTATATCGAGGCTTCCGCCCACATCTTGTCGAGGGCCTCCGTACCGCCCGTGGCGTGGGCCAGCTCCCAGTTCCGCATAACGGACTCGAAACGGTCCATCCTTTCCTGTAGCTCGGCATTGGGGGCTTTAGCTTTCCAGGCCCGCCACTCGCCCCTCTCATGGTCGAATTCAGCGCTCAGTTCCCGTCCAGGGAAGCAGGGCCGGATAACGCGTCTAGTCCCCGTTGTGAAGTGGATCGAGAACAAGCGGTATCCCTTCGGGTTATCTATTTGCCTTTTAAGGTAATCCTTCAACCATTGGTTCTCTTCAGTACCATCGGGAAAGATTGTAGAGAGGTCTTGCAAAGCTCTTTCGGCGGCTTCCGGGGTGTACCTCGGCATTCCTTCAGGGTAAATTACAATCTTCTCGATCAACCCCTTTAGAACCTGCCGAAGCTTGAGCCGGATGTCCACTGCCTTGTTTTCAGAAGCCTTTTCCAGAAGCCTTTCAAGCCTCTTGATAGACTCTATAGATTCAATAAAGGACTCCGGCTTGTTAGACAGTTGGGCGTGACGGGACTCCAGGGCGGATATCTCGGCCTCCAACTCGTCGATCTCCGCTCGCCTCTGATCCAGCCGCCTATCGAGCATTATACGGTTCTCCAAGTTCCCGCCAACAAGCTCGATTTGGTCTATTATAGAGTCGATCCGCATCCTCACGTCGCACAGCTTCTCGCGCTTTGCCGAGAGGTCCGACTGAACCACAAGAAGCTCTGTCCGCTTCTTGTGGTCCACCCCGCCTAAAATCTCTTCAATCTGCTCAGCGCTTAATCCTTTGCAATAATTTAACACAAGAGCCTGAAACTCGCCATAAGGGAAACCCGCCGTGCAGCCGCAAGCGGCTTCCATGTGCCTTCGGGAGTGATCACATACGAGCCAGTTGTTGCCCTTGGACCGATCTCCCTTGCCCAGATAATGGGCTGAACTCCCGCAATAGCCGCATTGTACACGCCCCTGGAAGATGTTGTGAGCTTGCCCGTTTGCACCGCCACCGCCTCGATTCTGTTTAAATAGCGCCTGAACCTGAAAGAATGTCCGTTCAGGAATCACTTTGGGGTAATAATTCGGTATCACATCGCTTTCTGGCACGCGTCGCCTTACACCATCAATAGTCTGGAACTTATAGAACTGCTGTTCGCCTAGAACCTGGCGGTTCCTCAAAATCTTGTGGACATATGAGGACATCCAGCCGTTCCCCTTCCTCCGCGTGTCCATTTTGTTCGGCTTCCAAATGTTGGGGGTGCTGTTGAGCTTGCTTACGATCCTATCGGCACCCAGTCCTGCGAGCTTCATGTTGAATATCTCTTGAATTATCGCGCTCCGCTCACGGATAATTTCGTATCCCAATACCTTGGGCCGCCGCTTCCAATCGGCGGGGATGTTCTCGTGGATCGGCCTTAGCCATAATGGACATGTGGAGCTATACCTTTCGCCGCCATTTCGAGCGCTGTCGCGTTTCTTCCCTTGGACGGCCTGGAGCCGGAGGGATTTCTTTTTGCTCTCCTCGTGGGCTAGCGCCATGAAAAGGTCGGAGAGCAGCAGCCTGCCGATGTCTGAATTTAGTATGTTCTCAGAATACTCCAATCCGTCTTGCAGTGTGATTATGCGGATACCAGCCTTGAGGAGGTCCCGGAGGACGTCGCGTGCGTCTAGGGGCTGTTCGCGGGAAAGCCTGTCGAAGTTCTCCACCAGAAGAACGCTGCCCCTGGAGATTTTTCCGGCCTTCACCAACGCGAGAAAGCCACCCAGAGCGCCCTTTCGCCGGTGAGCACCACTGTAAGCCGAGAGTCCCAAATCCTGAAGCTGTAAGTTGTCGTCCAACGGGAGACCGTGATCCCTAGCCCACGCTTCGGCGGCCTCGGTCTGCCGTCGCAAGCTGTCACCCTCCAACTGGTCCGGGGTGCTAAACCTTACGTAAGCATACGCTTTCGGTTTCATCCCCTTAATCTCCTTTTAAGTGTCTATGCGGCCTGTAGGCGAACTTTCGGGGTCTGGCCCATAGGATACTACTGGGTCACGGCTCCGGCTTAATTTCGATCTTGTTCTTGCTAAGCCAGTTCAGCAGGCCCGGAGTAGATACGTGGTAGCGTTTCGCCACAAAGGACTTCGGGGAGCCGTTTTTCAACAAGGCCTCGATCTCCGGGCGAAACTGGTCCAGCCTGCTCTTGCCCGGTCCCTTTGGCCTGCCGAGCTTTACGCCCGAAGCGGCCTTGGCCTTCAAAGCCTCCTTGGTACGGGCGGATATCAAGTCCCTTTCGATTTCGGAAAAAAGGCTCATCATGGTCATGAAGACCTTCGCTTCTATTGTTCCGTTCAGGGTCCACGCGCCTTTAACGGCGTAGACGTTTACGTCTTTCTTCTTAAGTTCGGCGAGAATCTGTAAAATGTCCAGGGTAGAGCGGCCCAGTCTCGATAGTTCGGGTGTGATGAGCCAATCGCCAGGGCCGAGCATATCGACTGCCTCGGCAATCCGCCTATCCCTCCAGTTCTTGGTCCCCGATACCGTTTCTGTTACCCATTCGGGGAGAGCCAACTTCCGCTCGTCAACGAAGCGGAGGATATCTCCTTTGTTCTTCTCAAGGTCCTGGCCATCGGTGGAAACGCGCAGGTATCCGATGACACGGGGCTGCCTCGGTGCCTCTACCGGCTTAGTCCGTTCCTTCTTCATTTTGTGGCCCCCTTTCCGTTTTAAGTGAAAACCTAATTTCGAGACTTTTATTTTAAAGCTGAAAAAGTAGAAAGTAAAGTATTTTCTATTACTCTTAAGCATTATCATAAAAGACCGTATTCTTCTAGATGGGGGAACAGTGTTTTGAATGTGTATTGAATGAGATAGAGAAATTTGGCAGAGGTGCCAGTTGTGGCTTTTTTGCGGCGTATACGTCACCGGAGGCTATCGCCAGCTTGAAAAAGATGACTGGCGAAACTGAACGGTTTTGTTGTAAAATACCCAGTTATGAAAAATGGAAGAACCTTCCCGGTTGTGAGGTGATAAAGAAGCCTCATAATAATTTGTTAGAGGCCAAGACGTGCCGTCGATTATGAAAGGAGGGTAAGTATTAAGCGAATGAACACACTGATATATAAAAGGACACACAGAGGTGATCCCAACGAATCAGGTGTTTTTGGTTGCCATAATTGTATGGGGCGGATTCGACGTTGGAATTTCGACGCAGTAATTGGTGTTGGTGGGAAGAGGCCATGGCCTAAAGATATGGATATAGCCTGTAAGATAAACTGGATTGGCATAGGTGCATCTAGAAATTTCACAGAGTTGCCAAATCAAGAACACCCTGTTGTTACTTTTAAACATTTTTGTCTATATGAGGAAAGAGGTCTAGAGTTGAAGTCGGAGGCATTTAATCTTTACGAGTATATGTTCGTAAAACAAAACGTTCGGGCTGTATTGTCGCAAAGTCTGGATGATGACGATCTTATACAGAGAGACATATCCAAAATCCTTATGCTGGCTGAAGGATGCCCACCATCAAAAGTGTCGTTCTCTGACAAGCCATCACAGAGAAATTGCAAGCAACAATCCTCGAGGTGCTGCAAATGAAAATAGCCATGCTCAGGGTCGGCATTGATATGGGGGCCGGCGGTATACTCGGTCCACTGTTTAAAGATGGAACCTTCGAGTACATTCCCATACCTGACGGATTCGGAAGAGATGAGCGCACCTATGGTAATACCACAGGAAGCCATGGTCTGAAGCTTTTGGACTTTTTCCCTGTAGCCCAAAGAGCGAGGGTCTCAAACCAATCCATCCACTTTGATCCTGAGTTCGCCACATTTACATACGGTGACCCTACTAGCCCGAAAGCTGGGTTGCGACACTTACAGGAAGGTGACATGCTGGTTTTCTATTGTGGAATGGAAGGATGGGATTTCAAATCACCTCCAAGCTTATATTTGATCGGATACTTTGAAGTTTTGGTGGCTGGAAAAGCGACTGCATTTTCCTCAACAAATTTACAAAGAATGTTTAGTGAAAATTACCATGTTCGACATCGAGATGTGTACGAACGGCAGAAAGAAGATTTGGTTTTAGTAAAAGGTTCTTCAAAAAGTCGTTTTTTAAACAAAGCGATTTGCATCAGTTCAACCAGTCGAGACCGGTCAGGAAGACCGCTCAAAGTCCTATCAACTGAAATGCAAAGTATATTTGGAAATTTTAATGGAAAAATTAGCTTCCAGCGTAGCCCGACTCGCTGGGTAGACCCGGCCTATGTGGCTCGCGCAGCCGAATTTGTGTGGTCACTCTAAAAACGAGCTTACAAAGGAATGGGACATGGCAGAAGGAATCCATGAGACATTAGTGCGGAAGACAGAAGATGGCAAATACGAGTCAATCGAAATTCATTTTGGCCCCCACTACTTCGTTAGAATTGACCATGAAGGCTTCAATGGAAAGCTCAGGTTCATTCTGGGGGCAACCCATCACGGTTTCCAAGCCGATCCAACCGAAGTGGGTGGTGAGTTGGAAAACTTCATTTATCGGATCAGAGAGTTATATCCGCACAGCGCTGTGGACTAGCACATGCATGCTATGGAGCCACTCCTTCTTCGCTTCGGCCCTGAACGGAAGAGTACCCTAGCAGGCAAGCGTCCCGCCAACAATCAGCGCTTCGGAGCGCATTTTTCAAAGCTTCCAAGAGTTGCTCTTTGGTGACTATCTCGATATTTTCGCTGAAAAACGTGAAGATGGGGTCCATCATCTTGTCCTCTTCAAATGGTCTGGAGATTAACCCCTGGAATTTTCTTTGTGAGACTTGCCGCACTTATTGCATTCTCCATCGCCGCAATTGGAACAGGCACACCTTTCACGAGCTTTTTCGAGTTCCTGTCCAACGCAGATTCCAAACAGTAACTCCGTCCCGAAGACTGGAAAGCCTGTCGAATTATGATGCGGCGGTTTTGGGAAATTTCCATGATGATGAAAGAACATAATTGTATCTCCTTTCAGTTAACTTGAAGGTCATTGGCGTTAGGCTCATCCGCCTACGGTTCAGTATTCTTCGGGAAGTATGATGGTGGTCGCTGCTCTGCTCAAGGTTCCATTACCGTCTTCAGTTTCACCCTCTGCCTCGGTAATTATCCAGAATCGACCTGATGAATGATCCTGTGGGTCTATCCAATATGATGAAAGTAGTCTCGCTCCAGTATGAGTTGCTTCAGTATTCAACTTCCAGTCTTCCTTACCCAGCGCATCACCCCAATTGCCGCGAAGGTGAGCCTCCAGACATTCAAAAAGGCGGTCGCTGGAAACTGCCTCAAGCACTCCAGGAGTGGACAGCAAGCGCCCAGGCATAAAAGATTTCGGTTCCATGTTCCCCTCCAAGGAAAGGACGGCCCGTAGGTTTGAGCCGCCCTTTGTCGTTGTTACTCACCAGCTTGCTCTGCCTCAGGGTCCTGTGTGTATCCCTCGCCCTGTTCGACAGTTACCACTTCCAGCACTTCCTCTACCGGCAGCTCTGCCTGAATGAGTGCTTTGTCGGCGAAGACGAACTTTTTGGACACTGGATGCTCCATGGCAATCCGTGGCTTATATTGGCTGTACTTCGCATTTCTAAGGTCCGTGAAGAAAGTTTGAATGGCAGACAGTTTCACTTCTGGAAATTCTTTTTGAACCAGGTCAATTAGTTCTTTTCTGGTATGCGTTCCAGCTTCCAACAAAGTTTTGACTCTATCCAGATAAGGGCGCTTGCTAACTTTTGGAGGCTTGTCCACTTTCAAGCTGTCACGAGTCTCAAACAAGAAGGTGAAAATTCCACCAAGTAAAATCCCTTCTCCCTTTGCTTCCTTTTCTGCTGCTACTGCCATTTTCAGGATTTTTGTATCTGAGGTATCACCGGCTATGGCAAGTCCCTTAGATGCAGGCCATTCACGAGCGTCCATCAGGGTGTAAGCAGGAACAACAACTTCACTGGTTTCCATTGCCTGTACGTCTGCTACTTTGTTTGACTTTTTCATTTTGTTTTCCTTTCAAGTGTCTGTTTTTATTTGTTATTTCCAACCTGTTAAGTTTCTTATATGTGGACGCATTACAAAAAACAAGCAATCATTTGGGCGAAGATAAACTTTTTTTATTGACACCAAAAAAAGAAAAGGCGCTGATGACAATCAGTCAAACGTGCCTTTTTGCTTATATATGGGTACGCTTGTTTATATCAAGAACGCAAATGAAACTAAATCAGTTCTATTGGATTGAAGTCATAGCAGATTATTTGGCACTTCTATAAATGCTTGCCTTTAACCCATTTGCTCACTAGCGAAACCCTCCCCATAACATCATAGGCCCTTACCCGAAATAATGGGTGAGAAGGCTATTCTCGTGGCTTGCTTTTCCGGAGATTTGGGTTGGGTAGGCGGAATTGGTTGGATTGGGTAGAAACTCAACACACGGTCACCGAGGTTGAGTGGTAGCTCTGACGTTGACCACATCCGGTCCCACAAATCTAGACAAATACTGTCCCGTCTTAAAACATTGATAACATCAATTCTATTGAAAGGAGCAAATATGAAATACGTACAAATTGTAGTGGAGGATGCCTGGCTGATTAAGCTCAAGAAAAAGTGCCTCGATGAAGGCGTAACCTTGGCACAAAAACTGCTTACCATCATCGAGCGGGAAATCGGGGAGATACCATGGACTCAAGGCAACTAATGCGGGGAATTGGCAGAAAACTCTTATCTATCGACCTTCTCCTTGATGACCTCTTCGAAGCAATCCCCGAAAACGACGGCTGGACGTGGACCGCGCTGGTGCCGTTCCGGGTGGCTGTTCGAGAAGCAATGGACAGGTGGGCAGTCGTCATTGGGGAGGAGTCAGAAACATGACAATTACATGAAAAAGGGCGAGACGGCCCGCAAAGCTTCTCGCCCTTTTTTTGAACTCCAAGAAGGCCGCAAAACCCTTGATGGAGATTATGGGGAATTTTCTTACCATTGTTCAGATATGTATTATCACCGCAATGATAATATAGAAAATTTTCCCTCAACATAGAAGGGGGAATTTAATGTTACAAAAAGTCACGTTTGCACAAATTGAAGCCATCGTCCCAGACCATCTTAGTAAGTCATTCATTCTTAATGAAGACAATTCCGTATCCAAGACAATCGACGGACAACTTACAAAAGGCATGGTGAACGTCTATGAATACGACATGCACAGGATGCTTACGTATGTCAACAATCTCACACCACGACATGCGCTAACATATGGAACACCGGAACATAGAAAAGCTGTTATAATGTCTTCCAGTATGAAAAAACGATATGATAGCAATACTTATAGCGGATATCCGGTAATTGGCAGAAACAATAACGATTTTAAGTGGAATCATGGTCCAGGTTTGTTGATGCTCGACCACGACATACTGGACGAACAAGAGCCTTACACAAAAGAGCAACTGCTTGAAACCCTTTACTCCATATGGCCTGCGCTTGAAAAACTTCACCACATTTGGGCTCCTTCTGCCTCAAGCTGTATTCGTTATCCAGATGGAACAACATACCGTGGATTGATGTCACAAAGACTACTCGTCCCACTGGCGAAGGGCTTTGATGTCCCGAGGGTGCTAGACACAATAGTAATGAAACTTTGGCTACTTGGCGGTACACATGGGTTTATCCGTATTTCTAAATCGGGGCAGCAATTGATTCGATCCGTTATTGATGCTTGCACCAAACAGCCGTCGCGTCTTGACTTTATTGGCGGCGCTTATCTCCAGGGTGGTTTGTACAGCTACAGAAAAGAGCTTATCGAGGGCTTCAATCTTGACGCGCAATTCCCGCAACGCGATGACTACCCGAAGTTGACAAGGAACGACAGAAGACAATACGACAGACTGGTCGTCCTGGCAAAGCGGCGCAAAGCAAAAGAGGCAAGACGTGTTAGAGACATCTGGGTCCGAGAAAGAGTTGACGCTGCTCTTGCCAAGGTGCCTTTGGAGCAAAGAGATGCCAAACGAAGCGAGCTTGAAAGGATTTACGGGCACGCTGTTGAACAAGGTGAACTGACCGGCGACTTCCTGCTTTGGAGTCACAAGTTCTCTGAATGGGTGGCAGTAGAACATATTCTTGACTATAAGGCAAAATATGACCAAACGCAGTTCGCTGACCCTATGGAACCAGAACACGAAGACAAACGCCCTGCCATTGTCTACCTTTCACGCGAGCCTGCCACTCTCTACTCCCATTTCCACGGCGGGATGTCATATGTGCTTAAACGTGAGCGGCGCTTTCCAGACACTCTGAAAGAGGGTGAACAAAAGCTAAGGGAATTTATCAAACTAGATGGAAATACTAATATCATAGTTACTCCTGGGGTCGGAAAAACAACGGAAGCCCTCAAGGATGCCATTAGACGCCTATCGGAAGCAGACGAAGGTGTAATCATATACTCTACCGTCAGGCACGACCTGATAAACGAGAACATAGAGAGAATAGGCGTTCCAGAGAATATAGAAGTAGTGCATTACCAAGGTCGTTTCTGGGCTCACGACATGAAAAGAAAGAATAATAAAGGCAAGGTGAGAAACTGCGCTCCACGTTACTTTGAGGAAACAGAACAAGCCAGAAAACTTGGCTATGGCGAAGCTGAAATTGTTTGCAGACGCTGTGACTACGCCCCTTGGAACAGCGGTAAAACGTGTGGTTATTGGCGACAGTTTGATAACGTAGGAAAACGAACTATCATCTTTTGCACTCCACAGGCTGTTAAAAGCATCTTTGAAAAAGTCGATCAAAAAATCATGCGCCTCTATATTGATGAGCAATCCGTTGAAGCCGTTATTGAAAGAACTGATCCTCTAACAAGTGACGCGCTAAAAACACTCCAGCTCAAACTGAGCAAGAAGTCATATGAGGTAGTCAAAGACATCATTGACCTAACTGACGATATCGTGCGCGAAACGAGCAACCTTGGTCTTACCAACTTAAAGGTCTTCTGCCACCCTTATAACGACGAACTTGGAGTGAAAGAGCTGGCCGATGACATTCCGAGTGATAAACTGGCATTACTTCGACACGAACTAAACACTCTACTTTATCCACACGAAAACCCTGTTAGCAAAAAGAAGTTACATGACAAATACGAACTCTATCTTTCAGGCACTAACTTGAATGCCGCTAAATGGCTCTATACGTTCACGCTACCAAAAAGTACAAGGAATGCCTGGTTCGACGTTGATTTAAGTAGGGCTGACGGGTTCGTGACTTATTGTCAAAATGAGATTCACCGATTACCGAACGTCCCACTTACCATCCTTGATGCTACTGGGAGCATACAAGAAAGTGAAGCGCTGTTTGATAGAAAACTTAAGCTACTTGAAATTAACGTCGGATGGCAAGGAACTGGCATTTGGATAAAAAAGAAATTGGGCCAAAGAGAACTGAGAAAACTGACCGACGAACATATTGAAGAGCTGATACAAAATGACATCCTTGACAGAATACCGGCTGGAACAAGGAAAGGATTTCTTGCTACAAGACTTAACGACGAAGAAAGAATACTAAAGATTTTGAAAAGGCTCACTCCAACCATTGAATGGAAAAGCACTCACTATTGGGGAGCAAGGGGGTTGAACAGCTTTGAAGACTGTGACTTTGGGCTTAGCTTCGGATATGTGTATAAGCATGTCGGGTCCATGCAAGATGATTCCAGAACTATATTTTTAGACAATCTAAAAGCACGAGAGCAGTGGGAAAAAGGTCAAGACGTAAATGAACATGCACAGACGGATCACAGGCTGAGATTGGTGAGAAATCCAGGCAGAACCCTTATTGTCTATGGACCCATTTATCCGACTGAGTTGCTTGGACGACCATCGTTTTTTGATGACTACTACGACACCGGTGAGTTTACTCCAGTTGAACTTGCAGCCGAGCGTGCATTGGACTTTATAGACAAATTCGGCTTCTGTTCCAGGGCTTACTGCTTGATGATGAGCATAGGAAGACAAGGTGACTGTGAAAAAATGACCTTCTTACAGGAATGCTTACGCAGTAAGTATTCCAAGCACATGAGTGACTATATAGATCGTATAGTGAGTCATATGCTTAAAGTGGCTGAAGAGAACATCATTTCGACGGATCAAACCTTTTGGCAGCAACTCTGGAGTGAAGTCCTCCTTCGTCGTCCTTCACTCACAAAACTGGAAGTACGCCACGCCTTAATAGATAAGCGCAACTATTCGCATGGAGTCGGAAATGTTGAATCGGGAGAACGGACGGATGCGACATTAGCTGAATATATACCTGAATTCGTTATAGGAAAATGGAGAGCAAGATAGTAGCCTAATCCTTTACATAGTGTGTTGGATTTATGGGCTGCTCCAATTATCTGAACCTGGAAGCATACTGTCTGGTATGTTCACTCACCATCCAACTAATCCAGCTCGTACGCAACCTTCATGACTGTCCAATTGAATGACTGATATTGAGAAGTCGATTCAATGCATGGATATCTGTCTGTTCTATGTCCGGTATAAAACATCTGTGATATAGCAATTTATCGAAGGAGGTTGTACATGGAATATACATCATGCCAAATTCAAAATCTCAATAAGAATTTGTGGCTCCAGTTTCGCAAATTGTGCCTCGCTGAAGGTGTGAGCGCATCGGCTAAAATCCGCGCTATGGTCGAAGAAGTTGTCGCCGCTACGGACATGGCAAGCTTGGAGAAAGGAAAGGACAATGAAAGATAAGAAGGAGCAGCCAATGAAGCCGAAGACATCAGTTCCGCCGGTCGAGGAAGAAGATGTCAGCCTTCTGGAAGATACAGGGGACCGGGTAGTCGAGAAATTGTCGATTTCCGTCCCTACCCAACCGCTACTTCGCCCAACCGGACTTGGAACGTTCTTCGGCAAGTGGGTCCGCATCCTCTTGAAAGATGGAAGCATTGTGACCGGGTTCCTGCAAAAGCGTCTGTTTGATTTTGTCTATCTGCTCACAATTGTTGAAATTGGGGCAGGTTACAAGCTAACTGCTGACTGGTGTGCCATTGAGCTTGGCAGCATTGCCAGGGCCTATCCGGCGGACGCCAAGGTGGAACAGGTTCCCAAGTCGTGAGGGCAGAAAAAAGTATAGGTGCTTGCTACGGTCCTTCGCCGCATCACTGGTCGGGACAATGAAATGTTGAACGATTTAATCAGAATTCTTTCATTTCAAGCGCTAATCGTTAATGAGATTCATACCGTGACACCCTCCACACTACGGGAAGTATGTTAAGGTCGGTACAATAATTGTGGATGTATTCTCCAAAGACCAGCTTGTAAATCTTTTATTAATTGTGGAAGATGTGTGCTAAGTTCAAAATATTCAGCCCACAGTTGTAACCTTTGCAACTTTCTAATCGTTTCTTTGGCATTTTTGTCTGACGGTGTAGTTATTACACATTGTGGGCGAAATTGTTTATGATAGAATGTCTGTTCAACACCATCTTTTCCGGTAGACTTGTATAAACGGTTTAGGTCGTCCTTGAATTTGTACTGGAACATGGCTTGTGGACGATTATATGTTTTTACAAGTAGTTTACCCTTACTTCCTTGATAACAACGTATTAGTTCAAAGTCACAACTAAATGGTGAATAATCATGGATTTCACATTTGGCATCTGTTGTAAGATATCTGCACCATCCGGTTTTGTTGTCTAACTGCTCGTCAGTGTAATATAAATAATCCTTTTCGTTGAATTTAACATAACGTTCTTCATATCGTGGACGTGTCGATTTCGGTAGATGTTCTAATTCAAATGGTAGCCAATCCAAGCTGAAACATTTTCCTTTAGAGTCTCCTCTACAACACGCGCCGCAATACTTACAATCACTCCCTCTTACGATGTTGCTGTCAATTGCCAGTACAGTTGGTTGTATTATCTGTCCAGCAAACGAGTATGGAGATTTTGTAATAACTGCAAAATAATGTGCAAGAACTTTTTGATGTAATGTATGTGGATAGCGACTCATTTGGACCCTCGTATTGGTTAAGCGGCGGCCTGTGGCATAGCACCTAAAGGTGCTGGCATTGTCACTTTGTACGTTTAAACTCTGGTATTTCCGATATCTCTTTCTTGTTCTCCTTCTTTGCCTTGCGTCGAGCTTGCATCCTCTCAGTTACGATATCCTCAGTGTACTGGAGCAATTCCTGCGCTTCCTCAGACTCACAAGCAGTCTCTTCATATTGAGCTGCGTTCTCGGCAATGTTTGAGGCAGCGAAGAGTTTGGTGGTAACGACATTTACGAGCATACGCCACTGATCGTCATGGACTAATCCATAGCGGACTCTTTTTTCCCACCATATAGGGTTTTTAATCAATTCTGGGGTCGGTTCTTCGTTTTGATAGCTCACTTCCTTAATTCCGGCAAGATAATGTGCCAGCTTGTGCTCACCCTTAACTACTTCAGTATCTGGTCGCCTTGTAAAGATGCTATGACCAATATGTAGTGCTAAGTCGCGGATGTACTCGACAACGATATGCCTGTGAAACATTATTTCTTTTTTTTCTTCATCACTCATCTGGGCAAGCGCCTTGTCGTCGATTCGTAACCAGTATTCGTCACGCTTCGCAATGTTTCCGATGTCAACCTCATCAACGTATTTGAAGTCCCATTTTGAAAGTAGAGGAACATCCCAAAGCCGCTCTGTTTTAAGCTTCCTGCCACAAGGAACCAGTATTTTGTTGAGTTCTGCAAAAAGTCCTAAACGAGTCGTGTCCACGCTATACCATGGTAGGCGGAGCATTCCCCACCAAGTTGAAACCCCGAACCCATGGAGTTTGCATTTGGGTGTACCAACCAACCGTTGCTTACTGTTGTTCCACGCACAGTTGCTGAGAACAATAGGAGCACAGTTTTCAAACCATTCAGCCATTGCTGTACTGCCTGACTTTCCTGGTGATAAGCCAATGTATTCGAGTTTAAGTTCATCCACCATTCGTTTCAGCACAGAGAAATCTTCGTACTGGTGAAATACGTGAATAATTCTATTCTGTGGTACTCCGACTTCGGCTAGCGCTTTAACCAGCTTGTCGTAGTTTTCAAATCCCTTTTCCGCTGTATATTTACCATGCTCAGTCTTCTCTTCTTTGGTTTTTCCTTGCGGAATTACGTCAAGGTTAACGTAATACGTTATTTCCTTTTTCTGTGAAGCATGGAACCGACAGTACGTTATGTAATCCTCAAGTGCCACACGAGCCTTGCCGGTGCTGACTGAGTACGCTCCACTGTCAAGCATTATGGTAGTGTATGGATTGTCATACATTGCTTCATAGGTGTAAGCAGCCATCTTGTTGTACGCAAATAACCTATGGTCTATTACTCCCAAAAGTCTATTGTCCATTTGCTCTGCTGATTCCTCGTAACCTGCGAAATAAATATTCACGCTTTCCTCCATATGTACCGATATGAGTGATTGTTGGTGCGTAGTAGTTATCGGTTAAGATTAACAGTTACTTTAGGAGAAAATGATGAGTGAAAAAGTGGTGGAATCAAAGGTACTTAATGCTTTTGGAGTAGACAAGGGCGAGACTGACCCCGACGCGGACAAGCTGGCTGCGGAAACCATGGCCCTTTTCTACGATGAGTATGCGAAGGTAGATGAGCAGTTAGCTATGGCAAAACTTGCCATCGGCAAGCACATGTTGAAGGAATTTTTCGACAACGAGCCCAAGCGTGTCGAAGAAGGCAAATTTTCCCCGTACAAAGACAAAAGCTGGCAGAAGGTAAGGATTCATGCTGACTGGCCGTGGAAGTCGGAAACTGCTATGCGCAACTTGCTTCGCCTCGCTGTTCAAGACCGTTATCTCAGTGAGCAAGAATACGTTGTGGACTATACCAAAGTCAACGCCACTCACCTCACCCTGCTGCTCCGGGTCCCCGAAAAAAAACTGGACGAGAAAATCAAATTGCTTGATAAGATAAAATCATACGACAAAGGTGTCTACCCTACCGCGCAACTCAACCAAGACATCAAAGCGTTGCTCCCTAAACCGGCTAAATGGACTCGTCCTTCTGAGTTGCTCAAGGACATCTCAACGATAAAGAACATTTTCGAGCAGAAGTTCACTGAGACATTTCTGAAAACAGTCAACCAGGATGTTGACGAGCTGAGCCCGAAGCAGAAAAACACGCTCACAACTGAAATCGATGACGCTATAGAACAGTTCAAGAAGGCCATTGCTGACTTGAACACGGCCAAAAAAGCACTACGATATAAGAAGCCGAAACCCAAGCACGAAGACAAGCCCCAACCGGGAATGGCTGCGTAGAACCCCGCACTCAAGTGCGAGGTTAGCTAAGTGCCTGGAATTGCAACAAATGCATAATCACTTCGAAGCCCTCGGCAAATGCAAGTCGAGGGCTTTCCTTTTGGTCCCAACCACCGGTCATCTAATCACCATTCCCTGCCTCCTCCATATGGAAATCAAGGCCACCCCTGCCCCGGTCCATTGGAACTGCCAACCAAACGCTGCCACCTCTCAGCCACTTTCTGGACTCAACCCCTATATAAACCACGGTTTTTTGAGAACAACCATTTTAAGGCAGGATGTTCGTCTTGGACTGACTGCCGGTGATCGCGTTTAAGGTCTTGCCTCAATTTTGAGAGATAAAAATGGTCCGTCAGATGCTACCGGATTATATTTCAGTCCGGCCTTATATCCATTCTTTTCCCAAACCCATTCACTCGATCCGTTGCCGCCAGAGGGTTTGCCCCATGCTTCGATAAGTGACTTTTTTAATCGCTCAATAAATTCTTTTGATGGTTCCGGAGAGCTGATCAAAGTCACATCCGTGACAACTCCAGGCCTCGATGGTGAATCAAACAGCAGAATGGATGGTGCCGTAGCCGTTGCTGGCCGTTCAAGTGAAGTAAAAGTCTTGCCAGCAAACTTGTCTTCTTTCTTATCAAATCTCTCTTCTCCTAAAATGTCTTCGAGGCTTCGTCCAAGATATTTTGGCGCCTCTCCCCACTTGGCAAAATTGTGATTCGCATAATCAGTCGGTTTGATCCTAAAATACTTCTCGTAAGCGTCAATACGGCTTTGTTTTAACAGGGGTATTTCACAATTCGATTCTTCCTGTTTCTTTTGTCCAAGCATTTGAAAGTCGGCTGCCTCTTGTGCCGACAGACGTTCAAGGTTCCAGTTTACGGCATTTAATTTCTGCCCATAATTTTCCCATCGTAAACGTTCCTGGTCGGACATGCGCGAGCACTTCGCCTCAAGCCATTCGTGACGATAAGGAAGGTCGCCCCAAAAGTAGGTTTTCACCGTCTTTTCATCCAGCACTAGAGCTCGGTCCGATGGAATGCCCAATATCTCCTCCTGGATATGCTTCGGTACACCCATTTCCTGCATGTAGTCACGGGCTCGCTTTTGTAGGGATTCGAACTCCTTTTTCGCCTGATCCTGAGAAAGTTTGCTGAATTGTGCTTTATCCAAATAGGGTCTATGGACAGCCACGAAAGTACCGCCCCTGTGAACAGCCCCAATGTGAATAAAAAACCCCGCACTGGCACAAGTGCAGTTCTTTGGTTCCTTTGGCTTTCCAAGTACATCATCATCCTCGCAAAAGGCTTTTCCCGAAGGGTCTCGCATCGGAACCATTGAAGACAGCTCCAACGCCCTCATCGCCCTTCCGATCTTCATTGCTTCATTGAAATCTCCGCCAGGGGAAAAGATGGACACGCAACAAATCAGCCCTTGATTGTCTCGAACTATCTTAATGAATTTGTCAAAATCACCTTGTTCGATTTCACCTTCTATGATTATGGCTCGGTATGACCCTGTATTATGTATTAAGGCCCGCACGTCTGCTGCGGTTACATTGCCCGGCAAACACAAAAGCACTATTAAGGTCAAACAACTCGCAAAGCCGCAGAGTTGTCTGGTTCCTGCGATTGCACACCTCACCACCAAGAATAACAAAGGAGCAATGACAACAAGTTTTTTCATTAGAACACCTCTGGAAAGGCTGAGATTGTTGGATAAATGCAGCATCATCCAAAGCATGCTAACGCATAATTCGGGTTAGAATTCATTTGAAAACAGCCGGCAACAACCTTGCAAGCCCCTCCAAAGGGAATTCGAGCGACGGATCGTAAACGTCAAAACAGCGTGGTACCATAAAGAGCAAACTGATCCGTTTGCCTGTCCAAAGGGTCTGGATAGCTTGCGGCGACAGACTTAGGGAGGTGGTGAATAGCTTGCCGGTCTGTTTCCAGTAAATGCTCTTAAAGGATGCAACATCACTGCCGTCTATCGATATCCATCCATCATGATTATTGAGTGCATCCAAGACTTCCTTGCTGCTAACTTTTTTCATACCGGGTTCAAAAATTACTACAAGGACCGCGCGGCTTTTTTGCTTCGTCAGTAAGAGTCCTACTCTACTATGAAACACCAGTTTTTCCTGGGAGATTTGTGCGAAGATATCCCCATTGGCAGTGGTTTCGAGCTTCCATTCACCGGGGATCATCCAACAATTGTCAATTCTTGACGTTTTTATTTCTTGTGGAGAGAGCCAATGTAGCTGGTCTGGCGGGAAAAGTGATGCTATGTCTAGCAGTTCCCTCTTTACTCCCATTTTCTCAAGGTAGGCTGCCAGTGCAACAACGGTAAGTTGGGTATCACTGTCACCAATTGGACCTTGAGCACCTGAAAACTGGTGAACACCCAGTCTGGATTTTTCAGACACATACCTATTTACACCTCCCGCAAGTGCGAAAATGCAAGCTGAGGCACAAACTACATCTTTTTGAAACACTTCCTCCCCTGAAATCCCGCCATCTTTCTTTTCAGATACTCGTGAGTATTCCGTCCCAAGACATGTATCAAATTCGCGTTCTCGAATGATTTCCCCGAACTTAATGGCACCACGGAGATCTCCACCGGGGCTGTCGAAGCATACCGTAGGTTTTGGCGGGAGATAGTATGGTGATTTATTCTTTCCGGCAATGAACTTCAAAAATTTATCAGCGGTATCAGGTTCAATAGTACCCTCCGCCAATACTTCAGGCTCGCAGGCGGAACTGTTCCCGCTACACGGCCAGAAGACAGAAAGACGCATTGGACCCGTGTACCTGGAAAATACTGTGCATGGAAAACTGAGGAACAGCAAAACGGTCAGTGCAGAGATTCTGGCAAGTCCATTTCTTGCAATCATGGTTGATCCTGAACGAGGTTAACTTATTTCACGTATCCCTAATAAAATCATTTAGCTGAACTTGCTCCATGGATAGCACCTCTTGTCCTATCCGGACAAATCATATCAGAGTTTGACCTCCATCCAGTCCCATGGTGCGAATGATGTAGTCAACTGTGAACTACTCTCCGTGTGGTGTCAAGAGGGTTATACCGGCTTACCCATCCTCACCTGTGACAAAATTGTGATTTTTGACAAAGAAGCGGCGCCTGTGATATGAAGGGTTTGATAATGTCATAAATCATGGACAAACTTGATGTGCGGTCCAGATGGTAAAGCTTCCAGACCGTGGGTATGTCGCCGTCGCAAATTAAAACAAAACAAGGGTGTGCGATGAATGAAGCCGAGCACAAAAAGAAGCTTTCGGAAGCCGGGAAACGGGTGCAGAACTCGAAAACTCTGCGGGAACTTTGTACCAATTTGAATGCGTATGAAGTGGCTCATTTTAAGGCACGGGAAGATTATCCGGGTCTTGCAACTTTCCAGACGGGTGAGTTCGATCTAGAAAAACTTCCGTCGTTTGGGGGGGCGGTTCCTCCTGACAACAAGGACGCATTTTCATGGGATGGAAGTCAAGTTCTCGTGCTATCTTCAACGGGGGGCATATATACCCTTGAGGATCGGTGAGGATCACAACAGGCTATTCGTTTATTGCTCCGGTTGACGGCTTGCCTAGTCTATAGAGTAATTACCACCGGCTTTTTTCCACGAGCTTGCACAAGGGAGGTTCTCATTGACTTGGATTTATTACGACGAAAGCGGCGAAAACGATGCGGCAGGCAACCTGCTAAGCATGACTATGGGCGGCTGTATGTCTTCCCTCGATAAATGGAAAGAGTTTGAAATTGCTTGGAAAACAATTCTCGCCAATGAAGGGCTGGACTTTTTCCATATGACTGATTTTGAGGCATACCGGCCCCCATTTAACTTTCAGCTTGCTGGCGGCAGTCGGGACAAGAAAAAACATGAGAGGATTTTAAACAGCCTTTTAGACCTTATGGTCAAATATATCGAAGGTTTTTACGGGTTTGCCTCAAAATATATGACGTCAGACAAAAGTCGAGCACATAGGCTTTATTTGGAGGACTGCATTATTAGTGTCGTTAGCCATGCGGTTCATGAAGGATGGGAGTCTTATCGAGAGCCCCTTAATTTGGTATTTGCCAAGCAGCCCCATTTCTCACAATCTGGAATTGAGAAGTATGTCGATCTTTATGACTATGGAGAGGGCAAAGACCGAATAAAAAAGCCTGTCTCTTTCTGTGATGTGAAAAATGTATGCGCTCTCCAAGCGGCAGATATTATAGCATTTGAGATGCGATGTATTCAGCGTAATAGAGTTGAGCGTTATCCGTTCAAAAAACTGCGGCATGGGGCTATCGCTAACAATATTCGGATGATGACCAGTTGCATCAACGGCGAAGTAATTTCTTAGTTTGGTTCGGGTAGATACGCCGCCCATTTCCTGCGCCACTCACTAAGCATCCCCGCCTGTTCGTGTTCCCTCTCTTCTCTCGAAGTCCGCTGAAGGTCCTCTTCGACCTTGAAGGCGGAAACGAGGCGCATGGTGTCATGCTATCTGCGTTTGGGGTGGGGACGTGAAAATAAGAGAAGGTGAATAACAGGTGAAAGGTCGCTTTTTACTTAAGTTATCAAGCAGATAGAAGCCACATAAATACCTTGTGTAATGTCGAACACGAGCGAGAATTTGTTCAGGTCGTTCCTGGATTCCTTTTCAAGGAAGTCCCCGGTTGGATGGAGCAGCCGGATTCGGGCCTGTCCGATTTGCACATCCTTAAACAGATCGGGAAATGTGCGAATTTTTATATTGCGCTTCAACGCAATTTCGCCGAGATGAGAATGAACAGTCCTGCCCTCCTCCTGGTGCGAATTAATTCCCCTGCCCTTCTGGTCATCCAGGGTGATTCCGCTCGTCCAAAAGGACCCCACGTCGAAATTGCGAAGGATGAAGCGAAGCCCAAGCCCGTGGTCGGGGTGATCGTGCGAGAGCGCAACGTAGTCCAGTCTGCGGATTCCCTCATGCCACAGAAACGGCGCCAGCACCTGGCGTCCGATATCGTATGATTCATCGGGAATCCCTCCGCCGTCAACGACCATCGTCTCACCTGTGGGAAATCTGACCAGGTTGGATGTCCCCTGCCCCACGTCGATAATGTCCACCCTCAATGCCCCTGTATCGCCGGACCCCGTTAGGTTGCCCAGCGCCAGGCCGCCGCAGATAAGCGCACCCATTGCGACCAGACCGGCAACTTTGAGTTTTCGCGCAAAAGGGGCAAGGAAAAGGCCCAGGCACGCGTAAACCACAAAGAGCCAGACGGGCGAAATGCTGCCGGTCCAGAAATAGCTCCACGAAAAGCCGGCAAACCATTCTATCACCCTCAGACAGCCCCAAAGAAGGTAGTTAACGATAAAGATAACCGGATAGGCCAAGGTTTGGCTGAACGCGAACAGGAGCACGCTCAAAAGCCCCAGGGGCAGAACCACAAACCCTATATAAGGTACCAGAAATATATTGGCGACGACCCCTATCAGGGCAAAGCCATCGAAATAGAAAATTATCAGCGGGATCAGCACGATATTGATTGCTATCGAAACCCAGAAAGCGTCTTCGAACTGGGCTATTATCCTGCCCGGGACGCCGTCGGGCTTGAGGGCTGGAAATATCCTGTGAAGCCTCATTCCACTAAATCGCGGATAGATCACGATGATTGCAAAAACACATGCAAACGTCAGTTGGAAGGGGATCTGCCAGAGGTTTTTGGGGTCCAGGGCCAGTATGCACAGGGCGGCAAAGGCCAGGACCGTTAAAGAGTCGGCCTTACGGTACCGGAAGCCGGCCAGGAGAAACACGGCCAGGGTCAGAACGGACCTCCAGATCGTGGGGGCCCCGAATCCGGCAAGGAACGCGTAGAGGACAGCGCAGGCAAGAGCGGGCCAAATGGCTATCTGCTTATCACTTATTCTGCTAAGAATTGAGGGGCACAAAAAACGAACTGAGAAGCGAACGAGCCAGAACATGAACATGCTGACCATTCCGATGTGCAGGCCCGAAACCGAAAGCAAGTGGTTCAGGCCCGTTTGGTGGATATGGTCCTGCCAGTTCCTGTCCAGCAACATTTTGTACCCGAGTATCATCGCCGCATAAAAGGCCGCCGGCTCCGGATCCATCGATCTTTGGGCCCACAGAAGCGTCTTTTGCCGGAAGAGCTCGATTCGGCCTCTTATCGAACGGAGGACGGAAAACGGGTAACGGAGGACGGAAACCCGTCCGACATCCCCTGGATCACCAAATGAGGTCCCGGATGCGGGCTCGAGCTTAATCAAGAAACGTTCGTCCTTCAAAAAGCAGTGGGCATAGAGACCTTTTTCGGCCTGATAATGCACGTAATCGAAGCCGCCGGGATTTCTGAAACTGCGGAAGCGCTTGAGAGCGGCCCTGAAGAGCACGCGGTCGCCGGGGAGAAAAAAGGCGGTGGGACCGCCCGCCCGGTTCGCCGCTACCTCCGGCGGCGGGGCGGTGGGACCGCCGGCCGGGTTCACCCCTGCCTTTGGCGGCGGGGCGGTGGGACCGCCGGCCTCGTACGCCGCTGCCTTTGACGGCGGGGCGATGAGACCGCCCGCCCGGTTCGCCGCTGCCTCCGGCGGCGGCAAGAAGGAGGCGCCGGGATTTGTGGGGTCCTTTATCGAAAGGCTGAGCAGTACTCCCCCGTCCAGGGGAGTTTGCCCGTCGCCGGTTATTGCGCAGAGGAGGCGGAGCGGGATTCGAATGTTGTCCGGATAATATTCAGGCGAAGTCGAGGCTTCTACAACTTTTTTCGATCCTGTTTGCTGCCTGACATATTCAGGCGAGCCGGTCACTTCTGCGATAAATGTCGCCGGCTTACCTTTAAGATATGGTTCGAGGGAATGAGGAAATTGAGGGGCCGTCGCTTTTGAGGCCCACATTCCGAAGATGAAGAACAGAAGGGCGGGAATGGCGAAAGTACGGACGACGGAGGACGAAGGACTGAGAAAATCAGGCTGAAGCGAAAGGAAGACTGAAGGTTTTAAAGCCTTCAGCCTAATCATGGGCTGAAGACGGAACCACTTCGCGAAAAGATTGCGCGGCCACAAGGATATAACCATGGCCGCGATGAGGATCACAGCTGCAAAAACAAAGTAGTGCGTTGGGACCGGCAGGCTCTCACCAAACAGGCGATCTGCCAGAATCCCCAGCATGAAGAAAAGCGTGAGCCAGAAAAGCGGGCGCGAGGGCATTGGACAAGAGCGGGTTAGTAGGTGAATGGGTGAATTGGTGAATAGGTCAAAGACGACAAAATTTTTATCCCAGGGGCGCAGAGAGCGCGGGGAGACACGTGACGTGGTGACAGATATGGTTTTTTCCGATTCACCCATTGACCCACCTAAGTGAGCAGGAAAAGCGCTTTTTCAGTCCACCGTTCACCGTTCACTGTTCACCGGGTTTATCCGGCAGCCCAACGGTCGCAAAGCCGGGAAAGCCTGAAGCCGGGTCCACTTCGACTTCCACGATGATCGCGTCAGTGCCGGAAAAAGAGCAGGCGTAGGTTTTGGCGATCATTGACAGGCGACCCTTTAGGGTGAGAGCATCAAAAGATTGCGGGTGACATTATTGACACGGATTCAGAGGAATGGCAACGGAGAGTTTCTCGTGCGCCTAAAGCGTATAACAGGATCATCCGCGTAAAGGAGATAACCGAAACCCATGACCTCGGACCCCGTTTCATTGAAAATACAATCCAAATTCAATGAACAGAAGCGAACAAATCTCTCACCCTCCCATCCGTGCAATCCCTTTTATGCCGAGTTGCGTTCAAGATTGAACTAACTAAAAGAGCGGGGGACTTTCCCCCTCGCCCCCCCGTGATTTCTGCAATGGCTACGTTAGGGGCAACTCGCACTTTCTTTGTCATTCATTGGCACCACCTTGAACGCAAATTGGTATTAATCGGACAGTATTTTAGAACGAAGGACGGGGCGCTGCAAAACGGCAATCAGAAGCGGCAATAGAAACGGCAATAGAAACGGCAAAATAAAAAAACGTTAACGGGTGAATCTACGGGACAGGCTCTAAATACTCTCTCGAAGATGAGGGAGCGCCATTCCACTGGTGCTTTCCATCATGATTCAAAGATCTTCGAGCAGACAAACAGATTTCGGATGACTCATTTTCTCCGCGAACTTCACGTCCGCCGTCACCAGGATGCTCATGGTCTCTTCGGCCAGGGCCAGGTAACAGGCATCATAAAATGTCACCCCATTTTGCGACATCCAATCAAAGCAAAGCCGGTGCATTTTTTCGGTCAGAGGGATGCTGGATAACTTCAGACTGACGAGCAAATTCATCTTCGCGGACGCCTCACCAGGGAATAGCCTGCCCAGAAAGTTGCCTACCTCGTATTCCCAAAGACTTGGCGCAAGCAACTCAGAGCGGCCTTCCACCCACGTATTGAGGAGGGCCAACGCTTTGTCCTGATCGGATTCTCGCTCATCCCCAAGAACCCACTTTAGAATCACGGATGCGTCAACCACGTATCGTTGCATTCAATGCGTGTTCCTGTCTTGAGACAATTCCTTGACAATTTCCTGCGATGACAGCTTTTGCATGGCCGAGCGCGTCTCGATCAGCTTCTCCACCGCCTTCCTCCTGCGAATGGATTCAAGCTCCTTGCGCAAAGCCTCGTTTACGACCTGGCTTCTCCTGCCGGGAGGCACGAGTTGCTCCAGATCCCTGCAGATCAGCTCTTCGATGAGGAAATTCAGTTTTCTGGTTGGTCTTTTCATATGTTGCTCCATTTTGTTATTCCACAATATTACACCCTGATTATACCTATCAGGATCGCATTAATCAAGGAAATCCCCAGCATAAAGAAAACGGTGAGCCAGAAAAGGGGGCACGAAGGCACTGAGTTTACCAAATGTAAGAATAAGAAAGGATCAAATTATGTTTTATCCACATTTCTTTCACAACGACTTTTTCTATTTATAGCCCAGATGCGATTACGGCTGCCTTATCCAATAAAGTGCAGAGCGCAAGTTACCGATAGTTAATACGGCAACTGTTAAGCAGTTCACCCTGATTTGAGCCTCATCAACATCACAAGTCCGAAATTCAGGGACGAACTGACCGAAGAAGCCCGGAAAGCCGTCTTGATTCAGGGAGGATTAAGCCATGCCGTTCGTCGACGTGAAAATCTCAGATAATATTGGGTTTCTATGTCTCAATAACCCAGGAAAGAGAAACGCCTTGAGCCATGAACTGGTGGACGAAATCATCCAAACTCTCAATGATTTCAAAGACCGCAAAATAGCGACTGTGATCTTGATGGCCTCTAACGGGTGCCCGGTCTGGTCCGCGGGACACGATGTCAAGGAATTGCCCGAGACCCACCGCGACCCGCTCGGATACCAAGACTCTCTGGAAAAGCTGCTGCGGGGTGTCCAGAAATATCCCGGACCGGTCATTGCGATGGTTCACGGAAGCGTTTGGGGAGGTGCCTGCGACCTCGTCATGACGTGCGATATTGTCATCGGGGATGAAACCTCATCTTTTGCGATCACTCCGGCGAAGCTTGGGCTGCCCTACAATGCTACCGGCATTCTGCATTTCATTAACAGGCTGGGTTTAAATATCGCAAAGGAGATGTTCTTTTCGGCTGACCCAATCATGGCGGACAGGGCCGAGCGTGTCGGCATACTCAATCATCTCGTACCATCGGATAAGCTCCTGGAGTTTACGACAAATCTGGCAAAACGGATGGCGACCCGCTCTTCGCTTGCTATTTCAGTTATTAAGGAACAATTCAACCTCCTTGCCGGCGCCCATCCCATGGCCCCCGATGTTTTCGAACGCATCCAGGGTCTTAGAAGACAGGTATACGACAGCCACGACTATGCGGAAGGCGTTCGGTCCTTTCTGGAAAAGCGGGAACCGACCTTTATAGGAGAGTGAGTCCTATAAAAACAAATCTTTCATCTTCTACCTTTTTGTCAGGGGATGACGGGATCAATCGTAAAGAAAAAAAGGCGAGTTCACTTGGGTGATACTCTCTGGGCCGCTCGGACTCCAGGGGGGCTATTTGCACGAAGCACAAGTCATCCTGACGTTTTTTTTCAAAGAAACATTTTGGCGGGAGAAAGCCAGTTCCAAAGAAAATGGAAGCTCCTTTTTTGCAAGGATTCAAACATATTCAAATTATGGGCCTGGTCCGAGCATATGGGCTGTTTTAGAGTTGAGAGCGCGGCGCTCTTGAGGCAATTCCTGCCTTAGAATGGGAAGAATGGCCCCAAAAATGAAATGCTGATCCTGTAATTTCAACTACTTACCATTATGAGCATTGCAACTATCACAGCAGTATCGAGCAATTGTCTTGGTTCGACCCCGTGGGGTGTAGGGCCAGGCACCTTGAGAAGTGTCGAATAGAATTGCCGAAACATTTGGACCGCTTTCATCAAAATTATCAAAAAGATAGGGGCCAATGAAATGACTTGAGGAGTGAGTGGATTCCTCAAGTTACCACTCTAAAGAGAGATATGCTGACACGATCCTTTAGCCATCTAATCCACGTTGTCCAACACTTGTCTGACTTTTCCCGCAAAATCATCGCTGAGGAAAGGTTTCTGAATGAAACCTACCCCTTCGTCCAGAATGCCGCGATGTGCTATCACATCGGCGGTAAAGCCTGACATATACAGACACTTGAGCTTCGGGCGGCAGGCTCTAAGCTGTTTCGCCAGTTCTCGGCCGTTCATCTCCGGCATCACTACGTCCGTTATAAGCAGGTGAATATCTCCTGGATGATCCTGGGCAAGATGAATGGCCTGTACCGGAGTCTGCGCCGCAATCACAGTGTAGCCCAAGTCTTCGAGAATCACCTTACCGAGGTTCAGCATCGCTCCGTCGTCCTCGGCCAGCAGGACGGTTTCCGTTCCTGTCGGGCGCTCGCGGGCTATCTCCTCAGAGGCGACCTGTGCTGTTTTGGCCTCGAACCGAGGAAGGTAGATTTTAAAAGTGGTTCCTTTTCCCAGTTCGCTGGCAACATAAATAAAGCCGTCGTTTTGCTTAACGATGCCGTAGACGGTGGACAATCCCAGCCCGGTTCCCTTGCCCACTTCCTTGGTGGTAAAAAAAGGCTCGAAGATATTCTCGCGCACTTCCTGGCTGATACCCGCTCCGGTATCGGTCACAGTCAGCAGGACGTATTCTCCTGGAATGAATTCGGGGGTCTCGACCCTATAGGAATCATCTATCACAACGTTCTCGGTTAATATGGTGATGGCGCCAACTCCGGAAATGGCATCGCGGGAATTGACCACAAGATTGGCCAGAATCTGGTCCACCTGCGAGGGATCGATTTTGACTTTCCAGAGATCGAATCCCGGTTGCCAGGACAGGTCGATATCCTCGCCGATGAGCCGCCTCAACATCTTGAGCATGCCCGAGATCGTGTCGTTCAAATCCAGTATCTTCGGGACGGCGGCCTGTTTGCGGGCAAAGGCCAGCAGTTGCCGGGTAAGGTCCGCCGAACGCAGGCCCGCATTGAGGATCTCCTGGAGGTTGTGCTGGAGTTTGTTATTGGAGACGTCCTGTTGCAGAGCCATTTCCGCCCGGCCGATGATCACGCCAAGCATGTTGTTGAAATCGTGCGCCACGCCGCCGGCCAGCCGTCCCACCGATTCCATCTTCTGAGCTTGAAACAACTGAGCCTCCAGTTTCTCTTTTTCCTCCTTCGCTCTCTGGCGCTCGGAGATATCTTGTATGACGCCGAACACCACCCCCTTCTCGTGAGAATATTCCGCTATAGAATGGATATCGAGGATCTTCCCGTCGCTCGGCCTGCGGATCTTAAATTCCACATTATACGGTTTGCCCTCCTCAATGAGTTCATTAAGGGCCTTGTCGAGCATGCCGCGATACTCTGCAAGGGGGAGCCTCCGTACTTCGGCTATGGACCACTCGCTGCCTTCCAACCCGTAAATGATCTTAGCACCCTCGGAGGCCTTCACTTTATCGCATCCCCGGATAAACTCCCAGTTGCCGAAGCAGGCCACCACCTCCGCCCTCCGAAGACGCCTCTCGCTGAGCCGCAGAGCCTCCTCGGCCCTCTTGCGCTCGGTGACGTCACGGGTAATTACGATCATTCTCATTGGACTGCCGTCTTGAGAATGAATGACAGCGGCGTTGATCTCTCCGATAAAGCGGGTCCCATCCTTCTTCACTAGTGTGTATTCAGTAGCGTTGAGTGTTCCTTCCGTCATAAGATGCATTATATTCGTAGATACCTTTTCATGCTCTTCCGGGGCAACCCAACACAATAGACTCCGTCCACGGATCTCGTCATCAGGCGAATCCCCAAACATCTGCGTGGCCTTAGGTGAAGTGAAGGTGAGCAAGCCATTCAGGTCCGCCACCGAGATGGCGTCGGGGGATAAGTTCACAAGTGTTCGATACAACGCCTCGCTCTCCCGTAGTGCTTCTTCCGCTCCCTTGCGTTCCGTGATATCGCGAGCATAACCACTGGTGCCAAGAATCTGGCCGTCCTTGTCAAGTACGGGTGTCTTAAATGTCTCGAACCATTTCACCTCCCCCCTGTCATTGATGACCTCTTCGACAGCAATGGGAGCACCTGTCGTCAGGACCGCCTTATCGTCGTTCCTGTATTTTTCCGCCAGTTCTCTTGGCCAGATGTCTAGATCGGTTTTTCCCAAAACGTCTTCCGGCCTCACCATGCTGCAAGTCCGAGCAAAGGTCTCGTTTACGGCGAGAAATCGGCCCTCTTTATCTTTGAGCCAGACCAAGCCGGGCTGATTTTCTAAAATGGCTGTCAGGTAAGACTCTCGCAGGCTTAATGCTTCCTCCGCCTGCTTGCGCTCAGTGATGTCCCAGAAGGTTCCGAAAACACCGACGATCTTGCCACTTACGTCTCTGACCGGAGTTTTGACTGTCTGCACCCACACTTCTTTGCCTTGCGATACGTAGTGCTCCTCCAGTTCCTCAGTCACTCCCGTCTTCGTGACGCGCTTGTCGTCCGCCCGGTATTTGTCGGCAAGCTCCCTGGGGAAGAAATCGTAGTCCGTTTTGCCAAAAACGTCTGCGGATTGAATGCCGAGATCCCGGGCGAAGTGCTCGTTGATGGATACATAGAAGGAGTCCGCATCCTTCATGAAGACCTTTTGCGGGATGTTCTCGACGAGCGTCCGGTACATGGCCTCGTTCTCCCGCAAAGACTCCTGCGCCTGTTTTTGCTCAGTGATGTCCTGCCCATAGATATTGAGATACCCAAAGTCGCTCACGGGTACCAGCTTCAGTGAGTAAACCAGCCCTTCGCATGTCAGTTCCATTTCTTTGGAGCAGCCGGAACTGAGTGTTTGGAGCGCATGTTGCCGCCAATCGCCTGTAATTGTTGCGCCCCGTTTCCAGCCTAAAGATTTCAAAACATTCGCACTACCCCTGTTGGCGTATAGCAGTTTGCCGTCACGAGATATTCTGAGAATCGGGCCTGGGTTTTCATTGGGGAAGCGAGCAATGCTTTCTATCTGTTCCCTCGCCCTCTTACGCTCGGTAACATCCGAAAAGAAGCCGACAGTAAGTTTACGCCCATGTATAGAGGTTAACTCAGCCGTAACATCGGCGAAGAAGACGGTCCCATCTTTTCGAAGACACGGTAGAGCAGAAGCCAGCTTCTTTTCCCCCCGCAACTGGGATTCAAGTTCAGAAAGAACCAGGTTCAGCGAATCTTTCGGATGAATATCCTCTATGCCCAAATCCAGTAACTCATTTTCAGTGTAGCCAAGCATATGACAGATGGATGGGTTGGCAAATACAAACCGTTTCGTCTCGATATCGGCCGCTAGAATGCCATGGCTACTGCCCACAAACAGAACCCTGTACATTTCTTCCGATTCTTTAAGAGCCTTCTCACTCCGTTCGTGCTCGATGATTTCTCGATTCAGTTGGTCATTAGAAGCCCTTACAGCGGCGAGTGTCTCCTTGATCTCGCTCAAATCTCTTGCTACGCAAACACTCCCGAGAGTTTCGTTTTGGCTGTCTTTGAGCACGCTAATGGAAATTTCAAATGGGGCAATGCTGCCATCCTTTCTCTCCATTCTCATTTCCCATTTCTTAACCGAGCCTTCCCCGCGCAGACGCACAAGCATTTTTTCGAGATCATCTTTATCCGCGTATAGAGCATAAGCAGACTGCCCCTTCATATCTTCAAAGGTATAGCCGTAGAGGTCCTCCGCCATTTTGTTCCACCTGATAAACCTTCCATGCTTATCCACAATGGCGATGGAATCGGGCGAATTCTCAAGGATATTTTCGAGGTAGGAGTTCGTTTGCCTGATCTGCTCTTCCATCAACTTGCGCCTCGTGATGTCCGAGTAAGTTCCCAGCACACCAATCACCTGGCCGTCCTGGTCACACATGGGCACCTTGCTGGTGATCAGCCAAGCCCGAGTACCATCGGGCTTGATTTGCGGCTCTTCATAGTTGATCTTGGGCCTGCCGCTCTCCATCACCTCACGATCGTCGGCATGATAGAGGTCGGCGATTGCTGCAGAGGCGGTCTCATAAGAGGTCTTGCCCACAATCTCACCCGGCTCCTCATAGCCGCAATCCAAAGCGAAAGGTTTGTTGCAGCCAACAAAGACCGAGTTTCGATCCTTCCAGAAAACCCGCTGCGGGATGTAGTCCAAGACTGTCCGGAGCATCTGACGCGAATTGAACAGCTCGTCCTGCGCCCGTTTGCGCTCGGTGATGTCAGTGATCGTAACGAGCACCTTGTTGGCATCCCTATCTTTAACCAGTGCAGTGCTTATGAGCACGTCAACAGCAACATCCGTCGAACCCTTACGCACTGCCAGGCGGCCTTCGGCATCACAGATGTCCTGACCGGTCTCGAAGGTGTACATAATTCCGGTTCGGACCGGACAGTTGGCGCATTCCTCGTTCCTTCCACACCCCAGACCGTCGAAAGAATTTAAGCAGCTGAATACTTCCCCGCAAAGAAGGCCCAAAATTCCACCGTGCGGCTTGCTTAAAAAAGCTACACATTTATCGTTGATGTTCGTTACACGGCAATCTTTGTCGACGAGCATCATGATATAGGGAGCGACTTCAAATACCCTGGCCAGTGTTTCCTGTTGAACGTTTGCCTCGTCCTGCGCCCATTTGCGCATCAGGGCTTCCTTTTCCAGCTCCTTAATCCTTTTTTCCAGTTCTTCGTAACTTGGTTTATGACTCATCGGGGATTTCCTCTCTTTGATCCGGAAAGCGAAAGCCTTCGGAAACGCCTTGGCTTGACCCGATTGCTAAAATGTCTGCCTGTTCCACAGGAAAAACAACGTTGAGGATTTTACTGAGCTGAGTTTGTGGGTGTCGTGCTTGAGCTGTTCATATATCTCGTACCCAATTTTATAGCATTATAAGGAAGACTGTGGAATGTTTATTTGAGTCGTGAAAGATCATCGCAAAGTAGGAAGCCCCGACAAAAGTCCCACTGCCATTATAGAGTTACCAGACGTACTCCATCACTACTAGTGGTACACTTCCTCTTTATAAGACCCCTCAGTTCGCTTGTTATAGTCGATGGGCTTCACCCCTGCCTCTTCTCTCCAAGTCCTCTGGAGGTCCTCTTCGACCTTGAAAGTGGCGACGAGGCGTATGGTGTCGGTAAGTTAGATTAGGCTTTCGACTATGTGAAATTAAACACAATCTTCAACAATCTCTCCTGCCAATAACCACATAAGACGGAGCCATCTCAATTCCGAATCACATGAGAAGTAAAATGCTTCTACCTGACCTCCAGTAAGAAATAGGCGAGCGCGTAGCCTAACGCTATCGCCAGTGCAAATGCGGCTCCTCCTTCAATGAAAGCAGCCTGCCTGCGATGATTCATCGATAATACTCTCGCTCCTATCGGCAGAATGGCCAGGAACATCAAAAATTCCCCGAAGGGAATGTACAGGGCACAGGAATCTCCAAGCATCACATTGGCTTTCTCATACCTCCACAAGTCCGCTCTATAGGCGAGGTATTCGTAGAATCCCACTGTTACCGAGGCGGCCAGTCCGGTCAGGAGTGAGGCGATGACCGCCGCTCGATTCGTGGTCATGGATGCTTTGAGCCATCGGAACAGGCGCATCGCCGGATAGCCAAGCTCCGCGATCACGCAGGCCCAGGCCACGGGCATCCACAGCGGCGAGGCAAGAAGAACGACGTCGCTGCCGGTAAGGTAAACCAAACGGCCGTTGGTAATCCAGTGGATGAGTCCCCAGTCCACGAGAATCTCAAAAATGCCCGCCACGAGTCCAAGCTTGAAGAGATCGGATAAAACCTCGCCGCCGCGGCCCTCCAGAACTACCCCCGCCCTGAAGTAGAGGCTCGCGCGAATGCTAAGTCCGGCGTATGCCAAGAATTTCCCCGTCGGAGAGAAGGCAAAAAGATAGGCGGCAATCAGCGTAAAACCGAGACCGACACTCAGGGCCGCAAGCCAGACACGGTCCGATTTTACCGAAAGCTCACCAATGCGGCGGAGAAACTCCGGGGCTTCGAGTCCGCCTTTGTGCTGGTAATGCAACATAGTCGATCCTTCGTTTACGGCCTTTCACACGGCGATCCTTCGACAGGCTTTCTTTGCGTGAGAAGCATTGAGGTTGCTATGCCCCCTATTTTTTCAGGCTCTACCGGCTTGCATGTGTTTTTGGTAGAGCACCAGGTGCTTGAAGTCCGGGGAGGCGTCGAAGTTGATTATGAGGGCTTTGGCGTAGGGGCCGCGGGAGGGGTCCTCGCCGTTGATGGTCTCCATATGAATCAACCACTTCCGTTGCCGACGGTACCCGATCTTTGTGACTATTCTACTCACTTGCTGGATTATTCCCAACTCCGCTCAGAATTGTATCGTCTGTAAACATACAATCTTTCGCCACTTTTATGTACATCAAATTGTTTACTAAGATGCCGCTGCAAGTCGGGGATAGATATAGTCCAGAATAATGTATCAACGCGGCTGTCGGCAGATGCCGAACCACGTTTTGCGGATCGGATTCAGGTCCAACAACTTCTGGAACAACCTCAAAACCCGCAAAACAATACGATTTCACAATCGAACGTGCAAGTGATACATCTTTCAATGGGACCGGTTTTGGCGGTTTCAGTACGGAAAAGCGGACGCCCCCGGTGCTATTACGATATCGAGCGGCGGCGCAAGCATCGGAAGGTTTGAGTGAATATAATGGTGCACTCAAGACCTCAGAGTATGGGAAGCCCGACAACAACGCGAATTGCGCACTACCGTCCATCCCCGAATAGGACCACTGGCGCCCAGAAAAATGGATAACGGTACATTTTCTCTTCTTCCCCATGGATCATACGCAGCTTGATCTCGCGCAACGCCTCGGCCCGCCCTTTGCCCGCCTGCAGGTTCTCATAGAGACCGGTGCTCACCCTTTCTGCCGATATGGATTCGACAGACCACAGCGTAACCGATATGGCGGAAGTCCCGGCATACATGAAGGTGCGGGTTAGCCCCATTACACCCTCGCCCCTGACCTCCTGTCCCCTTCCAGTGTTGCATGCGGAAAGTGTCACCAAGTCCGCATTGAGCCTGAGGCCGAAGGTATCGGCCATGGTTAGGAACCCGGCGCCTCCTGCGGGGTCGGGATGTGAGAGCACAAGGGCCGGCTGGCTCACCCGATTGGTCACCTCCGGTATGACCCCGTGGCATGAGAAGACCACGTACCGGTAGTCCGCCAGCTTTTGAGCTTCATTCAGTTTCAACACGTTGCTCCTCGAAGCATACTGCCTCAACTGTAATGGCATACTCGAATCGGGAGCCATCAGTATGGTCTTGATCTCCCTCGCCTCATCCTCGGTCTCGGGAAGCTCAAGGAAAGTTCCTCCCATCAGATCTGAATAAACGCGCGCCCTGAGGTCGCCAACAGGGGATTCTCCCCTGGTTGCGCCGGACGTTTGGCTTTTGCCATATACAGGATTTGCAAAGGCAAGCAAGGGAAACCGGGCCTTCGTCGTTTTCCTTGCCTGTGTTTCGCGAAGAGTTTTGAGAAGCGATGCTGAAGATAGATACGCAACGGGATAATCTTCCACCAGGTAGTGAGGGCTTCCCCCATCAATCCGGGAAACTAGGGCCTCGAAGGGCAGCCCGTATAGGGGGCCTGAAGGAATGATGTAAAGCGTCTTTGCGTCCGAGAGGGCTTCCCTCACATCCTTGGGAATCAGCAATTCATGGAGTTCCTGTCCCTCAAGGTTCACTGCCTTCATGTCGGCCTCAACCTTTTCTTCTATTTGCTGCCGTGAGCCTCTTGAGCTGGTCAGAGTTTTTAGAATCGACTCAACGTCTTTTCTGAAAGAGTCGATCTTCTGTCCCAGGTCATTTTCACTAATGGCAACGGGGTAGAATCCAAAGCGTTTTTTTCCGATCACCCAGAGACAGGCGCTCCCTTTCATCACCCCGTATACAAGCATAGAGTCATCGGGGCTCAACACCTTCTCTTGGATATCCTTGAGGCTGGCAGGCTCCGGATATTTCAGGGCATAGTAATCCGGATACTTTGCCCTGATCTCTTCCTGAATGATATGAGACGCTGCCTGGATCTGCTGAAGATTAGCTTCCTTGGCTTGCAGACGCGTCGTATCCTGCTGACTCACTTCTTTGGAACGTTCCTCCACAATGTCGGCCTTAGCTTTTTCAATCTGATTT
>Ga0187862_10000674_pt1 | contig 38311 bp, 37 predicted proteins | sample June2016WEW_10_1_FD_133003 | JGI IMG/M metagenome (GOLD analysis project Ga0187862, IMG submission 133003) | Peatland microbial communities from SPRUCE experiment site at the Marcell Experimental Forest, Minnesota, USA - June2016WEW_10_150 | ecosystem: Environmental > Terrestrial > Soil >... | reverse complement strand
GTGACGGCGAAGAATTGCACCCGACGACGAAAACGACGGCAGCAATGGCGACCAATGCGTTCCTGATCATTCTCTGCTCCTCGCAGTTATCAGCAATGGCGCGATTTTACCATTTTCCGATCCAGCAACAATCTCGCGCCGGGGATACGCGTCAAGCTTTCTCGGCGAATGGGCAGGCGGGTAAGGTTCAAGCGGCGGCGCTCTCACCCGGGGCTTCTGCAAGGATCGACCCGAGGATTCGGTAAACCTCGCGATTGACTATCAAACTCGCATGCAGTCCCGAGACTTCGAAATTGGATCCCGCATCGTCGACGCACGACCGCCATTGCACGACCTCGTCGCGGCGCGTGTAGATGGCGCTGAAGCGACTCCTTCCTGGAGTCGGCGCGAGCGCGGCGGCGACGAATGCGCATGAGCATTCGGCCGTGCCACAGCTCTTGGGCTCGTCGGAAAACGTCTGCCAGAATGACTGGATCGCCTGCAGCGTGGGACGGACTTGATCGTGCACTCCCGTCCATCCGTCGCGAATCGGCGAGCCAAGCGCCACCACCTCGCGCACGTTTGCGGGGTTTGCCGCGGCGATTGCGCGGCCCAGCACGCCGCCCAGGCTATGCCCGATGATTGTCACGCGCTGGCCGGATTCGCGCGCAATCTTTTCCACCCGCCATCCCACCACTTCCATCGTGCGCCGCGGGCACCCGACGTTGAGATCGATTCCCGACAGATACGGACGATATCCGACGCGCCCGAGCCATCGCGCCATCGTGCCGAGCGACCAATCGCCTGCGGTGAATCCGGGGATCAGCAGTATCGGACGGCCGTCGCCGGGCGGCACTCCAAAACCGTAGCCGACCGGGTCGCGAACCAGCGAAGCGAATTGTTGCAGAAAGTCGAAGTACGCGAAGGCGAATAGTTGCAGCAGCATCCTGGTTACTAATCAGTGTTCGACGTTTGGTACCCGCGTTCGCGCGACACTGCCACGAAATGCCGTAACAGTAAAGTCGTTCGACGAAATATGTGTGTGAACTATCAACATGAAAAAAAACGAGCGTGATGCCGGCATCACGCTCGCGAAGACGCTCTTCGATTTTCTTCTGCGCTAGCCTTTGGGCAGACCCAGTACGCGCTCGCCGATAATGTTGTGCTGGATCTGATTCGTCCCGGCGTAAATCGTCGGACCGCGCGCCGCCAGCATCCTGAACGACCACTTGCCCTTGTCAACCGCGAACGGCGCGTTGAATTCCAGCTGGCTGTACGGCCCCAGCAGTTCCATCGCGTAGAGCGCAATCTTGAGCGCAAGCTCCGTGCCGCACAGTTTCATCATCGAGCCTTCCGGCCCCGGCGGCAGCCCCTTCAACTGGCGCGTCAGTTGCCGATAGCCGGTGTATCGCAGCGCCTGTGCCTCGGCGGCGAACTCCGCAACTTTCTGGCGCACGCTGGAATCGTCCCACGCCGTCGAGCCATTACCGCTGCGCGGGATGCGCTTGGCGAGCCTCGCCAGCTCATAGACCTCGCCCATCGCGCCTTCGCCGCCGCCGCCGCCGCGCTCGAACAGCAGCGTGGTCATCGCGACCTGCCAGCCGTTGTTGCGCTCGCCGAGGATATTCTTTTTCGGCACGCGGACATCCTCGAAGAAAACTTCGTTGAAGCCCTTGCCGCCCGTCATCTGCACCAGCGGACGCACCGTTACGCCGGGGCTGTGCATATCGATCAGCAGGTAGCTGATTCCCTTGTGCTTGGGCGCGGCGGGATCGGTGCGCACCAGCGCGAAGATCATGTCCGCGTGCTGCGCAATCGAGGTCCAGGTCTTCTGCCCGTTGACGACGAAGTCGTCACCATCGTCAACTGCGCGCGTCTGCACCGACGCGAGGTCGGAGCCCGCGCCCGGCTCGGAGTATCCCTGGCACCAGACTTCCTCGCCTTTGAGAATTTTCGGAATATGATTTTTCTTCTGTTCCTCGGTCCCCCAATGTATCAGCGTGGGACCGATCAGGTTGATTCCCATCCCGATCATCGGCTCGTTGAGCCCGAGCCGGCTCAGTTCTTCCCGATAGATCAGCCGCTGCATGACGGTTGCACCGCGCCCGCCGTATTCCTTGGGCCAGTTGACTGCCACCCAGCCGCCCTCGTTGAGCTTGCGGTGCCAGTTGACGCGCGCCTCCCAGTCGCCCTCGCCTTCGTCGGCCATGATATTGCTCGGCGGCGGAGCGAATTTCTTGTTCGCTTCGAGCCACGCGCGCACTTCGGTGCGAAATGCCTGGTCTTCCGTCGTATAGTTGAAGTCCATCGATTGAATGCCTTCTCCGTTGATTCCCGGCTCGCGCGCGCCTCAGCCCTTGGGCAATCCGAGCACCCGCTCACCGATAATATTATGTTGTATCTGATTGCTGCCCGCCGCAATCGTGCCGCCGCGCGCCGCCAGCATCCTGAACGACCACTTGCCCTTATCAACTGCGAACGGCGCGTTTAACTCGAGCTGGCTGTACGGCCCGAGCAGCTCCATCGCGAACAATTGAATGCGCAAGTTCAACTCCGTGCCGCACAGCTTCATCATCGATCCTTCCGGCCCCGGCGGCATTCCCTTCAGCCGGCGCGTCAACTGCCGATAACCGGTGTACCGCAGTGCCATCGCCTCGCAGTGGAACTCCGCGATCTTCTGTCGCACGCTGGCGTCATCCCACGCCGATGCGCCGTTGCGCGGCAGAGATTTCGCAAGCGCCACCAGCTCGCCGCATTGGGTGAGCATGCCGCGATCGCCGCCGCCGCCCGATCGCTCGAACATCAGCGTCGTGATCGCCACCTGCCAGCCCTGGTTCTTCTCGCCGACCAGGTTTTTCTTCGGCACTCGCACGTCTTCGAAAAAAACCTCGTTGAAACCCCTGGTGCCGGTGATTTGCACCAGCGGCCGCGCCGTCACCCCGGGACTGTGCATATCGACCATCAGGTAGCTGATTCCCTTATGCTTGGGCGCGTCGGGATCGGTGCGCACCAGCAGGAAGATCCAGTCGGCGTACTGCGCGATCGTCGTCCACACTTTCTGCCCGTTGACGACGAAGTAGTCGCCGTCCTCGACCGCGCGCGTCTGCAGCGAGGCTAGGTCGGAGCCCGAACCCGGCTCGGAATATCCCTGACACCAGACTTCTTCGGCCTTCATTATCGGCGGGATGAAGCGCTGCTTCTGCTCCTCGGTCCCCCAATGCAACAGCGTCGGCCCGAACATGGTGGTGCCCATCCCGATCATCGGCGCCGCGACACCCGCCCGCGCGAGTTCCTCGTTATAGACGATCGCCTGCAGGATACCGGCGCCGCGCCCGCCATACTGAACCGGCCAGTTCGGCGCGAGCCATCTGCCTTCGGCCATCTTCTTCGCCCAGCGCTTCTGTTCTTCGAACGCGTTCTTGCCCTCGGCCATCAACATCTCGCGCGAGCGCGGCGCAAACTGCTTGTTGGCGTCCAGCCACGCACGAAACTCCATCCGGAACGCTTCGTCTTCGGGATTGAAATTGAAGTCCATCGCGCATTTCTCCTGGCACGGCCCAAGCTCCCGTGCCGGCCATGACGATCACCCCACTGACCGCAAGGCGCCTGTCGCGCTTGAACTTAAAACATTCGACCCGCGCTGTGCAAAGGCAGACCAGCCCCCTGGCCGTGGCGATGGCAGCGCAGTATCAAGCCGTTAGCACGGGCCGCGCCCGCCAACGGCGGGTGGCCTCAACACTGAGTGCAGGGCTCAGCCCTGCGGTGCAGGGGTCACCCGTGCCCGTTTGACAATAGTTTAGCGATTACGGAAAGTCGGACTCCGGGAACGAATGGATAACCGCATGCGCCTTCTGCACACGATGCTCCGGGTGAACAACCTCGACGAGTCGCTCACGTTCTACTGCGACAAGCTCGGCATGAAACTCCTGCGCAAGCACGACTTCCCCGGCGGCGAGTTCACGCTGGCCTTCGTCGGCTATGGCGACGAGAACGAAACCGCGGTGCTCGAATTGACCTGGAACTGGGGAACCTCAAAGTACGAAATCGGCACCGCCTACGGACACATCGCGCTCGGCGTCGACGACATCTACAAAACCTGCGCCGACTTGAAGCAAAAAGGCGTCAACGTCGTGCGCGAGCCCGGCCCGATGAAGCACGGCACCACTCCCATCGCGTTCATCGAGGATCCCAACGGCTACAGGATCGAGCTGATACAGCGAAAGTAGGCGCCGGTCACCCTCACAGCCCGAAAAATTCCTTGATCGCCCCGCTCGATTCCGCCTCCGTCAGCGACGGCGCATGCCCTACTCCCGGCACCTCGACGGCTTTCGCCCGCTTGTGCACCGTGCACATCCGGTTCGCCGTCGCACGCTCCAGGACATCGCTGTCTGCTCCGCGCACGATCAGAATCGGGCACACGATCCGCGCGTACGGCACCCACAAATCGAGCCGCTGCTGCGCGGTCCCGCCGCGAAGCGGCCGCCGCACGTTCGCATCCATCTTCCAGACCAGGCCGCCTTCCGCCCCCGGTTTCACCGACCATTTCACTTGTTCGGCGACAACACTGTCCGCCAGCTTCGCCATCGGCGGATAATTCTCCTTGTAGTACTTCACCACTTCGCCGAGATCTTTGAAGCGCTCCGGCGCCTCGCCGACGTAGCTCGCTATTCGCGCCGCTCCCGCGGGATCGATTTCGGGACCGATGTCATTCAGCACCAGCCGCTCGACTCGCTCCGGCCATCCTCCCGCATACATCATCGAGATTATCCCGCCCATCGAGGTGCCGATCAGGCTCGCGCGCTCGCAGCCTAACTGCTCGAGCATCCGCACCAGGTCGGTCACGTAATTTTGCGGGATATATTCGGTCGGCGGACCCCACTGGCTGTCGCCGCGGCCGCGCACGTCAACCGAAATCACGTGATACTTCGGCGTCAGATGAGGCGCGAGCGCGTCGAAGTTGTGCGCGTTCCCGGTCAGCCCATGCACGCATACGACCCACGGTGCGCCGTCGTTGCCGTAGTCGATGTAATGAAGCCGAAGACCGTTCGCGGTAACGAATTTGTCCGATGCCATCTTTATATCCCTCGCCGAGTCGGGATATCGCGTCCCGCGCGTTCCGCACTCCCGGCCTCTCCTACCACAAATGCTCTAATTCTCCCGAATGTGGCAACCAGCCCGATTCTTTAGGATTCGCGGCTTTCCTCACCGCCGCGACGAGCTTAAATGTGGCTAATTCTTGACGTAGTGCTCATATTAGTGTAGCTTACAGAACTAAGAACGACACACGGACCGAAGCACGGGTATCTGCGATGCCTCATAACAACGGCAACACCAGCATCAACCTCAATTCCGACGACTATTCTTTTTCCGACGAGATACTCAAGCTCGCCCAATGCGAGATGCCTGAGCCGCCAACCGCCAAGGTCCAGCGCGCCATTGCCGAAGGCCGGTTCGATCGCCAGGCTCATGAAATTGCCTGGACGGCGTACGACGCCGTTGTCGGCGCCGCCAACGACGTAACCAATCAGCTCTTTGTGAGTCCCGCCGTCGGCAACGTGCTCGGCGGCGCAATCGACATCGTGCTTCGATTGCAGCGGTTCAATGCCGCCGTCGCGGGCGCCTTCTTCGGCGCCCTGTGGTCCGCAGTCGACCTGCCGGTGGCGGCCGATGTCGAAGCGCTTCGGATTGAAGTGCGATTGATGCGCGAGGACCTTCGCGACGCGGTCGCTGAGCGTGACGCGGCGAAATCGCCGGCGATGGCGCGGGAATCCAGCGCTTATCAATTTTCGCCACTGCCGGAATGGCCGGGAAACGACCCGGCGGAGTTCCGCAAAGATGTCGGCCATTAACCAGATCGCTTCGCTCTGGATGGAAGCCACGACGCGCACGCTGCATCGGTCTGCGCTCGGCGCTACCGCATCATTGAGGCGCAGGCCCCGTGGTAACCGCGCCTCGATTGGTTGAGCTGCGAGGAAGGCAAACGACGCGATGACTGAAAATGATCAGAGCGGAGAACCGTGCAGCGTAAAACCGCCAGTTTCGTCGCGGATGCGACAAAAAAAACGGGCAAAAGCAGAATCGATGGTTAACCTTAGTAAGCCAACCGGCGGGCGCGGGTCGCGCCGAAAATCAGGAGAAGAAGATATGTCAGAACACAAAGAGACACACGCAGCACACAAACAGCATGATGCAGGAGTGATCGAGAGTCTCAACAGTTTGCGCAGCAACCTGTTGAGCGTCGACGGCGCCAAGAAGGTCGCCGCGTGGTACATCGACACCAGCGAGAAAGTCGCCAACCAGGCGATCGATTTCCAGGCCTCCGCCACCAAGTGGGCCAAAGAGACTCCGCTCGCTCCCATCTTCGAGGCACAGATCAAGTACGGCAAAAAGTTCGTCGAGCGCTCCGCCAACGTCGCGCGTTCGCTCTGGCGCCTCGAATAACCGGTCTTTGCCCCGCTTTTTTGCGAAAAACGAGCGGGTCGTGTTTGTCCCCCTTCCCATTTGGGAAGGGGGAGTATGGGCTAGGGGCCAGGTCCCCTCGCACTTTTCGTCCCTATCCGAAAAAGTGCTATCCATGCAGCCGGTCTAAAGTCTTACCCACGTCTCCCGCACCAACGCATACTCGACGTTGCGCAACGCGCAGTTCGAGATAGCGCGTTGCTGGCTCCGTGGAGGAGACAGTTTGTTGTTAATGTGTTGACGGACTGCTACGTTGCGGTGGAATCGTAAACCTGTGCTCAGGCGCGAGGGATTTCAGATGCAGCGGAGCTTGCTGGTTTTGCTTATTTTCGTATCGACTGCGATCGCGGCGTGCGCGTCGCAGGGCGCACCGAGTGGCCCTGGCGGTTCGACGGACGTGGTCGTCATGAACGGATGCAGAGTCGATCCCGGGCGAATCTGCGATAGCATCCGCGGCCAAAACGTGGACATGAGCAATACCGGCTTGCAGGCCGACCCGCGGATGGTCGAGCAAAATTCGGCTCGCACCGCGAATATATTCGTGCCGGTGAAGCGGCTTAACGGCGACGAAATCTTCCAGGTTGAATGCGGAATCAACACGTTGCACCAGTCGGTTAGCTGGGCGCATATCAAATCTGGTCCACCGGTCACCGACGACGACGCGAAGTATTTGCGCGCGCGGGGATACTGTTCCGAACCCTGAGCGAGGCTTCATGCGATATTTCAAGCTTGTCCTCCTGGTTGGGGTGGCGGCGATCTTCTTCGCCGCCAACGCCGGCGCGCAGCAGCCCGCCAATCCGGCATCGCCCGGAGTACCGCCCGATTTCGCATCAAGCGCCAACGCGCGGCTGAATTACTATCGCGCGATGGCAAAGCTGCCGCCGGTCGTCAACGACAGCGCCATCAGTGCCGGCGCCTATAATCACGCACGCTATCTCGTCAAGAACGGAATCGCCGGCGGCGACATCGTTCTCGACGGGCAACGACTGCGTATTCAGACTCCGCAGGACGCTTTCCGATGGGAGGACAAAGGAAAACCGTTCTTCACTGACGACGGCGCTTCGGCGGGCAGAGACGCGGTAGTCATAGCCGCGCGGAAGATCGACTTGAGCGGCGCCGAATTCGTCGATCGCATGATGACGATGCCGTTCAACGGCCTGATTCCGATGGTGCCGCAATTTTCGGCGGCCGGGCTCGGGGCGTACTGCGACCCGGGCCAATGCGCGATCGTGATCCCGTACCGTTTCGCGTTGGAGAAGTCGGCGCGGCTCGCGCTCTACGACGGACCCGCGAGCGATCGGCTCTGGAATCCGAGCCTCGGACTCATTCCTTCAGAGACGGGACGGTTGAGATCGCCGGTCGAATTTCCGCCCGACGGCGCCACCGTTGATCTGCAATCGTACGCCGGCGGCGACTATCCGGATCCATTGTCCTCGTGTCGCGGCTACAAAACTCCAACCGGTACTCCGATTTCGATTCAACTCGGGCAAGGCTACGGCCCTGATGGCAGTCTCGAAGTATCGTCGGACTTCGTTGCGCGCGATGGCGTCGAGATTGAAACGTGTCTGATCACCACGGCATCGTACACCGGCCGCAATGCCGAGCAGACCGAGGCAGTCAAGGCGGGACTTGCACGCGGCGGCGCGGCGGTGATCCTCCCGCGCGAACCGCTCGCGCCCGGCCACTACCAGGTCGCGTTGAAAGAATCGGGCAAGCTCTATCAGTGGGGTTTCACGGTCGCGCCGCCTGTTCGTCCCGCGCAATCTGCGCTTCGCTAGCCGCGCTCTGAGCTCCCACGCCGAATGCGCAGAAGGTCAGTGATGGCCTTCGTGCTCGAGGGCAACGCGCGCGGCTTTCAGTTCCTTGCGTTTGGCGGCGCTGACGACTGGATAGTGGAGATTGAGGTCTTCGAGAGCGCTGACGATCGCGTCGGCCACCACCAGCCGCGAGTACCATTTCTTATCCGCAGGAACGACGTACCAGGGCGCGTGCGCAGTGGCGGTGTGCTGGATCATTTCCTCGTAGGCCGTCATGTACTCGTGCCATCGTTCTCTTTCCGCGACGTCGGAGGCCGAAAACTTCCAGTTCTTGACGGGCTCTTCGAGACGGCTCAGGAAGCGCTTCTTCTGTTCCTCCTTCGATAGATTGAGAAAGAACTTCCGGATGACGACGCCATTGCGCCACAGGTAATGTTCGTACGAGTTGATGTCGGCAAAGCGTTCATTCCAGATATTTTTGGTAACCAACGACGGCGGCGTCCGTTCGTTATCGAGCAACTCCTTGTGCACGCGCACGACGAGAACCTCTTCGTAGTAGGAGCGGTTGAAAATTCCGATTCGGCCACGCTCGGGCACGCACTTGGAGGTCCGCCAGAGGAAGTCGTGATTGAGTTCCTCGGCGGAAGGCTGCTTGAACGAATAAACCTCGCATCCCTGCGGATTGACGCCGGACATCACGTGCTTGATCGCGCCATCCTTACCGGCGGCGTCCATCGCCTGAAAGATCAGCAGAATTGCCCATCGATCCTGCGCGTAGAGCCTGTCCTGCAATTCGCTGAGCCGCTCGATCCCGCGGATCAATTCCTTTTCGGCATGCTTTTTCGATTTCAGACCGCTGCTGTCCCCGGGGTCGAAGTCCTTCAAACGAAACTTGCTGCCGTCATCGACGCGGTATCGTTTTGAGAAATCGCGCGTGGCTGACATAAGGACACGCTCCTCCCGTTCGGTCCCCAATTGACTATCCAGATCTGGCGGACCCGCACGATCGTTACACCACACCGCGCCCGGTAGTCGAGCGCCAGCCGGGACAGGATTCAAATCAGCTTGTCATAGTCGGCGTGTGAGCCGATCCAGAACCAGACTATTTCACTGGCATGCGGCTTGATGCCGACGGCCCGATAGTGAATCCCAATGCGGACCGACCAAATCGGTCGCGTCGGATGTATTTGTTTGAAATGCAAACTCGGGTGAAGGGGATCTTGAACGAATTGTCGGTAGGCTTGATTCGCGAGCGGCCGGATCCGCCCTGGAAGGTTATGATAGCAGACCCAGAACGCTTTTGTCGTTCGAGAAGTCAGAGTTTCGAAACGTCAAGAATTTCTGTGCGCCCTTCCAAATACTCTGCAAGGGCTTGATCAGCGAGCTTTTCAAGCTTCGCTCCGGAACCTGCAAACTTCGCATCCCACTGGCGCTCGTCGGACTCAATCAGTTTCAGCAGCCATTGCGCAAAGGCGTCCTGCTCGCACTCGGGCAATTCCGAGGCCACCCTTTCAAAAGCCTGCTTGAGAAGTTCGCTCATCACAATTCGAAACTATACCTTAACCTCCCAGTCGGGGAAAATGAATCGATCGTGATTTTGGAGGGTCGCTCATGCGCCAGGCGCTCAAGCGCGTATCGGCGATGAAATTATTGGGAGAAGATGGTGCGCCATGAGGGACTTGAACCCCCGACCTGATGATCCGTAGTCATCCGCTCTAATCCACTGAGCTAATGGCGCGCCGGAACCTTAGAAATTTTCACATCGCAGCCCCGCGAGCAAGCCGGTGTCACTGCGTCCGCGCTCACCTTCCTTCGCACCGGCGCGAAGCGCCGCATCCCTTCCCGTCCGAATACTGGATGCAGGCTTCACCCCCGGTCAGGGGTGACCCCTGCACCCAGTATTAAGGCCGCCCGCCGTTGGCGGGCGCGGCCCCTGCCAGCGGCTTAATACTGCGCTGCCGTCGCCACGGCCAGGGCTCAGCCCTGCTGCGCGGCAGGAATCCAGACGGAGACCGTCGTGCCTTCATGCACCTTGCTCTCGATCCGCAGCACGCCATGGTGCAACTGCACGATGTGCTTGACGATCGCCAGGCCCAGCCCGGTGCCGCCGAGCTCGCGTGAGCGGGCCCGATCGACGCGATAGAATCTCTCCGTCAGGCGCGGGATATCGGCGGATGGAATCCCCTCGCCCGTATCCGCGACGATCAGCGCGACGCCCGACTTTGCGTTTGCGCCGTTGGCGCCCGCGGTTTCGCGAGCCTCGACCGTGACGTGGCCCTCGCGCGGAGTGTACTTGATCGCGTTGTCGATCAAATTGAGCATCACCTGATGCAAGCGGTCGCGATCGCCGGCCAGCTTCGGCATTCCCGGCGGGCATTTCACTTCCAGGCGCAGGCCGTGGCGTCCGGCCTGCTCCTGCATCAACTCCGCCGCCTCGGACAGCACGCGCATCGGCTCGAGTTGTTCGATCTTGAGCGGCGTCAGCCCGCGCTCCAAATCCGAGAGTGAGACCAGGTCGTCCAGCAGCCGCGCCAGCCGGCGCGCCTGCCGCTCGATGATGCCGAGAAAGCGCGCCGCGGTTTCACGATCGTCCACGCCTCGAATCAGGGTTTCGGCGTAGCCGTACAGCGCGCTTAGCGGAGTGCGCAGCTCGTGGGTGAGGTTCGAGATGAAGTCGGCGCGCAGCGTCTCGTACGACTTGAGCTGCGTGATGTCGTGGAAGACGAACACCCACGCCGCACCGCGCGAGGTGCGAATCTGCGCGGCACTGGCGCTAACGTAAAGCGGCGCGGGATTCTGGATCATGATTTCCGCGCTCATGACCTTATTGTCCGTGGATTGCATCGAGCGGCCGGCGAACTCCTGCAGTCGCGGGTCGCGGCATAGCTCGACGAACGGCCGATCGCGATAGTCGGTGTCTGCCGCCAGGGCGAAGATGCGCCGGGCCGAGCCGTTGAGCAGAACCACCTCCCCCCGCGCGCCGGTCACCACCACCGCCTCGGTCATGCTGCGCAGGATCGCCTCGAACTCGTCGCGCTGCTCGGCCAGCGAGTCCACCTCGGCGACGATCGCGTCGGCAGCGTCGAGCAAATGACGCTCCGCACGGTCCATCGCGTCGCTTCCGTTGGGCAGCAGATGCGGTGGCAGACGCCGGTCCTGCAGCGCGGCGGCAACGGCGTCCAGTCTTTCTGCGCGGCGCGACTGCGTGCGTCCGATCGCGGTGGCGAAAATCGCGCCGAGCGCAAGCCCGAGCACGATTACCACGGCAACCCACACCCCCGACGCCGCTCCGCTGGCGGCCAGCACCACCAGAAATATGGCTGCCGGTGCGAGGCCGATTCCTATCGCTGCGATCAGGCCAGAGGTCGGTGATCTATCCAAGCGCTTCGGGGTTGAAGCGGTAACCGACGCTTCGTACCGTGAGGATCAATTCCGGATTGGCGTCGTCGCGCTCGATATGCTGGCGCAGGCGCCGCACGTGCACGTCGACGGTCCGCGGTTCGACGAACGTGTCGCGGCCCCACACCATGTCGAGCAGTTGCTCGCGCGTGTACACCCGCATCGGATGCTGCACGAAGAATTTCAGCAGCTCGAACTCGCGCAGCGCAAGCTCTCTGCGCTTGCCCTCGACGAACACCTGGTAGGTGCCGAAGTCCATTCGCAGCCGCCCCTTCTCATACGCGCCGCCGCCGGAGTCAGGCTCCGAGAGCGGATTGGCGCGCCGCAGAAGCGCCTTCACGCGCGCGACCAGCTCGCGCGGGCTGAACGGCTTGACCACGTAGTCGTCGGCGCCCATCTCCAGCCCGAGCACCTTGTCCACCTCGGTACCCTTGGCGGTCACGATGAGTATCGGCAGATGCGAGGTGTCGCGCTCGGCGCGCATCTGGCGGCAGACCTGCAGCCCCGGCATCCCCGGCAGCATCAGATCGAGCACCATCAGATCGGGCACCCGGCGCTTCACGCGCTCGAGCGCCTGCGCACCGTCGGCCGCCTCCTCGACGATGAAACCTTCCTGCGCGAGGTTGTAGCGGATCAGTTCGCGAATATCGGCGTCGTCTTCGACGATCAGCACGCGGTAGCGAACTCCGCGTTGCGCCTCGGAGACCGCGTTCGTAGCCTGGCTGGCTTGATTCATCGCTTCACCTCCTCCACCTTACCAATCAAGTTCCCCGCTTCCTCGTTTCGTCGTGACGGATCATCTTGCCCTTGACCATGAACGTCACCATTTCGGCGATGTTGGTCGCGTGATCGGCGATACGCTCGAGATACTTCGAAATGAACAGCAACCGCGTCGCGGACCCGATCGTATGTGGATCCTCGGCCATGTAGCTGAGCAGCTCGCGATAGACCTGGTAGTTGAGCAGATCGACTTCGTCGTCGCGCGCGATCACCTGGTCGGCGAGGTCGGTGTCGTCGCGCATGAACGCATCGATACTGTCCCTGACCATCGACTGCGCAATCTCCGCCATCCGCGGCAAGTCGATGTAGGGCTTGAGCTGCGGAACTTCGTTCAGTTCCAGCGTGCGCTCGCAGATGTTGACCGCGTTGTCGCCGATTCGCTCGAGGTCGGTCGTGATCTTCAGTCCGGTGGTGATGAAGCGCAGATCGCTGGCGGTGGGCTGATGCAGCGCGAGCAGCCGGATCGCCTGCTCGTCGTTATCGTTGTCCATCCGATTTACTTCTTCGTCGCGCGCGATCACCTCGCGGGCGTGCTCGCTGTTGCGATTAACCAGCGCATCGACCGCCTCGGCGATTTGACGCTCCACCAATCCGCCCATCTTGAGCAGACCGGCGCGCAGGCCGCGCAAATCCTCTTCGTACTGCCTATTGGTATGCTGCGGCTGGGTGCTATCCATTTTACTCTCTTAGTCTTCCCCAATATCAGCCGAATCGCCCGGTAATATAGTCTTCAGTCTCGCGCCGGGTCGGATTCGTGAAAATCTGCTTGGTCTCGCCGTATTCGACCAGGTCGCCGGTGTACATGAAGGCTGTCATGTCGGAGCAGCGGGCGGCTTGCTGCATATTGTGGGTCACTATCACGATAGTGTACGCCGACTTCAGTTCCAGCAATAGTTCTTCGATGCGCGCGGTCGAGATCGGATCGAGTGCCGAGCATGGCTCGTCCATCAGCAGCACCTCGGGCTGAACCGCCAGCGCGCGCGCCACGCATAGCCGCTGCTGCTGTCCGCCCGACAAGCTGCCGCCGGGCCGCCGCAGGCGATCCTTGACCTCGTCCCAAAGCGCCGCCTGGCGCAGGCTTCGCTCGACTACCTGGTCGCGCTCGGCGCGGTTAATCTGCACCCCGTTGAGGGTCAGCCCCGCCGCGACGTTGTCCTCGATCGACATGGTTGGAAACGGTGTCGGCTTCTGGAAGACCATCCCTATTCGCCGCCGCACCTGCACCGGATCGACGCCGTCGTCGTAGATGTTATTCCCGTCGAGCATGACCTCGCCGCTCGCGGTCGCGCCGGGCACCACTTCGTGCATCCGATTGAGGCATCGCACCAGCGTCGATTTGCCGCATCCCGACGGTCCGATGATCGCGGCGATGCGGGACTCCTCGAAGGCAAGGCTGACATCGTGCAGCGCGCGATTCTTGTGGAAGTACGCGTTGAGATTTTTGACGACCAGCTTTTCAGCCATGACTACCTTGGCGCTTTCGCCGCCCCGCCCGTCACCCATCGCACGCCCAACTCGAGCGCCAGAATTATCGCCGTCAGCACCAGCGCCCCCGCCCACGCCTGCCGCTGCCAGTCGGCAAAGGGCGAAATGGCGTAGGTGTAAACCTGAACCGTCAGCGTGTTGATCGGATGAAACAGTGAAGTTGACCAGAACCGGTTGCCGAACGCTGTGAACAGCAGCGGCGCCGTCTCGCCCGAGACTCGCGCCACCGCCAGGATGACGCCGGTCGCGATTCCCGACAGCGCCGTGCGCGCCACCACCGACAGCGTCGTGCGCCAATGCGGCACGCCCAGCGCCAGCGACGCCTCGCGCAGTTCCGGCGGCACCAGCAGCACCATCTCTTCGGTGGTGCGCGTGACCAGCGGAATCATGATCGCCGCCAGCGCGACCGAACCGGCCAGCGTCGAGAACCCGCCGAACGGACGCACGATCACTGCGTATGCGAAAATCCCGACCACGATCGACGGCACACCCATCAGCACGTCCGCCGAGAAACGCACCCAGTTGGTGAATTGGCTCGCGCGATTGGCCGCCAGGTACAGACCCGCGCCAACCCCGATCGGCACCCCGATCAGGCACGCGATTCCCACCACTTCGAGCGTGCCGACGATCGCGTTGGCCATCCCGCCGCCCTTTTCGCCCACCGGCGCCGGCATGTGCGTGAAGAACGCCCAGTTCAGACTCGCCACACCCTTGGTCAGCAGATAGCCAAGCACCAGGAACAGCGGAATCAGCGTCACGATAGTCGCGCCGACCGTGATCGCCATCATCGAATCGCTCTTGAACTTGCGATACCGATAGCTCGTCTCGCCGTGAAGAGTGCTGACTCCCGCTGCCATTACTTGCCCGTCTCCCGATAGCGGCGCTGCTGCACACCGAGCACCAGCGCGCGCGCCACGACGTTGAGCACAATTCCGAGAATCAGCAGCACCAGCCCCAGTTCGATTAACGCCGCGACATACATGTCGGAGGTGGCTTCAGCGAATTCGTTGGCAATTACGCTGGCCAGCGTCGCCGCCGGCTTGAACAGCGACGCGGAAATCTGCGCCGAGTTGCCGATCACCATCGCGACCGCGATCGTCTCGCCAAGCGCGCGGCCCAGCCCCAGGATGATCGCGCCAATCACACCGGTCATGCCGTATGGGATAACCGCCGTGGTGACCATCTCCCACTTGGTCGCGCCCAGCGCGAGCGCGGCCTCGCGTTGCGTATGCGGAACGACGCGAAAGACGTCGGTGCAAACCGACGAAATGTACGGGATGATCATGATCGCGAGAATCACTCCCGCCGAAAGCATCCCGACCGCCACCTTGGGCCCCTGGAACAGCGGCGTCCAGCCGAACCAATGCGCCAGCGGCGGCTCGACATGGTCGCGAATCCACGGACCCATCACGAACACGGCCCACAGGCCGTACACGACGCTGGGAATTGCCGCCAGCAGATCGACCAGGAATCCCAGGCGATGGCTCAGCCAGTCGGGCGCCATCTCGCTCAGGCACAGCGCGACGCCCAGGCTTAGCGGCACCGCTACTGCCAGCGCGATGAACGATGAAACGAAGGTCCCGTAGATAAACGGCAGCGCGCCGTATTGTTCATTAACCGGATCCCATTCCGCGCTGATGAAAAAATGCAGGCCGAACGCCCGAATCGCGGGAAAGCTGTCGGCAATCAGCGCAACCGCAAGTCCGAACAGCAATGCGAGAATCGACAGCGCAAGAATAAATGTCGCGGTATTGAAAATTCGATCGCCGAACAAACGCGCGTGCACGGGCGCCCTCGCGCGCTTGTGCCGGACCACCGGAATGCTGTCGGCCATCGAACCTTCTAATTCGGACAAGCGAACTCTTCCTTGAGAATTTGATGACCCGCCCATTGTCGGAGCCGACCACTACATCGCGATCAGCCTCGCCGTCGCCGTTAATCATACGCATCAATTGTTGCGGGAATGTTACGGAGGCTGAAAATCGCAGTTAACCCGCGAATTTTCGGCGAAACCGGCAGGCCCCATCCCCCTGGCCGTGGCGACGGCAGCGCAGTATTAAGCCCTTGGCAGGGGCCGCGCGCGACAACGGAGCGCGGCCTTAATACTGAGTGCAGGGCTCAGCCCTGCCCATCGCGTAGTCGCGAAAAGATGCGCTGCGCAGATTTTCGCGTCTTCTTACTACTGGGTGCAGGGGTCACCCCTGCCCAAGGAAGTGTGAAACCCACGGTGGGTTTCACATTTAATTCCTCGTGATCCTCTCCACTCCTCCCATATATGGCCGCAAGACCTCGGGAATCGTCACGCTGCCATCCTCGTTCTGATAATTCTCCAGCACCGCGATCAGTGTCCGCGGCAGCGCCAGCCCTGAACCGTTTAAGGTATGTACCAGCTCGGGCTTGCCGCCTTTGGTCTTGAAACGAATCTTCGCGCGGCGCGCCTGAAAATCCGTGCAATTGGAAATCGAACTGACTTCGAGCCATTCGCCGCATCCCGGCGCCCACATCTCCAGATCGTAAGTGACGGCGCTGGCAAAACTCAGGTCCGCCGTGCATAGCTCGACGACGCGAAACGGAATTTTCAGCCGCCGGCATATTTCCGACGCATCGTTCACCATCTTGTGAAATTCATCGTCCGACGTTTCCGGACGGACCAGCTTGACCATCTCGACCTTGTCGAACTGATGCCCGCGTTTGATACCGCGCACATCGCGCCCCGCCGACATCTTCTCGCGCCTGAAGCAGGGAGTGTATGCGGTCAGGTAGATCGGCAGGAGGCTTTCGTCGAGCGTCTCGTCGCGATGGAGGCTGGTCAGGGGGACCTCGGCGGTCGGGATAAACCAGAAGTCGTCCTCGTCGTCGTGGTACATCGTGTCCGCGTTCTTGGGCAGATGCCCGGTGCTGATGGCAGTTTCGCGAGTCACCATCAACGGCGGGATTATTTCCAGGTATCCCTGCTCCTGCTTGACGTCGAGCATCCACGTTATCAGCGCGCGTTCGAGCCGCGCGCCCGCGCCGCTCAAGACGTAGAAACGCGTGCCCGAGAGTTTTACGCCGCGATCGAAATCGATGATTCCGAGATTCTCGCCAAGTTCCCAATGCGGGATCGGCTTGAACGCGGTAAACTCTTTTGGCGTCCCTTCGGTCTTGATTACGCGGTTGTCCGCCTCGCTGGCGCCGACGACGACGTACGGCCGCGGGATATTGGGGAGATTAAGCGCCAGCTCCTCGACGTTCTTCTCTGCGAGCGCCAGCCGCATGGGCAATTCCAACGAGGGGTTGGTAGTAGTAGCTACACCGGCTGGGTGCGTGAAAAGCTCGGTCAACTTCTCTTCGTCGGCTTCCTCGGCGCGAATCCTGGCGATCTCGGCGGCGCGCTCTTCAGGCGGCAGTTTGCCGACCTCCCTCGCCCGCCGCTTGCGGTCGGCTCGGATTTGGTCGAGTTCGGCCTGAAGCTTGCGACGCTTGTGGTCAACTTCCAGCAGTCGATCGACTTCCGCGGGATCGATCCCTCGCTTGGCCAGTTCGCCCTTGACGAAATCGGGGCGTTCACGAATCAGCTTGATATCCAGCATTCAGAATGCGTTCCTCAACAGTTCAATTTCCAGCCGCTTGCCCGACGCATCAACCGCGACGATGTCGAAGCGCATCTCCCGGTCGTCGGCGCGATAACGCGTCGCGAAAACTTCCGCCGCGCGCCGCATCCGCGTTTGCTTGCGCTCATCGACGGCCTCTTCGGGCGCGCCCGCCGCGCGGCTGCGCCGCGTCTTCACCTCGACGAAGACCAAGGTCTCGCCGTCGATCGCGACCAGATCGATTTCCGCTCCGGCGGCGCGATAATTTCTCGCGACGATCCGGTAGCCGATGCGCCGCAGATGGCGTACGGCCGCGCGCTCGCCGCGCCGCCCCAGCGCAACCTGTCCTCCAAGGGCAGCCAACCACGCCATCGCTCGGCCGGGATGCGGAAAAACCGCGTCAATTGTCGTCTTCGACTTCAAGCGCTTCAACACCCTGCGTAAAAGCTGTCTTCTTACCTGACCGACCAGACATGGATAACACTTTATCGCAATTTGGCGGAAAGGAGAGCGAGCGGGAGCGGACCGCTGGGCGCGGGGGCAGGGGGTGACCCCTGCACCCACCGTTAACGCCGCGCTCCGTTGTCGCGCGCGGCCCCTGCCCACGGCCTAATACTGTGCTGCCATCGCGTGGTCGCGAAAAGATGCGTTGCGCAGATTTTCGCGTCTTCTCACTGGGTGCAGGGGTCAGCCCCTGCCGCCCACCGCGCAGGTGATTCTTCCTTAATGCCGTCGCCACGGGCAGGGGTCACCCCTGCCGGGGCAGACTGGCTAGCGCCAGCTTCGGCGCGGCCTGACTTTGAGGCGGCGGGAGCCTCGGTGGGATTTGAGGTACATCGCAACCACGGTGCCTACCAGGAACAGAAGTTCGACCAAAAACAGACTTTTGAATTGGTCGAGATTGCTGTACCACGCAGTCGAAGGAGCGGCCTGGCTCGCGGGCATTCCGAAGCTGGTCATGAAGCTATTGCTCCAGCGTGATATCAAAATCAGGAGACTCCAACCCAGTACCGCGACCGCAAGGGTCGTCCAGGCAAGAATGGCGAGCCGCTCGGCCGCGCGCTTACGAGCAACACCCGCAAGCGAACCCGTTTCGTGCACGGCGCTGCCACCGAGACGAATCAACAAGCGCCGGCAGTCCGGGGGGACGGGATCTTCTTCCCAACCGGCCGTCGGGGGCGGCTGAGGGAAGAGGGGCGTCTGATCGATCGGACCGCCCGCCGCGGGAGCGGTTGCCGCGCGAATCTGTTGCAAGATAAAAAGCATATCCTGCTTGCAGGTCAGGGTTCCGAACAGCGCGCATTTCGACAGCGCCTCGAACTCCTCAGGGGTTATATTGAGGCGATCGATGAGCTCATGGTCGTTTCGAATCTGCCTGAGGATCTCGCACTCTTCTTGGGGCACGAGAGCTGTACTATCTCGCCGATCGGCTTTCATCGCGGGCAGTTGTGACACTAATTACGGCTCGAAGCAAGACTAAGGAAGTCATGAGTTATATAGGATATTAAAACGTCCATAAACGGTCTGAAAGAGCTTAATAGCTAGACCATTCAGTAAGAAATATCTGCATACTGTTAGTTTATATCTTTAACAGGCGACGCATAGTTAGAAAATTATACTTTGCGTATGGCTTGCGCTCTTCGCGCTGGACGAACCACGCAACCATTGAAACGAGAGAAACCGGGGGTGGAATCTTCTAAAAAATATCCCGGCCGGCAGCGGCTGACCCCTGGCCGTGGCGACGGCAGCGCAGTATTAGGCCATTGGCACGGGCCGTGCGCGACAACGGAGCGCGGCCTTAACGGTGGGTGCAGGGCTCAGCCCTGCCTGCGCAGATTTTCGCGTCTTCTTAACACTGGGTGCAGGGGTCACCCCTGCCCAAGGAGGTGCGGAACCCGCGGTGGGTTCCGCATTCAATTAAGTTCCCCCTCCGACACTCTGGCGTGCGGCGTTAGTTATGTACGGCCCTGACATGGAACGCGCGGAATGTTACCATTTGCGCGCAATCGCCATGGCTGAAACAAAGATAACGCTCGAGCAGGTGCGCCACGTCGCGCGTCTGGCGCGCCTGGAATGGTCGCCCGAACAGGAAGAGCGGCTGCGCGCCGACATGGACGAAATGCTTGCCTACGTTGATAAATTGAACGAACTCGACACCAAAGATGTCGCGCCGACCACGCAGGTCGGCGAGGCCGGGATGCCCATGCGCGACGACGAAGTGACCAACCGGCCCGCCGCGGACGCGATGCTCGCCAACGCGCCTTCGCGCGAGCGCGATTACTTCAAAGTGCCGAAAATAATCGAGTAGAATTTTAGTCGACAAGATCTCCGCATGGCATCGGAACTGAACAAACTTACCATCGCCGAGGCATCGTCGAAGCTCCGCGCGCGCGAAATCACCGCGATGCAACTGACGCGCGATTGCCTCGACCGCATCGCCGCGGCCGAGCCCCGGCTCCACGCGTTCATCACGGTGTGCGAGAAGCAGGCATTCGAGCAGGCGCGCGCGGCTGACGCCCGGCTGGCCGCGGGCAACGCGCCGGCGATGTGCGGGATCCCGCTCGGCATCAAGGATATTTACGCGACCAAAGGCATTCGCACGACCTGCGCGTCGCGAATCCTGGGGACGTTCGTGCCGCCGTTTGACGCGACCGTGATCGAGCGCCTGCGCGCGGACGGCGCGATTTTCGTCGGCAAGACGAACATGGATGAATTCGCGATGGGCTCGTCGACCGAGAACTCCGCGTTCGGGCCGACGATGAATCCGCACGATACCGCGCGCGTCGCCGGCGGATCGTCGGGCGGATCTGCCGCCGCAGTCGCGGCGCATGAATGTCTGGGTGCGCTCGGCACCGACACGGGCGGATCGATTCGCGAGCCGGCGTCGTTCTGCGGCGTGGTCGGAATCAAGCCGACTTACAGCCGCGTCAGCCGCTACGGCGTCGTCGCATACGCATCGTCGCTCGATCAGGTCGGTCCGTTTGCGAGATCGGTGCGCGACGCCGCGATAATCATCCGCACTATTGCCGGCAAGGACGTTCGCGATTCGACTTGCTCGGCGCGTCCGGTGCCCGACTACGAACGCGCGCTGACCGGCGACGTCAAGGGACTCCGCATCGGCGTGCCCCGGGAATATTTCGTCGAAGGGATGCAGCCCGAGGTCGAGCAGTCGATCCGCTCCGCGCTCAAGAGCTACGAATCTCTGGGCGCCTCGACGGTCGAAATCTCGCTGCCACACACCGGCTACGCGATCGCGGCGTATTACCTGGTCGCGACCGCCGAGGCGAGCGCCAATCTCGCCCGCTACGACGGTATCCGCTTCGGCCTGCGCGTCAACGCCGAGGATAATATCGCGCTGTATGAAACGACGCGGGCGCAGGGCTTCGGCGCCGAGGTCAAACGCCGAATCATGCTCGGCACCTTCGCGCTCTCGGCGGGCTACTACGACGCCTACTATCTGAAGGCGCAAAAGGTGCGCACGCTGATTCGCAACGACTTCGAGCGCGCGTTCGAGAAGTGCGATTTGATCGTCACGCCGGTTGCGCCGACGACCGCATTCAAGATCGGCGAGAAGATGAACGACCCGCTGACGATGTACCTGTCGGACATTTTTACGATTTCGGTGAACCTGGCCGGTCTGCCCGGGATGTCGATTCCGTGCGGCCACGATTCGAATAATCTGCCCATTGGGATGCAATTGATCGCGCCGCCATTCGCCGAGGAAACAATCCTGCGCGCCGGCGACGCCTTCGAGCGCACCGGAGCATTCAAGCCGCGGACGGCCGCGGGTACCCTGTAGTGACTAATTCGCAGACCCGCCCGTGCGCAGAATAGTGTCGATGCTTTTGTGCCTCGCTCTGTGCTGTGGGTTCGCGTCATCGCTGTGGGCGGCGCAACCGGATTTGGCGGCGGCCCAACGTCGTGTATGGGAACGTCACCACTACCAGATCCTCCTACTACTCTTGTCTGCAGCGGGTGCAACAAACTGGCTGCAGCAACTGCGTGCTACTAACTTTAAGCCATGAACAAAAAAACCCTAATCGCGGTTACGTGTTGTTTGGCCTTCTCCCTGTCAATGCCGATCCGGGTCAATGCCGGCGGTGCTCCGCCCGCCCTTGTGTCAGCTGATTGGTCGGTTAAATCTGCGCACAGTCTGGCCACCAACCCGCCGTCCGATGAAGCGGAGGTAGCCTTGTTGAATAAGCTGGGATCCATGTTCTATACCGGCATATGCTTCTCCCGCTTCGCGGACCTGCGCCATTCGGGCAACCTGTCATTGGTTGTCTCCGCTTCAGATGGAAGGTTTTGCTATCTTTCGATAATTGACAAAACACCATCGGGGCTCGAGCTCTATGGAGTCGATCTCGCGCGGTACTCGAGGGGTTTCGAAATCGAAGACCTGGCCAGGAACGGCAACCTCGAGTTGATCGTGGACACGGATTTCACTGGCTGGCGCGGATTGGGCACGGGTCCCTGCGTAGCTACGTGGCCGGTAATATACGCCTGGACCGGCAGTGGCTATACCGACGTAAGCATCCAGTACAAAGGATATTACGAGCAGGAGCTCGCATCTCTGAAAAAGCAGATCGCCCCTAGTTCCTTCGGCACTGAAGAGGCGCAAGCGCCGGCGGCGGGTCAGACGCCGGAATCTGCGCCGACGATGGTTCCGGTTCCCCTGATTGTGGGCGAATCTTCGTCCAGTTCTTCGAGCGGTCATGGGGCAGGCGTATTGTTTCCCGCCCCTGCCGCAGCTTCATCGCCAGCCGCAGCTCCTGCCGCCACGCCGAATCTGAGGAACGCAGACTGCACGGAAGCGGAGGCGGCGAAGATCGAGCGCTTTCTGGGTATCTCGCGCGATGCCGGGATGAGCGATGCGATCAAATGGGCGAACAGCGATGACCCCAACAGGCGTGAGTTCGCTTGCTATGTTCTGCAAGATATCGGAACCGGCGATGCGATCGAATACTTGCGAACTCTGAGCAACGACTCGGATAGAACGGTCGCAGCTGCTGCAAAAGAAAGTCTTCGGGCCGTGGGGAAAGGACCGGCTTTGAATACGATCGATCGGGCGGAGGTTGAGCAGCCGGTGGCCGGATCGCCGCCGAAGTAAACATTGGACCGCGGCGGGATCGTAGAGACAGTCGCCTTCGCCGCGCGCTGTGTGTTAGCGTCACACTCGCGCTCTGACGCGCGTTTGCGATGAATCGGGAAGCATACGAGGCGGTGATTGGACTTGAAGTCCACACCCATCTTCTGACCCGCTCGAAACTTTTCTGCGGATGCTCGACGACGTTCGGCGCGGGGCCGAATGAAAACGTCTGTCCGGTATGCATGGGGATGCCCGGCGTGCTGCCGGTGATGAACCGCCGGGTGGTGGAACTCGCGATACGAACCGGGCTGGCGGCGCATTGCGCGATCGCGCCCTATTCTATTTTCGATCGAAAGAGCTACTTCTATCCCGACCTGCCCAAGGGCTACCAGATTAGTCAATACGAAACTCCCATCTGCAAGGGTGGCTATATCGATTTGCCGGCGACTGAGAATGGCGAGCCGCGCCGAATCGGGCTCACGCGAATCCATATCGAGGAAGATGCGGGCAAGAATATCCACGGCGAAAACGCGAGCCTGGTCGATTTCAACCGCTCGGGCGTGCCGCTGATCGAGATCGTCAGCGAGCCCGATCTGCGCTCGGCCGAGGATGCGGGCGCGTACCTGCGCCAACTGCGCGCGATACTTCGGTACGTCGATGCGTCCGACGGCAAGATGGAGGAAGGCAGCTTCCGATGCGATTGCAACGTGTCGATTCGCAAGCGCGGCGCGAAAGAGTATGGCGTCAGGACTGAAATAAAGAATCTCAACTCGTTCCGCTTTGTCGAAGACGCAATTGACTATGAGGTCGGACGCCAAATAGCTATTGTCGAATCGGGCGGCAAAGTCGCGCAGGAGACTCATCTGTGGGATCCCGCGCGCAAGGAAACGCGCCCGATGCGCTCGAAAGAGTATGCGAATGACTATCGCTATTTCCCCGAGCCGGACCTGCCGCCGCTGATTGTGCCGGCCGAGATGGTCGAGCAGGTGCGCGCATCGATGCCCGAGCTGCCGGCCGACCGCAAGGCGCGCTACGTGCGCGAACTCGGGCTGACGGACTACGAGGCGGGCGTGCTGATCGCCGACCGCGACGTCGCCGACTACTTCGAAGCCACGCTGCCGGGACTCAAGAATCGCAAGAGCGCGGCGAACTGGGTGATGACCGAGGTGCTGCGCGTCGCGCGCGACTCAGGCAAGTCGTTCGTCGAAGCGGTGCCGGCGGCGGCTGAAGTCGGCGCGCTGCTGCGGATGGTCGAAGAGCAGAAGATAAGCCTGAATGCCGCGAAGACCGCGTTTACCGCGATGGTGAAGTCCGGCAAAGGGGCGGCGGCGACAATCGCCGAGCTGGGACTCGCGCAAGTATCGGATGAAAGCGCGATCGCGGCGGCATGCGACAAGATACTGGCGGCAGAGCCCGACAAAGTCGCCGAGTATCGCGCGGGCCGCGACAAGCTGTTCGGATTCTTCGTCGGCGCGGTGATGAAGGCGATGGGCGGAAAGGCAAATCCAAAAGTGATCAACGACATCCTGCGCGCGAAGCTCGCCGGCTGACGGGGGCGCGGGCTACTTCGGGATATATACTTTGTACTTCACGCCGACGGCGCTCGGCTCGCCGACGCCGATCGCCTGCACGCCGTTGAGCCAGGCGTATTTGCCATTCGTCGAAGCGGCGAAGGTCGGCGCCGTCTGTATCGAGGTCGGGCCGCCGACATCCAGCTGCGCGCGTCCGCTGTAGGTCATGTAGATAAATTCACGGTCGTGCGTCCTCAGCACGAGGCGCGCGTCGATGACGCCGACGCCGTCGGGGCGCATCAGGAACCAATCGGCGCCGCTGGCAAGCACCTTGCCGTTGAAGCGCGGGCCGGCGAATCTGCCGCCGCTGGCGTGAACGATCACGCGCGTTCCTTCCGGCGTATCCGGAATTACTATTGGCGGCGGCGCAAGCTCGATTTCAATCTCGCAGAGCAATTCGAATTCCATGTCACGTTCCCCGTCGATCGTTGGAGTGTCGAATTCAGGAGTCATCCCTTGGGCAGGCCGAGCGTGCGCTCGCCGATAATGTTGCGCTGGATTTCGCTGGTGCCGCCGGCGATGGTGTATTGGCGCGAGCTTAGCACGCGATTCAGCCATCGCGGAGAATCGGCGACGACGCCGGTGGGCTCGCCAACCAGGCCGTAGGCGCCGAGCAGTTCGGTCGAGAAGCGCGCGATGCGCACGCCGAGTTCCGAGCCGAACAACTTGAGCATCGAGCCCTCGGGTCCGGGCGGCAAACCACGGATCAGGCGGGTGAGCGAGCGCAGGCGCGTGTAGCGCGCGGCCTCGCATTCGATGATGAAATGCGCGAGCTGCTGGCGAACCCATTGCTGCTCCCACGCGGGCTTGCCGTCGATGCGGACGATCTTCGCAAGTTCCGCGAGGCGACGGACCTGGGAGCCGTGTCCGCCGCCGCCGGCGACTGCGCGCTCGTAGCTGAGCGTCGTCATCGCAACTTTCCATCCTTCGTTGATCGGGCCGACCAGGTTTTCCTTCGGCACTTGCACGTTGTCGAAAAAGACTTCGTTGAAATGCGAGTGTCCGTTCATCAGGACCAGCGGCCGCACGGTGATGCCCGCGCTTTTCATGTCGAGCAGCAAGTAGCTGATGCCGCGATGCTTGGGCGCCTCGGGATCGGTGCGCGCGAGCATGAACATCCAGTCCGCGTATTGCGCGGCCGAGGTCCAGACTTTCTGGCCGTTGACGAGAAAGTAGTCGCCCATGTCGGCGGCGCGGGTCGATAAGCCGGCGAGATCGGAACCGGCGCCCGGCTCCGAGTAGCCCTGGCACCAGATGTCGTCGGCGCCAAGGATTCGCGGGATGAAGCGTTGCTTCTGCGCCTCGGTGCCCCAGTTCATCAGCGTGGGACCGCATAGTCCCAGCCCGAAATATCCGGGCAGCACGGGCGCGCGGGCGCGGGAATATTCCTCGTCCCAGATGACCTGCTCGATGAGGTTGGCGGCGTGCCCGCCGTACTCTTTGGGCCACGACAGGCCGGCGTATCCGGCAGCGTGGAGTTTGGCCTGCCATGCGCGTCGGCGTTTGAAGACCTCGCGATTGGGCGCGACACGTTCGTCCTGGGCGTCGTCAACGCATAGGTCCTTGGGGAGATTCGCGTCGAGCCAGGCGCGGACCGTGTGGCGGAAGGATTCCTGTTCAGGAGTAAATTCGAAATCCATTTCGGGACCTCGCCCTTAGCAACTGCACACTCATCTACCCCGCTTCGCTCGCCAAGCAAAGGGGTTGATACGATGGCGCTGCACTCGATGGAGACAGTTATATACAGTCAAGTTCACGGGAGGAACGGCACATGAGTTCGGCGGAAGTGCGATTCAAGGAGTTGACTGCAGATTTCGGGAAGACCGCCGGCGACTATGGGCGTCATCGCGCCGGTTTCCCCGACGAATTTTTCGAGCGGCTCAACGCGTTGGGAATCCTGAGACCGGGAATGTGCGCGCTGGATTTGGGAACCGGCACCGGGACGATCGCGCGCGGGCTGGCGACGCGGGGATGCGAAGTCACGGGACTCGATCGATCGGCGCCGCTGATGGAGCAGGCGGCGGAGCTGGATCGGGGCGCGGGCGCCGTCGTGAAGTACGTCAATGCGGCCGCGGAGGATACGGGGCTGGCGGCGGCGCAGTTCGATCTCGTGACGGCGGGACAATGCTGGCATTGGTTCGATCGTCCGCGCGCAGCGGCGGAGGCGCGCCGGGTGTTGAAGCCGGGGGGCAGGCTGGTGATCGCGCATTTCGACTGGATTGTGCTGCCCGGAAGCATGACCGAGGCGACGGAGAAGCTAATCGAGAAACACAATCCGAAATGGAAGTTCGGCGGCGGACTGGGAATCTATCCGGTGTGGCCGCGCGACATGGCGGTGGCGGGCTTTGTAAATATCGAAACGTTTTCGTTCGACCTCGACGCGATCTACACGCACGAGGCGTGGCGCGGGCGGATTCGCGCGAGCGCCGGGGTCGGGGCGAGCCTTGCGCCAGAAGGAGTTGCGGCCTTCGACGACGAGCTGCGCGCGATGCTGGCGCAGCGCTATCCCGAGGATCCGATGCGTGTGATGCATCGCGTGTTCGCGGCGATCGGCGTCGCACCGTAGCTCTTATTCGCACAGCACGTGTGTAACGGTGGCCGCGTAGCTAAGTCGCGGCGACTTGGGCCAGGGCGATCGAGCCGGCGGCGATCGCGGGAACGTAGTAGGCCTCGGGCGAGCCCCAGACGGTGGCCGGATGCGGCCGCATGCCGACCGCGAGCGGATGCTCGAACACGTCGGCGATATTCGCGTTCATGCGCAGGCAGTTGGGGGCGAGCGGCTCGGCGATTTCACCGTCGCGAACAATGTAGGAGTCGCCGCTGACAGTGCAGGTGAAGTCGCCGGCGCGCTGGCCGTTGATTGGATAGGTGTACCAGATGCGGCCGACGAAAATTCCATCGCCGACAGCGCGCACGAGTTCACGGTCCGTGAGTCCGCGGCGCGCGCGCATCACGACGTTGGTGCCCGCCGCGCCGGGACTTGCGTCGAAGCGCCGGCCGGCGCCTTCGCCGAGCCGGTAACCGCTCAGCGCAGCGAAGTCGAGTTTCGCCGGCGCGCATCCGCCGAGCTTTTCGGCGCGATGCTCGTCGGTGAGCAGGCGGTGCGCGTCGTAGAAATTCGAGAGCAGGCCGACGAGCTTGCCGTCGCGGATCAATTCGACACGGCGCGTGGGGATTCCTTCGCAGGTGATTCGGCGGCGAATCGGGCCGGCGCTGAAGGCCGGGTCGTCGGCGAGGCTCAAGCGCGAGTCCATCACGGGCGCGCCGAATTTTGCGTGATAGGCGGAACTGGCGGCGTGAAACGCGCCGGTGGTGAGCGAGCCCATCACCATGTAGTTGAGAATCTCGGCGACCGGCTGCGCTCCGAGCACGACTCGAAATTTCCCCGACGCGGGCCGAGCGCCGTGGGCGAGGGCAAGCGCGCGGCGGACGGCGTCGCGGCCCAGCACGCGGGCGCCGCGGCGCATCGCAGCAGTGGAATCGCCGAGCGCGCCGGCAGTACCCTTGGCGTCGAGCGATTCGACTATCGCGGTGACGGAGGCGTTGAAATGCGCGCCCTCGTCGATGCGGACATCGGCGAAATTCGAATTGAAGATCGCGATGCGATCGCGAATCACGGATACGTCGCCACCGATGATGAGACCGGGATGCTCGATTCGAGACGCGCCAAAGCGATCAATACCGGAGCGCATCGCGAATGCAGCCAGCGCGCCGTCGAGCACGTCCCACGCGGCGGCAGCGATCGCGCCGTCCCCCACCCTCGCCAGATCGCTTTTCCCGGACAACCCGGGCTTGCGGCCCAGCGCGACCGACGGGAAGCCGGGAAAATGCGGATCGACGACGGCGGCGCTGCGCGCGCGGCGGAGCGCGTCGCGGACCGAGTCGGAGCTGAAATCGCCGGCTTCGGATGCGGCGCCGACTTCGTGCGGATCGCGGCGCATCGCGATCCGCAACTGGAATCCGTCGGTATGAAGCGACTTGAACTCCTCGAGGCCGCGGCTGGGAATGTCGGAGGTGTAGTTGAGGCGGGCGATTCGATGCTCGGCGCTGGCGCAATAAACCTCGTAGCTCGCGAGGTCCTGCTCGCGCGCGAGAATCCACGCCGCTTCGCGGGTGAAGGACTTGAGCTCGGCGAGCGTGCGCATCAGTTGCCCGCCAGCCGTGCGCGCGAGCGCAGCGTCGGCCCGCCGTTGGACATCCGCTTGACCTGCATCGGCTGGCCCTTGCCGCAGTTGGGGATCGCGATGAGCCGCAGATCGTTGCCGACCGCGTCCACACTGCTGAAGAAGCTCTTCGAGTCGGCGATCACGCTGCCGGAGCGATAGAGACGCCCGATTCGTCCGTGATCGATTTCATAAACGCGGCGCGCGGAGATGCGGAAGTTCTCGCGCGACTCGGAGATCGAGGGAATCTGATGGCCGCAGACGTAGTAGCCGCGCTCAACCTCGGAGATGATTTTTTCGGGCGGCGTTTCACCGGGAAGGAAGAAGGTGTTGGACATTCTGATCAGCGGCACATGCCATCCCTCGCTCGCACGCGCGGAGCCGTTGGGCTCGACGCCAAGCACGGCGGCGGTCGCGCGCGAATTGAGGAAGCCGCTGAAGATGCCGCGATCGATATGCATCACGCGGCGGCCGCGAGTGCCTTCGTGGTCGTAACGGTAGTGGCCGTAACCGTCGAGGCTCGGATCGGAGCAGGCGGAGAGCAGCGGCGATGCGACGGCCTTGCCCAACTGGTTGTCGACGAGCGAGCGCAGGAACCAACTGCGTCCGGCGTATGCGGCTTCCATCTTGAGCGCGCGATCGGCTTCGCACGGATGGCCGATGACCTCGTGCGAGACGAGCGCGTTGAAATGCGGGTCGGTGACGACCACGACTTCGCCGTCGGGTGGCCTCAGGATCGGCGCGGCGGCAAGCTCGCGCGCCTCGGCGGCAAGCTCGACGCAAAAGCGCGCAAGGTCAGGATTCGGCATCAGCTCGCCGCGCCATCCGTCGCTCAAGCACTCGAGCCCGCGCTGCTGGCCGATGGAGTCGTAGCTTTCCTGGTGGCCGTCGCCGATTTGCGCGACGACGTAGCAGTCGCCCTGCGAAAACGCGTACGCCTGGGACACGACGGTGCCGGCGGTGTCGATGAAAATTTCGCGGCGCAACTCGGTCATCGCGGCGACAACCTGGTAGGCGATCGCGTCGCCAAGTGCAGCGACTTCGCGCGATGCGTCGAGCGAAATTTTCTTGAGCGCATCGGTCGAGAGCGAGCGCGGATCCTGGCGAAAGCTCGCGTCGACGTCGTCGCGAACTTTTTCGCGCGGTGGAATCTGCGCAACCAGCAGGCCTTTCGCCGCGTCGCCGAGGTGCGCGATGAGATCGGCTTTTTTGCGGGCGCTGAAGCGCGCGCGATCGTAGGCGTCGGCGAGGCCGCGCCGGAGTTCGGCGACGAGTTTGGCCGGCCGGCACGCCAGCGCGCCAATCTCGGCGCCGGTCTGGCCGTGACCGACGGGACCGCTCGCGTCGGCGACATGAACCGAGACTGAGTATGCAGCGCTCTCGCTCTCAGAGCCGTCACGCGGTTCACCGCCCACCGCGGCGCCGGCGCGATTGAAGACGGCTTCGAAGCGGAGATCGGCGTACGCGACGCCGCGCTTTGAGCGTGCGAAGCGCGCGAGGATGCTCTCGCCCTCACGGCGCAGGTACTCGATCGCTTCGAACAAATCGCCGCGCCCGATCAAGACAGCCGCAGCCTCAGATGATGCCTTCGCGCTTGAGGTCCTCGAGCTGCGCGGCGCCCAGTCCGAGCAAATCGCCATAGACGTCGGCGTTGTGCTGACCCAGCAGCGGCGCGGCGATCACTTCGACGGGCGAATCTTCCAGGCGCACCGGGCATCCCGGCATCGCGAACTCGCCGCGCACGGGATGCTTGATGGTGACGATCATGCCGCGCTGCTTGAGATGGGGATCATTGAGCAACTCGACGCTGTCGAGCACGGCGCCGCACGGGACCCCGGCCTCGCCGAGGATACGCATCACCTCGAACTTGGTGTGACGGCCGGTCCACTCGTTGATCATCTCGGCCAGCGTGTCGACATTTTTGGCACGGTTTCGTCCCGCGAAACGCTCGTCGCTCGCGGCTTCCGGGCGGCCGATCACCTTCAACAGGCTCTCGAACATCTCGGGCGAGGTGCACAGGATGTAGCAATAGTCGTTGGCGCCACCGGGCGCGCATTTGTAGATGTCGCCGGGACCACCGCCGCCGATGCGGTTGCCGACGCGCGGCGCGGGTTTGTGGGTGACGTAGGTACTCATCATCGGAACGCGCACGAAGTTCAGCACCGCGTCCTGCATCGAGACTTCGACTTTCTGTCCCTTGCCGGTGCGTTCGCGCTGGATGTACGCGGCGAGCACGCCAATGGCCGCATGCATGCCGGTGCCAGTGTCGCCGATGGTGGGTCCGGGCTTGAGCGGGGGCGAATCGGGAAAGCCGGTGAGCGCCATCGCGCCGCCGGCAGCCTGCGCAATCATGTCGAAGCTTTTGTACTTGCTGTAAGGACCGTGCGTGCCGAAGCCCTTGATGGTCAAGTAGATGAGGCGCGGATTTATTTCGCGCAGGCGATCGTAGCCGAGGCCGAGGCCTTCGAGCGTGCCGAGTGAGAAATTTTCGGCGAGCATATCGACTTGCTTGACCAGGTCGATGAACATCGCGCGGCCCTTCTCGCTCTTGAGGTTGAGCGTGATGCCGCGTTTGTTGGCATTGAGCAGGATGAAGTAGTACGAATCGACGCCGTGCTTTTCGGTGAGCAGCCAGCGCCCCTGCTCGCCCATCTTCGGCGACTCGAGTTTGATCACGTCCGCGCCGAGCCACGCGAGCATCTCGGTGCACGAGGTGCCGGCCTCGAATTGCGTCAGGTCCAGAATTTTGACACCGCTCAGCGCCTTTTCCATTGCCACTCTCCTGCCGTGCGCGCGCCTGGCGACGACGAGGATCGTCCGAGCGCGCGCCGTTACCTGATCTAGCGCCAGCAGCGACGCGGCGGCAAGCTTCGACGGCAGGGGTGACCCCCGCACCCACCGTTAAGGCCGCGCTCCGTTGTCGCGCGCGGCCACTGCCAACGGCTTAATACCGTGCTGCCGTCGCCACGGCCTGGCATGGGGTTAAGTCTTTGGCTCCGGTCTGGTAGAGATCATGCTGAGTTGATCGATGGATCGGCTCGCACGCAATGGCAGACACTGCACTATCGAAGCTCGCCCGAATCCGCGAGGAACTGAACCGGATGTTCCTCGAACGAACCGACTTGATCGATGGCGCAATCGTCGCGATGTTGTCGGCGAATCACGTTCTGATAATCGGGCCGCCGGGAACGGCGAAGTCGATGCTGGCCGACGAACTGTGCCGGCGAATCGAAGGGGCGAACTATTTTCAGTGGCTGCTGACGAAGTTCAGCACGCCGGAGGAAATTTTCGGCGCGGTGAGCTTGAAGGGACTCGAAGAAGACGATTACCGCCGCGTCACCACGTACAAACTGCCCGAGGCGCACATCGCGTTCCTCGACGAAATCTTCAAGGCCAACTCCTCGATCCTCAACGCGCTGTTGACGATCATCAACGAGCGTATTTTCCACAACGGGCGCCAGCGCGTCGCGGTGCCGCTGATTACGATGTTCGGCGCGTCCAACGAGCTGCCCGACGAGGACGAACTGACCGCGCTTTACGATCGCTTCATGCTGCGCTTCATGGCCGATTACATCACGGAGGAGCACGGCTTCCTCCGCATGATGGCGGGTGGTACGCAGCCGGCGCGGACGACGCTTAAATTTGCGGAGCTCGCCGAGCTGCGCGCGGCGGCGGCGGCGGTCAAGGTGCCGGGCGCGATCCTCGAGGCGATTGCGCAGATCAGGCGCGAACTCGCGCGCGAGCAAATCGTCGTCTCGGATCGGCGCTGGAAAAACTCGCTAGGCATTTTGCGCGCGCACGCAATCCTCGCCGGACGCACCGCGGTGGCCGAAGACGACCTGATGTTCCTCGCGCACGTCCTGTGGAAGGACCCCGAAGAGCGGCCCAAAGTAGCCGAGGCGATCCGCCGAATCGTCAGGGGATACGAAGACAAGCTGCGGGAACTGGTGTTCGAAAGCCGCGAGCTGCGCGAATACGCCGAGGGCGCGTGGGAGAGCGAGGAGTTGCGGCGGCGCGCGCTGACCGAGGCGAATGCGAAACTCGCGAATATCGCAGCGCGCTTCGACGTGCTGCTGAAAGAAGCGTCGGACTCCGGCCGGGCAGTCGCCAACGCGCAGCAGATGCGGGTCGAGGTCAAGGACATTCAGCAAGCCGTGTTCCGCAGAAGCGTCGGCGGTTAAAAATTCATGCCGCTCGAAGAATCAACGCCGGCGATCGTGCTTCGCGCGCGCGACTACGCCGAGTCGGATCGAATCGTCACGCTGCTGACGCTGCACGCCGGCAAGCTCAGCGGCATCGCGAAGGGCGCCAAGGCGTCGCGCCATCGCTTCGAGCGCAAGCTCGAACCGTTTACGCACGTCGTCCTGCACTACCGCCGGCGCCCGCACGGGCAGTTGGTGTTTATCACGCGCGCGGAAGCGGCCGACCTGCCTCAACACGTGCTCGACGACGACCTCGCAAAGATCGCGCTGGGCAGCTACATGCTCGAACTTGCCGACGCGCTGACGACGGAGGAGAGCGAAGCGGCACAGGCGTATCGCGTGTTGTCGGAAGGACTCGGCGCGCTGAGCCACCGGTTTGCGGATGCGGCGCTGCGCCAGGCTTTCGAGATGCGGTTGCTGGGATGGGCGGGATTCGGGCTGGAGTTTACGCGCTGCCGCATATGCGCGAGCGCCAACGGCGACAACGGCGCGACGGTTTATTTCGTGGTGTCGCGCGGCGGGATCGTGTGCGCGAAATGCCGGCCTTCGGTGGCTGAGGGCGCAATCAAGCTCTCCAGCCGTGGCGCCGCAATTCTCGCGCGACTGGGGACGGCGCCGATGGACGATTCGCCCGGCTCCGAGGCGGCGGGACCGGACGGTGCGCTGGCGCTGGCGCGGTTCATCGGATCGATCGTGGATCGGCGGCTGCGCAGCCAGGAATTTCTCGATTCAGTTTTGCCGGGCGCGGGCAAAGAGTGAAAAGCTGAAAGTTATCCGCCGGTTTCGCGGGCCGGAGATTCTCCGTACATCACTTCCGGCGCGCGGTAGCGGCCGCTTTCATGCTCGATCACAACGATACCGCAGTTGGGCGGCACGTGAGCGTTTTCCCATTTGCCGGTCACGTGCGCCCACACCGATCGCATCACGCCCCCATGACTGACGATTACGATCTCGTCGCCGGGGTATTGCCGGGCTACGCGATCGAGAACCGGCGCGACGCGCCTGAGCACGTCTTCATGGCTCTCGCCGCCCGGCGCGCGCCACACCCATGAGCGCTTCGGATCGAAGCTGGGATCGTTGGCGACCGATTCGTACGGCTGTCCGGCAAGGTCGCCAAGACTCTGCTCGCGGAACTCCGCTTCGTATTCGATCGGGATCCGCAGTTCCGCAGCGATGATGAGGCCGGTCTCGCGGGCGCGCGCGAAGGTGCTCGCAATCACCAGCGTCGGCCGAAACTTCAGCTTGATTCTGAGCGCGGCCTCGTGCGCCTGGCGGCGGCCAAGCTCCGTGATTTTCGCGTCGCCGGAGGTGGTGAAGCGCCGAATCGCGTTGCCTTCGCTCTCGCCATGACGGACCATTATCAGCTTGCCCATAGGGTCGAAAGTTTCTCCGAAAATTCAGTTTGGCGCCAACGAAACGATACGGCTGCTCAGGTCCCGGGCTGGCCGGCGCCGCCGCCGACAGCTTTTGCAAACGCGCGGAACGGTTCGAGCAGATCGATCGGCAACGGAAAGACGATGGTGGAATTGTGCTCGCCCGCGATCTCCTTGAGCGTCTGCAGGTAGCGAAGCTGGAGCGTGACGGGACTCTTGCTCATGATCTCCGCGGCTTCCGAGAGCCGCTGCGCGGCCTGGAATTCGCCTTCAGCCGCGATCACCTTGGCGCGGCGCTCGCGCTCGGCCTCGGCCTGCGCCGCGATTGCGCGCTGCATGTCCTGCGGGAGATCGATATTTTTCAACTCGACGAGCGTGACCTTCACGCCCCACGGCTCGGTTTGCGAATCGACGATTTCCTGGATGCGCGCGTTGAGCTTGTCGCGCTGGCTGAGCAGCTCGTCGAGCTCGGTCTGGCCGCCGACGGAGCGCAACGTGGTCTGCGCCAGTTGCATCGTGGCGAACAGAAAATTTTCGACCTCGGTGACCGCGCGCGAGGGATCCACGACGCGAAAGTACAGGACCGCGCTGACCTTGACGGTCACGTTGTCCTTGGTGATCACGTCTTGCGGCGGGATGTCCAGGACAACGGTCCGCAGATCGATTCGCATGATCTTCTCGATCATGGGGATCACGAAGATCACGCCCGGCCCGCGATAAGGAGCGAGGCGGCCGAGACGGAAGATTACCCCGCGCTCGTACTCGTTGAGGATTTTGAGTCCGCTCAAAATGAAAATTGCAACGATGAAGACGATTACGCCCACTCCGCTCGCCATCACGATTCTCCTTCGCCCCCAAGCGCGCGAGGCTTGTTGATGCCCTACGTTATCTTCCGAAACTTCCGAAACTTCCGAAATCTTCCGAACTTCACGGCAACTTCCGCACTTGCAATTCCAAACCGTCGATCGACTTGACGCGAGCGCGCGCGCCGGGGCTGAGCGCGTCGGTGCTGACGGCGCGCCAAATCTCGCCATGGACAAACACGCTGCCCGGCGCGCCGGGAGCGATCGCCTCGCGCACCTCGCCGACCTCGCCGACCAGGCCTTCCGCGCCGGTGGTCGAGCGGCGGTGGCGCTCGCGGGCCACGATGTATCCGATGCCGAGGATGATCAGCGTCAGCGCGGCGGCGACGCCATATATAATGTCGCGATCGATCACCAGGTTGGTCTTCGAAGTGTCAATCAAAAACAGCGAGCCTATGATGAATGCCGTAACGCCGCCCAAGCCGAGGATTCCATAGCTGGCGACGAAGGCCTCGGAGATCAGCAATCCAACGCCGAGAAATATCAACAGCAAGCCGGTGAGATTTACCGGCAGGACCTGGAACGATGCGAGCGCGAGCAGCAGGCAAATCGCGCCGGCAACGCCGGGAAAGATAACTCCCGGATGCGCGAACTCGAAGTACAGGCCGATCAATCCCGCCATCAGCAGCAGGTAGACGATATTCGGATCGGCCAGCGTGTTGAGCAGTTGCTGGCCGGGCGTCATCCGCACGCGGCGCACGGCGGCATCGGCCAGCGCGAGCGTCACGGTGCGGCCCGCGACCTGGACCTTGCGGCCGCTGGCTTGCGTCAGCAGGCTGCGCAGGTCGGGCGCGACGATATCGACGACGTTTTTGGCAAGCGCCTCGCGCTCGCCAATCGCAACGCTGCGGCGGACGGCCTGCTCGATCCAATCTTCGTTGCGCCCGCGCTGTTGCGCGATGGTGCGTGCAAAGGTCGCGGTGAAATTCTCGATCTTCTCACCCATCGCGCCCTTTAGGTCGGCTCCGCCCTCTTCGACCGGATGAGCCGCGCCGATCGTGGTCCCAGGCGCCATCGCGGCTACGTTCGCGGCTTCGGTGATGAAGGTGCCGGCGGACGCGGCGCTGGCGCCCGATGGCGCGACGTACACGATTACGGGCACGGGAGCGGCCAGGATGTCCTTGACGATCTTTTCGGCGGAACTGAGAAGGCCGCCCGGCGTGTCGAGCTCGATCACCAGGGCGCTTGCGCCTTCGGTATCTGCGGACGCGAGCGAATCCTCGATGTAGGACGCGGTGGCGGGATTGATCGAGCCGTCAATCGTGATCAGCTCAACCCAGGGCGAATGCGCAGTCGATATCGCGGGCGCGTCGGCGGCAAGTATTCGATCCGACGCGAACGATCCGATTGCGATCGTTAATGCCGCGATGGCGACGAAGCTAAAGCGCAGGCTCACGAGGCGGAACCGCCGCGGCGCGGAATCGGCATCCCGAGAAATTTCATCACTTCCTGAATATCCGCCCACACCAGCCGTTTGTCGCTCGGGTTGCGAAGCAGGTAGGCGGGATGAAACGTGGGCATGAAACGAATGCCGCGGAAATCGTGCCAGTTGCCGCGCAACTTGCTGATGGGCGTCTTCACTTTCAGCACGGCCTGCACGGCAAACGAGCCCAGCCCGACGATCGCGCGCGGACGCACCAGGTCAATCTGGCGAAAAAGAAACGGCTCGCACGCGGCGACTTCGTCGGGTTCGGGATTTCGATTGTCGGGCGGCCGGCACTTGATCACGTTGCAGATGTATACTTCGGCGCGGCGGATACCCATGCCGCGCTCGATGATGTCGGTCAGTAATTGACCGGCGCGGCCGACGAACGGCTCGCCGCGGGCGTCCTCGTCGGCGCCTGGCGCCTCGCCGACGAACATCAACTGCGCGTTGGGATCGCCGACGCCGAAAACGAGATTGATACGGCGCGGCGCCAGCTTGCATCGCTGGCAATCTCCGATGAACTGGCGCAGCTCGTCGAGCGTCGTGGATTTTTCGAGCCCGGGATATTTCGAGAACAGTTCGGTGGGCATGAGCGCGACGCCGCTCCCGCCGGCTTGGGGCGCGGAATCGGCTGCAGGAACCGGCGCGGTGGGCGCGGAGCGCGCGGCCCCGGACGCAGCCGCGGGGAGTCCTTCCATCCCCTCCTCGCGCAACTGCTCGACGTAGTCGCGGATCGTGGCGACCAGCGTGCGACGATCCGGCGGCGACGACGCGTCCATTCGAAAGCTATCTGACGGCGCGCAGGCGCGAGGATTTACCTGGGCGGGCGGCCTTCGGCTTGGCGGCGCGGATTGCGACGATTCGATCGAGGATCAGGTCCGCGACCGCATCCTTGGACATCTGTGGATGGCTCTGGGAGCGACCGTCGGAGCCGATGAACGTGACGATATTGGTATCGACCTCAAAGCCGGCGCCCTCCAGAGTCACATCGTTGGCGACGATAAGGTCGAGTCCCTTGGCGGTGAGCTTGGCGCGCGCGTTGGTTTCCAGGTCCTCGGTCTCGGCGGCGAATCCTATCAGCAGGCGCGCGCCCTTCTTCGCCGCCAGGCGCGGCATCTCGTCGGCGATCGGCTCCATCTCGAGTCGAAGCCCGCGCGCATCTTTCTTGATCTTGCCGCGCGCCGGATTCGCGGGCCGGAAATCGGCAACCGCCGCCGCCATCACGAGCGCCGTGGACCACGGAAAATTGCTGGACGTTTGACTGAGCATCCCGGCCGCGCTCACCGTGTCGATTCGTTCGACGCCATAAGGCGTCGCGAGCGCGGACGGCCCTGCGACGATTCGCACGGCGGCGCCGCGGCGCCATGCCGCGCGCGCGATCGCAAATCCCATCTTGCCCGACGAACGGTTGGAGACGAATCGCACCGTATCGATCGGTTCCTGAGTCGGTCCTGCCGTTACCAGAATGTTTTCGCCCGCGAGATCCTGCGCGGAGAGCATCTTCTCGATCTCCGCGACGATGATCGCCGGGTCCGCCAGCCGGCCCTTGCCCTCGTAGCCGCATGCGAGTGCGCCCTCGCCGGGTTCGATGATCACCGCGCCGCGCGAGCGCAGCCTGGCGAGGTTCTCGGCGACCGTGGGATGCTCGTACATGTGCACGTTCATCGCGGGTGCGAACGCGACTTTCGCGCGCGTGGCGAGCAACACGGTGGTCACGATGTCGTCGGCGATACCGACGGCGGCCCTGGCGATCACGTCGGCGGTCGCGGGCGCGATCACGATCGCGTCGGCGCTGTCGGCGAGCCTGATGTGGCCGATTTCGGATTCCTGCGTCAGAGAGAACGTGTCGGTGGCGACCGGGTTCGAGATGAGCGTCTGGAGCGTGAGCGGCGTGATGAACTCGGTCGCGTTGCGCGTCATCATGACCCGGACGATCGCGCCGGAGTTGACGAGCAGGCGGACGAGCTCCGCGGATTTGTACGCGGCGATTCCGCCACTCACGCCGATAACGATCGTCTTGCCGCTAAGCACGCCCATCGAGTCTTGATTCTAGTGCGGCGCGCTCGTGAGCGAAACGGCCCGCGCCGCGGCCGTCAGTCGTAGTATTCAAGCCCGAGATGCGTGATGAGGTCCTCGCCGCGCATCCAGCGCAGCGTGTTCTTGAGCTTCATCAGCTGGATGAAGATGTCGTGC
>Ga0187862_10000672_pt1 | contig 38323 bp, 48 predicted proteins | sample June2016WEW_10_1_FD_133003 | JGI IMG/M metagenome (GOLD analysis project Ga0187862, IMG submission 133003) | Peatland microbial communities from SPRUCE experiment site at the Marcell Experimental Forest, Minnesota, USA - June2016WEW_10_150 | ecosystem: Environmental > Terrestrial > Soil >... | reverse complement strand
CCGGATGGTGCTGCTGCCGGTGCTGGTGGTTTCGGTGGTGTTGGTATTGTCGAAGCCAATGGTGCCAGCATAGTACCGATACCGAGATTCAAGACAGTCTGACCATAAGCATTGACTACGGTACCGGCTGAAAGTTTATAACCAGGGCCGAAGTTCGGACTTGTAGATGGTGTGGTAGTGCCAAATGCTGAACCTGGCACTTGCGCATTGGGATTAGACGTTGTTGCTATTGACGTCATTTTAATATGACTCCATTGTCTATTTTGCTTTGAATATGAAAAACCTAACTCGACAAAAATTCGCTGAACCTTCCAATAAAGCCTCCAACTTCTCGTTAATGGCGTGAACCTCTTCCGAATTGTTTGTTTTCGATGATTCGGATGGCTTTTTGTACCTCGACCTCTAATTTTTCCCGACATTTTAGTCTCACTAAATCGAACCATTTAGTTATCGGGTTTTCACATTTGTGAAAACCCGATTCTTGCCTTAAAACGGCTCCCTAAAATCCTCTGAAATCTGCGGACGTTTTAGCCAGCGTCTAACCCTTTTCTTTTTATCCTTGCCGCGGCGCCCGCCGCCCTCTTTGCGCTTTTGCTCTAATCCGGCCCGTGTCCGTAATGACTTTCTTTTGCTTTCCCAGTTGGCAATCCAGCTTGTAATGCTGAATAGTACGTCCGTGAAGTCATCGGCAGATTCTGTCCAAGGCTCCTGCACACTTATCAGACGGATACCCTTCTCTTTCAGATGGTGAGTTAAGGTAAGAATCTTTAGCGGACCTTCCCGGCTTAATCGGTCCAATGACCAAACGATGATTGTCTCAAAGTGGTGATGCTGCGCGTCACGGATGCACTTTTTTAATTCTGATTGCCGTCCAGCTTTCCACGCTGATGCGTTCTCGCTATAAACGAAGGCCAAATCCCAACCTCGCGCCAGGCATAGTGCTTTGATAGCCGGTAACTGGTTATTGGCAGTTTGCTCTTCGGTACTGACTCTGATATAAGCTGCACATTTATTCATTTGGTCACTTCCTCTCGTTATCGCCGTTCCCGGCAATCTTTAATTTCCGTTCGACATGTCCAGCTAATCGGGCCACGTAGCACATTGTGAAAAACTGCAAAATGCCAATAATACTTGCATCAGTGCCACTGGAGACAATGACCGTTCGATTCAGGTTCATTAAAATACCTCGCCTGCTGCTTCCCTCATTAAATATGCTTTTTTCTGACAGAGGTCGCTGCAATATTTCACCCGGGAATTTCCCCAGGTAATAACTTTTCCGCAAACGAGACATTTTTTATTGGTCGCCTTACCAATGTTGGTAATGGGGGCGGTGTTCTTGCTCGCTGTACGTACTTTGACGGCCTGTAGCAAGGTCGTAACGATTTTCTCACTTGGCAGTTGGTAAGTTCTGATTTGCACATTATAAGATTTGTTTTTGTTCGGAATATTGGCATGGACGGTATAACGTCGGTTATGGTGCAGAAAAACTTCGCCCTGCCAATTGTCGAAATCTTTTTCTTTCCGGTGTTCGGATTCGATAACTTCAAAACATTCGCAGCAATATGCCGGATTGCGAGACATTGATCCTACTGGCTGCGCCGATAAGTGCCCGTGGCAAAAGAAGAATTTACCAGAAGAGATTAAAAGTTCGTCGCGTGTACAGTCAAAAAGCCTTTCTGGTCCCGCGCTGGCGGAAAGTTCCGTTGCGGTTTTTTTGGAGGATGTACCACCACTGCCGAGAAACACGGAGGTATCGATGATGGTATCGTTGGCTAGGAAAGGTAGCAATTCCTTCCCGGCCGCGCCAAAGGAGGTGTTGGCCGTAACGGCCTCGTTACGGGACTCAGCATGGACTCCGGCCTTATTCTGATTTTCCAAAGTTTTACTGTTCATGTTAATTTACCCCCCATTGCTTCTTTTAATCTTGCTCATCCAATAAATTGTTAAGCGTTATTCAGTTGTAGCGTCCATTTTTTATTCCGCCATTAAAGATTCGGTTCGTCATTTAAAAAATCCGGAAAGCAATCCAAACAGTAGTATCCTTCTGTCCCGTCCGGCCACACCCCGATATTTTCACCGCCGCATGTCGGACAGAGGTCTAAAGTTTCAAGTCTTTTTGGTACTTTAGCTTCAGCGGTAGTTATTTTAGTTATTTTAGTTACCTCTTTTTCGGGAAGTTTCAGCTGATTATCCTCGTGAAGAGAACTTCCCGATTTTTCGGTAACTAAAGTAACTGTTTTAACTTTTTCATCATCGGTTAAAAGTCGCAATCCGCGCCATACTAATTTATTTCCTGCGCCCGGTAGTTTGACGAATCCTTTTTCGCTCATTCGCTCATTAAATTTTCTTTTACCCAGGAAGTATTTATCACCGTTGACTGTCGACCACTCACTAAAAGTTGTGTAGGTTTTGGCGACTTCTACAGTTTCGGATGCGGTAATTAGGAAATTGTCTTTTAAGAAGTCGTGAAGCGGGTCCTGACTGTCGCGGTATGCTTGGGTAGCATCTTTGATGATCGGCGAATCGCCAAGGCCGATCCGTTGCCATTCCAGACACCCTCTAACTAACCATGCCAGTATCGCTTTCCCGTGTTCATTTACCAACTTAATGTCATAATCCTTAATGCGTTCATTGGCACTTATGATAGTGGTAAACGGTATCTTTTTAAGTCGGTTCCAAATACTGTTTGTGGTGTCGGATATTTCCGGCTCATGGTTGCCGCAAAGCCATAATTTATATTGCGGTTTGAAGTTAAATCCATGCTCAAACTTGCGCTCGCATCGCAAGCCCTCACCGCCCGTCATGCGCTTTAATAACGATGTGGATAGTCGCTGCCCGTCCTCGATTTCAGTAGAGGTGCAGAAGTTTACTTTGTACAAACTGGCGATTGCTTCATTGGGGCCACTTCCGCGATTTTTATCTACCATAAAGGCTGCAGGCTCTACTTCTGCTGAATACTCCATGAGGATTTTGCGAATTACGCCAAGAAGTGTTGATTTCCCATTCCATCCGGATCCGTGACAAAAGAAGATTGCCGCTTCGCCCTGGTTGCCGGTAAGACTGTAACCCAAAGCGCGTTGAATGTAGGCGATTAAGTCTTTTTGCAAATCCTCTTTTTTAAGTTTTAATGCCTCGTCTGTCGTGGATTCAATCCCAAAGTTGAAGATACGATTAAGGAATTTCAACCACTCGTCGCTTGTCGCATCTGGGTCGTAATCGGTATCAATTACACGTGTAATTAGGTCTGCCGGATTGTACGGCTGAAGTATGCCAGTCTTAAGGTTGATGGTCCCGTTGTTGGCATTTAATAACCACACATCGCGGTCAAGTTGGGCAATGGTAATGCTGGCCATTGATTCCGCTATTGTTACCATGGCACATAGCCGTTGGTTGCTTTCGCTCGAATGTGCCCATTTGGCCTTTGCCTTGACCGCGTCCTCATCGTCGTCGGTGGTAATCTCGCTGTAGATGCTGCGAGCTGTTTTTTGTGCCAACTGCATGATCTCGCTGCCGTCGTCCCATTTCCAGTTTTTACCCGTCCAGATCAGCCAGAGTTTACGCTCGTAATTGTAATGAATCTTGTCGCCGTATTTGTCCATTAGACGTTCAGCGTTGCCCATATCGGTAAGATGGCGGCTTACTGTACCCGGGTCGGACCGCCTGTACTCGTGCTGTTCGTACTGGCGTTTCTTTTCAACGTATTCTGGTTCCAGTAGTTCCCTTAATTGTTTCCAGCCATTATTTACGCACCCATTATGTTGGCATTTAAAGTCGAGTGCGCCATTGGACAGTTTTAAAACGGCGGCACAAGCGTTATTGTTATGCTCTGGATTAAACGGGCAGACTTTGAGGATGTACTTTGTTATCCCGTTCTCAACGTCAGTGCGCGTTACTTCGATACCATGATCAGCCATCCATTTTTCAACGTCGAAGGTTGCGGCAGTGCCCCTACTGGAGTACGTTGTTTTTAGTGTCGGTGCGGGTACTTCTGGTTGGGGTGCTAGTGCTTTCAGTGCCTCCAAGGCCTCAATAGGCGCTATAACGATATTGGCTGGCACTTCTAATAGTTTGGCTACTCTGTGCGGTCTGTCCTCGGTACTATCGCCCTTACGGCACATTGTCCCGTAAAGTTTCCATATCCTTGCGTCGTTGACCACAGATTCATCGACACCGCTAAATTTGGCCTTGAGTACTGCAATGCAGGTCTTGATCAGGTCTGTATTTTCTGCATTGTTCGGGATATCTCCAATGCGTACTAAGACATGAGCGCCGTTGCCGGAATCAGCCAGGATAATTGAATCTTTGGGAAATCCAATACTGACAAGAAAATTTTTAATATTGCATCCTGTCTCAAGAGCGGCCTTGTGTTCCTCATCGGTGCTAGATATACCGGCTGCACATTCGGCATCAATATCAATCAGGAACCAGCGACGTTTTAAAATATTAGCGTCTGCGGTTGTTTTCTTTTCTTTTTTATGGTCATTGTAAAGGTGATTCGCGGCCCGGTTTAGCAACGATTTGTGAATCAGATTCGGGATAATGTAAACGCCAGCCATATCCGGCCGATTGCTTAATCTGGCTGCTTCGTCAGCTAATTTGGTGGGATTGTCAAAGTAACCGGCGTGCGTATACCCATTTTCGTCAAATGCTCGTAACTCGACTACATCACCCGGTTGATGTATCAATGCAATCGCCCGTTTGATTTCGCTAATGTCTGTTTTAGGATTTATGGTTGTCACTGTTAACCTCACTTCGCTTTGCTTCTGCAATCAGTCGTTGCCAGGCGCGATCCCATTGCCGTTGTTGGGCCGGTGAAAGTTTCGCCGGCTGAATATTCAGTGTTATTTTGATTGGCTCGTTTTTAGTCGATTTTGTTTTCATCATTGTTGTCGGTGGGGATCAGTACATCCAGCAGCCGCGATAATCGGTCAAATTCTGCCCGCTGGGTGAGGGCCTCTATTTCGTCGATTGATAACTGCACCTGCTCGCGCCATTGTGCCAACACTGCCGCCTTAAAATGTTCGAGCACGGCCCTGTCGTTGGTCATCGCGATGGGTATAAACCGGTCGCCTTTGGGTAATTGAAGTGTAAGAACTACGTCTGTCATGATGTCCCCCTAACTCTTTCCTCTACTTAGGTAGGCACAGAAAAGGGGTTTCAGGACAAAATTTTGAAAAAAAATAAAGCCCCCAAATTATTGGGGGCTCGGACTAATTGCTTTGATGGTTATTTATTGTGGATTTGAATTAATTGGCTTCAGGGTTAAGTAGCAAACGGATTTAGTTCCTGCAAATTATATTTTTCCGGCATTCTCTGTATCCTCTTGCTGACCGCCGAAGGACTATTAAGTCCCAGATGTTGGCACTTTACCTTATGTCTTTTGTATTCTTCTTCTAAAGTCGAACCTTGCGCTACCTTGTAATAGAGATTCAGTGCCATTAAGTCGCGCTTGTCTGTAACTCGTGCACGGATCTGCTGGAGCAACATATTATTCTCGATGTGGTCTATTTTAGCGTAATAACTATTGTCTGGAATTTCGTGTTCCACCTGCCGCTCATCATCCATGTCGTCGGCAGATTTGTGCACCTTATGAACCAACCCCTCTTCTACGGCATCTTCCAAAGCTTTACGCGAACGTCCTCGATCGTATCCTTGCTTATGCGATATGTGGCCGGCAATCATGTAATTGAGTTTGTCGGCAATTCTCGATCCCTCAAGTCTTCCCAGACGTACTGCCTGAATAAAATCATGGACGAATATTGTGTGAAGCATGTGCCATAGGGCCATTGCGGCAGTGTCGTCTGGCCTAATGCCCAACATTTCTCCCCACTTATGCGCCCTGCTGGTGAATTCAGGGTAATCGTTATCCCATGGTTCGCTTTCCCCGCCGGGTTCGCCCACTCGGACGGGCGGCGGTTGGGAGAATACGGTGTAGGCAGTGTTGATTACCTCACTCTGTATGGCGGCTTCATCTTGATATTCTTCGTCGGAGTAAATACGATATTGATGTTTTGACAAACTTTCTTTTGTAACTGTTTTAAGAATAGAAGGCATGAATTTCCCGGTGAGTTTGCGGCCATTTTTTGTAAACCGGTCTTCCAAATCGCGCAAAGACTTTCTACGTAGAATTAGAGTAATTGCTTCAAAATCCAGGACTAGCACTTGTAGTGTCATCTTAATTGGGAACCTGAGGTTTTTCTTAATCGGCCTTGGTAAACGGCTCTGGTTTCTCGCAATATACTTTCTCACTGCCCATTCAAAATATTGAGAACGCCTGGGGGCCAGTACCTTAAATATCGGCTTTTCCGAACCGCGGATTATACGGCCGCAGAGGTCGGAGTAGAAACGAACCCACAATTGATATTCGTTATCACTCAAAGGCTTTCTAGTATCTAATTCACTGAACTTCCTCCGATCGTTAGCTGTTCGAGGGGATTCTTTGTTGACCATATGCAGTGGTACCGTTCTAGAATGACTGTACGGGGAATTAGAATTCTTGCTCATAATTTTATACCTGATTTGCGCTGCATCCCATAATCTTTTTATGCTAAATTCTTACCTCTAAGATTAGGTATACCACATTTCAAAACGGTTTGGGTAGTATTTTTATAAAACATATAAACTTGCAATTGCTGTAAGGGGGGAATCCAGCTCATAATTTTATGCTAACTCCTGATTACTTGATCTCCTAAAATAATTGGTTATCATGCACTGCCATGTCCCCATCATTTCTATAAGAATGCAGTAATAAATGGAGCATGACTAACTGCGAGTTGTGTCAACGTTATCGAACCGTGGTTTAAGTCATATTTTCATCCAGTCTCTAAGCAGTACATAGAACCGGACTCATATTGACTAAGTCGTTACACCCATCTTTGATTTTCGGAAGAAAAGTCCAATAAATAAAAGAGTCGTGGTTCAGTCTGTTTTTCTCGACTTTTAACCGAGATGTTATAGACCCCGAGAATCATCGCCAGTTAGGATCCTTGCAGTTGTTGCTCGGCACAAAACGTGGCTGGACCAGTTCTTTCCCCCAAATCGCGTTCCCCGCTCTTCTGGGATTTCTTCTGTATGCCTCATTCCGCTCTGTGAAGTATCTGTCAATGGCCGTCCTGCAGTCATCAACGGATGGGTAGTCACTGTTGTGTAGAATAGCTTTGGCCATCCCACTAAAGACGGACTCGATCACGTTGAGAAACTGAGCCGAAGAAGGAAGAGGCATAAGCTTTACCACTGGAGTTCCTCCATTTGTCGTTTCAATCATAGCATTCACTTCGCGGACATGTTCGGTGAGTTTCGTCGAGACATGCCAAGATGCTGCGTCCCATGAAAGGTAAATACAGCGCTGGTTGGAATATTGGCTCAAAAGGATGCCAAGAAGCTTGATCATTTCGTCAGTATTCTTCTTCTCCGAATAAAAATATGCGATCTGATTTGTGGAAAGTTCTAGGGCTGCAGTAACAATCAATCGGCCTCTACTTCGTTGTCGCTGCGGCACAACTCGGTTCGTACCTTTTGGTGTGAGAGCTACCCCACCTTGCATTTTCACTGAGAATGGACCGAACTCATCGATGGAAAAAAATTTTTCATCATCACGCAGATTGGACAGAATCCGTGTAATTTCTTCCAACTTTTCACGATATTTCGGGTCAGGACTGGTCAATACACGCCGTGCCTTCCTAAACGTATAGCCTTCGGCTTTGATATACTCCGAAAGCGTGCTTTTACCTATTGACACGCCGTATTGCTTGTCAAAAGCCTGCGCAAGGGTTATCAGGCTCCAAGATGTCCTATTGATTCCATGTATCTGCGGAGTCTCATGAAGAAGTGATATGATTCGATCTCGCCGTAGATTCATGCCGGCGATCCGCGCGGGTCCCTGGCTATTTTTCCGTAATACTCGCAAAGCATCCATTCCCCCCTTCTCATAGTCACCAATCCATCTTTTCACAATCCGGGGTGACTTCTCTACCTTTTTGGCTAATATTTTTGGTCCAATCCCTCTATTCGAATCAATCACTACTACTGCCTTCGCCCACTTGACTCTATCGCCCGAACGACGCCATTTCATGAGTAGATGCAAGTCCTCTTGTGCAACGTGAGCAACGCGCCATTTGCACAATGAGGTTGGTGGTAATCCATGGTCTTTTTTCCATGTGAGAAAATGCCTCGTAAATTGTGTGTATCCATAGCCATCCGCATATTGTTCCTTGTATTTGGTCCATGATTGTTTTAGGTTAGCACGACCTTTTGACTGGTCGGCGTAAACCTGAGGGAAGACGGTCACTAGTTTAAGATATCTTGCTCTTGTCGCGAAGTCCCCGACTGAACTCGCCAAGTGCTCGTTGGAGAAAAGGCGCCCCTCAAGGTCTGTTTCGGTGAGATCTGCCGACTCGGGCCAATCCACTCCAGCTGTCTTGGCCCGTCTAAGGTAATCGGACACAGTGCTAGGGGCGACATCACAGCTTTGGGCTATCTCCCGAATGCTGAGACTGCAAGTGTGTGCTAAACGTAGAATTTCTTTACTTTTTCGCACGGGCAACCTCCTATTAGCCATAAAATCTTCCTCCTAGGATGATTCTACGTCATTTTGTTGCTCCAGTGCTGTTCTTGCACCAATTGCGTAGGAGCTATTCGGCTTTATTCGCTAACAGGTGTCGGTCGATTTGCTGAGAGACGGTGATCGATCTGCTCCGAGATGCAGGCTGACTTGGTCCAAAATACGCACACGCTGTCTCGAATGCAACGTTGTTAGTTCTGAACTGTGGAGCACGATACATGCAGAATCTTGGCCAGACAACGGGTTGAAGGGAGGCGGTCAACGGCGTGCGGCGCAACGAGCCTGCGCAATTTAGCCCGCGATTCTTTGTGCTGGCATCTCCATTCCCTTGCGTGCTAATAATAAGATGAAAAATTTCTTTCAGGAAAACATGATTTCGATGCCTTTTGTTTTAGTTTACAGTGTAAGGTGAGTTGCTAATTATTAAATAGCTAAATCAAATGGAAGATCACTTATATCGCGAAGCCGTTTTCCTTCGATCATGGCCAAGAGTGGTTCTAATAAATCCTGATTTTTCATTTCCTCTATAGTATCTTTCAACTCGGGCAGAGCAAAATGATAAACGCAATCAATGTCACCGGTTCCTAATGCCAGTGTCGCTATACGCGTTGGGAGTGGTTCTGCTGTTACCGCCACTATATGTGGTAAATGACCTTTTCGATTCCTTATTAAGTTTAAGGCTTCGGTCCGAGTATTCTGTGACCTATCGCTCCGAATAGTCCACTTGCATGAAATACTTGCGTGTAAAATCATGTGTCCGTTTTTATTGTTTGCCAATCGGAAAGGAGTTAAGTTGGCGATTGCATCATCTTTTCCGATAATTTCACCTTCTTTATTCATTTCATCGTCTTCGACCGGATATCTGCCAACGACAATATCCGGCTTTACTATGTAATCTCCCCCTAAAGCTGCTGATAAGGTCTTGTCCTTTTTAATGATATCTTCGAGATAAGCTAAATGCTCGTATTGGTTGAACCCTGATATTGCAGTTTGAGTGGTGGCATAATGCCATCTCCCCGGTCTGAGATGATGTAAAAGTGTAAAGCTATTTTCTAGAAAATCACAAGTGGTTTTTTCAAAAATCCCACCGGCTGTCTGTTCACTAATGGTTTCTTTGTTGGGGACATAATTCAATCGTCGGGTAATTCCAATGGCAATTTTGACGCTTGACACGTTTCCGCAATCAGCAAAATTCGGATACTCAATATCTTTTTTTACAGCTTGCTTAACTCTGATAATTCCTTGGCAAATTTGCTGATGGTAAGCGCGTCGAAGATCAATGATTTTCATGTATCCCTCTTTTTCATCTCAGAGTAAAATTAATTACAAGGGTTTGTAGCATCCTATAACGTATTCTTCATGCATTCGCTGTTGGATTTGCGAATTTAAATCAGGATTGTGACGTTGCACCGGCATCATCCTTCGGTCTCTATCTAATTTGCGCAAACCTATCCTAGGAACTGCAAACCCCAGACTTTTACTTATTTCAGCTAAGCATTCGGCAGTCTTGGTGTCAATACCCCGCACCATCGAACTCCCCACAACAACTATTGCCGATTTTCCCGGTTTTAACACTCTATGAATTTCACTCAAAGATTGCGTCATTTCCGAATAGTAGTGGTTCAATGAAAGTCCTTTGCTTCTATCCTTTTGCATAACTTTAAACACAACCCCTGTAGTATAATCTGGAAGGTGATCGAAATTAGCCCCTTTCAACGAATCGCTGCCAATGTATCCGTGTCTTGTGTGGCTTAGATCATCAATGCTGTATCCAAACCAAACTAAAGAAAACTTGTGAGCTCTCATATAATCAATAGCGTTACTAGGGTAAGGTGGTGACGTAACGACCAAATCGACAGAATTCGAATCCAAGTTAAGATCTTTTGCATTTCCAAGCGATATGCAAGGAATTATAGACTCTGACAAATGCTCCGGAATACTATTTAAGTTTTGCTGTAACTTTTTACTGAATTCCCCCAACGCGGAACGTAAATATTTGGTGGAGTGGAAATTTTGAGTTGCCTCATTACTATAATTCAGGTTATCCGGTTTAATGCTATCGACCTTATGAATAATGGTTTTAGCTCGGTGCGGGCGAGTGTGTGCTAAATCTAAAGCTAGAGATACACCCCCCGATTTAGTTATAATTATTCCAGATAATGTTAATTCAAACAATCTGCGGTAATTTTCGTCAGTTATTTTTTGGATTTCCTTCAGAATAGCCATGATTTCAATTTGAGTGTCATGCTCAAACCAATAATCGATAAATTCCTTGGTTGCAGAGTCCCAATTTGAATTTAAAATATCTTCCAGATCCATGTGGTGATTATCGATACTGTCAATCGCCTTTTTAAGGATGTTGCCCCCAATTTTCTGAGCTTCAATTATATCGATTGGAGTCACTTTTACTTTGGAAATTTTTAATGCCAATGGATCAATATCGAAACCGATGCCAAATCGATCTGATAGGTATGCTTCCAATATCGTAGTTCCAGACCCAAGCATCGGATCCAGCACCGTATCACCTTTTCGCGTCAAAGCAGTTATGAATTTAGCGGGTAACTGCGGAGGGAATTTAGCAGCAAACGCGTGAAAATTGTGAGAGGCATAGTTACTGGCTTGATCATGAAAATCCAAATCTGATGACAAAAGTTTATCAAGTTTTTGCAGATTAACCTCATCTCTTTCAATATTGGAAACATTTAGAATATTTTGCATAAATAACCAATCCGTTAACGTACATTACTAATATTTTTATTTTATCATATCATACAAAATTAACTCCCTCACTTCCAAAGGCAAAAATAGCTTTTGTGCATTGATGCTGCCAAAGTGTTTGCCATAGGTCTTATTATCAAAGGAGGACAAATATATGGCAAGACGAAAATTCAAGATGCGAAAAATAGGAGAAATTCTCGATCAGTGGCAAGGCGGAATAAGTATCAGATCTATTTCTAAAGCGTCGGGAATATGTCGAAATACTGTACGCAAGTATATCCGTATTGCCGTGGCCGAAGGATATTGCCAAGGAGACGCGAAGCCAGCGGAAGGGTGGGACGTATTTTTAAAAGAATTGGGGCCCGCTCACCCTAACCCATTCCCTAGGTCAGTTGTTTTTGCAAGGCTTTTCCCTTATCAAGAGGAAATCAGCAAAGCGTTAGCAGCAAATACAGCCTCGACTGTATGGCAAACGCTGCATGACCAGAGTGGCATTAGTGTATCCAAGGCCAGCTTTTACCGTTATGTCAATCATTTTTTCCCCGATATCAAAAAGCAGTGCAAGACTGCCAATGAAATCGAGTCAGGGCGCTGGATGCGGCAAGTTTTGCAGAATGCATATTCTTATCCTAATGCAAGGAAAGAACTAGGAGAAATTAAAGAACTAAAAATTCTCCTTCAAAATGCCTCATCCGGACGACTCAAAGTACGAAACAGAGCAATTAGTATTTTAGCTCACACTCGAGGAATTTCATTTTCCACAATAGCCGAATTTCTGTTTATTTCTAGGAAAAGCGCCTGTCAATATTTTAAAAGCTATGGAATTGATAGCTTTAGTGCTTCATTTCCCAGACGATCGACAAGAATGCTGAAAGCAAATAATGAGAAGAACGTTAATGCTGTTTTTTCTTTACTCCACGGGCTCTTGAGCTGTCAACTAACCAAGTTACATATTTTTACTCCCCAAAAAAGAACACGAATGAGATGATTCATTTACTTGACCTACTTCTCAAAAAGTACGGGAAATGCACTCGAATTTATCTATCGTGGGACGCTGCCTCATGGCACATTTCAAAAAAATTGAATAAAAGAGTTGATGAAGTTAATGGAGCATCCTTCGCCGAAAACATAAGACTGCGGAAGTGGTTATTGCTCCGCTCCCGGCATCAGCACAATTTTTAAATGTCATAGAATCAGTTTTTAGTGGTAAGGCAAGAGCAATAATTCACAATAGCAATTACAGTTCAATTGATGAGGCAAAAACTGCCATGAATGGATATTTCAAGGACCGCAACCAGCATTTTCAACATTATCCCAAAGCTGCAGGAAAAAGATTTGGGGCCGCGAGTTGGTACGTAGTCGATTTAATGAGGGGCAGAATTGTAAAGATGTAAATTTTCGTTAACTCAAGCCCTTGGTTATTTTGAGGCTAAATGTTATAGTTGTATTGTGCTCACGCCTTGAAGAGGGCGTAGGCACAACACCTCCTATGTTAGGTTCTAATTCATCTTGGAATCGCAACAATAAATCTGGTTGGCTCGTATTTTTTTACAATTTTCGCGATAAATTGTCTCCGAAACATACTCTAAATATGAGTGCACCGATTTTAACATTCCATGAATAAAATTTATTTCGCTTCACCGGCAAACTTCCGGTAGAACCAGATTTTCATCATTTCGACCAAGAATAAATACACGACGATAAAGCCCGCCGTTATAAATAAAAAGCTAACAGGTAGTGAAATGAGCTTAAAAACTTTACCTAAAATAGTGTATGGCAATATGATAGCGATTAAAAGAAGTCCAACAATATTGATGGTCAACCATTTATTCGGCCTACTCTTGAAGAAGGGTACGGTCCGTGTCCTAATGACAAATATTACCAGTGTCTGAGTGAAGATTGATTCCACAAACCATGCTGTCTGAAATAGCGAAGGCTTGGAATAGGCGTGGAAGACAACGAGCAACACAAAGAAAGTGGCATAATCAAAGATGGAACTTACCGGGCCAAAGGCGATCATGTAATTCCGAATAAACGAAGTCCGTAGCCGTTGTGGTTTTTGCACATAAGTCTCATCGACGTTATCGATGGGAAGAGCTAATTGTGAGAAGGAATAAAGCAGATTATTCAAGAGGATCTGAATTGGTAACATTGGGAGGAACGGTAAAAACAATGATGCCCCGGCCGCACTGAACATATTACCGAAGTTGGAACTTATCGCCATTTGAATGTATTTAAGCGTGTTGCCGAATGTTTTTCGCCCTTCAATCACCCCTTCTGTTAGAACCTTTAAGTCATTCTTCATCAGGATGATATCGGCTGATTCTTTGGCAATATCGACGGCGTTCATTACCGAAATGCTGACATCGGCTACCTTCATCGAAGGAGTATCATTGATACCGTCGCCAATAAACCCCACAACATGTCCATTGGCTTTTAAGGCGTTCATAATCCGGTTTTTCTGGGCGGGATTTACCCGGGTAAAAATATCCGCTTTCTCCACGATTCGGGCCAGGGCTAAGTCATCGATATTTTCAATTTCACTGCTCTTCACGATGTTAATTGGTTCAATTTCAGTAGTGCGCGTAATAGTTCCGGTCTGCGTATCAAACTTTCTACCCCGTCGGTACTGGTAGACCTGGAATCCGAGTTGATCGCAAACTTTCCCAGCAACGATCTCACTGTCACCGGTTAAAATCTTGAGTTTGATGCCAGCCTTTCTTAATAATTCCAGAGATTCGCCGGCCGTCTCTTTAATCGGGTCGGTAAAAGCGATAAAACCAATGAAAGTCATATTGATTTCATCAGCGACAGTGTAAGAAGGTTTGACCTCTAGATTGCGATAGGCAACGCCTAGAACACGGAAGCCCTGGTTGCTTAAGGCGAGGTATTCATTAAAAACTAACTTTCGGCTATCAGCATTTAGGTCACGGACTTCTCCCCTCAGTTCATACTGCGAAATGATTTTCATGACTTCTTCGGGGGCACCTTTGGTAATTAGAATATTTTGCTGATTCAACCTGGCGACGATCGACAGCCGCTTTCGTATGAAATCAAAAGGAATTTCATCGACTTTTTGATATTGATCGGTATTTATTTCATCATGCTTCAGGATGGCTTCATCCATCGGATTGCGCAAACCTGTTTGGAAGCGACTGTTGAGAACGGAATAAAGAAATACTTTATCAGATTCCTTATCTTCTATATCCACATGTCGATTAACTTCCACTCTGTTTTCTGTTAATGTCCCGGTCTTATCTGAGCACAAAACGTCCATGCTGCCAAAATTTTGTATGGCAGCCAAACGTTTGACGATTACTCCTTTCTTGGACATGTTGGTTGCGCCGCGGGAAAGATTGATTGATAGAATTACCGGCAGCAGCCCAGGAGTCAAACCTACCGCTAATGCCACTGAAAAAAGCAAAGAATCAATGAGAGTGTGTTTGTAGAGTGCGTTGATGAAAAACACAACAATTACAAGGATGAAGGTTACCTGCATAATCAGATAACCGAATTTCCTTAATCCCGACTCAAACTCCGTCTCAGGTTTTCTTTCTGCGCTTTTTTTGGCGATTTCTCCATACTCTGTTGCGCTGCCGGTCTTAACAATTACTGCCACACCCGTTCCAGAGGTTACGGATGTACCCATAAATAGATAGTTATTCCATTTACTTGAATCGGCGGTATCCGGAAGCTGAACTGGCTCAATCGTTTTTTCCACAGGGAATGATTCGCCTGTCAAAGCCGACTGATCGACAAAGAAGTCTTTACCGCTAATAATCCTCGCATCTGCCGGAACAATGTCACCGGCAGATAATTGAACGATATCACCGGGAACTAGTTCGGAAATTTCGAGTTCTTTCTTGGTCCCATCTCTGGAAACAGTTGCAGTGGTGGCAACTCTTTTTTTCAGGGCCTCTGCTGCTTTATTCGCCCTGTATTCCTGAGTAAAATCAAGCGTTACGCTTACCAGAACAATGATAAGGATAATACTGGCATCGAGCGGATCACCCAAGAAAGCAGATATGATAGCTGAAACAATTAATATCAGGGTAATTGGACTGCGGAAATGTAATAGAAATTCAACGATACCGGAGCGTTTTTGTCCTCGCACCACTTCATTGGTACCGTAGGTTTCCAGGCGCTTGGCTGCCTCTTCACTACTTAGCCCACCGATTGATGTTCCCATCCGACTGAGAAACTCATCCGTCTGAAGAGACACAACTCCTACGGAACTTACGAGCTCGGGAGCACTGGCTGACTTTTTGTTACGGCGGTCGTTCGCCATCATCCATCAAATTCCCCTTGAAAATGAATTCTAATTATAGAACCATAATTTTTAGTTTACTCCTGCTTTTAGTGAACTGCAATATATAGTGCATTTATTTTTTCTATGTCAATTTTCATAAAACTTTTTAGTTACCTTTTTACTAATTGTTAAATAGCGCCTTTCTATTTTCCTTGCGAGCTGCGCAATATTTTCGGCAGCGGTTATCCCGCTTATTTATTGGGCACATTGACGACTATTTTAAAAGGGAGCATTCCTTTTGAATTGCGACCAAGTGATGAGGATAATATTATTGTTACCAAAGGTGCGCCGGAAGAAATCGCCAAAATTGCCACACAATATGAACTGGGCGGCGAAATTCACGACCTTACGCCCGAAAGCCGAAAGTTGATTGACAAAGAATACCGGTCTTTAAGCAACCAGGGGTTCCGTGTCCTGGGCGTCGCCTACCGTAAAGCCGAGCCTAAATCAGCTTATGCAGTAGCCGATGAAAACAATATGACCTTTATCGGGTTTATCGCATTTACAGACCCGATTAAAGAGACGGCCGGCGAATCGCTGGAATTGTTGAGAAAGGCCGGGATTAAACTCAAGATTCTGACCGGCGATAACGAAATTGTGGCAGGGAAAGTATGCGACCAGCTCGGCTTTCAGGTATATCAATACCGGCGCGGCCGCAAATTCGATGCGCAAACCGGTACGGTCACACGTACTAGCGAAATCGAGCCGATTAACATCGTGCAGAGCAGCGAAATTGAAAATATCGATGACGATGCATTAGCCAGGATTGTAGAGAAAGCCGATATCTTCACCCGCGTCAATCCAGGGCAGAAAAACAGGATTATGAACGCCCTGAAAGCCAACGGACACGTAGTGGGCTACATCGGCGACGGTATCAACGACACACCTTCAATGAAAGTGGCCGATGTCAGCATCTCAGTGATGAACGCGGTCGATATCGCCAAAGAATCGGCTGATATCATCCTGATGAAGAATGATTTGAAAGTCATTACCGACGGCGTAATCGAAGGCCGAAAAACATTCGGTAATACGATTAAATACATCCAGATGGCCATCAGCTCGAACTTCGGCAATATGTTCAGCGCGGCGCTGGGTTCGTTATTCCTGCCATTCCTCCCGGCATTACCCATCCAATTGCTGCTCGGGAACCTTTTGTACTCGTTCGCGCAGTTGGCCCTTCCCATCGATAATGTTGACCAGACTTATGTCCAGCAGCCTCAGCGGCTGCGGACTTCGTTCATCCGTAATTATATGATTGCGTTCGGTCCGATCAGTTCAATATTTGATTTTGCAACCTTTTTCGTGATGTTGTATGTTTTTAAAGCCAAAGCCCCGTTGTTTCAGACTGCCTGGTTTGTGGAATCGCTCTTTACGCAAACCCTGGTTATCTTCGTTATCCGCACCCGGACGGTGCCTTTCTTTAACAGCAAGCCGAACAAATGGCTGACAATCAACATCGCAGTGATTCTTGGTTTGGCGCTGATACTGCCTTTCACTGCGTTAGGCAAAATTTTCAACTTCGTACCGCTGCCATGGACATTTTTGCTGGTACTGGTTGGATTTATCGTTGTCTACCTATTCCTGGTAGAATTGATGAAAATCTGGTTCTACAAACACAACATTGAGCCTACTAATTTTGCCCATGCTCCGAAGGCAATGAAAGGATAAAGATAAAACCTGAAACGAAAATATTTAAAACAACAAAAGGCCTGCTCATTGAGCAGGCCTTTTCTCTATTACACACGAATAAGAGTAAAGTTGAACACTAAATCAGGTGTTTGCGGCGCAGGAATGAAATTAATGCGCCGGAGAAGACAACGAAAACCGCGATTAATATCAGATAGATGCCGGTGCTGCCTTTGCTGACCGTGCCGAAGAAAGTAATATACATACCATAAAGGCCGAAGACCATCACCAGGGGCAGCAATATCGCCAGCATTACTTCCAGCACGCGGATGCCGCGGTTAGCCCGGTAGCTGCTTAACAGATAATCCGCGTCTTTATAAACTTCGATGATATCGGTGGTTTCATCCAGCGTTTCGCAGATTTTATTCATATGGTCCATCAGGTCGCTGAAATATACGGTTAAATCTATTTTACTGAAGCGTTTGATTTTCTTTTCCAGCTCCGTCAATAAGGTGCGAGTGGGGAACATCACGCGGCGTTGGGTGATAATGTCCCTTCTTAACGAGCTTAACTCCTGGGCCGCCTCGACACCAACATTGAAGACATTATCCTCGATGGCATCGGTCAGGTTCATGATTTTATCGAGCACCGGGAAATAAGAATCCAGCGCCCGATCCAGTATCTGGTACAGCAGGTAACCGGAACCCTGGCTGAAATATTCGTTGCGGTCGTCTTCATTCAATTCACATTCATGGAAAAACTCGTCCAGAGCAGTCAGTTCGATAGGATGCAGCGTCACCAGATATTTATCGCCGAGAAACGCGGACCACTGTTTTCGGATGCTGACTTTGGTCGCCTTGTTGTATTTCAACAGGTGGAAAATGGCGAAGATATAAGTGGGATATTCTTCAACTTTGGAAAGCTGCCTGAGGCTTAACGCATCCTCGATATCCATCGGGTGGAAATTATATTTCTCGGTTAAGTATTTAGTGATGTCTTCGGTGGGGTCGGTGATATCCACCCAAGTCAAATCGCCGAAAGTGATGGTCTTAATGTTTAATTGCTTTTTTTCCGGACTATTCGCGGATACAGCCATTTTAATTTCCTTTAATTATTACACTAACATTCTAACACATATGCAGGATGACAGAACAGTTTTCTTTTCATCAGTTTGCGGGGTTCACCGGCGAGCACGGCAGATATCAACCAGAAAACAATTGTTACAGGCAGGTTGTTTACGGCAGGCTTCTTTCCCATGGCGGACCAGCAAAGCATGATACTCATTGAAAAGTCGCACATCTGCCGGAAGGTTTTTCATGAAAAATGTTTGCCAGGCATCATAGGTATCTTCTTCAGGCCCTAAACCCACACGGCTGAAAATGCGTCGGGTGTACGAATCGACGACAAAGACCGGTTTATCAGCCGCATATAACAGGATAGAATCAGCGGTTTCGGGGCCGATGCCGTGGACCGCCAACAGCTGCAACCGTAACTCCCCGGTATTACGAGTAAAGAGTTCATTCAGGTTATCCCCGCAAACTGCGCTTAACCAGCGTACAAGGGTCTGCAGCTTTCGGGCCTTGGCATTGTAGTATCCCGACGGGCGGATGAGCTGTGCAAGCTCCGGAGTGGGGATTCCCCGTAAAGCGGCGGGAGACATTGCACCGGCGATTTTGAGATTCATAATGGCTTTTTCCACATTTTGCCAGGCGGTAGATTGTGTCAGAATCGCACACACCATGACTTCGAACGGACTTTCCCCCGGCCACCAGTGCTGCGGACCATAGCACTCAAATAACCGATAATAAATCTGAAGTAATGTCTTTTCAGTACTCTTCAATTTTAACCCAATCCGGAACAGTGGCGCCGGCAGCAGAATCATAGCCGGGGATGTACGGTTTAATATCCAAAACCAGGGAGCCGTCAATCGCATCCAGGCCCTGTACCCGAAGGATATTGTCCCGATGTGATAAAAGCCGTACGGTAGATTTGCCGATGGGGTTCGGGCGTTTGGGTGTGCGGACAGCGAACAGGCCCTGTAAAGGCACGCTTTGATTGCCCATGGGATACGTTTTCAGATTGTCTTTGTCGAAAACGGCGCGGTGCATCCAGTACAGGACGATGATATGGGAGAACCCTTCCAGCCCATCGAGCGCTTCAGTCAGTTCGGAATTAATTTCGATTTCAGCATTGATTTTTTTTAAATCCAGACGGGCGGAGGTCGGCTCTTTAAAATCGCTGTGCACCACACCGATAGGTTTCAGGTTGATTGGATAAGAGCGGTTCAACATTTACAGCCCTCCCAAAAGGTCGATAGAACAACAGATTCTCACTGTTGCCAGTGAGAATCTGCAAAATATCATCAAATATCGGGAGTAGTTTAACGCTTGGTATATTGCGGCGCCTTGCGGGCTTTTCTCAAACCGGCTTTCTTCCGCTCTTTGGCGCGCGGGTCGCGGGTGAGCAGACCATTCCGTTTAAGCTTGAGCCGATTCTCCGCATTCGCCTTCAACAGCGCGCGGGCAATACCCATACAAATCGCCCCGGCCTGTCCGGCAGTGCCGCCGCCGACAGTAGTAACCACCACATTAAATTTGCCGAGATTCTCGGTAACGATTAACGGCTTGGTCACCATGCTGCGGTGTTCGATGCGAGTCAACAGCTCTTCATAAGGTATGCCGTTGATGACAATCGCCCCTCTCCCCGGCATTATCTTGACACGGGCTATTGCCGTCTTGCGTCTTCCCGTCCCGTAAAAATAAGCCTGATCCTCCAAGGAAACCTCCCTTTATCTCTGAAGACAAATTAAAAATTATTCTTTCTTTGGTTCCGCTTCCGCTTTGACCGCCGCGGGTGCTTTCGCTTTCCCCAGCGACTTGGAAGCTTCGCCCTTAAAAACCCTGAGCCGCTTCATCATTTTAGCATTCAGATGATTCTTGGGCAACATGCCCTTTACCGCATGCTCAATGACCCTTTCCGGATAGGTCTCCATCAGTTTTTCCAGACTGACGGTTTTCAACCCGCCGGGATAACCAGAATGGCTGTGGTACATTTTCTGCGCTGTTTTGTTGCCGGTAACCTGGATTTTGGCGGCATTGGTCACGATAACGAAATCGCCGACATCCGCATTACGGGCAAATAAAGGTTTGTGTTTGCCCATCAGCAAATTGGCGGCGCGGGTGGCCAGCTTGCCTAATACCTCATCCGAGGCATCAATTGTGTGCCATTCTCTTTTTACATCACTTGCTTTGACTGTAACCGTTTTCATCTTCTCATTTCCTCAAACGAACAGGGGTAATTTACCCTCTCCAAACACAGGCCGCAAGGCGGCAGTGTCGGGCCGGCCAGGCCGACTTTTTTAGCTTCGAGGATATTGACAAATTCAGCCTCGCTCAGCTTGCCTGAACCCACCTGCACTAAAGCGCCTGCAGTGCTCCGTATTTGATGTCGTATAAAAGCATTAGCCATTATCCTAAAGACAACCATGTCTCCATTGCGTTGTACTGTTGCCTGATAAACCTGGCGGGTAGTGCTCATTTCCGGTTCATCACTGATATCGCTGGCGAAAGATACGAAATCATGTGAGCCGACCAACGATTGGCACGCCCAATTCATTTTCTCAACATTCAGTTCGCCGCTCACCCGGTGGGCAAACCTGGAGGTTATCGGGGAACGGGTGCGGCAATTTAAAATCGTGTAACTATATTCCCGGCTGACGGCCATACTGCGGACGAGGAAAGAATCGCCAACCGGACAGGCCGATTTTACGGCGATATCTTCCGGCAGATGGAAATTCAATCCGGAGACAAATGTGTCTGCGGTCAGCGCCGAAGTCGTGTCAAAACTGACCACCTGCCCGCGGGCGTGAACCCCGGTATCCGTCCGGCTGGAACCCAGTACCCTGACTTTCTCGCCGGTCAGCTTCTCCACCGCATTCTCCAGTTCACTCTGAATGCTGGGAACGTTTGCCTGCCATTGAAAACCGGCGTAATCAGTGCCGTCATATTCCAGCACCAATGCCATCCTGGTGGTCAGTTTCCGGGTCTGCTCAATTTCATGAGCAGTCATTGTCAGCGTCATTATTTCACCAGCTCAAGTTGTACAATCGGTGCGCCGTCACCGAGTCTGGCGCCCAGTTTTACGATACGGGTATATCCGCCTTTACGCTCGGCATACCGTTTGGCGAGCTCATCAAAAACTTTATCGGTAGTTTTCTTGCCGTAAATAAATGACAGCGCCTGCCGCCGGGCATGAAGGTCGCCCTGCTTACCAAGGGTTATCATCTTTTCGGCCACTCCGCGTACGGCTCTTGCTTTCGCTTCGGTGGTGGTTATTTTTTCATAACCCAACAGGTCTGTTACCAGATTCCGGTATAAAGCTTTTCGCGCTCCCGATGACCGGGTAAGCCGCCTGCTGTGCATAATTAATTTACGTGCCATAACATTCACCTATATCCATGTAATATTAATTGCTGTCCGAATCAGATTCGGGTTCTTCCTCCGAGGAATCAGTCAAACTTTCCCCGGACTGTATTAAAGTTAAGCCCAGTTCGCCTAGGCGGTCCGCTAATTCCTGGAGTGACTTGACGCCGAAATTACGCAGGGTCATCAATCCTTTTTCGCCTTTATTAACAACTTCACCGACGGTCTGGATGTTACCACGCCGCAGGCAGTTCATGGTGCGAACGGAAAGGTTCAACTGTTCTACCGGCATATTGAATAACTCTTGCGGGATAGATGATTCTGAAACAACCTTTTCCGGAACATCCTCCACCACTTTTCCGAAGGTAGCGAACGGCGCCAGCAATTCTTCTAACATCCGGGCGCTTTGGCTCAAAGCATCAGCAGCTTCGATCGTGCCATCCGTCCAGACTTCCAGATATAATCTTTCCAGCGTAACTTCCCGGCCGACGTGCACCGGCTCGATGAGGTAATTCACTTTCCGGGTCGGCGTAAAGATGGCATCAACCGGGATAGTACCCACCGGTAAATTATCCACCGCTTCGGCTTGTTTAAAACCGTTTCCGAGCTCCACATCAAACTCGATATAGAGTTTGGCATCGGAAGAATTCAGTGTCGCCAGGTATGTTTCGGGATTGGTAATTTCGAAATCGGCGGACGGTTTGATATCCGCCGCGGTCACTTTCCCTTCGTTATTGACATCCAGAATCAGTTTACCCGGTTGGTGCGTAATGGATTTTAGCCTGATGGCTTTAACATTCAGCAGGAACTCGATTACATCTTCCTTGACACCCGGGATAGATGAGAATTCATGCTGTACGCCGTCGATTTTGACATGGGTAATCGCCGCACCCGGTAAATGCCCGAGCATAATCCGCCGCAAAGCATTCCCCAGGGTGAGACCGAAACCCTTCTCTAATGGTTCGATGGCAAACCGGGCAAAGTTCTCTCTAGTTTCTACGACTTGAATCTTAGGTACTACTGACAAAGTCAAATCCGTACCTCCTTAACGTGAATAGTATTCAACAATGCTTTTACCATTAAACTGGGCAACCGTTTCATCAACGACGGGCAGCGTTACCACTGTTCCGGCAAGGGTAGCTCTGTCCAGTGTCAGCCAGATGGGCACAGTCTTCGCTTTAATTTCTTCAAGGACTTTCTTGAAATAGGCTTTTTTCAGGCTTGCTTCGCGGATACCGATGGCATCTCCTTCATTAACCAGGGCGGAAGGAACGTTTACCCGGTGGCCGTTTACCGTCACGTGGCCGTGCAGTACCAGCTGGCGAGCCAGCGGGCGGGAATCGGCTAAACCAAGCCGATAAATGACGTTATCCAGTCTTCTCTCCAGCAAAACCTTGAGGTTATCACCGGTGATACCGGGTTGTTTGGCAGAGATTCCGTAGAAACGGCGGAACTGCCGTTCGTATAACCCGTAGATATAACGTGCTTTCTGTTTTTCAATCAACTGCGTGCCGCGCTCTGAAACACGGCGGCGGCGCCCCCGGCTGCCGACAACAGCGGTTTTATGCCGCCGTTCCATAACGCACTTGGGCGTCATGCAGCGAGTGCCTTTTAACATTAACTTGTCACCACAGCGGCGACATAATTGACAGTTTGCCTCTATATGTCTAGCCATATTATTCTATATCCTTATACCCTTCTTCGCTTGGGAGGACGGCAGCCGTTATGCGGGATAGGCGTGATATCTTTGATGCTGGCAATCGCCAATCCGGATGCTTGTAATGACCGAATCGCTGCTTCGCGTCCGCTGCCGGGACCTTTCACAAACACATCCACCTGGCGCAAGCCGTAACTTGCCGCCTTTTTCACGGCATCCGAAGCCGCCAACTGCGCGGCGTATGGAGTGCCTTTTCTCGACCCTTTAAATCCTGCCGTGCCCGAACTTCCCCAGGAGAGAACGTTTCCTTCCGGGTCAGTAAGCGTCACAACCGTATTATTAAAACTGGACTGGATAAACGCACGTCCAGAGGGTATTACCTTTCGCTCTTTCTTTCTAGTTTTTCCCTTTTTACCTGCTGGCATTATTTCCTCCCATTAGTTGAAATTATGATTTATTTCTTCGTGGCGCCGCGTTTCTTCCCTCTCCCGGCGACCGTCTTCTTTACACCGCGCTGGGTGCGTGCATTGGTACGCGTCCTTTGTCCCCTTGACGGCAGATTGCGGCGGTGTCTGGTGCCGCGGTAACAACCGATCTCCATCAAGCGTTTGATGTTCAGGTTTACTTCTTTGCGAAGTTCACCCTCCACTGTATACTCTTTATCGATTAACTCACGGATCTTATTGACTTCGACTTCCGTAAGCTCATCTGCCTTCACTTCAGGGCTGATGCCGAGCTGATCTAAAATCTTCTGGCTGAAGGTCGGCCCGATGCCATGAATGTACTGTAACGAATACAGTATCTGTTTCCCTCTGGGAATATCTACACCTGCAATACGCGGCATTTTTTTCCTCCCCTAACCCTGTCTCTGTTTGTGCTTGGCTTTAGTACAAATAACCCGGACAACACCATGCCGTCTGATTACTTTGCACTTGTCACATCTTGGTTTGACTGAAGACCCGACTTTCATATTTACCTCTTTACTTAAACCGGTAGGTTACTCTGCCCCGAGTTAAATCGTACGGGGACAACTCGATTAATACTCTATCACCCGGTAATATTCTAATATAATTCACCCTCATTTTCCCTGAGATATGCGCCAGTACTTTATGACCGTTTGCTAATTCCACCCGGAACATCGCATTCGGGAGAGACTCTGCTACCACACCTTCAACTTCAATAGTCTCTTTCTTTGCCATAATCTCCTTAACTAAACACGGGTCAGTACCTCTGGTTCGCTATCCGTGATAGCGATGGTATCTTCAAAATGGGCGGACAGACTGCCGTCTTTGGTGCTCACCGTCCATCCGTTTTTACCTACTTTTGTTTCCCATCCGCCGATATTCACCATCGGTTCGATGGCCAGGGTCATCCCCTTTTTTAATACCGGCCCCGTTCCCCTCATCATTCCCAACAGGGACTTGGTTGTATTCGGAATCTGGGGGTCTTCATGCATATCTCTGCCGATGCCGTGGCCGGTATATTCACGCACTACCGTGTAGCCGCGTGATTCGGCGTATTCTTCGATGGCGGCAGAAACATCGCCTAACCTGTTGCCTTTGTAAGCCTTTTTAATGCCGGCTTTTAACGACCCCTCCGTTACTTCCATTAATTTCTGAGCCTCGGCATTGACTTTGCCCACCGCAACCGTCCTTGCCGCATCGCCCTGAAATCCTTTATAAATTACACCATAATCTATTGATACTATATCACCTTCCAGCAAGATTCTCTTGTCTGGTATTCCGTGCACTATTTCATCATTGACCGACACACATAAACTTGCCGGATAACCCCGGTAACCCTTAAATGAGGGAATCGCCCCGAAACGCCTCGGTTCTTTTTCAGCAATGGCATCCAGCTCATCGGTCCGCATCCCGGGTTTGACACTCGATGTCAGTATTTCCAATACTGTTGCTGTTATCCTGCCAGCCTCCCTCATTATCGCGATTTCCGCGTCGGTTTTTATTATAATGCCCATTTTCAATCTCGCCGCGGGCTTTTCTTCCCAACGGCATTCAGTATGCGCTGTTTGATTTCTTCCATTCCGCCTTCACCGTTGACTTCCGCAAGTTTACCGGTGCGCGTGTAATAATCAATCAAAGGCGCGGTTTGGGCAAAAAACACCTTCAATCTTTCTTTAATTGTGGCCGGAACATCATCGGAACGCTGGTAAAGCTCACCGCCGCATTTATCGCATTTGCCTTTCACTTTGGGAGGCGATGCGACTTCATGATACGGGGTCTGGCACTGCCGGCAAATCCAGCGCCCGCCGAGTCTTTTTAACAATTCTTCTTCCGAGACTTTGATGTATACCACTTTATCAATGGCTTTCGACTGTTCGGCCATCGCTTTATCCAGCGCCTGGGCCTGCGCTAAATTACGCGGGAAACCGTCGAAAATCACACCTTTGACACAATCCGGCGCGGAAATCCTTTCCTGCACCATCTTGATGGTGATTTCATCCGGCACCAGCATGCCTTTGTCCATATACGTCTTGGCTTCCAGCGCCAGTTTTGTCCCTTTTTTCTGCGCATCGCGGAACATATCACCGGTCGCAATGTGCGCGAGTTTTAGTTCCTTCGCCACTTCTGCCGCCTGTGTGCCTTTACCTGCTCCGGGAGCTCCCAGAAATACTACGTACACTTATAATCTCCTACTTGATAAACCCTTCATAGCGCCGCATTGTTAACTGCGCTTCCATCTGGTTCATCGTATCAATTACCACGCCGACAACAATGATTAATCCGACGCTGGATAACTGTACCGTCTGAACATTAGTGGTAAATTTCACCACAAACGGGATGATGGCGACAATTCCCAGAAATAGCGAACCGGCCAGGGTAATCCGGTTGATAACATTGTTCAGGTAAGACTCCGTATTCTTGCCCGGTCTGATTCCTGGGATAAACCCGCCCTGCTTCTGCAAGGTACCGGGTAAATCCTGCTGCTGGAAAATAACCATCGTATAGAAGAAAGAAGCAAGGATGGTCAGCAGGAAATACAACAGCCAGTAAACAACTCCTAAAGGCAAAGATGTATTCGGGCTGAAGATGTTATAAATTGCATTGGCGATATTCGGCGGCGCCGGCGCAGTCGTCATGAAAAATTGCGCAATCATACCGGGGAAAACCACCAGCGACATGGAGAAGATTAACGGGATCATGCCGGCCGCATTAACTTTCAGCGGGATATGGGTGCCTCCGGTCTGACGGTACATTCTGCCGCTGTGGAAAGAAGTCTTGGCATATTGCACAGGGATACGCCGGTGGGCCTCGTTGAAAAGAACGATAAACACCAGGCTCGCCAGTAATATTAACGCGAAGAGGATAACCCCAAATTTGTTAGTATCCCAGGCTAACCCCAGGTCGCCAACCATTGTCGGATATGTGCAGACGATACCGGCAAAAATAATAATCGAGATACCGTTACCGATGCCGTACTCTGTAATCTGTTCACCTAACCAGACCAGGAAAATTGTTCCTGCGATTAAACACATAATCATAGTAACCATGGACAGCGCATCCGTGGCAGCGATAACGCCGTTATGCTGCATCAGGACAATTTCGCCCCAGCCCGAAAGGGCCGCCAGCGGAATAGTCAAAAGGTGACTGATGCGATTAATTTTATTCTGGCCGGCTTCGCCCTCAGTAGACATCCGCTGCAACGCCGGGATTACCGGCTGCATCAGCTGAATGATAATCGTTGAGGTGATGTAGGGATAAACACCCATGGCCAGAATACTAAAGCTTTTTAACGCACCGCCGCTGAACATATCCAGCATCCCCAGCAAGGCGTTACTGCTGAACATCTGTTTTAGTGCGGCAGTGTCAACACCGGGTAGTGGCACATGAGCCATGAAACGGAATGCTACCAGCATGGCAAAAGTGAGTAAAATCCGTCGCCGCAAATCCGGCAGGCGGAAAGCATCCAATATTGCCTGAACGAGCTTTGGCCTAGTCTGCCGAGGCTTCATCACTATACTCCTCGACTGTACCACCGGCTGCTTCGATTTTAGCTTTAGCAGCAGCTGTAAATTTATCAGCTTTGACGGTTAACGGACGGTCGATTTCACCATCTCCAAGTATTTTCACCGGATTCTGGCCGGTTTTCACCAGGCCGAGTTCCAATAACGAAATAATATCCACGACAGTTCCGGCTTCGAAAGCGTTTAACTGCCCGACATTGACCACGTCATAACCGGTCTTAAAAATGTTGGTGAAACCGCGCTGGCTCGGCAGCCGTTTTATAATCGGTAATTGTCCGCCTTCAAAACCCGGTTTCATCCTGAATCCGGCGCGGCCCTTTTGTCCTTTGCAGCCACGTCCGGAAAAACTTCCTTTTCGGCTTCCGTCACCACGCCCGACTCTTTTCTTGCCCTTGCGGGAGCCGGGTGCAGGAGAAAGTGTATCCAGTCTTATCAACTTGCTTCCTCCACTTTAACTAAATGTCTTACTTTATTAATCATGCCTCTGATGGCACGGGAATCTTCATGCACCACGCTTTCGTTCAGGCGATGAAAACCCAGCGCTTTCAGGGTTCGTTTCTGGTCTTCTTCATAACCGATGCCGCTTTTCACCAAAGTAATGCTAATTTTTGCCACTGGCGACCACCTCCCCGGTTGACTGCTCCGCCGGTTTTCTCCGGGCAATTTCTTCCGCCGGCTTTTTCAATTGGCTCAGCGCCATTACTGTTGCTCTGGCCACATTTGTTTTGTTGGATGTGCCTAACGATTTGGTCAGTATGTCTTTAATACCGGATAATTCAAGCACCGACCGCATGCTGCCGCCGGCAATAATTCCGGTACCGGGCGCGGCTGGTTTTAACAGGATTTTCGCGGAACCCATTTTTAATTCGATTTCATGGGGAATGGTCGAACCTTCCATCTTAATCGAAATTAAATTCTTACGGGCGTCTGCATTCGCTTTGTTTATGGCGACAGGTACCTCGTTTGCTTTGCCCAGGCCGACTCCGACATGACCGACGCCATCACCGGTAACCACCAGTGCGCTGAAACTTAACCGCTTGCCGCCTTTTACCACTTTGGCAACGCGATTCACATAAATCAACTTGTCTGTCAGTGCCAGTTCCGCCGGGTCTATCTTATTGATCAAAGCCATACTTATCTTTCCTTATTTTCTTTTAGAACTTCAAGCCCTGTTCGCGCACCGCTTCAGCCAGAGCTTTTACTCTACCGTGATATTTAAATCCGCCGCGGTCGAAAGCAACCATGGTGACACCCTTTTCTTTCGCCCGTTTGGCAACCAGGGCGCCCACCATTTTGGAAACATCAACCTTTTTCTTGCCGTCGGCCGCTTTCTTAATCTCTTCATCCAGCGATGAAGCGGATACCAGCGTGATTCCTTTGGTATCGTCAATTATCTGAGCATAAACATTGGTCAGGCTGCGAAAAACACTCAGACGGGGTCTGGATTCAGTCCCTGCAACCCTTCTGCGGATGCGGGTGTGCCGTCTGTCGCGAGCTACCTTACGGTTAAATTTTGCCATTTATTCTTTACCTCTACTTCCCGACTGCCTTACCCGCTTTACCGGCTTTGAGTTTAATCTTTTCGCCGGTATATCTCAAGCCCTTGCCTTTGTAGGCGTCGTGGGGTTTAATTGCCTTAATTTTCGCTGCCATTAAACCGACAGCTTCTTTGTCGATTCCGGATATTTTCAACTTGGTGGTGCCTTCAACCGCGAAAGCAATGCCCACATCAGGAGAAACTTCTACCGGATGCGAATAACCGACATTGAATACTGCCTTATCGCCGGTTTTCTGGACTTTGTAGCCCACCCCGACAATATCGATACCTTTTTCATAGCCTTTGGTCACGCCGGTGACCATATTGGCAATTAATGCGCGCATCAGGCCGTGACGGGCACGAACATCTCTTTCATCGTTAGCACGGGCAACAACCAACGTATTTTTCTCCATGCTGATAGAAATATCAGAACCTAAAGCCCGGTGAAGTTCCCCTTTGGGGCCTTTCACGCTAATTTCGCCATTTTCAACCTTTACCACTACATCTTTGGGCAGCGGTATCGGCAAACGTCCTACTCTAGACATACAATTTGCTCCTGTCTTCGCTTACCACACATAACATAAGAGTTCTCCCCCGATTCCCTGGTGCCAGGCTTGCCGCCCTGTCATCACTCCTTTCGGCGTGGAGAGAATAGCGATTCCCATACCGCCGTATACACGGGGAATTTCTTTTTTCTCAACATAGATTCTCAAACCGGGTTTACTTACCCTTTCTAATCCGGTAAGTACCGGCTGATTTCTATCCTGATACTTGATATAGAGTTTGATACTCTTGTGCGATTCTTCACGGACGACTTCAAAATCTTTAATGAAGCCTTCTTCCTTCAGAATCTTGGCAATCGCCAGTTTTAATCTAGATGATGATACCAGCACCGCATCATGCCTTGCCATGGTGGCATTGCGTATCCGGGTCAGCATATCTGCAATTGGGTCAGAAATAGTCACCCTTGCCCCCCTTTGGTTAATAACCTTACCAGCTTGACTTTCTCACGCCCGGAATCTTGCCGGCTAAAGCAAGTTCCCGGAAACATATTCTGCACAGCCCGAACCGACGCATATAGGAACGCGAACGACCGCATACCTGGCATCGATTATGCTGCTGCACTTCAAATTTAGGAGTCCGTCTCCATTTAGCAACTTCCGACTTTTTAGCCATTTAAACTCCATTATTCCTTACTGAACGGCATGCCCAGCAATTCCAATAATAATCGACCTTCTTCATCGGTCCTGGCGGTAGTTACGATTGTTATCTCCAGTCCGCGAACTTTATCCACTTTGTCAAATTCTATTTCAGGGAAAATCGTTTGCTCTTTCATGCCGAGGGTATAATTGCCGCGGCCGTCAAAAGCGTTGCGGGGCACACCCTGAAACTCACGTCCCCGCGGTAAAACGACGTTCACCAGCCGGTCGAGGAAGTCCCACATCCTTTCCTGGCGCAATGTGACTTTCAAACCGATGGGCATACCTTCGCGTAACTTAAAGTTAGCGATGGATTTTTTGGAACGGGTCACGATCGGTTTTTGCCCGGTAATAATCGGCAAATCTTTTTCCGCCCCTTCCAGGGCCTTAGCGTTGACGACTGCTTCGCCTAAACCAATTCCTACCACGATCTTGACGACCTTCGGCACTTCCATCACATTCTGATAGCCTTTTACTTCTATCAGTTTGGGCATTACTTCTTTTTTATACTTTTCTTTCAGACCAGCCATTATTCGATTACCTCACCACAAGCACGACAAATTCTTGCTTTTTTACCGTCGTCCAGGGTTTTGTAACCAACACGAACCGGATGGTTACAACGATTGCAGAGCAGCATTAAATCCGATAAATCAATCGGCGCTTCCCGCTCAATAATTCCTGCCTGTTTAACCTGAGCTTTCGCTTTGCTGTGCGTCTTGATAATATTGACGCCTTCAATAAGAGCCTGATGGTCTTTAGGAAATACAAAGCGTACTTTGCCCTTTTTGCCTTTATCTTTGCCGGCGATAACCAGGACGTTATCATCCTTTTTTATTTTCATCGCCTGTCTCCTTATAATACCTCGGGCGCCAGAGAGAGAATCTTGGTAAACAACTTTTCCCTTAATTCCCTGGCAACCGGGCCAAAAATACGAGTTCCTTTGGGGTTATTCTTTTCAGTGAGGATGACGGCGGCATTATCGTCAAAACTGATATAGGTGCCGTCGGCGCGACGCTGCGGTCTGGTGGTCCGGATTACTACCGCCCGGACGACGTCTCCGGCTTTTACCGAACCGCCGGGAACTGCTTTTTTCACGCTGCCGACAATAACATCGCCGACATGAGCGTACTTGCGGCCGCTGCCGCCGAGGACGTTAACGCACATTACCTGCCGTGCACCGGTATTGTCCGCCACCTTTAATCTGGTATATATCTCTATCACTTCATCTTACCCCAAGATTTATTCTTTCTGTTCTTCCGGTTTGGTTTCGGTAACAGCCGTGGCTGCTTCATCAACAACTTCAACTGCTGTCTTCTTTGCTTCGGTTAATACCGCCGGGGTGGCAATCTCTTCCGGTTTAACTTCGATCGCCGCGGCTTTGATGATAATTTCTTCAACACGCCATCTTTTCTCTTTGGATAAGGGGCGGGTTTCGACAATTTTTACGGTATCGCCGATCTGACATTCATTCTTTTCATCATGAACTTTATACCGCTTCACCTTTTTAATGGTCTTTTTGTATAAAGGGTGGTTCCGGTGGGATTCAACCAGCACAACGAGGGTTTTATCCATCTTGTTGCTCGAAACCTGCCCTACTTTACTTTTCAGAATTATTGTCATAGACTATACCCTTTTCTTCTGCCATTTGCTGACAGATTTTCATACTTGGACAGGTTTTATTTTCCTGCCAGTTCCCTTTCTCTGATAACTGTTTGTATTACCGCAATCTTTCTTCTGGCCCGGGGAATTTCCCGATGGTTCACCAGTTGTTTGGTCGTTGCTTTAAGACGCAAATCAAAAAGTTCCCGGTTAGCCGTCTGAAGCTGCTTGGTTAATTCTTCGGAGCTCATCGCCCTGACTTCACTAACTTTCAACGGACTCTAACTCCCTGGTCTTGGTAAGGCTGCCCAGACCGCTTGACTTCCTGGTAACAAATTTGGCATCGACCGGTAATTTGTTGGCTGCCAGACGCATTGCTTCTTTGGCAGTTGCCTCATCGACCCCACCCATTTCAAACATGATGCGCCCGCGTTTAACTACAGCCACCCAATGGTCCGGCGTGCCTTTGCCGGAACCCATACGAGTTTCCGCCGGTTTTTTGGTAATTGTTTTATCCGGGAAAATACGGATATAAACTTTTCCGCCGCGGCGCACATAGTGCGTAATGGCACGGCGGGCTGCTTCGATTTGACGCGCTGTCACCCACACGGACTCTTCCGCTCTTAATCCATAATCACCAAATGTGACAACATCCCCGGAGTGGGCAGTGCCTTTCCGGCGCCCTTTTGAAACTTTGCGGAATTTTACTCTTTTAGGTTGTAACATTAAAATCTCCCTACTTTTCCGCTGTTGGTTCTTCCGTTACATCGGACGGTTTCTTAGCCTTGACAACTTTCGGCTTCGCTGCCGCCGGTGCCGGAGTAGTTTTTTTCGCTGTGTGCTTTTCTTCGGCTTCTTCTACAACTGCCGTTTCTTCAACTTTTTCGGCAGCAGGTTTACGTACTTTCTTGACAGCCGGTTTTTCAACTTTGACGGCTTCAACAACGGCCGGCGCTTCTGCGGTTTCGGTTTTTTCCGCCGCAGGTTTGCGGATTCTTCTAACGGTGTGCTTTTCCGCCAGCGCTTTTGCCTGTTCTTCTTTCACCGCGGCCATTTTCTCGGCCAGGGCCTCGTTAATCGCCTGTTCAACTGCGGGTGATTTTACTTCCGCCTCAGGCGTCGCTGCCGGTTGCGCAACGGCTTCAGCGGGGGTTTCTTCCTCTTTAGCCGGGAGTATTTCACCTTTATAAATCCAGACTTTGATGCCGATGCGGCCCATAACAGTTTTGGCTTCAGTGAAACCATAGTCAATATCGGCACGCAACGTATGCAGCGGGACGCGTCCCTCATGCATCGTAACAGTACGGGCGATTTCCGCCCCGTCCAGACGGCCGGCTGCGCGGATTCTCATCCCTTTGGCACCGGCTACGATTGAACGTTGTAAAGCCTGTTTCAATGCACGCCGGTAAGCGACACGTCTTTCCATTGATTCGGCAATTGACTTTGCCACCAGGAAAGCATCGAATTCAGGCTGTTGGATTTCTCTGATATTTAATTGAACTTTCTTGGAAATCAGTTTCTCAAGCGATTTCCGCATTTCATCCACGCGCTGTCCACCACGCCCGATAAGGATGCCGGGCCGTGCCGTATGAATAGTCAGGGACACATTGTTTGCCTGACGGTCAATCTCAACCAGAGATACACCTGCTTCAGGATACATCGACTGGATGGCCTTGCGGATTTTCAGATCTTCCTGCAAAAACGTCACGAAATGACGGTCGGAATACCATTTGGAATCCCAAGTTTTAATGACACCCAGTCTAAAACCAACCGGATGAACCTTATGTCCCATTAGCCCTCCTGTTCCCCAACAACGACAGTAATATGACTGGAACGCTTCTGTATCGGACTGACGCGGTGACGGGAACGCGCCTTATACCGTTTCAGAATCATTGCCTCATCGGAATAGATTTTTAATACTTTCAAATTTGCGCCGGCCATATTATGTGCCGTTTCGGCATCTGCCACAGCCGTTTTTATCAGCTTGGCGACAATACGGGCATGAGGTGAAGGAGTAAATTTCAGCATTACCAGTGCTTCATCAACACTCTTTCCACGTACCATGTCAATCAGCAGCCGCATCTTGCGCGGGGATGTTCCTGTATTTTTTACAACCGATTTAACTTCCATTTATCTCCTAACTGGTAGCTTCAGCAGCCGGGGCGGCTTTCTTGGGAGCTTCTTCTTCCTTAATCGTATGTCCTCTGAAGGTGCGGGTAGGAGCGAATTCACCCAATCTATGACCGACCATGTTTTCCGTGATATAAACCGGTACATGCCGTCTACCATCATGGACCGCAATAGTCAACCCGATAAAATCAGGGATGATCGTACACCAGCGAGACCAGGTCTTAAGAACAGTTTTTTCGCTGCTGTGGCTGACTGCCAGTGCTCTTTTTACTAATTTTGCGTCTACTGCTGGTCCCTTTTTAGTTGACCTTGACATAGTTTACTTCTTCCCTCGACGCCTGATAATCATTCCGTCTGAATATTTTGTCTTACGCGTCTTATAACCCATTGCCGGTTTACCCCAGGGGGTCTTCGGTCCCGGCATACCGATCGGGGTTCTACCCTCGCCGCCCCCATGTGGATGGTCGCGAGGACTCATTGCCGAACCTCTAACTGTCGGACGCCAACCCATTAAGCGCTTGCGTCCTGCCTTTCCGATATGTACACCCTGGTATTCAATGTTGCCGACCTGCCCGATTGTGGCCGTGCATTCCGCCCGGACAAGCCGCATTTCACCGGAAGGCAAACGGATGTGGACTTCCTCTCCCTCTTTTGCCAGGAGCTGCGCGGCGCCACCGGCGCTGCGCACTAGCTTCCCGCCGTTGCCTTTGATTAATTCGATGTTATGTATCATCGTACCGGTGGGGATACTTTTTAAAGGTAAGGTATTACCCGGTTTAATTTCCGCATTTTCGCCGGATAGAATCGTATCCCCTACTTTTAAACCAACCGGGGAGATGATATATCTTTTTTCACCGTCGGTATAAAATATCAAAGCAATATTCGCCGACCGGCCCGGGTCGTATTCAATCGCAGACACTTTGCCGGGAATCCCGACTTTGTCGCGTTTGAAATCGATGACTCTCAATAACTGTTTGACACCGCCGCCCTGATGGCGCACAGTAACTTTACCAAGGTTATTTCTACCGGCGCTCTTCTTCTTATAGAGCACCAGCGTTTTTTCCGGATAACCTTTAGTAATCTCTTCGTTCGCGAGAGTACTGGCATCCCGTCTACCCGGTGAAGTTGGATTGTATATCTTTATTGCCATTTAATTTCCCTCGTTTGCCTTATAAACTCTCAAACAGGTCGATTTTATCGCCTTCTTTCAGCGTGACAATTGCTTTTTTCCAGGGTGATGTCATGACTAATCTTCTGCCGACTCTTTTTTCTTTACTGTGGATAGTGATAATGTTGACACCCGTAACAGTAACCTTGAAAGCTTCTTCCACCGCATTTTTAATCTGCATTTTGTTCGCGCGCCCGCCAACCTCAAAGACATATTTACCGGTAGGTTGTAAAGCCGCATTTTTTTCCGTAATCAGAGGGCGCTTTAAAATTTCATGCAGTTGCATTGTTTTCTTCTCCAGATGAACCCTCACCCCACAACTGCTCGGCTTTGCGCACTGCATCCACATCCATCAGCAGCGTGTTATGAGAGATAATATCCACGACATTTAATAAATTGGCCGGTAATGTCTTGACGCCGGGCAGGTTCCGGGCAGATTTCACTAAATTAACATTGCCTTCCCCTGTCACTACCAGAGTGGTATTATCCACCTGCATTGCGTCGAGAATACTGACTACATTTTTCGTTTTAATTCCGTCAAGCTTCAAGGATTCCAGAATTTTCATTTCTCCGTCCTCAAGTTTGGCGGAAAGAACACATCTGAGGGCCAACCGGCGCATGCTCTTCGGCATTGCCTGATGGTAATCCCTGGGATGAGGGCCGAAGACAATACCGCCGCCGCGGCGCAGTGGCGATTTGATACTGCCCGCACGAGCGGAACCGGTACCTTTCTGCTTATAAAGCTTTCTGGTGCTGCCTGAAACATTGCCGCGAGTTTTGGTGCTGGCATTCCCCTGACGGGCATTGGCCTGCTGTCTGAGAACAGACTGATGCACTACTGCCTCGTTAAAAGGTGTGCCAAAAACCTTATCGCTGATTTCAATGTTCTCTACCACTTCCCCCGCAAGGTTATAAACTGGAGCCTGCATTTCCCTACTTCCTCTTAGTCGACTTACTAATTAATAATAAAACGTTCTTCGCGCCCGGCACTGCTCCCTGAACTAACAGGAGATTGTGTTCGGGGTCGGTCTTGTAAATTTTCAATCCTTTCTGGGTAACCTGTTCGTGCCCCATGTGGCCGGCCATGCGTAACCCTTTGAGTACGCGACCCGGTGTGGTGGTGGCGCCGATGGCGCCCGGCGCGCGGTTCCGGTCGGTCTGCCCGTGTGTTTTCGGTCCGCCTTTGAAGCCGTGGCGTTTGACCACACCCGCAAACCCTTTGCCTTTGGAGACGCCGATAACATTAACGAAGTCACCGGATTTAAACTGACTCACGTCTACTTTATCGCCGACTTTTACTTCGTCCGTACTGGCAACGCGGAACTCTCTTAATTCCCTGAGTTTCCCCATTTCCTTAAGGTGTCCCTGTTCTGCTTTACTCAGTTTTTTCGCTGTGCCAAACCCGAGCTGAACAGCGTCATAGCCTTCTTTGGCGGCGGTTTTAATCTGAGTAACTGTGCACGGACCTGCTTCGATGACGGTAACAGCTTCTACTTTACCGCTGTCAGTGAAGACCTGGCTCATACCAATTTTTTTACCGATAATTCCTGGAATCATTCCTTCCATCCCGGCAATTTAATCTACTATAATTTTATATCCAGCTCAACACCCGACGGGAGGTTCAGCTTGGTTAACGAATCAATCGTCTTCGAGGTTGTTTCCACAATATCAATCAGACGTTTGTGAGTGCGGACTTCGAATTGCTCCTGCGAATTCTTGTCGATGAAACTGGCACGGATGACACTGAATTTCTCAATTCGTGTCGGCAGCGGGATAGGACCCACTACCACAGCGCCGGTCTGCTCAACAGTTTCCACAATCTGCTGCGCTGATTGATCTACGACCTTGTGGTCGAACCCTTTAATTTTGATACGGATTTTTTGTTTAGCCATTTTTTGTTCCTGTTTTATCTGTCAATTCTTTTAATAAAAATGCGGGTATTTCCTGATAACTGTGAAATTCAATTGATTGGCTGGCCCGGCCCTGAGTCTCGGACCTTAATGCGGTAGTATACCCGAATGTTTCGGACAAGGGAATCAATGCTGAAATAATAACCATATCGCTGCGGTTTTCAATCAACTCGATATGCGCGCGGCGGGATGAGATATCGCCGATAACATCGCCCATAAACTCTTTTGGACTAACCACTTCCATTTTCATGATGGGCTCGAGGATAACCGGTTTGGCCTTATGCACCGCTGCCTTCAACCCCATCGAACCGGCCATCGCGAAAGCATTTTCATTGGAGTCAACTTCATGATAACTGCCATCAAAGACGGTAACTTTAATATCGACAATCGGATAACCGGCCAAGGTACCGGTTTCGCACGCGGCTTTAACACCTTTTTCAATTGCCGGGATATAATTACGCGGGATGGTACCGCCTTTAATTCTTTCGGCAAATTCAAAACCTGAACCGGGGGCTGCCGGCTCAACTTCCAGCCAGCAATCGCCGTATTGGCCTTTACCGCCGCTTTGCCGGACAAATCTGCCTTCCGCTTCCGCTTTCTGAGTGATGGTTTCTTTGTAAGCAACACGGGGGTTGCCGACATTAGCGCCGACCCCGAATTCGCTCAGCATGCGGTGGGTGATAATTTCAAGGTGTAATTCGCCCATGCCGGAGATAACAATCTGCCCGGTCTCTTCATTATATTTAACTTTGAATGTGGGGTCTTCTTCGGAAAGTTTTCTGAGCGCTTCACCCATTTTGTCCTGGTCGGAGCGTGATTTAGGCTCGATGGCAATGAAAATCACAGGTTCGGGGAACTTAATGGATTCCAGCAGAACCGGCTGGTCGATGTTACTTAAAGTATCGCCGGTGAACGTGTTCTTTAGCCCGAGGGTGGCGACAATGGAACCGGTGTCGGCGTATTCGAGTTCTTCGCGTTTGTTGGCATGCATCAGGAACAAGCGGCCGATACGTTCGGGCTTGCCGCGGGTGGCATTTAATACCTGGTCGCTGGCCTTGACCACGCCGGAATAAACCCGGAAGTATACCAATCTGCCGACGAACGGGTCGGTTACGACTTTAAAAGCTAGGGCCGTGAAAGGTTCGTTGTCGCTGACCTGCATGGTCAATTCGTTATTATTCTTATAATCTACCGCTTTGGTGGGCGGCATATCGGACGGAGCAGGCAGATAATAACCCACTGCATCGAGCAGCGGCCTGACGCCTTTATTGGATAAAGCACTGCCGCAGAGACAGGGTACCAGTTTTGCCGCAAGAGTGGCTTTCCTGATGGCGGCTCTGATTTCTTCTGCCGTAAATTCATCCCCGTCAAGATATCGCGAAATCATCTGGTCGTCTGATTCGGCCACTCTTTCTATCATGTTATGACGGGCCGTTTTCACTTTTTCCTGCATTTCTGCGGGAATTGCTATCTCTTCCACCGGTTTGTCCCGTTCCCCGTCTTT
>Ga0187862_10000665_pt1 | contig 38641 bp, 43 predicted proteins | sample June2016WEW_10_1_FD_133003 | JGI IMG/M metagenome (GOLD analysis project Ga0187862, IMG submission 133003) | Peatland microbial communities from SPRUCE experiment site at the Marcell Experimental Forest, Minnesota, USA - June2016WEW_10_150 | ecosystem: Environmental > Terrestrial > Soil >... | reverse complement strand
GAAGGAAATGCAACGGTTAAGCCGACAAGTGTTGTTTGAAACCATGCCTCATCCGAAGCGACGCAAATGCCTGGGCAAGAAAGTCTTAGGTCTTATCTAAGGGCCATTCGGAACTGACCCCTTCTCCGACGGGGCGGCGCGTCAACTCAAATTATTTTTTGTGGCTCGATTTAAAGGCGCGATGGCCGCAACGGGAGCAATAAGGCACGGTCTCAATGTAAACGTAATAGATGACGCCGGGCAGGAGAAAAAGCAGGCATAGCACAAGGCAGATGAGCACTTCCTTGACGCCTTGCAACCCGCGCACTCGATTCAGAGAATCAGAGCCGCAGAGGGGACATGAATTGCCAGGACCGTCATTCCCGGGCCTTTGTTCTGGCAGTGATTTTCCAGTCAATTCCATATACGCGGCATTGAGTTCTGCACGGGTGGCTCTGAGCGTGGCCATTGAACTGCTCCGCCGGCTGGCCGCGTTGAAGTTGTGCTGGAGATTGACCACGGATTGCACGGGTTGCACGGATGAGAATCCCGTCAACCGGTTTAAATGATCATAACAGTTGCTCGTCATCATGGCCGTCGTTCCGCTGGGCGAGAACAGAATATGGTCCACCCAGGGCGAATTGGCAGGCAAGAATATGCGTCGCATGGGTTCGGCACCTGTCATTCCCGGGCCTGATGCCGGCGGCCTCCGTTGTGTTTGTTTTGGTGGCGATGCGGTTCCAGGTGAGAAACATCATTCGGGGATGGGTTCAGCGAGGGCGCTGAACCCAGCACGCGGGGGCGCGTACTCTCCCCGAATTAGAAGCCTCCAGCCGGGAGCGGGTGCTTTTGACTTTTGGGCGCGGTTGCTCTACGCTGGCGGCCTCATGAATGTGCTGCTCCACACGGCCCCTGATTTCAGCGATCAATGCGCGCGCCTGATCGCTTCGTCCAGCTTGTTTGACCCGGTGGTCGAGCAGCGCGCCCGCGAAATCATCGAGGCGGTGCGGGAGCGCGGGGACGCGGCGGTGATCGAATTGACGGAACGGTTCGACGGGGCGAAATTGGAGCCGGAGCAATTGGCGGTGACGCACTCGGAATTGATGGCCGCGTCGTTGAAGGCGGATGCGGCCTTGCGCGCGGCGGTGGCCGAAGCGTCTAGGAACATCGAGGCCTTCGCCAAACGCTCGCTACGCAAGGGTTGGACGATGCGCAACTCGCACGGCGCGGAGGTGGGGGAGAAATTCGATCCCTACCCGCGCGTGGGCATTTACATTCCCGGGGGCATGGCGCCGCTGGTTTCGACGGCGCTGATGACGGTGCTTCTGGCGCGGGCGGCGGGCTGCCGCGAGATCGTGGTCTGCACGCCGTGCAACCGGGACGGGGAGGTGAATCCGGCGCTGCTCTTCGCCGCGCGCCGCGCCGGGGCCACGGAGATTTACCGCATCGGCGGCGCGCAAGCCATCGCCGCGCTGGCGCTGGGCACAAAAACCATCCGCCCGGCGGCCAAGATTTTCGGGCCAGGCAACGCCTACGTGGTCGCGGCCAAGCGGCTGCTCTACGGCCACGCGGCGATGGATTTGCTGCCGGGACCGAGCGAGTTGCTCGTGCTGGCCGACGAGACGGCCAATCCCGCCTTCGTCGCGGCGGATTTGCTCGCGCAAGCCGAACACGGATCGGGGCACGAGCGGGTCTGGCTGGTGACCCCATCGGCGAAGTTGCTGCGCGCGGCGCGGAAGGAAATCGCGCGGCAATTGCCCAGGCTGGCGCGGCGCGAGTTGATTGAACGGGCGCTGGAAAACAACGGCTGGCTGATTCAGGTCGCGAGCATGGAGCAGGGCCTTGAGTTGACCAACCGCCTTGCGCCCGAACACCTGGAAATCATCACCCGCCACGCCGCCGCCTTGGCGGAAAAGGTCGTGACGGCAGGAGCCATTTTCCTGGGCGGCGACTCCCCGACTGTGCTGGGCGATTATGTGGCCGGCCCCAGCCACACGCTGCCGGCGGGCGGGACGGGCGCTTCGTTCGCCGGGCTGACGGTGGACCAGTTTCAACGCCGCATTAGCATGGTGGCATACAAAAGGCCCGCGCTCAAAAAGGCGCTCCAAAGCGTCAAAGAATTCGCGGCGTTGGAGGGATTGGACGCGCACTGGCGGTCGGCGGAGATCCGTTTGCAAAGGCGATGAGACGGGAAAGCCGCGTAGCAGCCCGTTAAACAATTGATGCAAACCCGCCCACCCATTGCAGCATCGTTGGTTCGGCCCCTGGTGCGCCGTCTGCGCGCTTATGTTCCCGGCGAACAGCCGCGCGTGAAGGGGCTGATCAAGCTGAACACGAACGAAAACCCGTTCCCGCCTTCGCCCAAAGTCCTGCGGGCCATCCGGGTCGCCGTGGACGGCCGGCTGCGGCTGTATCCCAATCCGACGGCGGAGCCGCTGCGCGAGAAACTGGCGGCGTGGCACCAATGCCGGCCCGCGAACATCATCGTGGGGAACGGCTCCGATGAGTTGCTGGCGCTGGCCACGCGGGCGTTTGTGGAACCGGCGGGCGCGAGCCGGCGCGGCGGACGATCGCACGGCACGATCCAGTTTTTTTCGCCCAGCTACACGCTTTATGCCGTGCTGGCGGAGATCGCGGGCGCGCGGAGCAATCCGGTGCCGCTGGCGGCGGATTTTGGGTTGCCGGGGGAACTTGCGAAGGGCGGGTGGGATTTCCGGGCGGCGCTGACGTTTGTCACCACGCCCAACGCGCCGAGCGGGCGCGGCTACGCCACCGCGGAACTGGAGGAACTTTGCCGGGCGCAGCGCGGGGTGGTGGTGCTGGATGAGGCCTACGCGGATTTCGCCGGGGAAAACGCGATGGCGCTGGCGCTGCGGCATCCGCATGTGATTGTGGCGCGGACATTTTCCAAGGCTTATTCGCTCTGCTTTCAACGGGTGGGCTATATGGCGGGTTCTGAGGAGTTGATCGCCGGGCTGCAAAAAATCCGGGACAGCTACAACGTGAACGGGCTTGGGCAGGTGGCCGCGCTGGCCACCCTTTCCGATCTGCCGTATTATCGGCGCGGTTTCCGGCGGATCATCGCCACGCGCCAGCGGCTCGCGCGCGAGCTGGGCGGGCTGGGATTTTCCGTGCTGCCGAGCGAGGCCAATTTCATTCTGGCGCGGCCGCCCAAATTTCCCGCCGAGGTTTGGCTGGAAAAATTGCGCGAGCAAAAAATCCTGGTGCGGTGGTTCGCGCAGCCGGAAACCCGGGATTATCTCCGAATCACCATCGGGACCGACGCGCAGGCAGAGGCGTTGCTGCGCGCGGCCAGGGCGGTTGCCGCGTAGCGGGTCATTGTAAAATTTGATGGATTGTTAAGCGATCTGCAAAGGAATATACCCACATTGATCTTATGGAATGTGGGTATATTCATTTTAACAACGCCATGAAATTTGTCGAGAAAAAAGTTTGGACAGAAATAAGTTTGGAGGGGGGTTATCACTTTATCACCGGGCTCAGAACAAAATTCTTCGAGCCGGGATTTGTCGGGAAGCGGAACCCCTTTCTCCGGCTCTCTCTAGAGCGGTTTAAGAAAAAGTGTAGCCGAGGATTGATGGGGAATGTGTTCGGCGAGGCACCGAACACGGCAGGCGAGGGCGCCCGCGCTCCCCCAGAATCCCGATGTTTGAGCGGCTACAGTTTTCATGGAATTGCTCTAGCCGCGAGCGGAGAGAGAGAAGGCGGAGGCGTTGTTGCGCGCGGCCAGGGCGGTTGCCGCGTAGCGGGTCATTTTAAAATTGATGGATTGTTAAGCAATCCGCAAAGGAATATGCCCACATTGATCTTGTGGAATGTGGGCATATTCATTTTAACAACGCCATGAAATTTGTCGAGAAAAAAGTTTGGACAGAAATAAGTTTGGAGGGGGTTATCACTTTATCACCGGGCGCAGGACAAAATTCTTCGAGCCGTTTGCCTCTGCCCGGAAGCGGGTGAAGATGGTGTCCAGGTTGCCAGACAACGCGGCGGGGGTCAGTGGGAAAGCGGCGCTGGCGCGCCCGCACTCCAAAACCTGCCGGCATCTCGGACGCGCCGTGTGAACGCGAAGCGTCGTGGAGTTTTGTTGAAACCGCTCTGATGTCCAGAAAAGGGCGCCGGGGCCTGGGGGAGACAGGCTCATTTTTTTCGCGCCGGCTTTTTAGGCAGGTCCTCGATGGCGCGGCAGCGGTCGGCCAGGGTTTGCAGGTTTTCCAAAAATTCTTCGCGCCGGCGCTCCGGCCAGGCGGCCAGCAGTTCGGTTTGAAGTTCCACTGCAATCCGCCGCGCCCGCAGATATTTTTTCCGGCCCGCCGGCAGCAGAGCGATGCGATAGGCGCGGCGGTCCTGCTCGTGAGGCGCACGGGCGATCCAGCCCGCCGCGGCCATGCGTTCCAGGAGCGACCCCATGGTGTTGGGATCGCTGGCCAGCAGGCGGGTCAGCTCGCTCTGGGTCGGCTGGCGGGCCTGATGTTCCACCAGGGTGCGCAGGGTGGTGAACTGGTCGGGCGTCACCCCGGTGTGGGCGATGCGCCGGCGAAAGGCCTGGTTGAGGCTGAACCAGGCGTGGCGCAAGAGGATCGGCAGCCGCCGCCGGGCGGGGGCGTCAATGGGCACTGGATTTAATCTGGCGCTGGGCATGAGCAATCTGGGAAAATAATAGTACGTATAAGTATTACTTGCAAGTACGGCAAAGATGTAGAACATTGGCCGGGTTGATGAAAGAGAATAATGGACGCCCCAGCCGGGCGCGCCGGCCCCAAGCCGCGCGCCGCAGCAGCCGACTATGAATGCGAAGAGATCGTTCGCCCTGGGCCTGATCGGCCTTGGGCTGGCCTTGCCCAGTCCCCTGCCCGCCGCCAGCGAGGGCTGGCTAAATTGGCGCGGCCCCGGCCAAAACGGCAACTCGCCCGAAAAGAACCTTCCCGAGAGGCTGGAGGCGGGGAACACGCTGTGGACGGCGGACTTTCCCGGCATGTCCACGCCGGTGATCGCGCAGGGCAAACTTTATGTGATGGGTTACCTGGGGGAAGGGCCGGACCTCGACGAGGGGGTGGCGTGCTTCGACGCGGAGACGGGCAAGAAACTGTGGCAACATCTCTACGCGGATTTTCTGAGCGACACGATTTACCTTCGCTACGCGACGTCCAGCCCGGCGATTGACGCGGAGACGGGCAACGTGTATATGCAGGACACGCAGGGGATATTCGCGGGCTACACGGCGGACGGCGGCAAATTGTGGGAACATTCGATGATGGAGGAATTTGGGCGGCTGACTTTTCCCAACGGCCGGACGGCTTCGCCGATTGTGGATCAGGACCTGGTGATCACGCGCGGGATCACGGCCAATTGGGGCGCCAACGGCCCGGCCTCGGACCGGTTTTACGCGTTCGACAAGAAAACCGGCGAACTGGTCTGGACGTCCAGCCCCGGCGACCGCCCGAAGGATAATTCCTATTCGCATCCCATCCTGGCCTGGCTGGATGGCAAGCGGGTTTTTTACGCGGCCACAGGCGACGGCGCGGTGGTCTGCGTCAACGCCCGGACGGGGGACCCGATTTTTCGGATTCCTCTTTTCAAAGCGGGGATCAATTCCTCGCTGCTTCTGCAAAACAACGAGAAGATCATCTCGATTTACGGGACTCCCTACGAGCCGGGCCAGATGGTGGCGCTGAGAATCCCGCATGTCACGCCAGCCGGAGCGGACCCGGTGGTGGTGGCGCGCGCGGAGGTGGAGATCTGGAGCAACCCGGACCATGACCTTCGGACCTCGGCCAGTTCGCCCATTCTGGCGGGGGACCGGCTATTTGTGACCAGCGAAGTGGGTGCGCTGGTGGATGTGGACGCGGCGACGGGGGCGGTGTTGTGGAAGCTGCCGCTGGGAACCGAACAGCGCAATTCCTCGCCACTTTTTGCCGATGGCAGGCTTTACGTTCCGATCGTGTTTGCCCCCTCGGAGGCCGCCGCCGGGAGCCAGGAAAGCTCCACCGGAGGACATGGGGTGGTCTATGTGGTGACCCCAAGCGACGTGGGCGGAAAAATTGTTTCCCAATTTGTGCTGGATGGCCGCTGTTACGGAACGCCCACCGCCTACCGAGGCAGGATCTACCTGCAAACCACCAAGAAGCTTTACTGTTTCGGCCCGGCGGCCGCGACGGCCGCCTCGACCCTAACGGGCGGGGAGGAATCCTGGCCCAAGCCCGGCGCCGCCACGCGCTTGCAGGCCATTCCCTCCGAGGTTTTGATGCAACCCAATGGCATCGCCCACGTGCGGGTGCGTTCCCTGGACTCCAATGGATTGACGGTCGAGGATATCCGCGACCCGCAAAAAATCCACTGGGCGAGCTTCATTCCCCCGACGGCCAAGGTAAAATCCATCATGAGGGCGGCGTTCAACGAGCAGGGTGATTTGGTCGCCGCTGCCGACAAAGCCCCCTCTGCCGGGGCGTTCCTGGCCAAGGTGGACAATCTGGCGGGCACGATTCGCGGGCGCGTGCTTCCCGGCCTGCCGATCTTGGAGGATTTTGACGAGATGACGCTGCCGGAAACGACCACCAATGCCATCGAGCCTGCCACCCCGTTCGCCTATCCTCCCCTGCCTTGGATTGGCGCGCGGTTCAAATTCGAAGTCCGGCAGAAGGACGGGAACAATTGTCTTGTCAAGACGATTGACAACCCGTTTTTCCAGCGGGCGTTTGTCTTCCTGGGCACGCCGGACATGAATAATTACACCATCCAGGCCGACGTGATGAGCGAGGGGAACAAGCGCAAGATGTCCGACGTGGGGCTGATCAACCAGCGTTATCTCATCATGCTCAAAGGCAACGAAAAGAAATTGGAGATCACCTCCAACCAGGAATTGCTCCAGGTGGAAGTGCCACTGGAGTGGGAGCCCAACGTCTGGTTCCATCTCAAGACGCGGGTGGATGTGGCCGGGGACGGTTCGGGCGTGATCCGCGCCAAGGCCTGGAAAAAGGGCGGGCCGGAGCCGGAAGCATGGACGAGCCAGGCGCCGGTGGCCCACGCCAACGCCAGCGGCTGCCCGGGACTGTTCGGGTTTTCGCCGCAAGCCCAGCGGGTGTTTATTGACAACATCGCCGTGACGGCCAATTGATTCGACATATGAAGAAAATCTCCACTCTCTCGGCGGCGCTCGCGCTCTGCGGCATGGTTTCCCCGGCGGCGGATTGGCCGCGCTGGGGCGGGAACGATCCGGGCCGGAACATGTATTCGCCGGAGACGGGCCTGCCGGATCATTTCGCCAGCACGAACAACGCCCGGGTGCAATTCAAATCCGGCACGGAAGAAATAGACGCCGGCAACCTCCCCAATGCCAAGTGGATCGCCAAGGTCGGCTCCCAAAGTTACGGCAACGTGGTGGTGGCCGGGGGCAAGGTGTTTATCGGCACCAACAACGAGAACCCGCGCGACCCCCAGCACCAGGGGGACCGGAGCATCCTGATGTGTTTCGATGAAAAGACCGGGGAGTTCCTCTGGCAATTGGTGGTTCCAAAACTGGCGTCCGGGAAAGTCAACGACTGGGAAAACCTGGGGCTCCTTTCCTCCCCCTGCGTGGAGAGCAACCGCGTTTATCTGGTGACCAGCCGCTGCGAAGTGGTCTGCTTGAACGCCGATGGCATGGCGGGCGGCAACACCGGCCCGTTCGTGGACGAAGCCCAATACGTCGCCGGCCCGGGCAACCCGCCCGCGAAAATCGGCCCGCACGACGCCGACATCATCTGGCGCTACGACATGATGGACGAATTGGGAGTCTTTCCCCACAACGCCTCCAACTGCTCGCTGCTGATCATTGGTGATTTGATTTATGCCTGCACCTCCAACGGCCAGGATTGGACGCATGTGAACATCCCCTCGCCCAACTCTCCGAGCTACATCGCCCTGGACAAGAAGACGGGGAAATTGGTGGCCGAGGACAATGCGGGCATCGGCCCGCGCATTTTCCACGGGCAGTGGACTTCCCCCTCCACCGGGGTGGTCCATGGCAGGCAATTGGTCTTCTTCGGCGGCGGCGACGGAGTGTGCTACGCCTTTGACGCCCAGCCGCAACGAGGCACGGGCGCGCCGATTGTGCCGGTGGTGCCCGGCCCGCCCCTGAATCGGGTCGAGGAGACGGACACCGATTACCTGAAGAAAGTGTGGTGGTTCGATTGCAACCCGCCCGAACGCCGCGCCGCGGACGCCGCCCACAAGTATCCCGCGCCGGACGGCCCCAGCGAAATCAACGCCACGCCGGTCTTCTGGCATGACCGCGTCTATGTCGCGGTCGGCCAGGACCCCGAGCATGGCGAAGGCATCGGCATCATCAATTGCATTGATGCCACACAGACGGGCGACATCACCCGGACGGCCAAAATCTGGAGCTACGACAAACTGCACCGCAGCCTTTCGACCGTGTCCATCACTCCCGACGGGCTGTTGTTCGTCGGGGATTTTTCCGGCTTCGTGCATTGCTTCGACGCGGAGACGGGCCAGCTATATTGGGAACACGACCTCAAGTCGCACATGTGGGGATCAACGCTGGTGGCGGACGGGAAGGTTTACTGCGGCGATGAAGACGGCGACTTCATGGTATTCGCCGCGAGCAAGGAAAAGAGAATCCTGAGCACGGTCAACCTCGGCGCGCCGGTCTATTCCACGCCGATTGTCGCCAACGGGGTGCTCTACGTCCACTCCAGCACGCACTTGTTCGCGTTTTACAATCACGACAAGATGGCCACGCTTAAAGACCAGAAGCCCGCCCTCAACATAAACGTGGGAAAACCCGGCCTGTGAAAAAGCTGTTTCTCTTCATCTTGATCGCGCTGGTCTATCTGGCGCACCAGGACCTTTGGAACTGGAAGAAAGCCGATCCCCTGCTCTTTGGCTTCCTGCCCATTGGGTTGACTTACCACGCGGGCTACGCGGTGCTGTGCGCCCTGATGATGGCGGCGCTGGTGAAGTGGGCCTGGCCCAGGCATCTGGAAGCGGAAGAGGATTCGGCCGCGGATAAGAATCCGGGACCTGATTGATGATTCCCGTCGTCGTCATTTTCGTTTATCTGGCCATCATTGGGTTCATCGGCGCCCTGGCCTACCGGCGCAGCCGGGAGAACACGGAGGATTATTTCCTGGCCAGCCGCTCGATTGGCTCGATGGTGTTTTTTCTCTCCCTGTTCGCCACCAACATGACCGCCTTCGCCATTCTTGGCAGTTCGGGACAGGCGTATCGGAGGGGCATCGGCATTTTTGGGATGATGGCCTCCTCCTCGTGCTTCGTCATCCCGCTGACCATATTTTTCATTGGCACGCGCCTGTGGGCGCTGGGCAAAAAATTTGGCCACCAAACCCAGGTATCGTTTTTCCGCGACCGCTGGGAATGCAACCACATCGGCACGGCCATTTTTGGGCTGAGCGCCGCCATGCTCGTGCCCTACATGATCATCAGCATCATGGGGGGCGGGACCGTTTTGGCCGGCATCTCGGTCAACCCGGCAACCCATCAGCCGCTGATCCCCTACGCCCTGGGCTGCGCCACCGTCGCGGTGGTGGTGACGGTCAATGTCTTTTTTGGCGGGATGCGCGGCACGGTTTGGGTGAACATTTTTCAAACCATCCTGTTCCTGCTCTTTGGATTGGTGGCGGTGGTTGTAATCAGCCATGCGCTGCCTCTGGGTTTCAGCGATTACATGGGCAAACTGGCGGGCGACGAAAAGACCCGGTTCCTAGTCACCCGCGAGAAGATGCCGCCGCAGGCGTTTTGGAGCTACACGCTGATTCCGCTCTCCTCGATCATGTTTCCGCACATGGCCATGATGTGTTTTTCCGCGCGCCGCGTCACCGCCTTTAAACGCACGGTCGTCGCCTATCCCGTCGCCATATTGGTCATCTGGCTGCCGTGTGTGTTCCTGGGCGTGCTGGGATTCGCCGCACTGGGCAAAATACCAGATCCCGACGAGGTGCTTCTTCGCCTGCTCCACGATTACTCCCCGGCCTGGCTGGCGGGAATACTGGGCGCGGGGATCATTTCCGCGGTGATGGGTTCGGACGCCCACCAGGTGCTGGCCATGAGCACCATGTTCACCAAGGACGTGTTCGCCCACTACGGGGGGAAGGAAAAATTCGGCGAGCACCGCGCCGTCCATTTCGCGCGCGGTTTCATCGTGGTGGTGACGGTGATCGCCTATCTGGTCGCCCTTGAGTTGAAGGAGAAGCAGGGGATTTTTGAAATCGCGGTCCGATACGCTTTTTCCGGTTTTGCGGCGCTGTCGCCTGTGATGGTGGCGGCGCTTTTCTGGAAACGCAGCACCCAGTGGGGCGCCCTGGCCGCCACCGTGTTTGTCGCCGGGTTTCTGGTCTGGACGGCGCTCACGCAATACCATCACAAAGCCGGGGATGTGCTCTGGCAGATCGGCGCGGGCAAGGATGCGCTCAAGGTCTTTTTTCTCAACCCCACCGGCGACGTGGCTTTTTGCAACGGCTATATGACCGTGGTCCCCATGGTGCTCGGCTCCGGGGTCTGCGTGGTCCTCTTTTCCCTGCTCACCCGTCCGCCATCCAAAGCGACGATTGATAAATACTTTGACACCACCGCGTTTCCCAAACCCAGTTGAATTGAATTATGCCACCTGTTGACTCAACCGCCGTTGATTCCGCCCGCCAAACACTCGACGCCCACGTGCGTGAAATCATCCGGTGGCATTTTTCCCCGGAAACCGGCTGCCCCTTCTGGCTCGAATGGGCGGAGAAGGCCGGCTGGGATCCCGCCGCCGCCATCCACGGCTTCGCCGATCTCCAGCGCTTCCCGCACTTCCAGGACGAATGGCTGCGCGATTTGCAGCCGGAGGCCTGGGTCCCGAAAAAACTCCAGGGCCGCCCTTTCAACATATTTGAGACCGGCGGCACCACCGGCATGCCCAAGCAACGCATCGGCTGGGACGATTACAAGGTGGATTATGAGGAATTTTCCACCAAGATTTCCGACGCCCATTTCCCGCGCGGCGCCGCCTGGCTCATGGCCGGGCCCACGGGGCCGCGCCGATTGCGCCTGGCCATCGAACATCTGGCCAATGGCCGGGGCAGTTCCTGTTATTTCATTGACCTGGATCCGCGCTGGGTGAAGAAGGTGCTGGCCGCGAAAAATTTTGAGCAGGCCCGCGCTTACATGGACCACATCGTGGACCAGGCGGTGATGATTTTGAAACACCGCAAAGTCGCCGGGCTTTTCACCACTCCCAAGCTGCTCGAAGCCATCGGCGAGAAAATTGATTTGTGGGAGGCGGGCATCCGCGGCGTTTTTTGCGGCGGCACGACCATGGCCCCGCAATACGTCCGCTACATCATGGAGGAAGTTTTGGAAAACCGCATCGGCTTTTATCCCACCTACGGCAACACCTTGATGGGCCTGGCCGCCAGCGCGCCGTTGCGGCCCGAAGACAATTTTTCCATCACCTATTACGCGCCGCAGCCGCGCGCGGTGCTGCGGGTGGTTGATCCCAAGGAAACCGGACAAACCGTTGCGTACGGCCAATGGGGGCGGGTCGAGCTGACGACCTTGACGCGCGAGTTTTTCATGCCGCGATTTCTGGAGCGCGACGAGGCCATCCGCCGCGAAGCGCGCGCGCCTTATGCCTGGGATGGCGTCGCCGAGGTGCGCCCGTTCGGCGCGATGGAGAAGAACATTGTGGAAGGGGTTTACTGAACCGCTTGCAATTATTTCCCGTCGTTGATTATTCCACCGGACTTAACATGCAAGCTTGTCACCAGCCTAACATGTCCTCTCACCTCCCAGTCCTGCGCCGCGGACGGCCTTACGAAAGCCTCGACAAAGCAGATGTGCTGGACTATCGGACCGGCTTGGCGCTGGCCACGGTCAGCCAGGCCAATGCCGGCATCATCCGCAAGGACCTGGGGAGAATTTCCGAATCGCGCGCCGCGCTGAAAAAGTTCTCCACCGCGCAACTGATCGAAATCTGCGGCGAGGCCGGCGGACAATTTCTCCACGGGGCCCTGCCGCTCGGGGACAAGGGGGAAACGCAAACTCCCCAGCAATACATCGAGACGCTCTCGGCCACGAGCGGATTGCCGCACGCGCTGGTGCGCCGCAACATGGCGAAAATACACGACGCGCTCACCCACATGAAAACCGTCCTCAACGGGTTGACCCGCGGACTGGACCCGGCGGTGCTGGACAAGGGCGTCGGCCGGCAATTTGGCGCGCGCCTGAGTTTTTATCCGGCCACCCAGTGCCTCGGTCTGGTGATGCCCAGCAATTCCCCCGCGGTGAATTCGCTCTGGCTCCCGGCGATTCCCCTCAAGATTCCGGTCGTCCTCAAACCGGGCCGCGAGGAACCTTGGACGCCCTGGCGGCTGATCCAGGCCTTCGTCGCGGCGGGTTGTCCGGCGGAGGCCTTCGGGTTTTATCCGACCGATCACGAAGGCGCGGGCGAGATTTTGCGCTCGTGCGGGCGCGCGCTCATTTTCGGCGACAGAAGCGCCACCGCCGCCTACGCCGGCAATCCGTCCATCCAAATTCACGGCCCGGGTTACAGCAAAATCCTGATTGGGGAGGACGAGATCGAGCGGTGGCCCGACTTCCTGGGCGTGATGGTGTCGGCCATTTCCGACAACGGCGGCCGCAGTTGCATCAATGCCTCGGCGATCGTGGTCCCGCGCCACGGCGCCGAAATTGCGGCCGCGCTGGCGGCAAAACTCGCGCCAATGGATCCTCTCCCATCGGCCGACGCGCAGGCGCGGTTGTCCGGGTTCGCCAATCCAAAAATGGCGGAATCCATTGACCATGCCATTGCGGAAGGGTTGAGAATACCGGGCGCGACGGACATCACCGCATCCTATCGCGAGGGGGAGCGCAAGGTGATATTCGAGGGGGGGACGTATTTGCGGCCGACGATCGTGCTATGCGAATCGTTCGCGCATCCGCTGGCCAATCGGGAATTTCTTTTTCCCTATGCCAGCGTGGTGACGGTGCCGCAGGCGGAGATGCTGCGGCAAATCGGGCCGTCGCTGGCGGTCACGGCCATCACCCAGGACCGGTTGTTCGTGGGGCAGCTAATGGAATCGCCCCTGATCGAACGGTTGAACCTCGGCCCGATCTCCACGCTCCAGGTTTCCTGGGACCAGCCGCACGAGGGCAATTTGTTCGAGTTCCTTTATAAACGGCGGGCCATCGAAATGATCGAGTGAAAAAAACGCCCGCCCCATTTGCCCCCTTCGAGCATCAGCCCCGCACCCGCCTGGTTTTCGGGGAGGGCAGCGCCGGACGCGCGGGGGAGCTGGCGCGGGAAATCGGCTTGAAGACCGTGCTGCTGGTGACCGACGGCGGGGTGGTGGCGGCGGGCCACGCCGAACGGGTGCGGCGTTCGCTGGAGGCGGCGCGCGTCCAAGCCATTGTATTTGACAAGGTGCGGGAGAATCCGGCCACGCGGGACGTGGCGGAATGTCTGCGCGCGGCCCGCGCGGCCGGCATTGACGGGTTCATCGGCCTGGGCGGGGGCAGCAGTCTGGACACGGCCAAGGGTTGTAATTTTCTGCTGACCAACGGGGGCCGGATGCAGGATTACTGGGGCGTGGGCAAGGCGGGCAAGGCGATGCTCCCGTGGATCGCCATTCCCACCACGGCGGGGACGGGCAGCGAATGCCAGTCCTTCGCGCTGATCGCGGATGAACGGACGCATCAAAAAATGGCCTGCGGGGATCCCAAGGCGGCGGCGCGCCTCGCGATTTTGGATCCCGTCCTGACCCTCTCGCAACCGCCCCGGGTGGCGGCCAGCACCGGGATGGACGCGCTCTCGCACACGGTGGAGACGGCGGTGACCCGGCGCCGCAACCCGGTTTCCCTGGCTTACTCGCGCGAGGCCTTCCGGTTGTGCTGGGCCAGTTTTCCGCGGGTGCTGCGGAATCCGGATGATCTGGAGGCGCGAGCCGGCATGTTGCTGGGGGCCGCGCTGGCGGGTCTGGCGATTGAAAACAGCATGCTGGGCGCGGCCCATGCGGCGGCCAACCCATTGACCGCGCAATACAAGGTGCCGCATGGCCAGGCGATCGGGCTGATGTTGCCGCAGGTGGTGCGCTTCAACGCCCGGGAGGCGCAGGCCGCGGCCTTGTATGCAAGCCTGCTGCCGGATGCGGACCAGTTGGCCCAAGGTCTGGAGGCGCTGCGCCGCCTGGCCGGCATGCCCTGTTCGCTGGCGGAGTGCGGGATAAAACGCGCCGCCATTCCGGCGCTGGCATCCGAGGCGGTCCGGCAGTGGACCGCCGCGTTCAATCCGCGTCCGATGGTGAGGGCGGATTTCATCAAACTCTACGAGGCCGCCGCGGAGAGAGAGGGATGACGCGCCCTACTTGGCTGCCGGTTTGTCTATGACTTGGAGGGTGAATTCCGGCGACATTTTGCTGTCTGCCACCGGGGCGGACATCGCGTTGCGAAGGAAATCGAATTTGAAGTGGTAATGCAACAGGTTCTGATCCGCCGGCAGCGGGACAAATGTTTCCCAGCGATCGCTCACCACCTCTTCGGGGTGCATCTCGTAAGTATCCGATCCGACGACCACCAAAGGTTTGATGGACTCCGGCCGGATGGCTTGTTCGCGCGTTTGCCAGGCGGCTTCCACGCGATAGAAGCCGGAACTGTTCCGCTCCAGGCGGGTTGGGGTTAAATTGGTGATGGAGGAGCAGCCGGCCAGGGCCAGCGGCAGCAACAGCAGGGCAAAACTCATTTTCTTCATTGGAGAAAGTATCGTGGCTCCGCCGCCGCGATGCGCAAGAAAAAAAACGCCGTGAAAAACCTGGAACTCACTTGGCGGGATAGGACCAGACCCAGTCGCCTTCCGCCTTATCGAACAAGGATTTGCCCGGAACGCCGCCATCGTCTTTTTCATTCCAGCCGACGGAGTAGAGAATAAACTGTCCGTCGTCGGCGCGGCGATATTTGAAAGGCTGGCCGGTGATGACATCGTTGGGCTGCCGGGGCATGAAGCGCGGCGACAGGGCCTCCAGTTTTTCAGGGAATTGGCCATTGGCCAGGCGGTATCGCTCCAGGGCGCAGGCCAGGGCGGCCTGGTCGGCGGTGATCTGGGCGGCGGCGATTTTAACGACAAAGCCCTCCAGAACCGGCATCGTGGACGCTATGAGGCGGTGGCGCAGAAGCGCCTTGAAAGGCCATCCCGATGGCCCGGCAGCACCTTGCCGGATCAACTGGGTCAACTCGATGGCTTTGGTCAGGGCATTGGCGTTGGATTCGGCCGTGGAAGGCGAAATTGTTTTCGCCGCCAAATCCACGACGCCTTTCATCTGCGCATCATACAGCGCGCAATAATTCAACTTCTCCAGATCATACCAGCCGGACGGGATGACCAGGCCGAGCCCATTGAAAACCACTTTCCGCAAAGGATCGCCAGACTCACTCCCGCCGTCGAGGATTACCAGTCCCTGCTTCTTGATCAGATCCACCATCAAAACCCCGCAGGCTCGTTCGGCCTTGAGAGACAGTTGCATGTCGGCCAGAAAATCGGAGGACAAGAAGCGGGCCTGAAGTTCCTGCAATTGGGCGTCGGACCAACGATGCTCGGCGAGGCCCTCCCAAACCGGTTGAATCGCGAGGTGAAGGCAGGCGATTCGCACCAGAATCGAGACTAAAAAAGGCTCGGATTTGATGGAGTCGGCCAGGGCAACGGTCAGTCTCACATCGGCCAGGGCCTGCTCAGTCTGGCCGGCGGCTAGTTCGGCGCAGGCTTGCAAACTCAGACGCTGGCAGACCTGTTTGATCTTCGCCAGATGAGGAATCAGGGTGAACCAGGGTTTCTCCAATTCATATTTCACCGGATAACGCGAAAACTCGCGCGTGCTGGCGGCCCGAAGTTCCGCGAATGCCGCCTCGTCGGGCTTCAATCCTTCCAGGACCACCGAAGCCGCCGCCGCCCTGGCTGCGGGATCAGCTTCATCTGACTGAAATTTCCTTCCGGGGGGAGCGAGCGGGCCGCTTTGGAGGGCGGTGGAGGCCAATTGCCACGCCACCAGGTCTTCAAAATGCCGCCGCCCCTCGGCGAGGCGCGTTGCTATGATATGGTCGGCGGCACGGGCGTAGAGGTCGTTTGTCAGGGTTACAGGCCTGTTGCCCAGCAGGAATGATTGGAGGAACGGGGTTGCGGCAAAATTCCGGTCATCGGGCACCGGTTTTGGAATATAGGCCGCGTAATCAAACGACTCTCCGCGCGCTTCGGCGGCTTGCCGATAATGGTTCCAGGCGCGCCGTCCGCGCCAGTTCTCCTCGCCATAACACAGGGCCAGGATCGTCGCAGTCCAGGCCAGGACAAGGAAAACGCGCCGCATCCCGCGCCAGCTAAACAGCCAGCGGAAGAAGCGGACGATGGTGCTGCGCTCCCAGATGGAAGGACCGGTTTTAGGTTGATCGCTCATGTCAGACCTCCACTTGTTCAGGTTTAATTTCACTCCGGCGTCCCGGCACGACGGTCATCTCCACCACCGGGGCATCGCTGTATTCCTGGAGGAGCCGGCGGCTTTCGCGCAAAGAGGCCCAGATTTGTTGCGGGGGCGGGATTTTCTCGCGCGGAATCATCGCCACCGCCCCTGGGGAATGATCTATGTTCAGAATCATCACCACCACCCAGGCCGCGCTCAAGGCCGCCAGATGCCAGCGCAGCGACCGGGCGATGTCCCGCCAGGAAAGGGTTTCCGGCGCGGGCTTGGCGGCCATTGCCGCCACCAACCCGGCCCGGATGGCGTCCAGTTTCTGCGTGGCGGGTTGATGTTGTTGGAGCAAGATTTGGCGGGGTGTTTTCATGGGCATTGATCCTCCAGGGTTTTTCGCAGGGCGCGTTTGGCGTAGTGCAGACGCGATTTCACCGTGCCCAGAGGCGTTGCGGTAATTTCGGCAATTTGATCCAGGGAAAAGTCCTCCAAAAAATGGAGCAGCAACACCGAGCGTTGCGGCGCGGGCAGCGCGTTGAGCAATCTCATAAACTGCTCCTCCTGCTCCCGGCGGATGAGCAGCTCGTCGGGGCCGTCCTCCAGAACGGGAGATGATTCCGCGATGGCCTCCCGCAAGGCCGCCGCGCGGTTCTCCTGGCGCCAGAGCTGCCCGCATTTTTGGTGCGCGATGCCGAAGAGCCAGCCGCCGAATTTGGCGTCCTCGCGCAGGCCGCCGATATGGCGGACGGCGGCGATAAAAGTCTCCTGGACGATATCCAGGCTGGCTTGTTGGTCGCGGACGAGTTCGAAAACATAAACATACAAAGGCAACTGGTAGCGCCGGAAAAGCGCGCTCCAGGCCTCCGGTTCCCCGGCTTTGGCCTGCCGCACCGGCAATTGTTCGGGTTCAGCCACTACCAGCATTTACTATCAGTGGAATGCCCAATGCGATAAAAAGTTCAACGGATGGCGGGGTTATTTTCTAAAGTTGCCGCGCCGCAAAATAAGCAAAAAACAGGGCTTGCCAAGCATCCAGGGCGGGGTTAAAGTTCCCGACTATTTTCTGGACGCCGTGTTTGCGGCGGGCGGTAATCACGTGGCTCCACGCCGTCACGACATGACAAAATTATGGCAGTCCGAATTCGTATGAAACGGGTCGGGGCGAAAAATGCCCCGTATTTCCGCATCGTGGTGGCCGACTCCCGCAGCCCGCGCGACGGCAAGTTTATCGAGGAAATTGGCACCTACCAGCCCATGAAAAAGGGCGATAACGTCAAAGTTGATCTCGACCGCGCCAAGTATTGGATCAGCAAAGGCGCCCAACCCAGCGGCACGGTCGCCAGTTTCTTGAAGAAACTGGGCAAGGCGGTCGTGGCCGCCTGATCGCCCAATGCTCTCCAGCCTATGCAAGAGTTTCTTGAATTTGTCGTAAAGGGGTTGGTGGAACATCCTGAAGCCGCCACCGTCACGCCGGTGGTCAAGGACGCGCTGACCATCTATGAATTGCGTCTGCATCCCGACGATGTGGGAAGGATCATCGGGCGCAAGGGAATGACCATCAACGCCATCCGCTCCCTGCTGCTGGCTGGCAGCGCCCGCAAAGGGCTGCGTTGCACGTTGGAGATCGTTGAGGAAAAGCCGCCGGCCTAGCCGGTCTGGGCGCGCCGAACGCCGGCTTGGAGCGGGCATGAAAATTGATGTGCTCACCTTGTTCCCGGAAATGTTCACCGGACCGATTGACGCGAGCATCGTTCAGCGGGCGCGGCAGACCGGGCTGTTGGAGTTGCGGGTGCATAATCTGCGGGATTATGCGCACGACAACTACAAGACGGTGGACGACCGGCCCTTCGGGGGCGGTCCGGGCATGGTGCTCAAGTGCGAGCCGATTTTTGAGGCCCTCCAGGCCCTCAAAGGCGCACAGACGCGGGTGGTGCTGATGAGCCCGGCGGGGCGGCCCTTTGAGCAGAGCGTGGCGCGGGGATTGTCGGCGCGCCCGAGTTTGCTCTTTATTTGCGGCGCCTATGAAGGGGTTGATGAACGGGTGCGCGAGCAGTTGGTGGACGAGGAGTTGTCCATTGGCGATTATGTGCTGACCAACGGGACGCTGGCCGCCATGGTGGTCATAGACGCGGTTACGCGCCTGCTGCCCGGCGCGCTGGGCGACGACCTGAGCGTGGTGGATGAATCCTTCAGCCGCGGGCTGCTGGAATATCCGCATTACACGCGGCCGGCGGATTTTCGCGGATGGAAGGTGCCGCCGGTGTTGTTGTCCGGAAATCATGCCGCCATTGAAAAGTGGCGCCGCGAACAGGCGCTGGCGCGGACGGCCCAACGGCGTCCTGACCTGGCGCAGAAAGAAAAGAATTTATGAACCAGTTGATCTTGGACAAAATTGAATCGGAACAATATCGCAAGCAGCCCCTGGTCTTTGCCGTGGGGGATTCGGTGCGCGTGCATACCAAAGTGGTCGAAGGCGACAAGGAGCGCATTCAAATCTTCGCCGGCGTGGTCATCGGCCGCCGCGGGCACGGGCTGAACTCCACCTTCACCGTGCGCCGGATCAGTTACGGCGAGGGCGTGGAGCGTGTTTTCCCCGAACATTCGCCCCGCGTGGAGAAGGTGGAAGTGGAGCGCAAAGGCTCCGTGCGCCGCGCCAAACTGACCTACCTGCGCCAGCGCATCGGCAAAGGCGCCACCCTGGTGAAGGAAAAGGAAGGCCGCTTGGTGAAGGATAAACCAGCCGCCGCCGAACAAGCCCCCGAACCGGCCCCCCAGGCCACCGCCGCAGCCCCCGAGGCCGCCGCCGCCGACTCCAAGCCCGCCGCAGCCACCTCGACCCCGGAATCGGCCCCGGCCGAAAGCAAATAGAGCGACCGATCATGGCAAATCCCATGATTGCCGCGCCATTTGCGGGGTGGTTCCATTGGCCCTCAAGTTCCGGAGGCTCAGGGCTTCGTGCCGTTTGGCCAGGCGCGCCCCGGATTCGTCCGTGACCAGCGGGCAATGGGAAAAGGCGGGCGGCGGCGATTCCAGGGCGCGATAGAGCAGCAATTGCCGCGCGGTGGAGACCAGCAAGTCCGCGCCCCGCACCACTTCGGTGATTCTCATGGCGGCGTCATCCACCACCACCGCCAACTGATAGGAGGGCAGATCATCGTGCCGCCAAACCACAAAATCGCCGAAATCCTTCCCGGCCTGGAATTCTTGACGTCCGAAAAAGCCGTCTTGAAAACAAATCGTCTCGCCCTGCGGCACAAGAAACCGCCAGTTGCCTGATGGGGAAACTGGCGCGTCAAACCTTGCGCCCGGCCTGGGCCGGCAGGTCCCCGGATAAATGGGTTCCTCCTCCCCCGTGTGCGGCGCTTGCAACGCGCGCAACACATCCTGGCGCGAACAGCGGCAGGGATAAATCCACCCTCCGGCGCGCAGCTTGTCCAGCGCCGCCCGGTAAAAGTCTTGTCGCCGGCTTTGCGCGTATGGGCCAAAAGGCCCCCCGCAGTCCGGCCCCTCCTGCCAGTGGAATCCGAACCAGCGCAAATCCTCCAGCATCGCCGCCGCGAACTCCGGGCGGGAGCGTTTTGCGTCGAGGTCCTCATTGCGCAGCACCAGCACGCCTCCCGCCCTCTCCGCCCGTTGCTGGGCGGTCCAGAAAGTGCGCGCATGGCCCGCGTGCAGAAAGCCCGTCGGGGAAGGGACCAATCGTCCGCGATACATTGCCGTTAAAGAATTCAGTCAGTCAATCAGGCGTTTGCTCAGATCCCCATACGCATCAATCCGGCGGTCCCGCAGGAAAGGCCAATGCGTGCGGGTGACTTCCACCAGGCTGAGGTCAACGGGCACGATGAGCGTTTCTTCCTTTTCCACGCCGGCTCTGGCCAGGATTTGGCCCGAAGTGCCGGCCACAAAGCTCTGGCCCCAGAATTCCAGCCCGGCCCCGCCGTCCGGTTTTTCAATTCCCACCCGGTTGACCGCCGCCACGTAGCAGCCATTGGCCACTGCGTGGCCGCGCTGAATCGTTTCCCACGCGCCATGCTGGCTGGCGCCGTGCCGCGCTTTCTCCGCGGGATGCCACCCGATGGCGGTGGGATAGAATATAATCTCCGCCCCGCGCAGCGCGGTCAGCCGCGCGGCTTCGGGATACCACTGGTCCCAGCAAATACAGACGCCGATTTTGCCGTGGGCCGTCGGCCAGGCGCGAAAGCCGGTGTCGCCCGGCGCGAAGTAAAATTTCTCGTAGTACAACGGATCATCCGGAATGTGCATCTTGCGATAAATGCCCAGCAAACTGCCGTCCGCGTCAATGATCGCCGCGGTGTTGTGATAGACGCCCGGCCCGCGCTTCTCGAAGAGCGAGGCGACGATGACCACGTTGAACTGCCGCGCCGCCTTTTGGAGCGCCAGGGTGCTGGGGCCGGGGATGCTCTCGGCCAGTTTGAAAAAGTCGTGGTTCTCGCTCTGGCAGAAATAGAGCGAGCGGAAGAGTTCCTGCGTGCAAATAATCTGGGCGCCCTGCCGGGAGGCCTCGGCGATGCGGCGGAGGGTCCGGGCGAAATTCTCCTTCGGATCGGGCGAGCACCGGGCCTGGATGAGTCCCAGCGTGACGATGGGAGATGGCTTGGTCCTGGATGTTCTGGTCTTCAATTTTCCACCGGCGGGGCGCGGGCCGCTCAAGGCGAGGCGGGGGGCTTGGTCATGATGATGGTCCTGCCCTGATCCTCGCTGCTGCCTTGCGGACCGGTCTGCCCAAACAATTCGCGCATGAATTTCCCGAGCGTCTCATTGGTCGGGCCGTAGCCCTGATGATAAATGTAATACTCCAAATCGTAGAGCAGCTCGTCGGCGGTGGCGTAACGCTGGGACAAGTCGCGCGCCAGCGTGCGATGAAGGATTTCATTCAGCCGCGCGTCAATCTTGGGGTTGATCTGGCTGAAGTTGGGCAGCGGCATGGACATGATCCGGTCGCGGGACTCGTCGGCGTTATTGCCCTTGAAGACGTTGTAACCCAGCAGGAGGTTCCCCAGGACGACGCCGGTGGAAAAAATGTCCGACCGCTTGTCGGTGATCTGGAAGTCGGCCTGCTCCGGGCTCATGTAATCGGCTTTGCCGGCCACCACTTCCCCTTCGTTGTCCGCCAGAAGCCCGCGGGCCTTGGCGATGCCGAAGTCGGTGAGCTTCACATCGCCCGCAAAGGCAATCATAATGTTTTTGAAACTGACGTCCCGATGCACAATGCCCAGCGTTTTGCCGGCGTCATCGGTCTTGGCATGGGCGTAGGCCAGCCCGCGCGCCACCCGGCTGGTGATGAAGACGGCCAGTTCGGTCGGCACGGTCCGGTGCTTCTCGGCGACCTGCTGCGCGAACTGCTCCAGGTTCACCCCGTGAATCAATTCCATGCAAATGAAGTAAAGCCCCCGCGCCTCGCCCAGATGGTAGGTTTGGACGATGTTGGTATGGATCAGGTCGGCCACCAACTTGGCTTCTCCGATGAAATTCTCGATGAATTCCTTTTGGCTGGCGTAATTCTGCCGGATGACCTTCATGGCCACGCGCTTGACGAAATTGCGCGCGCCATGCTGCTCGGCTTCGTACACCACGCCCATGCCGCCTTCGAAAATCTTGCGCACGATTTCGTATCGGAACTCATTTTGGATTGCAAACAACGCGGCCATACCGTCATGTTCGTGAATTATGCCGCCAAGTCAAGCCTTTGCCTTCTTTTTGCGCGGGATTTGTTCAGCGCGCGCGGGCCAATGGCCCGGCTGGAAAATCGAAGCGACATCTGGTGGATCGCGCTCACGGCGAATGGTTCTGGCGAATCACGCCCGACGGCCGCGTGGACGCCACCCTGCCAAAAGTCAGCGAATGGAAAGGCCCGTATCACGGCGCCCGCGCCTGCCTGGAAACGGTCCGCCGCCTCAAGGCTCTCGGAGCCATGCCGGAACCAGGCTGAGTTGGCCGGTGGCGTGAACGGATTTGAGGGATGGGAGGCCCGCCGCTTTTTATCCCCCCCAAAAACAACGGAGAAATCGGAGAAATCGGAGGTTTTAGGAGGTGGCATTTTTCCCCTATGTGAATCGCAACTCGTTGCACCGCATAATGTTATGTGGCATGGCGCGCCGCCGTTCTGGTCGTCTGATGGTCTGATTCCCGGTTCATCAGCAGAAGTAATCATTATTAGCAGATTAACAAATCTTGCCTGCTATGTATGGATCCCGTTCCCGAAAGGAATTCAACGCAAAGGCGCAAAGTCGCCAGGACGCAGCGCGGCGAGCCGCAAACAGAGAATTTGAACATGAGCAAACAGAGAGAACAGAGGCGGGAAAACTTTGCCGAGAACGGGCAACTTTTCAATATAGCACTGCAAAGCCGCAAACAAAGGACCCTTTGGACAGGATGAACAAGATGAACAGGATTCTGAAATACCAGGACGGGAATTGACCGAGGCAAGAGCCGGACCTGCCGCAAAAGAGCGCAAGGATCGCAAAGAAAAAAACGTAAGTTCTTATCTCTGTGTTCCTTGGGATGGAATGGCAACCGGATGCTCACTCAGCAAGGGTGCGGGTTCGTTTGCGGCGCTGCAAGGGAGCGGAGTCAAGGGGGCTTGCATTGTCGGGTCACGAGTGAGCCAGTGCCCACCCAACACTGTAGGTGATGTCATTTTCCTTCGTGCCTAGCAACTCGAAGATGCTATTCAGTTCTCGATTGTGAAGGTAGAGATCAGCCATGTCGCGATTCTCCATGAAAGTGCTTGTCTAAAATAAGCTGGAGCATCCATCCAACTCGGCACTGGTCCTAAACCTCACAACGTCGTCTTCCCCTCCAGCCTGGCCCTCGCCCATCTCGCCTTGGCCGCTGCTGCGAGTTTGGCCCTGGTTGCGGGACTGCTGCGACCATCCTTCTTCGCTGGTTTGGCTGCCTTCAAGTTGGCCAGGCGTATTTTCCGTGCCTTGGCCAGAGCTTTGATGAGTTTGCGTTTGTGGGCAGCGGACAGGTGACGTTTCTTGGGCGCGGCCTCTGTTTTTGCGGCCCGCGCTTTTGCCCAGCGGGCAGTAACGGCGATGCGAGCGGCTTCGGAACGGGACATTTTTCTTCGGACCCCGGGTTTGCGCGCAGCGGAGGCCCCGCCGCCACCAGCAGCGATGGATTCGATTTGGCTTTGCAGCGTTTCGATCTGCTCTTTGATGGCGATGATTTGGCTGAGTTGGGTTGTTGTTAAATTTGTAATGTTCATGGGGATGGTTTAATGCAGGGAGGGTTTGGTGTCAAGTGTGGAAATAGGCGGGGGCTGAGCGGGGGACAAAATCCTTCGATCCATTTGCCTTTGCCCGGAAGGGAGTGAGGATCGTGTATAGCTTCATAGACAACATGACGGGGCCAGTGGAAAAGCGGCGCTGGCGCGCCCGCACTCCAAGACCTGTCGGCATCTCGGACGCGCCGTGTGAACGCGAAGCGTCGTGGAGTGCGGAACGCCAGTTCCGCCTTGGCCGTCAAACCGCCGCTTTCGACCAATTTGAAGGATTTTGTCTCACGCCCGCTGAGCGGGTGGGACACGGTTTCAAACCAGAATTGGCGGGGAGCCGCACGGCCCCGTCTCCCGATGATTCAAAAAAATCGGTCTGCATTCAAATCGGATGTGCTCAAAACACGAATCCGCACCAGCTTTGAAATGGCTGAAAAGCGGTTTTTCTCCTTGCGCAAAACCCCCGAAGCGTTCTAATCTTCCCCACACGTTGATCCGGACCACGATCCGTGACGAATCATTGACATAACAATTAACGGAAAGAGACACACTATGGCAAAAGCACTCTCAAAATCACAACTCGCCGCCGAAGTCGCCGCCGCAAGCGGTCTGACCAAGAAAGCCGCCGCCGCCCTGCTGGACCATCTTGCCGCCCTGGCCTATAAACACGCCAAGAACACCTTCACTCTGCCCGGCATTGGCAAGCTGGTATTAGTCAATCGCAAGGCGCGGGTTGGCCGCAACCCGGCGACCGGCGCGACCATCCAAATTCCGGCCAAAAAGGTGGTCAAATTCCGCGTCGCCAAGGCCGCCAAAGACGCCATCCTCGGCGCGAAGTAATTTCATTGCCCCTGAGGAGGCACTCTGACGGAAAATCAGAGTGCCTCTTTTTTTTCATTCGCGCCGCCTGTCCCGCCAGATTCATCCATCGGGCGCCACACGCCTGCTCCGCTGCCATGAAAATTGCCGTCCTGGGCTGTGGAGCGTTGGGCAGTTATTACGGCTCCCGTTTTTGCCGGGCCGGACATGAGGTTCATTTCCTGCTGCGTTCGGATTACCAGGTGGTTTGTCAAAAGGGCCTGGACATTCAAAGTGTGGAGGGCGATTTTCATGTCCAGCCCATCTGCGCCCGTCGCGCCGAGGAAATTGGCCCTGCCGAACTGGTCCTGATTGCGCTGAAAACCACCGCCAATTCCGCCCTCCCGGGTCTCTTGCCTCCGCTGGTCGGCCCGGCCACCGCAGTTCTGACGCTGCAAAACGGCTTGGGCAACGAAGCGCTGATCGCCTCCCTGGCAGGCGCCCGGAAAACAATGGGCGGCCTTTGCTTCGTTTGTCTGAACCGCGTCGCCCCCGGGAAAATCCATCATCTCGCCCACGGCGACGTCGTCTTGGGCGAATATGCCCGTCCACCCCAGCTTCGCACGCATCAAATCGCCGCGCTCTTCGCCCAAACGGGCCTTCGCTGCAAAGTGAGCGAAAACCTCGAACAAGCCCATTGGGAGAAACTGGTTTGGAACATCCCGTTCAACGGCCTGGGCGTCGCCAGTTCCGCCGGCCTTGAGGCCGTCTTGACTGGCCGGCTCCGCCCCGCCCAAAAACTCGCCCCCTGCCTGACCACGGACCGGCTGCTGGCAGAACCGTCCTGGGCGCAACTGGTGCGCGAACTGATGCTGGAAACCATCGGCGCCGCCCAGGCTTTGGGCATGGCGTTGCCCGACAGCGCCGCCGAAAGCCACATCGCCATGACCGCCCGCATGGGCGCCTACAAGGCCTCCACCCTGCTGGATTTTGAGCGCGGCCGGGAATTGGAGTTGGAAAGCCTCTTCCTGGCCCCCCTGCGCCTCGCGCGCCAGGCTGGCGTCCCCACCCCGCGCCTCTCCGCCCTCTGCGCCGTCTTGCGCCAATTGGCCGTCAAGAACAACACGCTCCCCGCAAATAATTCTTGAATGGCCGTGTGGCAAGAAAGCTTGCGGCAACCGGCCAAAGCTTTAGTGTTAAAAGCGTGGCGGCGCCCTTAAATCTTGAGATTCTCCGCAGCGAAGCAATTGCATTCGCCAAAGCAGAGTCAAAATTTCCAGTGCCATCACTATACGGGGTTACGGATGGAAAAGCCGTCGGAACGTACCTTGAGCACAAATTTCAAGCATATCTACAGGGCAAATATGAATACATGAAGGGAAGTTCGGCCAAGGGGATTGACTTCCCGGAACTAGGGGTGGATATAAAGGTCACGAGCGTCCGCCAGCCGCAGTCTTCCTGCCCGTTCAAAAGCGCCCGCCAAAAGATTTACGGTCTTGGATATTCGCTGCTCGTTTTCGTTTACGAGAAGCATGATGATCCACAGACTCAAACGAGTCTTCTCGAATTGAAACACACGATTTTTGTCGAAAAAGAGCGCACAGCGGATTATCAGATTACGGTCGCCTTGCGGCAAATCATTGAGAACAAGGCGAATCGTGATGACGTTCTTGCCTGCTTCGAGGAGCGACTGCTGCCGGTTGACAATGTCGAAGCAGAAACCCTGGCTGAGGAGGTTCTCCGTGTTCCTCCATTGATCGGCTATCTGACGATCTCCAACGCCCTCCAATGGAGGCTTCAGTATTCCAGAGTGATTGAACAGGCTGGTAAAGTGGAGGGAGTTTTGCGGCTAGAATGAACTCGAAGGCAAAAATTGAATTCGGGGATTTTCAAACGCCGTTGGCGTTGGCCAGCCAGATTTGTGCCTTATTGTCGCAACGCGGAATTACCCCAGATGTTGTTGTTGAACCAACTTGCGGTGTCGGCGCATTCCTGGTGGCGTCCGCCGCGTCATTTTGCAAGGCGCGATTGTTTGGGTGGGATATCAACGGAGATTATGTGCAAAAAGCCCGGGCGGCGCTCCACGATGTCGGCGCAGGCGGACGTTCGACGGTTGCGACCCGGGATTTTTTCAAACACGACTGGGAAACGGCGCTGGCCGGGTTTGAAGGCAAACTTCTGGTTCTCGGCAATTTTCCGTGGGTTACTAACGCCACCGTCGCGGCTCTCAACGGCGCAAATACGCCCGAAAAACAAAACTTTCAGGGATTTCGCGGCATTGAGGCTCTTACTGGCAAATCCAATTTCGATATTTCGGAATGGATGCTCATGCAATTGGTCAACGCTCTCCGCGGAACTCCTGCGACCATTGCCATGCTCTGCAAAACTGCCGTCGCCCGAAAATTGCTGCGCTTCGCCTGGCAGAATGATGGCCGCATCGCCCAGGCATCCCTTTATCGCATTAATGCCAAAGAATATTTTGACGCTTCGGTGGACGCCTGTTTGCTGTTCATTGAAACGGGTTCATCGGGGCCAACCGAAGCGCCGGTATTTGACCATATCCAGGCGCAGACCCCATCAAAAATGGTGGGCCTGGCTGGACGCGATCTTGTCTCTGATCTGCGCGTTTATCAGAAGCTCAAACACCTTGAGGGACTTTGTCCCTATCTATGGCGTTCGGGCGTGAAACACGACTGCTGCGCCGTAATGGAACTAAGGCGTGATGCGGGAAATGGACTGCAAAACAAACTCCACGAAGTGGTGGACCTCGAACCGGACTTCTTGTTTCCGCTTCTAAAATGTTCCGATCTCGCCAATGGCAGAACCGCGCCGGAGCGATTCGTCTTGGTCACTCAAACGCACGTTGGCAAAGATACTTCCGAGATTTCCAGGACAGCGCCGCGCACGTGGAATTACCTGGATTCGCACCGGAAGCGTTTTGAGGCGCGCAAGAGTTCCATTTACGCCAATCGGATTCCATTCGCTCTGTTTGGCATCGGCCAGTACTCATTCGCGCCCTGGAAAGTGGCCATCTCCGGCCTTCACAAAACGCCGCGTTTCGTTTGGGTGCCGCCCTCTGAAAACAAGCCGGTGTTTTTTGATGATGCCTGCTATTTCCTTCCGTTCCAGAACCCGGAAGAGGCCAAAGTTGTCACCAATATCCTGAATTCCGAGCCATGTCTGCGCTTTATTTCGTCCCTCTTGTTCGAGGATTCCAAGCGCCCGATTACCGTCGAATTGCTCCAGAGGCTCAACTTGCGCGCGATTGCTGAAGAAGCGGGCTTAGCTGACGCGTGGGAATCCGTCCGCAACCAGCCAAGCTTCTACTCCAATGAGCGCGGCGCTCCACAAGCCGAATTCATGATGGACCGGCCAACTCCGATGAAAAGTGTCAAAAGCCCGCAGTGAGTTTATTTTCGACGAGATGAAACAGCTTCAGCATCGCCGTGAACCGTAACAAAACAGCCTTTCGCGCGGGAAAGCGGGAACTGACCGTCGGCGCGATTCCGCGCGTTGTCGGCACGCTCTCTTCCCTGCGCCGGAAGTTTCCCCCGCGCCCCGGCGCCCCGGCTTGCGATCTGGTCGAAGTGCGGCTGGATTTGACCGGGCGTCCGCCGGGCTGGCTGGTTCGCTGCAAAGCCATCCAGGCCGCCGGGTGGCCGGTGCTGCTGACCATTCGCCTCGCCGCCGAAGGCGGCGCCTGGAATGCGGCGGATGAGCAACGACTGTTCCTCTTTGAAAATGGGCTGCGCGAACTGGCTGGCGCGGATGTCGAGTGGCGCAGCAAAATCGCGCGGCCCGTGGCAACGCTGGCGAAAGAATTGCGCAAGGTCTGCGTCATTTCTTACCACGATTTCCAGAAGACGCCCCCGCGGAAAGAACTGGAAGGGGTGATCGCGCAAGCCCAGGAATGGGCCTCCATTGTGAAGATTTCCACCCGGCTGACCAGCCGGAAGGACGAGGCTGTGCTGCGCTCCCTTCTGGCCGGGAAATGGAAAAGGCCCCTCTGCGTCATCGGCATGGGGGCGGCCTGGGCGCACACCCGTCTGTCATTTCCAAACCTTGGGTCGTGCCTGGCCTACGGCTATCTGGACAAACCCACCGCCCCCGGCCAATGGTCCGCCGCTCAATTAACAGGCAAACTGCGGCAAGCACAACCGTGACTCCAGTTCCACTTTCCGAGGCTGGCGCTCCGGGAATGTTGATGATAAGATTGGGTCGCGATGGGCGGGTATCGGGGAATGGCCGTGGATTGAACCGCTATGTCAAACAAAAACAAAATCAAGCCGGCCCTGGCGCGGAAAGAACGCGCGGCGCGCCAGAGCGCCGTCCCGCCGCTCAAAGGCGAGGCCTTGGCGCGGCTGGCCCGCCAACTGGCCGCCGGCTGGCGCGTCGTGGAGGAGCATCATCTGGAACGCGAATATAAATTCCCGGACTTCCGCCAAGCCCTGGCCTTCACCAACAAAGTCGGCGCGCTGGCCGAATCGCAAAATCACCATCCCGACGTTTACCTCGCCTGGGGCCGGGTGAAATTGATCCTTTGGACACACCAGAGCGGCGGCTTGACTGAAAGCGACTTTGTTCTCGCGGCCAAGGCGGACGAACTGGGCGCATGAACCCCTATTACCGCTTCGTTTCCGAATTCGCCCGCGTCGCGCGCGAAGGCAGGCGCTGCGCGCTCGGCGGCCTGCCTCCTCCGCCCCGCCCGCCGCCGCGGCGCCACGCGCCGTTGGCCCTCCTTTTCTCCCCCCATCCCGATGATGAATCCATCGCCGGCGGACTGGCCTTGCGCTTGTCGCGCGAATGCCAATGGAATGTCCTCAACGTGGCCGTGACCCTGGGCAGCAAACGCCAACGCCGCCGCCAGCGCCTCAAAGAGCTTCAGGGCGCCTGCCGCTTTCTGCGCTTCGGACTTTTGCAACCCGCTCCCGGCGGGCTGGAGAAAGTCAGCGAGGCCACCCGGGCCGGCGACCGCAGGCTCTGGGCCAAACATGTGGCCACCATTGCCGGCCTCCTCCAAAAGCGCCGGCCCAACGCCATTTTCTTCCCGCACGCGCTGGACTGGCACCCCACCCACATCGGGGTGCATTGGCTGGTAATGGACGCCCTGGCCAGGGCGGAGGGCTTGAACTCCTGCCTGGTCGAAACCGAATTCTGGGGGCAAATGCCCTCGCCGAATTTGCTCGTCGAATACAGCGTCAAGGATGTTGCCGACCTGGTGGCGGCCACCTCCTTTCACTGTGGCGAAGTCAAACGCAACCCATACCATCTGCGGCTGCCCGCCTGGATGCACGACAACGTGCGCCGCGGCGGCGAGTTGGTCGGGGGCCAGGGAGGTCGCGCGCCGGCCTTTCTTTTCGCCCAGCTGTTCCGCCTGCGCCGCTGGAACTCGGGGCGGATCGAGCCCTGCTGCGAAGGCGGCCGCAACCTTCCCGCGAGCACCAGCCCCGACATCCTCTTCTCGCGGTGAGAACATACGCCCGTTGAACCCGGGGGGAAAAAGTCCCCGCCCTGCGCGGCAATTTAGTTCCGGCATAGGCAGCGCAATTTCGCGGCCCGAGGCGGGGAGAATCCGCGGCTCAAGGCCCCGGTGGCGGCGCCTCAGCGGTCCTGCAGGCTGTGAACCCATTGGATGGCCTGCTGCAGGAGCTGCGTCCCGTCTGTCAACTTCAACTTTTCCTTGATGCGCGCGCGGTACGATTCGACCGTCTTGATGCCCAGATGCAGGTCCTCCGCGATTTTGCGCGTCCCCTGGCCGCGGCCGATGAGTTGGAAGACCTCCAGTTCGCGGTCGGTCAGCCGCTCCACCGGGGATCTCTGCTCCTGGGGGCGGCCGACCACCAATTTGTGCAGCATGCGGGTGGCCATTTTTTCGCTCACGTAAATCTGCCCGCTCAAGACCTGGCGGATCGCCAGGAGTATTTTCTTGGTCGCCTCCTGCTTGGTGATGTAACCCTTGGCCCCGGCCCGCAGCACCCTCTCCGCGTAGAGCGACTCGTCGTGCATGGAGAGCACCAGCACCGGCAAGTCCGGAGAGCGGGCCTGCAAGTCCTTGACCAACTCCAGCCCATGGGTTTTCTTGAGGGAAATGTCGGCAATCACGATGTCCGGGTGGCATTGTTCGATCCCCGCCACCGCTTCCGGCGCGTCCTCCGCTTCGCCGCAAACCTCCAGGTCGCTCTCGCGCTGGATCAACTGCGTGAGCAACTCGCGCACCAGCGGGTGGTCATCCACCAGGAAGACTTTGGTCTTGGCCCCTTCAGGCTTCGTTCGAATGGACATGTTGATTCTCTACCACATCTTCATTATGGAAGGAACAAATAACAATCGTGCCCCCTCCCGCCCCCGGGCGAATCTCCAGCGAGGCCCCGATCATTTTGGCCCGGTAATTCATGATGGAAATCCCCATGCCGCCACCGTGCCCGGCCCCGCCGGGAAAACCCGCCCCGTCGTCCTTGATCGTCAGCGTCACCTCTTCCTCCACCGCCCCCAGCCCGATGGAAATGGCGCGGCAGTCGGCATGTTTGACCGCGTTGTTCACCGCTTCCTGCGCAATGCGATACAAATTACTCCCCGCCACCTCGTCAAAGATGCAGACCGGCGCGTCGCAACAAAACCGGCAGAGGATGCCCGTCCGCGCCTGCGTGGCCGCCGCCAGTTCCTCCAAGGCGGAAGCCAGGCCATCCACCTCCAGGCGCACCGGATAGAGTCCCCGGGCCAGATTCCGCGCCTCGGAAATTCCGTCGTTGACCATTTCGACAATGGCCTCCGCCTGCGCGGCCTCGGCCAGTTTCTGGCGCGCGAGCTTTTCCCGGAGCAATTCCCCGGCGAACGCCACGCTGACCAGATGCTGGCACAAGCCGTCGTGCAGATCCTGACCGATGCGCCGCTGCTCGCGGTCGCTGATTTCGGCGATTTGCTTCTCCAGCAGTTTGCGCGCGGTGATGTCCGAAAGCACCACCACACCCCCCTGCCCGTTTCCCTTCTCATCCATCAACGGCCGCCCTGTGGCGCTGAGCCAGATCCCCTCCGAGCCGTTGGCGCCGCGCAAGAAAAACTCCGCCCCGTTGATGACTTCCCCGCCCATGGCCCGCAAAAACACATGGCGGGCCGCCGAGCGGTCCATCATGCCCTCCGGGGAATGCGTCTCCATTTCCTCCATCCACCTCTGGGGCGAAACTTCCCCCATCCCGGCGCGCATGAACCTTTCGCACGCGGGATTGCAGAGCAAAATCTCCCCGCGGGCGTCCGCCACAATCACCCCGTCGCCCATGCTGTTGAGCATGGATTGGAGGATTCCCTTCTGCTGGCGCAACGCGCTTTCGGAGCGGGCCAGCTCGGCGGCGCGCGTTTCGGCGGCCGTGCTCCGTTCGGCCACCCGTTCCTCCAGGATTTCATTGAGCAATTTCAAGTTTGCCTGCGCCCGGGTGCGCTCCATCACCTCGCTCTGCAACGCCGCGTTGGCCCGCCCCAGCTCCAGGGTCCTCTCCTCCACGCGCTGCTCCAGGCTCCGGTGCGCCCGCCGCAACGCCTCCTCTATCTTTCTGCGCTCCGCCACCTCCGCCGTCAGGATCGCCGAAACCCCAAAGACGCCGAACCTCATCATCAAGTTCCATAACAACCTGGGGAAGCTGTCCACGCTCTCAGGGGACAGGACTTTGACCATGTACCAGGCCGCCGCCGCCGCCAGGGCGGTGACAATTCCGGGCGCGCACCCGGCAAACCACGCCACAAAACAGACCGGGACGAGGTAGAAAACCAAAAGGGCGACCGGGCCGGTCACGTAATCCATCATGCCGATGTACCCCACCCCGACCAGGCCCATTACCAGCAAAGTCGTGCGGGATTTTCGACTCAAGTACTCAACTGCCTTCACGCCCCCCTGTCATACCCCAACTGGCGCAAGGTGGAAAGCACGAAATTCCGCCCCTGGGCGCGGGATTACAAACTTTTTCTGAAAAAAGGCTTGAAAAAAATCAAAATCCGCCGATGGTACCCGCAGACAGGCTGCCCGGAGAAGGGCGGCGGCGGATTTGCTCTTTGGCAATTTTGGCAATGGATTTAACCCTGCCATGCGCGTGATTAAAAACAAAGTCCTTGAACCTTAAATTAGTCACCTAGGGACCCTGCTCTCGGTTGTGGCCGACAGGCCTTTACTGGAAGCCGAAAACAACCGACCCGGTTCCATCTTGTTCCTAACAAGTTCAGAGGCACTGTTTGTACACGGCATTACGGCGGGGTTATTTTTTGCCGGGGCAGGGCGGCTCTTTCGGGCTTGGGGATTCGGCGGGGATTTGCTATATTGCCAGTGTGAGAGGCCAAGATTTGTTTTCCGCGGCGGAGGCGCCCAAAGCTTCCGAGGCGGCCGAGCCGGACGGCAATTTCGTGGCCCGCGAGCCTCTGGCGGCGCGGATGCGGCCCCGCAGCCTGGATGAGTTGGCGGGCCAGCGCCATATTCTGGGACCGGGCCAGTTGCTGCGGCGCGCCATTGAGGCGGACCGGATTCAATCGCTCCTTTTCTACGGGCCGCCCGGAACGGGAAAGACCTCGCTGGCGCAAATCATCGCGCGCCAGACGCGCAGCAAGTTCGAGAAGCTCAGCGGCGTGGACTCCAACGTGGCCGACATGCGCCGCGTGCTGGCCGGGGCGGCCAACCGGCTGGAAAACAAAGGGCAGCCGACCATTCTTTTTATTGATGAAATCCACCGCTTCAACAAGGCGCAGCAGGATGTCCTGCTGCCCGACGTGGAGAGCGGGATGGTGCGGCTGATCGGGGCCACGACGCACAACCCGTTTTTCTTCGTCAATTCGCCGCTGGTGTCGCGCTCGCAGATCTTTGAGCTGCTGCCGTTGGGCGAGGAGGATTTGCTGCAGTTGCTGCGGCGGGCGCTGGCGGACAGCCAACGCGGGCTGGGCCATCTGAAAATCCAGGCCGACGAGGAGGCGTTGCGGCATTTGGCGCGGGTGGCCGACGGGGACGCGCGCAAGGCGCTCAACTCCCTGGAAATCGCCGCGCTGACCACCCCGCCGCAAAGCGACGGGCTGATCTCAATCTCTCTCTCCGTGGCCGAAGAGTGCATCCAAAAGAAAGCCATCGTTTATGACGGCGACGGGGACGCGCATTATGACACCATTTCCGCGTTCATCAAATCCATGCGCGGCGGGGACGTGGATGCCGCGCTCTACTGGCTGGCGAAAATGATTCACGCGGGGGAGGACCCGCGTTTTATCACCCGGCGCCTGTTGATCTGCGCGGCGGAGGACGTGGGGCTGGCGGACCCGATGGCGCTGGTCCTGGCGGTGGCGGCCCACACGGCGGCCGAGTTCACCGGCTGGCCGGAGGCCAGAATTCCCATCGCGGAGGCGGTGGTGTATGTGGCCACGGCGAGCAAAAGCAACAGCGCCATCATGGCCATTGACAAGGCGCTGGAAGAGGTGCGCTCGGGCCGGACATTGGCCGTGCCGGCACCGTTGCGCGACGCGCATTACGCGGGCGCCCAACGCCTGGGCCACGGACAGGATTACAAATACGCGCACGATTTCCCCGGCCACTTCGTGCCCCAGGATTATCTCGGCGCCGCCCGGAGGTACTACGAGCCGACCAACGAGGGATCGGAAAAGAAAATCAAGGAGCGCCTGGAAAAATGGCGGACGCAAATCGAGGCGTTGCGGGCGCCGGGCGCCCCATCCCCGGAAAAATGACTTCCCAAAACGCCCTCAGCAAACGTGAGCTTCGCCGCCAGCTTGGCGCCCGGCTCCGGGACGCCACCGCGGCATGGCGGGAGGAGGCTTCCGCGCGGGCGCGCGACTTGCTGGCGCGCCAGCCGGTGTGGCGGGAAGCGCGGACGGTCCTTTTTTACGCGCCGTTGCCGCAGGAAATAGATTTGCTGCCGCTACTGCGGCGGGGTCTGGCGGAAGGCAAGACCATCGGCCTGCCGCGTTTTGCGCCGGAGACGGGCGTGTATGGCGCGGCGCGCATCACGGATTTTGCGCGGGATTGCGCGGCGGGAAAGTTCGGCGTCTTTGAGCCGTCGGCTCATTGCGCGCCGTTGGCGCCAAAGGTTCTGGACTTGGCGCTGGTTCCTGGTTTAGGCTTTGACGCGGCTGGACACCGGCTGGGGCGGGGCGGGGGTTTTTTTGACCGCCTCCTGGCCCAGGTTGCAGGCGTCCGATGTGGAGTCGCATTCGATGAACAGTTGCGCCCATTCATTCCGGCTGAGGAACACGACATACTTTTGAACTGCATTTTGACGCCAACGCAATGGCTGGAGACTTCGGGCCGGCCGCCGATTCGCTTATGAGCCCGATGATCCCCTATTATATTATCGCGGGCGCCCTGATTTTTCTGGTTTGTCTGGGCGGCTTTTTTCTGGGCGTCTGGTTCTGGCGATCCAGGGAGCGGAGTCTTTTGGCGGCCCTGGGGCAGGAAAAGCAGACGCTTCTGGAAACCGCGCGCCGCGAAGCCGACGCCATCATCCGCGAAGCGCGCCTGGCGGCCAATGAGTTGGCCCTGAAATTGCGCTCGGAAACCGAACAGCGCCTGGGCGAGCGCGAGGCCCTGGTCAACCGGCAGTTGGAAAACCTGGTGCGCGAGGAAAAAAACCTCCGCGGGCAAACGGAGGAATTGGAGGGCAAACTCTCCGAGGCGCAACGGCTCCGGCAGGAGGCGGCCGGCTTGCTGGAACAGCGGCGCCAGAAGCTGGCGGAGGTCTCCAAATTGAGCGAGGCCGAGGCGCGGGCCGCCTTTTTGCAGGAAGTCCAGCAGAGCAGCCTGCGCGACTCCGTCCAGTTGTCCCAGCATATTCTGGACGACGCCAAGGTGAAGGCGGAGGAAAAAGCGCGCCGCATCCTCAGCCTGGCCATTCAGCGCTATGCGGGCAATCACACCTTTGAGACCTCCACCGCCACGGTCTCCATCAAGGGCGATGAGATGAAGGGCCGCATCATCGGCCGGGAGGGGCGCAATATCCGCGCCTTCGAGGCCGCCACGGGCGTGACGGTGCTGATTGACGACACGCCGGGGGCGGTGGTTCTTTCCGGCTTCGATCCGGTGCGGCGGGAAATCGCCCGCGAATCCATGGAACGGCTGATCCTGGACGGGCGAATTCATCCCGCGCGCATTGAGGAAGTCGTGGCCAAAGTCGCGGAGGAAATTGACGAGGTCATTCTGCGCACCGGCGAGCAGGCGGTGGTGAAATTGGGCCTGGCGCCGCTGCATCTGGAAATTGTCAAATTGCTGGGCCGGCTGCATTTCCGCCACAGTTTCTCCCAGAACATTCTCCATCATTCCATCGAAGTGGCCCAACTCATGGGCCTTTTGGCCGCGGAATTGGGGGTGGATGTCGCCTCCGCCAAGCGTGTCGGGCTGCTGCATGACATTGGCAAGGCGGTGAGTCACGAAATCGAAGGCCCTCATGCCCTGGTGGGCGCGGAAATCATCCGCCGTTACGGCGAAACCGAGGCGATTGTCAATGGGGTGGCCTCCCATCATGGAGAGGCCCCGCAAACCGGGTTGTTGGGAATTCTGGCCAGCGCGGCGGACGCCATCAGCGCGGCCCGGCCCGGCGCGCGGTCCGAAACGGTGCTCACCCACATCCAGCGCGTCGAAGATTTGGAACGCATCGGCCTTTCGTTTCCGGGGGTGGAAAAATGTTTCGCCCTGCAAGCCGGCCGCGAATTGCGCGTGCTGGTCCAGCCCGGGACGGTAGGCGAAGAGGAGGCGTTTGCGCTGGCCCAGAACATCGCGCGAAAAATCGAGGACCAACTGCAGTATCCGGGCCAGATTCGCGTGACCATCGTCCGCGAAACACGCTGCGTGGAATTCGCCAAATAAACCCGCGCAGGCTCAGCGCCCCTGATTGATCGTCGAGGGCAGCGGGCCTTCCCAAGGCTGGCTTTTGTCCCACGGAATGGTGGAGACGCCTTGCGAATCGTCCGTGGCGCAACCGGTCATCAGTCCCGCCGCGCTGGCGGCGAACAGGGCAAATAAAAACAGGCGCAGAAGATTCTTCATTAGTACAGCACTTGGTCGCCTTCCATGATCGGGCCTTGACGCCAGGCCGGCATGATGTTGGCGATGCTCTGGTTGCCCTCCACCTTGGAAATCTGCACTTTGCCGATGAACTTGCCGTCGCGGGCGACCAACATCACAGCCCGCGGCACGACTCCTTTGTCGTCCCCGATGTCCAACACGACGAAGGCATACTTGGGATCCACCGCCACAATCTTGCCCTTGAGGCCCGCCGGCAGCGGCGGGTTTTCCTCCTTGCCGGTGAGGGTGGCCAGTTCGTCCTTTAACTCCACGTTTTTCTTGTTCAGAAGCTGGTTCTCGGCGATGAATTGGTCGCGTTCCGCGATGGTTTTCTTTAAATCGGCTATGGTTTGAATGACTTGCTGGGGGGTGACGTTCAACTGGGTCCATTTGGACAATTCCTGGTCCGACTTGTCGCGCGCGGCCTGCGTCTCTTTCAAATGGGCCGCCAGTTCGCCATTTTGCTTTTGCAGGTCTGTCACTTTGCCATTGGCCTCTTCCAGCTCGGTTTTGGTCTGGGCCAATTCCCGGGTGGTCGTGTCCAGTTTGGCTTGGGTGGTCTTCAGCGTCGCGTGCGTCTTCTTCGCATCGTCTTGCGCCGCCAACTTTGCCGTCTTCTCGCTGTCTCTTTCAGCAATGGTGTTGGTGATGACCGCCTTCACCTTGACAAAATTCACGACTCCGACAGCCAAGCCGCCGGCCAGGGCAATAATCAGGCAAATTCGCAGTAACATTGGATTAAATCCTTATCTTTCCCTAAATGTTAGCCCCATCCCCCCGCCCTGTCAACGCCTTCTTCGCGCAAAAAACAACGCCGGGCGGTGGACAAAATCGGTGGTTGAGTTTGCCCGGCCCTACAACAAGGCCAGTTGCAGCCGGTTCTTCCCTGCCTGCTCCTGCCGGGCGGAGAACTCCTGGAGGGTTTCCAAATCCCCTGCCACCAGGCCGCGCTCAAACGGATGCGTTCGCGTCCCGACTCGCGATGCCAGCCACGGCGCAAAACCCTCCGGCCTCCCCCAAAAGAACGCCGCCAAAACCCCCGCGGCTTCCTCCGCCGAACGGCCGCACCGGATTCTCACCGCCTCGGCAACCTGGCCCTGCGCCCAGCCCGCTGGTAGCTCGGCCAGCGCCCGGCCTGGATTCATGGCCAGCCACAACAGCCGCGCCAGCGCCCGGTGCAGATGACGCCCGCCCCCGCCCAGCGGCCCGAAACGCTGCCAGCCTGCTTCCGGCACATCCGTGACGGCCAATTCCAATCCATCCTCCACCCGCCGCCAGACAAAAAATCTTGTTTTCCCCGGCCAGACACCGGCCCGGTTAAACCGCGGTTTCCACGAGCGGAGCAGTGTGGATTCACGCCGGAGAGCCGCCGATTCATCGCGGCAAAACTCAAACTCAATCCGCGCCACTTCCCGCACCATCCGCAGATGACGCCGGGGCATCCGGTCGGGATTGGCGATCCGGTAATTGCGCAGGCGTTGCCGGAGGTCCTTGGCCTTGCCCACATACAGCACCTTCTCCGCCGCGTCCCGCATCACATACACGCCCGGCCGTTTGGGCGCCTTGCGGAAAAACTTGCGCCCCAGCCGCTCGTCCAGCGGTCGCGGATCCGGAATGAGAAGCAACTGGCTCATGGTTCGCCCCCGTTTTTAGCCCAGCGCGCGGATCAATTCCAGCCGAAACTGCCCTCAGTTCCCGCTATCGAGGCTGTCGCGGGATTGCTTTTTGTTCCGGCGTCGTTCATATTGGATCGTTCGCCTGCTCCGCATACGTCACAAATGCGCATCGTGAAGATCATAGCTGGACTGAGTTGCCTGGTCGCGGCGCTTTATTTGAGCGAGTTCGCTTTGGATTCGTTCGTGTGGGGGAATCTTTGGTTCAAGTTCGTTCCTGCCATTTTCATTTAGGGCATGGCTGCCATCGGTCTGTTTCTGATTCTAAAGAGCCGTTCGATGCTGTCAAAGAGAACAAGGGTTTTGATCAGCGTTTTCATGTGTATCGCCGTTCTGAGTCCAGAACTCCTGACATAGGGGTCAATCAAAATGTCCGCTTTTTGCGTCAAGATGCCTCCCGAATGGAGTGGTGCAGGCGCAATTGGGAACCTGGAAAGACGGTTTTCGTTTGGTTGAG